>Ga0126339_10000045_pt1 | contig 40834 bp, 37 predicted proteins | sample OrbTmetagenome_2_FD_92532 | JGI IMG/M metagenome (GOLD analysis project Ga0126339, IMG submission 92532) | Coral microbial communities from Petempiche,Puerto Morelos, Mexico - Orbicella T R C metagenome | ecosystem: Host-associated > Invertebrates > Cnidaria > Coral | place: Petempiche,Puerto...
CACCTTGTTTATACCCAATAAATCCATATAATAGCACCATGATTGTAGTCACGATTGCTTGCGAAATTCACGTTTCCGACGATTGTTTTTTGTTCTACACTGAGAATTGGTCCATATTTATTTTACACAGAAATTTATTACTCAATTCAAAACACCAGAAAAAAATGATAGGTCACCATACTCGTTTGCGAGAAAATGACGATTTACCTCTATGGCGAGGTCCAGCTGTAAAGAAAAAGCCTCCATTTTCTAATGCGCGCGCGCTAATCACGTGTGAAATTATGCGCAGTAGGGATGCGCAATGCAATACTGTGGAATGACCTTAAGACATCATCGACTACACAGTATTTGGCAATCTCTTTTTTCACCATTGTAAGCTGAAATTAGCTGTGACCTTAACCGTATCATTCACTCGCACTTCGTACAGTTCTAACCTTGGTTGTTGACAAATCTAATGATCACCGACAACTTGTACATGCTTTTGGTTGTTTCCTCACTGGAAGGTTCAACATCAGCCATCATGGAGTCCTGGAACAAGAAAACCCTGCCGTGTAAAACGGCTGAAAATTCTCTCTTGAGTTTAGCTCGGATCTCACTCAGAGTAGCATCGCTAGAAAATTCGACGAAACCGATCTTTGTGAACGGCTTTCTTCCTTCTCCTCCAGTTGCAGTGTTGAGAACGTTTACAGGAAGCCTTATTGTATAGGATTCCTCTGTTGAAAAAAAGAAAAAAACGTTCAATTTATTTTTGGAACAAAGACTGAAATAAGATGGTGCAATACACATCGTTACCATTCACCAACAGAGAGTTCGATTTATATTTTTATATCTTTCTAAGGATTTTCCATTGTTTCCCAGTTGAAAACCAAGAGCAAGCTATTTTAAAGAAACGGGCATAAAAAAGTTGAAAAACATAGCTACAGATATTGTTAATCAATAATTGCTGTACCCTCTACTGTGATATCGTTTCGCTCGTAGCTGTTCCCAATGAATCCTGGGGGAAGCGAGGTGACAATCTCTCTGGGTGTACTGTGGCCTGAACTTGAAAGACTGGAATCGCGTGACCCAGCTTCTGCTGTAAATTAATAGTACAAATTTGTGACAAATAAATAATGATGGAAGGTTCTTCCTTACAAGTTGGTAAACAGCACAATCCAATATGGCGAACAATGTACACCCACTAAAGAGTAATCCATTCGGTAAAGTTTAAGTTTTTTTCTTAAGACTTTGTAGCGATTCTAAACCATTTAATCTAACCAATCGCAGCTCGATGTAGAAGAGGTGATTGGTGTGGCAACATTTCTCGGCGGGAGATCCAACAGCACAAGACGCGTTAAATTTTGACCAGTCGGATCAAAACGCGACCCATAAGAAAATTGTCAAAAAGGCGTGAAAAATCCTGTGGAGTGGCTAAGCCAAAGCACCTATCCCTGTGCTTGGATTGCTAACATAGGTTATACATTGTTCATCAGTCACTGACAAAAAGAATTCAATATCTGTTTTCGCTACAAATAAAAACTCGTTTGTCCAAGGAGCAGAAGTTACATAAAACCAATTAAGTGTCTCTAACAATGTTACACGAAAAAGGAAAGGCCTTCCCCCTTCTAATATAAGCTGAAATAAAAGAATTTGACTTTAACACCTACTTCTTCAAAACACTATTTTCCAAGATATAAGAGAATTTACTCCACCGGTACTTTTAAAAGAAATCTTTCAGAAGGAAAGAGAAGCACCTTTAAACCACCAGATAATATCCATTCCCCCTCCATGATAGTGTGTGTAAGTTCCAAACGTTCAAACAACTTACGTGATTTTTGTGGCCTCAGTCTCTTGTGCAATACAGCTTTCTCAATGACAAAATGCTCCGGGCTTCGGTCGAGCAACTTCGAGCCACTGATTTGTGGTGTCAGCGATTTCTTGCTGGGAGAATGCTCACCAGTCGTCGAAGATAACGACCCTCTTTTGGCGAAATCTTCGTCCGAAGAATCACTGTTGACATTGCACAAGCTGTTTTGAGCTGGCAATCTTTTCTGCGGCGACTTGCCTCGCTTTGGCGTTCGTGGGCTCAAATCCAGCGGCGATCCTTCCGTTGAGGAGTTTACCCCCGTCAAAAGCTTGCTGTCACTTTTCTGCTTGTTGGTCAGCAGTTTTCCAGCAGGTGCCGTTGCTTTTAGCATCGCACTTGATGCAAGAGAAGAGACTGGGACTTGGGGAGTAGAAATACGTCTTACAAGCGCAGGAGAACCCCTTTCGGACCACGCCTCCACAGACACCTGTGAAGAGGCAGACTGAACTTTTCTTAACTTTCGTTTTGAAAAATTGTCAATCTGTGCGAGTGAGTTTCGGGAAGACGATCTCGGCGATATAGACGCTTCGCTATCAGAGTAATCGAAGCTGTCATTGGAGAATCCACCAATCAGGACCATCTCGGTATCTGCTGCCTCACTGCTCATGCGCGAGGTTGAACGCGAATCGATAATATTGATTTTACTCGAGTTCTTCCACGAAAATCTGTCTTTTCTTGACTTGATCCGTTTCCTCACGCAGAAGCAGGCCACTGCAACAATAACAACAACAGTAACCACCACGCATACAGCGATGACCGCAGCTGTTGGAAATGCGGATTGGTCGTCACCGGCGATGGACAGCGTATCATTGCCGTGATAATCCTCCCCGTCTACGCGCATGACTTTTTGCGCTTGATACTCATTGCTGTTGACACGCACAGTATACCCTGACTTCAACATATCCCATAATGCAACGAGAGTTTTGTCCATCCGGGATGTCTGGGTTGTGATGTCAAAATAAACCAGTATGCTTCCGCGTGCAAATCTCATGTTACCAATCTTCGCCCATGGGAATCTCGCCGTTAAGTCCGTAATAATAGTTTTTGCAAAAGAGTCTTCGTTGCCTTCGACTTCGGTAAAATCGTTTTCAAAGACAAACATGACGTTCTTCGTATCAGGTGGATCTTGACATGTTGCATAGGACTCTGTAACGTTGACCGTCAACTGAGATGAATGGCCACTCCTTATCACCATATCAGCATTTGGTGACAACTGGACTTGGAGTGTTGTAGAGAACATTGGAACGCGCGAGAACTTGAACAGCGGAGTCACTACTGCCTGGCGCAGAGCATCCTGGGTAACTTGAATCATTGACAAACCCATGTTTGAAATTTCTATCTTGGAGTTTTTAGCCATCACATGAAAACTTTCGTCTCGACTCTCCGCCTTCACGATGCCTCCAAATAATTCGTTCAGGTTATCGTACGTTGTTATCAGCTCTCCGGAGTCGAATGAGGTGCCCATAAGTTGCAAGCTCAAGACCTTCTCCCTGCTGGCAAATTCGAAGTACACTTTCGTGTTTGAATCTGTTTCCATCTTTCCATCTCTTGTGCTTAGCTTGGCTGTTACTTCAAGTGCGCAATCTGTTGATTTATTCTGGTGATCAGGGAAGTTCACGTGAAGGGAACGAACGAATCGCACCATGTCCATATTCGCACGAGCTAGCAGATAGGCGTCATTTCGTTCTACGACTCCATTGAGATTGAAGTCCATAATTTGTTGCTTTAAGAAAAAAAAGAAAGAAAACAAAAGGATTTGAGCAAAAAGAAAATGCTTGTTAACTATTTCTAATTTTATCATGGTGCCTCTAAGAGAACTAAGGGACACAGAGAGTCTTAAAATTCATAGACACATGTATACAATCTAATAACACCTTCCTGGCTGCTATTTTGGATCAAAAAAACATAAACGAATTCGAATCAAAATAAACTGTTATATGTATGTCAGTAGACCCCGGACTTTCCTATATGCTATCTAAGCTTCTAAAGTACTTTCTTTTCACATCTTCTGACATTTTTTTTTTTTACCAATATAAGATACTTACCATTGTATCAGTCGTGCTTTTTGACATCGTTTGCTCAAATTCACCGACGAAGTTCTTTTCCTGTGCTAGACTATATGCCATTGTGAAAGCAGCGTCCCGGATATCGAACACACAATCCGCGTTAGCATCGCCCAGCGGTAGCGCATTGCATGACGTCACAGCTGGTGCAAAGTTCCCAATGAATCCCAGCCTTTTGTCAATTAACATGTTCACCGAGGCTTGGATGCTAAGCACGCCGTCGACTAATGAATCGAAAACCAGGTCAGCAACATGCGGACTTGCATCATCGGGATTTGTCACATCAGCTAAATGCAGTTGTCCTTTAGTGTGGGAGTAGGCACTGCTTCTTTTCAGTTCAACAAACCGAACTTGGCGATCATCGTACAAAATCTTCAAATCAAAGGCAAGAAGCTTTGATTTGCCAGGATTCACGCGTAAAGGAATGGTAACTCTCTGGTTAGCTATTAATGCTGGTACTGCTGGGCCGTACTCCTGTCCAATGTCAACACCACCCACTGGTGGGACTGTGTTACAATACAATTGCACATGCTTTGGTTTTCCAAGACCCTGAAGCGGAGTGACTGTCACGGTCACCAAGTCATGATAGTCTGACAGCAGCATAACAACCCCCGTCACGCGGTCAACCGAAGCTGCTTTTTCGTGACTGATTTTAAATGCTACAAGTCCAGAGATTGCGGAGAAATTTTGCACTCTAAGCACAGAGCTATCATTCATAACAAAGTCTACTTGAACCTGGGCCTGCGTGGACAACACTGGACCCAAAAGAGTTTGATTCCTGAGCCCGATTATTTCCACGGCAAGGATTTCATTAACTGTTATTACTTCCGTTGAAACTTCGAGAACAAGATTCCCCGACTCTTTACCGGAGAACTGCCCACGAAAGCTCATGTACCCGCTTGTGCTCGTCCTGTCTATAAACAGCACGTTCTTAGGAATAGAATCCATGGAAACTTTAACTCCTACGTCATTGCTTACGACACGAAATGATGTCGACGTCATCGTGGAAACATCGGTGGTGGACTTATCCGTCAAAACGAGGCATAGCTTGAGAGCAGCCAACTGGACGTTTCCATGGAGACTTCCTATACGCTTCAACGACGTCAAAGTGGCATTCGATCCTTCAATGACTGGATAAGGAACAGCTGTTAACTGTAGCGAAGAGTAACCCACCACATTTACTGTGACGCGGACATTGTAAACGTTGTGAACATGAACAATGAGGACACCTTGACCCAGCAATCCGGCGCTGTTTGCTTTAATAATCTTCTTGTCGTCAGCTTGGACAACTGTGAAAAGACCACGTGATTCGGACTTGTCGTCAAATGTCAGTCTGCTGTCATCAGAGGAGAGCTTTACTTTGTTTCCTGTTGACAAACATATAGATCAGCTTCCATTTAAGTTTGTTCTCTGTCCTAGTCTCAAGTTAAGTACACCGTATCGGTTTATCCAGTTGATATCACATATAGCCTTGCCACTTCCAAAGTATTAATGAACGTTACCCTAACACTCCAATACCGAATTATTCGTCAGTTGTAGCCGTCAGGTCTTGGCTCTCACCCGGAAGAAAACAGAGGAAAATTCAGCAATCTAATTAATCATCGATTCGTTATTTTTGTTCACTTAAACTGGTGATAAAGTTCCGCAATAGTTTCTGTTTCTTCACTTCTAATGAAAGTTTCTATTGTCATAGTTATATAAGCCCAGCCCGTTCTCCCCTGGTTCCAATCTGTAACTTACCATTTTCATACAGCAATACCACAGATATCGGGCTACTCATTGGTATCCCTGCGACATCAGCAGGATCCCCTGGCGGCGTTATTCTGCTAAGGACATCCTCTATCAACACATCCACACCTCCGCTGTCATTCACGTTCGTCAACCGAACTGTTACCTTGGCAACAGTGGAAAGCCGCTGAGCCGGTGGAGCGTTGTCGCTTACTCGTATCACAAGAGAGTATCTCACAACAGTTTCATAGTCGAGCTCGTTTTTAACAGTTATGATACCGGTGCTGGGGTTGATATCGAACTTATTGTCTTCGTTGCCACTAATTATCGAATAAGTGAGTATTCCATCTAGGCCAAAGTCTTTATCAGTCGCATTGATATCTGCAACTCTCGCGCCAATGGCAGTGTCTTCTGGGATTTTCACGTAAATACTTTCGGAATGTTGTAGCTTTGGCGGGAACTCGTTCACACACTTTATTTCTATGGTAACCCGCACATCGTTGCTAAGTGATACTTGACCTCTATCCGATGCTTCAACTGTCAGAGTGTACAGTAAATCATCCACGTGTTTTTGTGATTCCAGATCGAGGCTGTTTTTAACTCGTATTGTCCCAGTGTCAGTGTCGATGTCAAAGAACTCATGATTGTTGCCAGACTTGATTTTGTATTGAACTTGGCCATTTACTCCTGTAACATAACATAGTAGAGATATTAAGGACTAAAACGAGCTATTCTGTGCATTTTAAGTGACACAGTACACATCATAAACCCAAACCTTGCCTTGTGCTTTGTTTACTTCATAAACAAGTCATAAATTCTCAAATTTTCTGTTCAGTTTTCAAACCATTCATTGCCTCCATTAGCAAAGTATTGGAGTAGATTGCGGCAGCTATTTAGTCCTTACAGTTTTTAAGTCTGTTCATTTCTCCCATGGGCTGATACAACCTCTCTCGTCATCATAGTCACCAAGTGGTTGCGTGACCATGTCATGAAAGCTCGTCTTCGAAAGTGTTCGCTGACTTAAAATTTGTCCAACGTTTTGAAAAAAATTGAAAAAAAAACGCATCCCCAAACCTGCGTCAGCATCAGTTGCCTGCACCGTGATGACGTCACCACCGATGCTCGCAGTCTCCATGACAGCGGCGTAATAAGAACCTTTGTTGAAGACTGGTTTGTTATCATTAACATCCGTCAGTGTCACATTCACAAAGATAATAGATGACCTCTGATTGGCTGCTTGAGAGGGCCTATCAAAAGCCTTTACTTTCAGGCTGTATGTCGATTTCGTCTCTCTATCCAGTGGCGCGTGAATGAATATTTTTCCGGAAGTTGGTTCAATACGGAAACGTCTGTCTTCGTTTCCAGAAACTATCTGGTATCTGATGTAGAAATGTAAAATGAAAAAGGATTAATTTATCATTTAGCTTCTGCCTTTTCCACCAGAAAAAGAAAAAGAAAAAGAAACAAACAAACAAACAAAAAAACAGTTGTATGAAGATTTTGACCCGAAGAGAAGAAGAGAAAAAAATTACCATCAGGATTTCTAAGTAGCCTATCAAAAGAGTTTCTGTCATCGTTATGTGCGGTTTAAACTCTTCATTAACAGCAGGCTAGACGATAAAATTCCATAGCCAAGAATAGCAAGTCAAGAGGTAACGTCAACTTAAAACTGTTGTTCACACTTATTTGAACTCGAAAAAATGCTGAGTAATTGTAAATGAAAAAAACAAACAAACAAACAAAAAAATACACTCACGTGACCAATCCATCAGGACCAAAGTCCATATCTGTGGCGGTCAAGTGACGCAACATGGCCCCCACAGCAGTATCTTCCGGAATCTGTAAGGAAGACCCGGGACGTGTGAATTGTGGCGAGAATTCATTCACGCTGCTGATCATCAACACATATGTTGCATTGCTAGTCAACTGAGGACTCCCATAATCCCTTGCTACTACTACAAGCGTGAAGTTTGGGTAAGGGGCTTGAGCGGACTCTAGATCGAGGCTCCTTAGTGTTGTTAGTTCACCAGTGTTGGAGTTCAGACTGAAATACCCGTCCGAGTTTCCCGAGATGATGACGTAAGTCACACGGCCGTTTTCACCCGAGTCTTGATCAGTGGCCTGGATCTTCGCAGCGGCTTTCCCTGTCATGGAAGAATTAAAATACAATCGTTACTACTCAGAAACGAGGATAAGACAAACATATAATGGAACATTTCTTACGTTGTTAAAAATATTTTTGGTGGTTCATCGAAGAAGTAACAAATTGTTATTTTGCCATCTTACTCGACAACGTTTTTGAAGACCAGTGGGTATCATGTCTCCACGAATTCAGACCGACAAACCACAGCATGTTTGAGTGAGCCAACTAATCGGGCTGACAAATCGTAACATGTAAATTATCTTAAATTACAAATTAAATGATCTATCTGACAACAACCTGACAAAAGAACTGTCGGTGAGCTTGTGAGCGCTCTGACTGAGGTTTGTCTCAAATCTTTTCTTCTATCTGTCATTTTCGCAGTGTCCACACGCAAATTTTCCAAACGCATATTTGAACACCGAACATCATCTAAATACGGCAATACTAGTAGTGCCTATTTAGAGTACTAGAATTATTGTCAAGCGTCAACAAGCAAGCCAAAAAATTTCCTTACCTACTGACAGAGTCTCAGGCACCAGTACAGTGACTACACTACCAGCAAACTCAGGAGCATTGTCGTTCACATCATCAACGTGCACGTGCAGGTAGAAATCAGTGTAGCGCGCATGACCGCCAGGATCACTGTCCGACGCACGGATTATCAATGTACGGAGAGGTGCGGCCTCATAATCCAGTGATGACATCAACATGACGACACCAGAAGACGAGTTCACCTGGAATTTGCTGTCATTGTTACCGTCGTAAATGGAATACTGAACTTTTCCTGAGGACAGATTACAGAAAAAAGGAATAGTTGAAATTGACTGCGCCTTAACTGTAACTGAGTTGAACATAACTTACCATCCTTATCACAGACTCAAAAAGGTTGTACACTCTTTACCGAGGTAGGTGTAATCAAAGAGTGGAACATCAAAATATTGACCCCAAGCGAAGCATAAGCGATCGCTGCTCTAAAGTCTGTGTTGTTAGTAAAACTCTTAAGGATCAAAAATACACAAAAAGGTGTAAGTGGAACTGGACTACAACCTTTTGTATTTACTGAATCATGTTTTTGATCGTTTGTAAAGCTCGTTTTTAAAAATCATATTCGAAGGGTCTTAGAAAAAATATTCTATTTCAGTATGGTTTGTGGGCGAGAAGTTTTCCGTTTAGTAATTGCTAATTAAAAATCTCTCTTTAACCTTGATATCTATCTCCCAGTTTACATACCTTGCTCTCCAAAATCTTTATCTGCAGCATTGACGTCAAACAACACCAGACCATTTCCAGGATGCTGATTTTCCTTCACGATAACCGAGACCGATTGATTGTGAGTAAACTGGGGCGAGAATTCATTGACGGGCGAGATGCTTATTGTAACGACAGTGAAGTTACTCAGCGCGGGTAAGCCTTGGTCGGTCACGTTAATACCTGAAATTGACCAATTGGCATTGGTATATTAGATAAGCTAGGGTTGACCCGGTAAACAAGTTAACCTTTAATATATCAAAACATAACTGGCTATGTGCACGGCATAGAATCATACGAGACAATTCTTATAATTCAAGGTTTGTAATAAATGCGGCAAAGGATAACAACTTCAAGAGTCCTTTTTGCTCAACATTTTCACATGATAATTTCTGGATACTTGAGGCTCGCTTTTCTTCAAGGAGTTCCTCGACATAAAGAGCCAAGCACAGAAAGATCCAATGTTTCATTTTAGGCAAGATTATACGATTATTTTAGCATTTCTACAATTCTAACAACAACGGATATCAAAATTAGAAGATTCATTGTACTTCCCTTCCAAAAGAGTTAAATTTGAAATTAAACTTTTAATGCAAATAATCTTTGAGCACTTGGCCCATTAAATGCATTGTTTTGCTGATAATGACAAACGTTGCTCATCTGTGACGCGCATTTAACAAAAAGAAACTGTAATGCCATTTTTTGACTCGTAAATACGTCAATTTGCTCTGATATATTTTTAAAATCTAACTTTACCTAAGCTGTAGTTTAGAAGAGGTGGGGCTGATCCTTCCAGGTCAAGCGATCTGTTCACAAAAATGTCCCCTGTAGCAGGGTTGATGTCAAAATAACCATCACTGTTCCCGGATATTATTGAAAATCGCAACACAGCGTTTTCTCCCGCGTCACGGTCCAGTGCGTCCACCCGAAGAATGACGTCATTGATGTCAGCGGTTTCCTTTACGAAAGAAGTGAGGCCATCGTTGGTAAACTCTGGAGCATTGTCATTAAGGTCGAGAATATACACCATAACGTGCTCCTCGGTGAAACGAACTTTTTCTTCAACAGCTCCATCGAAAGCTTTTACAATCAAGCTGTATACAGCGGTTGTTTCACGGTCTACTTTGCCGGCGGTGGTGATGGCACCGGAGGTTCTGTTGATGTTGAAGCTGCTGCCGATGTTTCCCCCGTTCAGTGCATAGAAGACGTCACCCTGGCTTCCTGTGTCATTGTCCGTGGCATGGATGTTGATGACCTGATAACCGATCGCTACACCTTCGTTGATAGTAGCACTGTAATTGCGACTGGTGAAGACTGGAGAGTAGTCATTGACGTAATGGACCTAAACAAAAAAAGAGAAAAATAGGATACGCTTGTTACAATAAACAAACTACGCTAACTTTAAAACTATATAGACGTTTTCTAAGTAGCACATTTGAAGTCCTATTTACTTAGATTACAAATACAACAGTGACAACAACAGCAGAAGTAGCACCACCAAAGTAGATGAATAAGCCTGTACAAAAGAAAGTGTTTGCGTTGTTTCTAATTAGACAACTGAATAAACGAGGACGAATCGGCCTTTGGGAGATAAATAATCAACATAATGCCTTGAAGTTTCATTATCAGAACTGAGTCTTTTATCAACATTCTAACCAATAAAGTATACAAGAATTTGAGGTGAGCATGGTCAAGAAATAAACGTCGACTGTAATCACATGATGTCAACTATTAATCCTCCTGTAGCCTAGGAAAAAGATGGCGACTGGTACATATACTCTGTTTACTCCATTAATGCATAAAAGCCTCAACGACGCTCAAACGTTCAAACAACTACAAACCTAGCATACGCAAGGAAAAGTATTGCAGAAATATCTTGCGTAGTAGGCTGTGTTAGGTTCGCAAGGTATTGTTGTAAAATGTACTTGCTGCAGAAGACTGAACGGTGCTTGGACTGAGCCAAAGTCACTTACCTCAAAAGGAGCTGACAGTACACTGTGGCCGTACCTTGACTCAAACTTCAACACATAACCAACCCCATACAATGTCACAAGAAGGTCTGTAAACACAGCTCGCTCGTTGACTACTGAAACATTGAATGTTCCATTTAGGAATGACTGTCCCAGCTTCGGATTAGAGTAAAGTGACACGGCCACCCACCAAGGAGACTTCAGGGGCGTGGCTTTTCTTCCTGTCCCCAAGTCGCGTACCTCCACAACAGGTTGCGTGCCAAATACCACTGACTGATTCGCATTCGCCACTTGCGTGACAACCTTCAGATAGAACTGCCGTGGTGTTACATCGAAAGTTTTTGATATGGCAAAGAGTCCCGAGTAAGCTTGAGAGTACGGAGTGACAGTCACGTTAAATTTCATTCGATAGCCTGACGCAACGTCATAAAAACTCAGGTTTGAAATCTCCGCGCGTCCAGAGCTTGGGATCTGGAATTGAGTTTCGCCGATTAGTACCTCGTTTCCAGCTCCCTGTTCCATGGATGCTCGAATCGTCCAGGTTCTATTGCGCCAGCCTAAATTCCCGACCAGAGTGTTCGTAGCTGTGTCTCGGATTTCGAGGATAGGTTGAGAACCACATAGAACGGTGTCATTACAGTCACCTGGAGGATTTTTAAAAACACAAGTTTTTAACGTAAGAGGACACAAAGGCTCTATGTACCTATACAGTTAACCAATGGGAGGAAGAAGTTACAATTGTACACAATGAAGACTTGCCTTGAAGTGCGAAACATAATCGACAAGACAAGCGACGGAGTCTGACACGAGAAGTATCGCCTGACTGCCAAAGGCGGAAAACGGACACATTTAATGTTGATCACAGCTAAGAATAACAGTGACTTAACAGTTAAAGCGAATCTCCGAATTATTAGATAAAACTAAGTTATGATAACTGCCTCTCTTTATTAAACATCAGAAGAATATATGTGAACAACCGGTATAAGCTGAGCAATGGGTGTAATCATCCTTAGAAGCACAGCATTTTTGAAATACTAGAAATAAACCTTGCTCAACGTCCAAACGGAGGCAGAATCAACCGGCCGCTGAAGAGATCAGGCGGTAGAGTGATATTTCATTAAGGTTAAAGTGAAAAAGAAATCCTAGCTGCTTTTAAGTGGTGACCTTTAGTGGAGGTGCAACTGTACTTGAAATAACAAGAGAAGAGAGCGTTTTAGCACAGGCCTTACCTGGTTGTTGAGTTATAACCAGTTCCAGGACCCTCTCTTTCACATCAAATGGAGTAGCATTGATAGAGAACTGGTATCGAGATGGTGCAACAGTGAAAGCTTCAAAGTTAAGGATATAGTTCTTATCTTCATGATCAATAGAGAGATCACTGAAGGACGCAATACCGGCGGAAAACTCTACACTGGCTAATCCGTGCAGCTTTCCTGTTAATGGACAACAAAACGAAACAAGACGAAAATCGAATTTATCCCTTTCTGTGGATAAACGGCTACTTTTACAAAAGAATAAATTCCATAAATTAAATGAAAAAAAAAAAACTTTTTCACGTCGTTGTCTCTTATAAATGGTGGTTATTCTATTACCAACTCGCTACAAAAGATTGGTGTTATCAGACAGAGTACCTCAGACTATGCAGTGGATTCTATTAAGGTCAAACATTCTCACCAGTGAGTTTACCTGCATGTGATTTCTGTCTTAAAATGTGTTCATAAAGTTTACCTTTATGGTTCTGAGGATTCACTAAAGACGCCTTGCAAATCCACTTCCTGCCCTTCCATCCAGTATTCGTCACCACTTCTCCGTTAGCAGCGTCGCGGACTTCTACCAAAGGCTGCTGACCAAAAGGAACAGTTTCGTTGGCATTACGTGGGTGACTAACAAGTGTGAAGTACAAGACTCGCTCCTTGACCTCAAACGGCTCTGACAGAGCTGTAAAGTTTGCTTTAAAGGGGAAGGTTATGTTGTATTCTAAGACGTAATCGGTGCCATTGTGGCTGATGTTCAGGTTGGTAAAGTTTGCCCAGCCATCAGAGAAAGGTACAGTTATATTTCCGCCTAACAAGGCATCAGGATCTCCACTTCCATTCTTGATGAACGCTGTCACATACCTGTCAAATGTTCAGAATAAAATCAAACTCAGCTCGATGTATTCGTTAGTTTGCAATGCAAAAGAGATACGTTTTCATTGGAAATAAGAATGGGAAAGTCTGTAAATGAAAAAGATGAGCAATGAGGACAAAACACTTAGACCTACGTACCACTGTCCCTGGTACCCATGTCCCAGCGTGCGTACAGTGCGGTTAAGCTTGTCGACCATCATAAGCTTTGGTTGAACTTGGAAGGGAACAGTTTCATTGGCTCCTTGAGGCTCTTGTATCACAATCAGTCGAACAGGAATCAGGTAATCATGAACTGGATTGGTCTTGTTGCCTTCTTTCATGGACACCACCTGATCAAACCGCCATGTACCATTCTTTGGTCCCGCTAAAAAAACAGTTAGCGAGTCAATAACTCCATAACATCATTGCTTTCTTGAGAAAACAATTGAAGAAGCCTTGTAAAATTTTGTTGAATTTCTAAAAGGAATGGGATATAGTCACTCATTCTTATTTGCACAGCTTAAAAACTTGGGAAAGTTTTGGAGAATTCGAAAATGATTTTGAAATCCTAATGTTCAAAATTTCCCAAACTTTCACGGCTGTTTGAATCAGAATATGTAAACACGCGCGCTCTCTTTCTTTATTTCTATGTCTTTACCCTCTGCGGGCGTGGCTCGTGTCCATCCTTTCGGGAGTTTTCGAGGAGGTTCGGGATCCGTGACTTCAATCGATACCATGTCGAGTTTGAGTGAGGAAGCCATGCGACCTGTCTGGGCTACCTCGACAGCTTTCGACGCTAACGACTGGAGAGCAACGTAGTGATCTGTGGGGTTCTGGGTTGGTAAGGCTGTGGTTGTTATGGTAACTGGAGGAGCGGTGGTGAAACTATGAAAGAAATAAAATTCGTAAATAACAGGTATTTGAAATGACTACAAAATGCCATTCCTGATTCCCAAAAATCAACTGAGAGAGAAGTCTGAAGAAAAACCAAAACCATCAAATCCCTTTGATTTTGACGTCAACTCCCTTAAAAGTAATGTGAGCGACATCACATAAATACTTGGAAAATATTTTGCTTACGAACTTTGAAATGAAAACGTTCGTACATAAGGTGGGGTATCTCACTAACCTTGAATTTTCAGGGACAAACTTGTCCTCTGGCGTGTAAGCAATGCTAGGCAGCGGCGGATCACCGATCTCGATAGTGACGGTCATCGTCTTATCGTCGGGTTCTCTTCGACGTCTTCGTGAGCTCCCGGCAGCATTTACGATCTCGACCACCCGAATGCGGGACTCGTCGATATTAAGAAGAGAGGCCAGATTTTGGATTAAATTCTTTTCAAAAAAGTCGTTGAAATGAACAGGTTTGCTTCCTAAGAGAAAAAATTCAGTCTTTGCATTAAACAATTTGAGAGCCATATCAAGGAATATTAAGAGAATACAGAGGTTTTTGATAGTTCCAGCTTTCATTCTATTCTTACCAAGTTTGACTTGTACAACAGGAGCAGTTCTTATGTCCACAGCGACATTTCCTTTAACCACTACATAAAACAGTTGGCTTTCTCGATCGTAGTAGTTAGCTCCGCTGTTGCTTGTAAGCGGAGGCTCAAACTGGTCATCCGGGAGATTGGGGTCTTTCTTTTTGTAGCTGAAGTTCTGTTCATCGAGTTTAGCATTAGTCGGGTACATGTAGACACCTGCGCGGTATACGTCCAACCGTTGGGGTGTGGTGTACCAAATGGCAACGCGCAGGGCTTGAGAGCTGTCTGCGTTTAGCAAAGTCAGTCGGAGACTTTGAGGATTGGTGCCTGAAGAGGGAAAATCAGCCAAACAATGAGCAGCTATACAAAAATGTTATCGAAAAGATGTAGACGAAACAATGTGCAAAGGTAGTCCTGTCCGATAGCCCGGACTAGTGGATTGTCTAGTCGGCTAATGGATTCTGCTCGTCACCCGATGGACAAGTAATATTTGTTGGGAAAATGTTGACGAAATTCACATTACACTACGTAGTGAAAATGATTTTCGGGCCAGTACATCATAGCTAAAGCTTACCCCAAGGGTAAGCCTGAACATTTGTTCTTGCACACTGTTAAAGTGTACAGGTTTAAACTAAACAGGAGCAAACTAAACCACTGCTTCCGTTTTAAAGCAAAAATTGATCCTTGAGTCCGCCTTTTTATTGGAATGAAAGTAAACTTTACTCAAGAGATTCCGGTGGAGATTCAATGATTGTAAATATGTTCACCTGTGAAATAGACAGTATAGTTGTTTTGGGTTGCCACAATAGAGAAGAATGTGGATATTCGCTCCATGCACGCGTATCCAAAGCAACAGCCATGATCCATTGGTCCATTCAGCAGATCGGTATAGCCATTGGATGACAAAGCAACTGGAGAGAGTCTGCGAAGTTCTGTGTCAGTGTCCAAACTCTCGATGACAAACATGTGATAGTCTATAGGGAAAGAAGAGATGGTGTCAACAAGAATTGTTTTCTTACTTGTATGAACTTTTTCTGCGCACTAATTACTGTTCTTTTCACCTTCATGTACTGTGAAGTTCGAATATATTTACCTCAAACACAAAAAATAACTGTGAGTGTGAGGTCGAACTTCAGCGTTAGTGGATACCATATATTTTAATTTTAGTCAAAGGAAAATAATCTTAAGAGAATTTAAGTACTTTTCAACAAAAATTGGTTACAAGGTGAGTGATACTTGTTCCAAGGCTACTTCACCATAATACTTGCTGCATTCATTTCTTACCCAAACTGGTACAATTGTACGCATTCCATGCAGAATTCCACGAGCAAAAGCTCTGCGCACGCGTTCCTCGCACAATCCCGTGATGCGGTGCAACGACAGAGGCGTTCAGACGTGAACCATCTAATGACGTCAGGAAACCTCTAGGTATACGGTAATCGCCTGAAAAATGGAAATATTAACCTTGTTAGATAATTAATAAATTCCTTTTTCATTTGTTAGTTTAAGAGGAGCATTTCGGTTGAAGTAGTCGAAGTTAATTAAATACAATGCACGTGTTTACCATAGTTAATAGGGGGGAATGGTTATGAAGCCCGGCAAACATAAGAGGAGCAAACAAAATGCCAAGGTTTATGTTGGAAGGTCCACGACCGTGCACAATCTTTTGTTTTTCGTTCATACACTATGCATGAGTTACGTAATCAAAACATTTCTATTGGTTAGTTCCTCGGTCAGTGGTAAACAACTATTGTGTTTGTGCACGGTCAAGGCCAAAATAGAGAGAACAAAAACATACGACAAAGAACTTTGTCGAGTTTCATAACCATTCCACTCTATTGAGTATGTGTTCACAAAAAAATACAGATACAGGATAAAACAGCACGAGACAGTGCCAGCTACAACTCCTGATCACATGTTGAAAGATCGCTTTACTAATACTAGCTGGAGTTGTGTGAATTGCTGAGTTTGCACTGTTTCCCTGTCACGGCAGATAAGACAATTTCTGTAGTAATCTCATACCTAGGCCTCTCCTTGGATCTCCATTCCACTCGTACTCAGCCTTGGAAATGACACTTCCGCCGGAAGCACCAGTGAGAGTTCCATCCAGATCCTTGATGAGCACGTGTTTGGCGCCATCACAGTCCATATCGATACAGTCAGAAGGGTTTATCCACCCGATATTTGATGGTGTTATATAAAATAACTTGTCGTTATCGACATTATACAAAGAGATGGCTTTTGTCTCGACTGGATGGAAGGCATCTGGAGACATAGGATTAGTTGTTAATGCCACACTGTCGTGACCACACTTTGTGCCAAAATGCGCGAATCCAACGTTGTTAAGTTCAACAACGCCTCGTATTGCTGGATAACTCTCTACACTGTGCCAGGGTGACTTTGGTGCCAGACTAGTTGATGACGAAAACGTTGTCAGCATAAAACCAATATGGCCGCCTCCTTTTGAGCGCGGCGCGCGGAGTGGCTTCGTGATGGCGGAGTTTCGAGGCACAACCGAGTCACTGACGCAGTCAAAACTGGGACTGGTACCGACAATTAGGACTCGGTCAAGGCGAACAAACTTGTCAGCGGTTTTGTGAGAGAGAGCGGGAGGACTCCAGACGTTAACGTGAATTCCTGGATATAACAACAGTATTACTAAAATTATGTTTGAATACAATTAAGCGTATAATCAATTTTAAAGTGGAAGCGTAAGGCCTTCGCTAACTCTACTCTAAAGATGCTCATTTACTGTCAGATTCGATTGCTGACAACCGAAATACTTCGCTATTGAGAAAGGCTACCGTTTATCATACTTTTAATATGGGTGGATTACTCATTCAATACAGTATAGCCCTCGTTTTCAAATTAACCATTCTGAACGAAAAAAAAAACCTTTTTTATGTCCTTCGTAACCAATATTCATAAGAATAAAACGTTTCCTCTGGCAGCTAATTAGATCAAACCCAGAACATTTTGTTTTTGTTAATTAACTCTCTAAAATCCGATATAGTTCAATCCCAATAGTTAGAAATGTCATCTTCTTGTCTTTTGTCGATAAATGATAGAAGGAGGAAGTAATGAGCAAAAATAGAGGTCATGTTTTCGAAAACGTTAAAACTGGCGCAACTTCTTAACTCTCCTCACCTAAGTTATTATCAGCAACAACTGTATCCTGAATAATAACTCGAGAGGCTGGATAACCAAACACGCCAAAATCCCAGCTTTTCCAAAGAACAAAATGAGCGATCTTGAGACAGTCAGGCAGTCCGTCGTTAAAGCCAATGTGGATCCCGTGTAGGGTGGTGTGAGCAAAGTTAGCTTCCCATCGTTCCTCAGACTTATCTCCATAGCAACTTTCACTCCGGATGTGGAACCCAACCCTTTCGCTTCCAGCTGCCGCATTTTCTCGAAGAACAATATTGGATGCCTTGCTGATGTCAAAGGAAGCATGCCAGAGTTTGTTATTCACCTCGTATCTCCCTTTGTAGGTCGCTATTGTATAAAATAGCACATCAGTTACTTTACTACATATGATATACGTTTGATATTTGACGTTCAGCACGGTGTTGAAGAGACAAGCATACTCCGACCTAAAACTAGAATAATCGATAGTTTGAGAATTTAGATCAATAGAAGCTCAAGAATTTAGGTTCCGTGGATTTGTTGCTATACAAGTTATGTTAGGAAGCCATTAGGACTAATAAAAATAGATAACAGCCCTCCTTTGGAATCAAACTCTTGTGAACATAAAGTTCTTGCGTCCTTCTCCTACTCTTCATAACAGGTACATTACTCGTTCCGATCGATTTTAGAGACCTTTTCTGATTAAGAAAAAAAAAAAACTTTCGAAACATCTGACCATGAAGTAAATGGAGAGGGGTTGTTACGCGATTCATAATCCGCTCGCAATCTTCAACGTTATCGTGAACAGTCTTAAACAGCTCAGAATTAGGATTCAAACAATACAGTCACATGATTGTAATACCTGGTGAAACGCTCAATACAGCCAAGTTATGGAGAACTTTGTTATTCCTGCCCCAGACTCTAACGGACGAGCCGACTGTGTGGTGAATGACGTTATCGACAACAGTTAACTCATTTGTCCCAAATACACCAATAGCAGTGTTGAATCCGTCATGGAATGAATTACCCCGGATGTAAGATGACTTCAGATTTCCGGCATCCAAGATTGCCAGTGAATATCTTTAAAAGAAAACAAGTCAAATTTTCGGTTATTCGTTGCACATAATTAAGGCGCGCCTTTCCAGTCAACACATCCATTACATTCCTGTGCCATACTTTTTGTTACCTTGGATCAAAGTAATCAGGCCACCCTTCCTGTCCACAATGGCGAAATTCAACATTCTCCACACGAACCCTTCGGTTAGTTGACTCCATGCCTTCAAATGAACCAATCAAGAGGCGACCTCCAAACGACTGTTTATCAAGCACTTGATCGGCATCATCAGCGCCCTCAATCACGATGTTCCTGGTCAGCAGTCCCACCTCAGCGGCTAATGTGTAGTTCCAGTTTCCTGTGGTGTATGACTCGGCAATGTGTCTGTATTTCAGGGTATCATTCAGTTCAAGGGTTTTGCGATCATGGTAGACGTTAACTGAAAAGGAAAACGAGATTACACGGCGAAATGCAATTTTTACTCAAAAACACTTTCCTATTTATTGGATTGTTACACTGTCCATCTCTACCCTCTTCAATTCGAAGTCGACTTGGTAGAAAACAAACATGGGTTGACATTGAAATTCCGCGTTTGACAAGCGAAATTCACACGTCTTTTCATGAGGGAACTAGAGAAGCCGCAAACTAAAGGGGGAGAAATGATCATATACGACAGCCACTATCTAGAACCAAAACCAAGCAACACTTTGGCTCATACTATGTTTTCCATTCACCAAAATAAGTGGCCAGCGTACCTATCTTGTAGATTTCAGTGTCGTAGGGTTCAAACGAAGTCGGTGCAATGACAATTTCCTCCCCTGATTTCCAGTCGACCGCCTCTTGCAAATAGATGACGTTGCTTCCTGGGTCAGCGGTTTTGCTAAGTCGGGTCCAGTACACTGATCTATTTAGGCCGTGGATCTCCAAGTTCCCGAACACACCTTGGAAAGAGAAGGTTATTTTGAATTAGTTGCTTTTGAGGAATCGTCAATTGTTTATAGTCGAACATCCATTTAATGCGCTGGAATTTAAGTGTTTAAGCCGTTTGGAAAGAGTTAAAGAATTTGACTAAAAGTTGATCTAGAACTCTATAAGGTCATTTCATTTGCTACAAGAATCAACATGCAACTCTAATACTTACCTATAGCTTTAGAACCAATATTAGGACCACCTTGGACCGGAATGTCTGGGTTGTCCATATTTCCGTTAAGACTAATTAATACATTGCCAGTCATTGGTTGATCTTCCCAGCCAATGATGAGGTTACCTCCTTGACCAATCACGATGTCCGTTACGTTGAGGACAAAGTCCATGTAAGGTTCTAGTTCTAGTGTGCCGTATATGAAGAGTTTTCTCATGTAAGGGAGTTCAGTATCCGCTACCATCCACCAGTCTAAACAAACAAACATTAATAATTAATTTATTTATACGTGTAATTAATTAACCACTCAAGTTAACTAAGAACAAATGAAGGAATTAAACAATGCATAGTAATTTACATAAAGTTTATTTTTAAACGCTTTTTGCCTGTCTCACGAACGCTGTTAAAGTAAATCGTTTCTAAATTATGAAAACTGTCTTAGCAGTAAACCAAACTCAAAAGCAATTGCTCAAATAAGAAAACGAACAGGACGTTATTGCAACATGTCGAATCATCGCACGTACAAATTAAAGCGACAGCATTCCATTAACGACACCTTAATAAATAGGTACGAATTCACGTAAAACCACCATTAATTCTAGCCCTACGCAGCTTTTAACTTTCTTTATGGAATGGCACAAAGTTTTTATTATACTATAGTCCTTAGGTTTCGCAAATTTCAATATTTTCAAGTTTTCAATATTTTAGCAAACCTCTCGCTGGTTTTAACCATATTGCAAAAAAGAAAAAAGAAAAAAAAAACACTTCCAAAAAACTATAAGTAAAAAACTCTAGTTTTCTGTGTGACGTACGCTGTTGGATGATGACGTCATCTCCGTCTTGAGGCAGCTGTTTGTTGTGGCCTCCATATCCAGGCTCTGTTCCGTACCAGGCGTCCGGGTCTGACCACACAGCAAATACTAAGGGACGTTTCTCAGGGGGTGGGGGTGGAATTGGTTTGATACAGTTCTTGAAATAGCAACGTACAACCTAGAGATGTTAAGTGTCTTAGTTAAGTCAACAGTGGATCATACCAAGGACATTTATGCTGACCTTTCGACAAAAAAAAATATCATCAAAGTGCTTTATATAAAATAGGAAAGGAACAATAAATACATTACAATATTTAGAGAGGAAGCCACGTTAGCCTTGGCTGGTTTTCATGCAGGTCCTCTATCCTGGTCGAATTGGAAATTTGGAGTGTTGGTTTTTTTGGAGGGAAGAAAACCCGAGAGCACGGAGAAATACCCTCAGAGCAAGGCAAGAACCAACAACAAACTCAAGCCACGTATGGCACGGAACCGGATTTAAACCCGAGCCACACTGGGGGAGGCGAGCCCTCTCATTACGTCGCTATCCCTGCCCAATGACTGATGATGAAGCGATATACTCACGTGCATGTTAATATTTCGGTCAACAAGTCCCGCTGCTCCCTTTCCTGATACGATGTAAGTCAGTGCTTTGGTGAAGTTGTTGTAGTACCAGTCGCCATTTGACGCATTGTCTGGAGACGGTATACCGCTGGACATGTTGACAAACTTGCCAGTTATAGATATCATATCTGGATCCTGTTTCATGGGGTGAGTCATCCAGATGAAGTCCTCGGCATTAAATTCATAGAGTGCCCCACTAAAACGAGAAACACGAGAAAAGAAATACAAGTATTAGCACTAACGGGGAGCATCAGCTGTGGCTAACCATAGAAGGAAACAAGGCTGATCTCTTATAGTCATACAACGGCAATTTTATGTGTACTGTTTAAATACAGGCACTGAGGTAGAATCCCAGGAACGGCTCTGGGCATGAAACATATGGCGCAGGAGTGTGGAGGCTGAGATAACGAAATGCAGCTATAGTTGGCACAACCTGGTTTAACTTGCGCAGGATAGAGTAAGATGGAGAGGGACTGTCAACGACCTTTGCTATACTATGGTGCAGACAGGTATAACAGAACTTAACAGAGTCACAACCAGGTTAAAGTAGGAATAAATGATACTACCTTGTCGAAAATCTTCCCATAATATGGGCCCTTTTGAGCAAAAAAGACGAACATCTCATTACGAGTTAAGGATAAACTACCATGGGAACGACTTGCACAACTGTGCCGGGTTGCTCAAAGCCCGATTAAGCAAACCCAGGATAAGGGAGAATTTTGTTTTGCGATGAGGATTTCTGTTTGTATTGTTTGGCCTTCTGTTTTGAGTTCGAATAATCTCAAAATACACAAAACATAAACAATGAAAAACATTTGTATACAAGAAAAAAATATCCTTCAGTTAACTTTTAATCCTGGGTAAGCGTTAACCGGCTTCTGAACAACCCGACCCTGAACAATGTACTTTACAGCCCAACGATTCCACTACATTACCCCACTGCTTGATCACAGACCCAGTATTATAGAGTCGCTTTTTACGTTACAGTTTCTATGAGGCGACGCATTAATGAACAAGGCACATCTGCTATCGAGAAGTTTTATTTTCTTACGCAACTATACCTGTATGAAATGTTGGTGAGCTGAGGAGCGTTGTCAAAACTAAAATTATAGTTTTGTCCCAGAATTACGGTCGCCATCCAGCCTTGATTGTGAGTAAGCCTCATAAATTCCCAGGGAACTCGGCTTGTTCCATGTTCATTTGTTAACAGAGCGTCACGATAAAGCAGGGAACTTGGGAGCGCTTTGTTCCAGGACATCCGGCGGAAACGCACCGTCGAGTCACACACACTTCCGGAAACGTGGATTACACTTGCGTTGGGAGATTGAGAACAGTGATTTGGAGGAAGATTGGGGTTTGAAGGGACAACACTCCCTCCTCCTGACAAACCTGAAGTGTGATAGCAAAGCTTCGTTAACACCAGGCCTTGCGGCGAAATTTTCTATTGCTTTTAAATCTAAGATAAATTGCTGCTGTTTAGAAAAAAAACTAATGAAAATTGTGAATGAAAAGTATAACTTGTCTAGTCTCTCTAAGGCACTGGAGAGTTGCTACATAACAGTTGTAAATGCAGATGTATGATCATAATAGTCACGCATTTAACTTTGAGCTTCATGTAACTGGTCGTCAGGCATCCATTCAACTGAACACACGAAACAACTATTACAAATTATAGCATGATTGAAAATACCAACTGACAGAAGGCGCGTGCTAAACCATTAAGCCAACCGCTTCGCTCGGTCCGTAATGTCACGACCTTGGGTCAATATTCCACAGTACGGCCCTCGCGCTCGGTTAGTAAGAGGTTATTATTTTGTCGACTTAATCAAAGCTTAAGCTTTCTTTAATAATCAACATCGCACGCTAACCTGTTAAAGTTCCATCAAGATCTTCAAAGACGCTCTCGTGTTCCCATTTGAAGGCTGCCTTGTTTGGCGAGTTTATCAGCTGTGTTTTTTCGAATCTCGTAGTGAAACCTCCCTCTCTCGCATGGCAGAATGAGCATCCACGAAGTGCAGCGCATGACGGCGCGTCAAAGTTCACGAACGTTGTCCCAGAGACGGTGAGGCGCGAAGATTGCGGTGCTACAAGTCCTCCTTGAGTGCACGTTGAGGGACCTCCGCTCACATCGCTATGTCCTACCACGAGAGAATCCTTCACTAAAGGTCCATTTTCTCCCCAAGGAGCGACTAGGTTGGTAAACTCAAGACCAGCTTCTTTGTTGTCTAGCACAGTGAAGTTAATTGTCTGAATAGCTCCACCGCTTGTGAGCTCGAAGCCTTTAAGGTTGTTGTAGGCAAGCAGTGTGTAGAACTTGGCGGGTGCGGATGTTTTCGAAACACAACTTCCTCCTTGCATCGGGAAGTACTCTTTAAAGATCCACACGCCATACCTAACAGATTGAAGTTACAGTTTAATAAAATCAGTTTACCAGGTAAGCGTTAAAAATGAATGTTACATATGAGTGATATGACATCAAAGAATATTTTACCTTCCGAACGAATGAGCCGTGTTGTTCTGAAATTCTCCTAATGGTGCATTGCTTGGGCAGACAGAGGTGGTGAACGAGGGACCCCCCGGGTGGGTAGGCAAATTGTACCAATATCCATGATGACTGCCGCCGGCTGCCGCATTGTGACGGACTGGAAACAAGTAAAACATGAATTTACCGGAGAATCACATGGAAGCGAACGATCGCAAGCATAGAAATATATTGCATTGATGACAACAGTATCAGTATATGAACCGTACTTACTCGTGTTGTTCGGGTTTGTCACCCAGAATGTCGCTGGCGTGACATCAGTTATCAGAAGTGTACTGGATGTCCGCACAGCAACACCCAAGTTATACTGTATGGTGTTACCAGTTTCTATTCCATCCTCGATGAAGAATGCGTGACCCATGACATCGTTCGCAACGTTGTGTTCGACAAGTAACCCCGATACGCCATGTACTGTCACGGCACGGTTGAAGGTGTGATGGATTGCGCAGCCGCGGACGTAAGATCCGGTCACGTTACCACTCAGGTGAAAATGAATTGGGTAGCGACCTGGAACGTGAAGTTAATTCAGATCATTTAAATACTTTGCCACGGCTATTTTCACGCTTGATTTGATTATAGGCAAAGTAAACAGCAATCATACAAATGTAAAAGTAGCAACTTCACACTGAGTTATTGCCATTTACAAACGAAACACGAGATAATGTGTCTTAAGACTCCCAATGGCCAGTGTGCAATTTAAGGAGGTTTGCAGTGAAACTTTAATGAAATGAGAGCTGAGAGAGAAGCATTAAAAACCAAAAAAGCAAAAGGTCCGCTGGTTCCAAAACCTCTGGAACCATGGAAGGGATTAGAAACGATGACAATGACCTAATCAACCACAGGAATCGGGGAACATCAAATTGAAGCAATCCCGGAAGCAGTGTCATTTGGAGACTATTACTTAACACTAGTTGATATAAACTTCCAGTTTTCTTTCGCTCTTCTTTGTCTTCAGAAACATTCCCCACCTCTTTCAAAAATTCTCAAATCGATCTTTCGGATTGCAAAATTTAGTTATAAGGGTGCGTTTGGTTTTGATGAAGAGATAAGGGAGAAAAAGTGCTTGTTAAAAAGTACATCCACTTAAACAATTCCCAAATATCCAGCGCTAAAGCTCAATGCAACTGAAAAAAATAAATTTAAACGATTGCCCATTGCATTAGATCGGAGAAGTACAGTAAAATAGTGATTTACTCGTACCCAGTCCAAAGGCTTGTCCCGCTTTGCGCACCTCGATGTAAGAAAGTCTACCAATCACCAGTCCCTCACTCGGCATTTTTGGGTTGAGCATAATCTGGCTTCCAAACTGCTCGCTTGCCGTTGCCTTACCATAGCGTCCCTGGAAACAGGTTTGAACTGCAAAAATACCAGGGTCGAAACCATCCGGACATTCCGGGATGCTTTCGGTCCATTCGTCATTTTCCGAACCTTCAACAACAACATTTCGAGTCAAAAGCCCGACCTCCGCGCGTGTTTCTATAATCCTTCCAGCGATGGTTTGAACAAGAGAAATGTGGCGGTATTTAACTGGTGGAGTGATGCCGATGGTTCGACCATCATTAGAGACACTCGTTATGTTAAATTCTTCGTTTTCCTTTTGACTTCGACTTGTTGAGGCGAGTACCACTTGATCACCAATCTCCCAAGTCACAGCATGTTTTAAAACGAGCTGGCTATCACCTACGTACAAAATAAATTAAATTCAGTATAAAAAATTAAATTAATCTGCGAGATTTAATCGCGTGTCACTTGTTATAATTCAAGATATCTGCTCCTGTAAAGACTAACAGTAGCTATATACAGCGCCCGCGTGGTTTCTTCTTTTTGCGCTGTTTGACATGGATGGAAACCATATAAATTTCAAAAGAATATCATATGATTCCTATTAACTACGTGGCTTCGAAAGTCTGATTAAAACTTTTAAACGAAAACAACGTTTAGCTGACGCAAACAAATTTCTATATCATGCGATCAATGTTCTTATGTTTGTTCTTGCTAAAGATTAACAACGGTACTATAAAGAATTTCCTTTATTCAGCGGCGTTTTAGTACTTTTTCTAATGAATAGCAATGATATCACTAACGTCACTTATTGTTATTGATATGCCGACCAGAGAACTGTTTTCGTATATGTATTATTTTTCCTACAAACCTGGCAAAGCGGTCGTAGCTAAGTTTGTCCACGTGATCGGCACAACTTTACCATGCAGGTCCAAAGTCCCTTGCCTGACCGCTAAAACTTTAGTTCCAAAAATGGGCAACCGCTTATTGTGCATGTGACCGTGCAGAACGATCTTAGCTTTGTGTTGAAATGGCCTTTCTTCGGTTCCGACCTGAAGTTTTCCGCCATCAGCAACGAGAATCTTTTCAGCATTTAGTGTGAGGTCCTTCTCATCGAAAATTAACTCCCCACTAATGACCAAAATAGAGAAAACCGGAGTATCCATATCAAGAAGAATTGTTTGTCCTTTGGGAATCTGAACGAAGTCTCCTTTCCCAGGCGGACTCTTGTAACCCCAGGTGAACGGCGACGACCACACATCGATGTACTGGAAGTCCGCGAGGTCCTGGGTCGCAATACCTCGGTTACCAACCTCCACCCGTACCTTGGTTTGTATCGTGCCTGTCCGCGGTCCTGTTGTACAGTGGATTTCGGTTTGAGAGAAGGAAGTTATCTTACAAGGGATTCCAGCGATTGTCACTTTGTTGTCGTCATCGTTTGAACTGAACCCTGATGAGAAGAGAACAAATTGTTGTGGAATTTAGGTAAGATCTTCATAAAAAGTTGCCAAGCCAATTGTCTTGAACTTAAACGAATTTATTTAAATGAAATCCGAAACTACGGCAGGAAAAAAAAAACGACCAAGATGTGCTGTGTGCTAACAGGACCACTTACAAAACTGGTTCTATGAAGGACTTTTCTGTATTAAGTCCACGGCCGCTGCCGTTTTCACTTACCATTTCCTTTTATGGTGAGTTGTACTCCACCTCCTGTTCCACCACGTGACGGACTTACTGACGTAATACGTGACGTAAGAGACTCTCGATACGTGAACAACCCCGGCCTGGATGACGTCACTTCATTTCTTCCGACCACGCTCACTGAACAAGCAATATCAGGGTTTTCAGTCTGTCCGGTATAAGCAGGAACTTCGCAGTAGATCTCGTCTAATGAACTGTTAATGGTGGCACAAACAACATCACAGATCTTTACAGTGGTGGACGAATCAAACCCGTGTCCTTTAACGGATACAACTCTCCCTCCTCCAAGCCCACAGTCGTTCGGTGAGATACTGGCGAGAGCTATTTCGTAGGCAAATGTCACGGCTTCAGATGTAGGGTAAGCTGATAAGCCTTTGCCTTCCACGTGCAGAATGATGCTATATATCCCTGCTGGTCTGTTATCCAGCACGCATGTCAAACTTGTTTCGCTGCTGGTCACAACACCACAGGAGCTGTTGGCAATTGTCACGTCCATGTCCGCTGTATCTGTACTGAACCCAGACCCGTAAATGGTAACGTTTTTTCCTCCTTTACCACGGGAAGGCGAAATTGACTTTACATATGGTGTCGTAAATGTTCGGTAAGCGTAACGGAGACGAGGAAAGTCTTTGCTGTTTGCTGTCACAATGACCTAAAAGACAATTTGCGCATTATTTGTGCAGCTGAATCATGGGGGGTTAAACTATTAAAATACTTGAATCAGAGCTCAAATGAAAGCTTGTTTGTGTGATTCCCTTGCTTCCTCGTTTCAACATAATATATTAGTCAATTCCCCCCACAACGAAAAAAAAACTGGCGCAAGTGAAGGAAAATTTGTAAAACACTGATATATCTAAAACAAAACACAAGTAACAAACGCTATGTTCCTCGCGCATAGCTTTTTTGTTAGGACACGTAGGTGACCATAGGGCATTAATTCAATTGTACTGAAGTGAAGTTCATCACCTGGTTTCTGACCCGCCAGAATCTACCACCTGACTCGAATTATCCAATGGGAACGCCCTAAACTAAATTTAGTTTTCCCTCAGTACTTCTAGTAATATTAGCATACCTCAAATGATCCTGGGTCATGGACAGAAGTCCTACATATCACTTCCGATGACGTAACTCGTACAATGGAACAAAAGTTAGCACCAATCTTCACAGTGGTACGGCCAGGGACTGGGTCAAACCCACTTCCTTTGATTGACAGTTCCGTTCCGCCCATGATGCTTCCTTCCGTCGGCGTTATACTCAACAGGATAGCGAGGCTGTCAATCACAGGCGATGCCCCGGCCTCGAACATGGCGAATCCTTCAGCCGCTACATGAATTTTCACATCGTGTTTTCCCGCCACTACCGAGCCAACCCGACACGAAGCCGAGTACTCCGAAGATGACGTTACTGTGCAGGAGCTGTTTCCGATCTTTATGTCCAAATCCGACGCTTTGCTCGGGAGTCCGGATCCGTATATGCGAATAGTGTTATCGTCTCCGACAATAGCCGACGGTATTAAGGAATCTACTCTGGGAGTTTTGGCGGCTGAGTAAGTGAACATGCAGCTGGAGGCACAGTTGCTTTCCACACCATGGACTCTAACAACGACAGGAAGCGACTGCGGTGTACTGGTGGCGGCTGTCTGGCATTTGATCTGAGTATAGGAAGATGATAGAATTTGACATGGAGCTCTGCCGATCCTTACATCAGGATTAGGAGAGAAGCCATCTCCGTTGATAGTCAGGATCGAGCCGCCCATCATGGAACCTGTCTGTGGAGATACGAACTGTACTGTGGGCAGCAGGCTGAATGAAGAGTTTAAGCTGTTCTCTATTCTAATGGCGGCATATCCTCTGTTATTCACTCGTACGGAGACACTATGCGGTAGACCTAAAAGAAAAACAATGAATGTATACAACAATGATTAACTTCAATAAAAACGTAAGTTTAAATTATTAAAAAAGTCTTTTAAAGAAAACACTCAATGGACCAAGAGAAATGAGACATGAGCAAAGATGCACATATAATCTCATCTGAAGCCCTTAACCGTCAATATCACCATAATTATGTTCTTCTTCCCAGACTTCATACAATCTGTATAACGTCATATGCGAGATAAATGTCAAGAACAATTACAGAATGTCAACTTACCAGCACTCAATTGGTTTCCTGTGGACACTACGCAAGTGATTTTATCCTCTGCAGAGCTTTGAACCACACAGTCACTGGAGCCGATTTTGACCCCGTTCTGGCAATTAGCAAGTCCAAAGCCTTTGCCTTTTATGGTGACGAGGGTTGAACTGCGTCCGTTGTTTGGCATAATTGACGTCACTTCCGGTGTACTACATTTCCAAAATGAGAAACTTAAGAAAGACGAGTTGTTTGGTAACGCAGGGTCTGAAGAAGAGCATAGTGGGATAGCACTAGTCACGCCCGACTGACAATCAGGAGAACTAGAAGCCGTGGGCTTCACAGCTGATAAGTTATAAGGTGCCTCAACTCCTCCAACTAACACCTTAACGTCATGGGACTTGGTCTTGAAGCCATTCACGATCACTTTTCCTTTCATGACAATAGCTCCATAAGGATCCACTGCACCGCTTGAATAGAAATAAGTTCCTGGCATGTTAAACTGCTGACTGTAGTTACCGCTTCCACCGCGGGCACTCTTGAACCCTTTCCCGTCATATTCTGAGGTAGACGAGTCACGTGTCTGCTGCACACCAAAGCGTAGGCCAGATAGCTCAGGGCTCGTCCATCTCCACTGAAACAAAAATTACTTCATTAAAAAATTATTAATAAATATTAAAAGTTTAGTACATTATTATTAACTTTAATGGTGTGGTATTGCAAAGTTTTAGATACATGTACCGTTTGCCGACTTCACCAGAATTCTCTTCAAACACCTCAATACGCTGCCGCTACAAATGTTTGCTTCGCCGAGAACAAAAAAGTCAGGCGTTATCTTTGTTTTACTCAACAACAGCTTTCAAAATGTGTCTCTGAACACGTCATTGGTTCAATGAGACTCGAACTGGTGATTTAGTTGGGTAGAGCGCGCGAGTCGCGAAAACAAGCGGCAAAGCCGCGAGGAGCCCAGACCACTCTCAGCTTCCCCGCTCGTCTTTGCGCATCACGCCGCTCTATACGGTCCTCTAACCTAACCAACTAAACCGCCAGCTACGCAGGCTAGGCTGTTCCTTATGTGCCAGCCGCGCTTAGAACTCCTGTTCGTTGATCATCCTATTTGCTGCTGCAGAGATTCGTTATGAGATTGACTAGACTGGGTTGATGTGTTCACACTGTGTTTCCATTGCTTTGTTGCACTACATCCAGCTCTAATTTGCTCCATGTTTAGCTTACTTCAGTCATTAAGAAGCCAATCTAGTTCGCAATGCAACACATAACTTCGTTAGTCGTTTAAAGAGAAGTTCTGCTACATCATTGACTTCAAAACAGTTACACAGTAGTACCTGAACAGAGTCGCCAGAGTTTATCACAATGGTCTGAGGATTCCAGGCGTAACCAATACCATACTCTGAGGAAAAAGACACATGTCAAAATTACAGTTCAAATACTGTCTACGAAGAACCTTTAAGGTAACAAAATCTAATTACGCGAAGCAGAATCAAAGGGTATAATCCTGAGACACCAGCAAGCAAAAGCTCAAGCGAGCGAAGAAACTGAAATCGGGAAAGAAAGTCAGCTTCCTCTCGTCGCTAACGTTTCGCATTTTATATGTATGCTATGATAAACGTTGGCCACATAATTTCCTAATTGCTTGAGCTAAAAGTCTAAAGTCTTACTCGGGTGGATTCCAGTGTTGTCCACATTGTGAGCCGTAGACGATGCTTCCGTCCTGCACATGATGTTTGTGCTTCTACTTGACAGGACTTTGCAGGGAACACCACCAACATTTACTGCAATTGCTGAAGTGTTATCACTGAATCCACGACCAACAAGAGTCAGAACTGTTCCTCCAAACACAGAGCCGTGCCCAGGAGAGATGCCGCTCACATACAAGATGTAGTTGAACTGTGGTGGTCTGGAACGTAAGCCGGCTTCTACAGCACACCCAATGCCTTCTACACAGACTAGCACGTCATACATCCCAGGAGCACTAGCAGGAGTGGTGCATTTTATAAGCACGTCGGAGTACAAAGTCACTTTACATGGATGAGGACCTATTTTTACCGTCCCTTGTTGGGACCCAAATCCTGTGCCGTGGATCATTAACTGTTCACCTCCACTGACACTGCCTTCTGAGGTACTCAGTGATGACACTATCGGAGTCATTCCAGAGTCGTACCAGAACGCGTTCAACATCGATCCAACTTCACTGCCGACCGCGACATTGACACTTGCGTTACTTGTGTCATGAGATGTCGTGACACACGATATTTCTGTCATGGTGACATTAACTATGTCACAGATGGAGTCACCGATTGTCACACTGCTATCATTAGGTGTCACGCCAAATCCGTTCCCTGTTATAGTAACAAGCGTTCCTCCTCCAATACCTCCCCTGGCTGGTTTGATACCGCTTACACTTACTTCATAAGTAAAACTGGCTGGTCCACTTGAGGGCTTTGCAAATCCCTTATTTCCAATTTTCATGACAACATCATGCGATCCGCCAATTGACTGACCAGCGGTACACTTAATTATAGTTTCATTAGAGCTTGTCATGTGACAGGTGGTTGCACCAATGGTGACATTTACTTCCTGTATATTGGAGCTGAAGCCACTTCCGGTGAGTGTAATTTCGGTTCCGGCAGTTCCTTTTTGTGGTGATATAGAGGTGAGGGTTGGAGTGTCCGGGGATGAAAATGTGAAGGAACATTTTCTTTTGGAACAGCTCGATGGAATATTGTTCATCGTGACTGTCACCTAAAATGAATGTAACAAATATCTTGTAACGGAGCAATCTTAGTGTTATTAACATGAATCTTGAAACCTGATGGCAAAAATTTTGTGGCTCCATAGAAATTCCTTTTCCGTCAGATTGTCAGCTTAAACCTAAACCTAAACGCTCCAAGCATTCACTTACAAGAAATGTTTCACTGTTAGTTAATTTGTCGAACTAGGTTTGACTAATCAGAGTCCGATATTGTGCCTTTCTCGACTAGTTGGCTATCTTGACTTTGTGCCCTGGTTGGTTCTTACGCTCTTTGTGTTTTTGTAATTAGCCAGATGAGAACTGAGGATTTTCTTAACGTTTTAATATAAATCTAAGACCGCCCCGTTCGTATAGAATTGTTTCATACCTGTGGCTCGATTTCTGCCACTCGCAACATGTCACCTGGTATCGGTCTTAGGAACATTCCTCCATCATCGATTGTGACAGCTTTCATTGACACGTTGTTTCCTGTCAAACCGGTTCCATTAACTGTCAGGGCTGGTTGATCTCCTCCTGTTGTGGCCCATTCCACTATCCAGTTATAGGACGCGCATGTGCCTACACGGCTGACGGTGACCTTACCGATGTTGAAATTGTTTTCGAGAATGGATTTGAACTCGTCTGCAGATACGTTAGCAGCGATACCTAGAAAAGGAATAAGAAATATTTAAATTTAGAGAACTACATTACATTACACCAAAAATAATAAACTGCGTCAATACTGTACCGTCTATTGAACACTTACATACTGTTGTAGTTGACCGAAATCTTGTCGCGATCTTTTCTTTTTTTTTTATAAAAAATCAACAAAACATATTGAAACTAACTTAGCAGATGCAACACGCTTCGCAAAGTTAGAAGGTGGTTTTCACCGTTACTGTTCATGTTTGTCGTGTAGCTAACTCATTGAATAACGGATTGTTTTTCCAGTCGAAGCACAATTATCTTAGATATACTGCCCTCTATACCTCTATAACGGTAAGCTCGAGAAGGTACCTTTAACTTTCTCATTTTCCAAGAAGATATCGAACGTTCCACCAACTGGAGGAGTTGAAGCTTGATCACGTGATACAACAATATTGCAACTCTCTGACGCGTTGACTGGTCTAAATATCGCCTGGTCAGATGTAGCGTTACCACTGACCACGGTGGCTTCTGCAATCTGCAGGAGTTCGATCCCAGTCCCGCAAGAAGCGGGAGTTAGTGAGACAGACCAAGCTCTTGGTCCTAGGCTCTGCACGGTCACATCTTCGAGTATGTTATCACCAGGCTCGGCAGCAGGAAGCAGTCTTTGTACTTGAACAAATAGAAAATGAAATATTTAAAGTGAGTCTTGAAGAAGCCAGAAAATAACAAGAGCAATTAATGTATGAAAAAACCTACCCATTACAGGGTCCCTCCAGATGAAAACGTCGTCAATATAAAGGTCCACGCCTGCATCACGTGTCACGCTGATGAGCTCCACGTAAACCTTATAGCGTAAGTCGGCCTTGATATAAGCATCATGTAAGATCTGATCGTAAACATTCATGCACAGTGAATTCCATTTCTCATCCGGGACAGTAACAATACTGTACTTCCGCCATGATCGCCGGTCAGCACCGGACTCGTCTGTGTATGAGATACGAAAACTGATGAAGTCTTTCATCTTTCCTTTGTATGAAAAACAAAGCTGTCAAATGAAAAAGAAAACAGCAAAGATTAGGGCTCGTAAACGTTGATATAAAATGTGACAAGGTTGGTGTCGGGTTTGCTACAGAGCTAGAAAGAACAGATAGTCGAAACTACTTTTGCCATCTCTTTAATGAACAGATCGTAGTCCTTGGAGAAGAAAAAATGCTTTGCAATTTTTGCACCATTTTTAGTCAGAATTCAGTTTTAATCTTTTCTGGTATTGATGACAAGCATACAGTTACTCAGACTAACTTAAGTGACGCATTAGTTTCACGGCAACATAAAGCTTTACTGTGAATCCCGAAACTCATCCATGACAAGTCACAAAATTACGAACGCCAGAATGCGAGATGAACTCTTAATCTCAGCACGTGCATTGCGAAGTGAAAACTCGCCTCACTCGTTTTGTGCCTCGTGTTGCTGGGTAAGCAACCTTACAGAAATTCTCCAAGTTATAAATGGAGAGATTCAGTTCTTTTTCGTCGTAGCCTACATCTTTTTTAGCCTCAAGTTATTGCAACATTGAACAAACACGAACCTGTTGGTATCTTGTTACGTCGTAGCCTCTTAAGACTCTCCCCCACATATCTTTGGTCTGGCCGCTATAGAATATATATTGAGGATTCTTCAAGGAGAACCGACCACAATGAGGTTTTGATTTGAAGACTCTTTCACCCCATTCAGGGCCCTGCGACGAACTCTCAAACCCGTTATAATAGTAGGCTTGTCCGGGTGGAGTCTGGTAACTACAGTACCAGTTTGTCATGTTTTTTAGTTGTTGTTGGATGTCGTTATCTGATGCGTCGACGTGAATGCGTTCTGATGTTCTTCCAGCCAGGGACAACTTGAACCAGTAGTTACCAGGAACACCTTGTTTAAGTGAAAAGGAACTCTGTTGTCACATTGAATAAAAATAATCGTCAAATACTAGTAAAATAAAAATTCCTGGCAAGTCTGACACGGCGTTTCGTCTTGGCCAATAGACTCTTCTGGGCTAGACCTTTCAGAATCGATAAGATTCACATTAAATTACTCTGTTATAATGCATTCATGTACAAATCGGTTTGTCGTAAAACCAAAAACAAATCAGTTACTTGCCGATAAATCAGACTACTCAGCCAATCTCAAACCTTAGTAAAACTAAAACCAAAACCAAAGAAATTGCCTGATAACTTTCTTTACTCAATTAAAAACCGCTCTATCTAGCTCCGACTACTCCAAATATAAAACCGTACAATTCAAACCAGTCGTAGAACCTTAAAAAACCAAGGCTAAGCATCTGCAATGTTTTATCAACAACGAACAACGAGACGTAAAATGAAATTTATGTGAAAGTGTATTTGCAGGGAGGTTCGGAATACTGTATTTTCTGTTTGCTGTACAGTCTCGTATCGAGGTCCTAATGGCTCCCCACCCCAGCACCCCAGCGTAAACTGCTGACCAAGAAGCCGGAAGGCTCTGTATACGACACTTCTGTCAACATTTTACCTTTCTGTAAGCGTGTGATTTTAACAGAAGTCATATTGGATGTCACAGAGGTATAAAACAGCATTCGTGTTTCTTCAGGGTTCTTGAAGTAGAAGGTAACTCTATAAGCTGTGGAGTTTTTGCTCTTGATGAGCTCTGTCACATTTACTTTGCCTTGCTTCCTGACACTTGTAAGATTGTTGAGTGCTTGTTGAAGGGTTTCAGCGGTCAGATTGTTCATTGACACAGAAGTCGTGTTGACTCCGTCATAGCTTAGAGAAAACAAGTCGATGCAAACAGTAACATTTCCTATAAAATATACAACAATCTGGTATTAACATGAATCTGTTCCTTTGATCCTGCTACTTTCGCGTTACATTCACTAACAGTTGAACTTCAATTTCCCGTGGTGTAACTGCTCAGCGTTTCTGAACGATTTTCTGACATCCTATTTAATGGGTTGACTTTTAAGCTTATATTTCCGTATAATTGCGTTTTCTACGCCAGTTATAAATCGATCCAAGACCTAACTTGTGAAACTTTGTCTCCAACCAAAGCGAATTATTTCCCCAGTCTTGTTTCACAGCTGTGTTTTCTGTGCGTTTCTTCCTCAAACAAAAGGGAAATGTGCAACTTACCTTGACTTTGGTTACATGGTGTCACCTCTATTTCTTGGACTTCAAACATTTTCCCGTCATCCCAGCTAGAAATGTTGATTATCTAAAAAGATATAGATGATGATAATATTTTTATTTTTTATGTGAAATCCTTCAATAGTTTTACTTCATGGGTGTTAACCATTTTTCAGGTAGCAAGCATTGATTCTGCACAACTCTCTCGACATAGTCTATTAGAACAAGAGGAACTGTTTAATAACAGTTTAAAACTCGGCATCTATGCGTGTTTATATATTACATATCTTTACTTGAAAACTGTCGGTATAAATGAATTGCAGTGAAGCTGAATAGTTAGTAAGAGACACCATGACAAATACCAATTAGAAGGAAGCTTTTCATAATGTTGTCAGAAGATTTTGCATCAAGTCTTACTTGCACTTCTGGATGTTTTATTGATTTAATAAGAATTTCTTGTTTTTCGTTCACTGCCGAACCAGTCTGCGAGTTCACGTAACGTGTTTTCTGCATTTTAACTCCAATGATCACGTGACTTTTCCCGCCATCCTGTACGTGCAGAGCCTCGATGTAGTAACGCTGTCCTTTCTTGAGAAAGAAAACCGCTGACTTCTGTTCGGGTGAAGCAGACCAGCTTGTTAACGGCTTGAGACAGGATGCGATTTTCGTCTGGAAAAAAAAGAAAAACGGAAATTTCGGCTTAATGTTCATTCGTTTCCAAACATTTTAACGCTGAAAAATCATTTTAAAAGAAGGTGCATTTCTCTAAATCTGCACTCTTCATTGTCGTTTATCGAGCACTCAGTGAATGAGATACTTGCTGTACTTAGCTGGCAATACCTTTCCCAATTCATGTCATTGATCAATCAGTCGATCAACGGAAGAAAAGAACGCTGTTGATCGTAATTCAGTATCAACCCCAAGACGCACAAGGCAAACTACAATAACTTACACCGTGGCCTTAATTTACAAACGTGTAACTTACTTTGCCAGCCGCAGATTCATTCATACTCAAGTACAACTCGGCCTGATCATCGGCTTGAATGTAGAACGTATAGTTATTGTCCGAAGGAGGAACGAAGAAGCCTCGGAGGCGATCGCTGAATGACGTTGATTCACCAAACGAGGCCTGGGTTGGAGAGCTTGCCTCGGGTAACACTTCCGAGTGGTAGTCTGCAGCAGTCGTTTTCAGACCTCCGACGGCCGATACAGACAAGGGTCTGGTGCTAGTCCAAACTTCACGTAATAAACCACGTGATCCTGAGACATTCAAATTGGAGTGTGTCAGTGATTCAAACTCAAGCAGCTCAATCACTTTTCATTTGATGGAAGTATTGCCAGTATTACAGTCCCTGGCCATTATTAATTACATCATGTACAAGTAGTAAATTGAACTACGTTCACTGGAATCGTGCTTACCTGAATAAAAATCATATTTATCTGCAGGAGGAGCTTCCATTGTTTGGCATTTAATGGCGTCATTTTCCATCAATAGTATTTCACAAGGAACTCCTAGTAGAGAGAAAATAGCATTTGAACATAACAAATGGACTCGATTATAAATGACCAGGCAGTTATTAACCTTGATCAAGTCATGAATTAACAGTCTTAACATTACATAACAGAGTTATCTTCATATCTTAGGGTGAGATAACAATCCTCGTAGTCCATCTGGTATATGGTATGCAGTATAGACTCGCTCAAAATTGGCAAAGTTCATTTTACAAGTAGTACCTGCTACTTCAACTGAAACCTTGGTGGCACGCTCATCAAAACCTTTGCCTTTTATGGTGAGAACTGTTCCACCTGCCGTGCTACCAATAGAAGGACTGACTTCTAAAATATCTACGGATAAAAAGAGAGACATGAGGATAAATACTATCTTCAAATCAGTAACATCAGAAAGCTAATGTTACTGTCGGGTTTGATGAGCGCTTTGGAATAATATCCTTTGGTGGTATCAAAACCGCTCGCCCAGTAAAATGCTGGAGATAATTTTAAAAATAACAAAAGTTTCATTGAAAAATGAAACGTTTTGCCATTTAATTGACTGGGATGTAAAAAAAAGAGTAAGGCGAAACTGTAAGGAAATTTAATCAGCATATCACCAAAGGAAAATTGTTTGCATACAGTACAGCCCGGAAATAATGCACGCGCAAGAACGTCTTTTTGCGTCCGCAACTTCTCGTAGTTACTTCGGTACGCTTTCGCTTAAACCCAGCAGGCAGTTGCACAAAACTTCTTTCAATCGTGAGAAAAGCACAGGGTTTAATTGTCTTCTTGTTGATATTTTTTTTAAGCTCTTCTTCTTAAGGAAGTATTCATGGTCTCATTACGTCATACCTGCGTGAGTTTGGAATAGATAAAGCTTGTCCTGTGAATCAACTGAAATGACATCCTTAAACATCTGAGATCGCCCATATCCAGAGACCAGGAATGACACTCGCTGGGATCCTAAAGAAAATAGATACACACTAATTTCTCCCATCCTCTGACGTCGTATGAAATTTTACTGCTGGAAAGAAGTCACAGCTTTTCAGTGTTAAGCTACTCGGAATAACTTCAGAAATATAAAGTTTTAACGCAAACGTTCACGAGTGGCGTGACCCCTCAGTTGTTGACGTACCGTGTGACTCTACTCGCAGGGTATCGTTGAAGGCAAATCGATGTTAAAATTCGATAAAGTTTAATAAGAGGTAAAATTTGAAAGGAAATTCAAGACATTTGATGCTTAGCCACTCATTTAAGGATGTTCGTTGCACTGCGTAATTCATTCAAGGGTCAAACTCAAATCATGCATCACAACATTCCAAATATAACTTCAATTCTTACCGATCACTGTGGATGCAGGCTTACATTTGATGTAACCAATCTTCGCCACGTTGTCTTCAATTTTCATCCCATAACTAAAAATTGAAAATTGACACAAGTACAAAAAGTTAACACAGGCAAAACGCGTGTTTTAGGAAGGTTTATTAATGATTTTGGAAGTAATTATGTTTCAAGTTTGTTGAGCTCAACAACTGGCATACGTAACGTGCTCTGAAAAAAACGTACAGAGTTCTTGACCACCATTTCCTATTGGTTCAATGTCCTATTTGAGTTTTTCCGCCTTTATTGTACGATTGTCGCTAAGACGATCAAATCTGAGAATACATTTCCAGGAGTGGATTTATCCTATAACATTAATTGAATTTTTTTTTTCTTGTGTAAGTATGTCGCGTTTAGTAAATAATAATCATTTATGTAGTTATGTACAACAACTGAGTATTTTATAGGTTACTGGATGGGTCAAAATCACAATGAGTCACTTCATGAATAACAACACTTCATAGCTTACAGTTGTTCCGTTTCTGGATCTTTTATCTCACAAAGACCCGCACCAGCATATATCCTGAAAGAAAAATCACAGACAACTGAGAAAACGAACTGTTACAGAACTTTAAATTTAACCTACTCCTCGTTAGCTTTGGTTGGAGGTCAATGTAACAAATGGTAAATACTTCGAAACCCTTATTAATTCAGCTGAACTATCACTTTATTATTTAACTTACTCTTAACTCCTTAGAATTCCATCAGCAATTTATATTAATAACACAGAAAATGTGGTTCTAACCTTGTAAATATGGTACTGTGTGTGTAGGATGCGCAAGTGTTCTGCGTGAACTTCTAAATCTAGTCAGTGTATCTGTAACCATTCAAATGAATGCTATGGAAAAGTACTGTAACGTCAGTGGTGATTTTTTTCCTCAATATTTTCCAAAGTTGAATGTAAAATTTTCTGGGGTAGTTTTCAATTCTGAGCTTTGCAGCCATTAAAAATTTTTAATTTGGCACAGGAGTAATCTGTGTTGTGCAAACATTTTGTGAGGGGAAACTGGGAAGAGAAATCGAAGTGGTTTCAGACTCTTTCCGTTGTGTACCTTTCAATGGTAGGCATGCTGGGGTCAAAGTCCTCTGTTTCCATAACTTGATCGGTAAACATCCTTCCACGTATTGTTAAAAGCGTCCCTGTGATGAAGAGTTTGGACATCAAACATCGTTTAGTAGCCGAGTTGTAAATGATTATACAATAAGTGACTGGCAGATAGACAAAGATTAAGGCTCTTACTGAGCAAAGACCTAAAGAATAGTTGAGCAAGCAAAACATTTCGCTCAACCACTTTATTTCACAGAGGCAATCCGCCACTGACAATAACGGTAAAGTGTTATTTTCTGTGATTAAACAACACACCTGTGAAACTATTTCAAAGAAACTCAGAAATACCACGCTGATAGTTTATAAGCACAATGCCAGACTGCCAATTTGGCAATCCGCCACTGACAATAACGGTAAATGTTAATTTCTGTGATTAAACAGCACACCTGTGAAACTATTTCAAAGAACCTCAGAAATACCACGCTGATAGTTTATAAGCACAATGCCAGACTGCCAAAGAACGAATACCCCAAAGGTCAAGATCAGGAGGCAAGAAGAAGGCAGCTCGGCTAGTCTTAAAAAACATTTTACAGAACACGTTTTATTTCAAGCTGTACTATGCAATCCTGTTCAGCTTTCGCCAGCCTTACTAAAGCCTTTTTGACTTGCTCGTATTCTATCTACATGTAGTTTCTTTTTTCAATTGTTTTAGTTCGTAATTAATGGGTTCTGCCTATACTATGCCTGCAGCTAGATTTAACATGGAATCTCTAGTAAGAAATTTAGCGCCGTATTATCTCTAAGACCAGGGAAAATTAGTTCATAAGGTTGACAAAATAAATGTTAGATCGCATAGTGCAAGCACTTTGATCGATTGGCAAGCAATGATATATGTTTAGCACGCGCATAGACTGTCATTAAACTCGAAACTCGAGTTTTTTATCAGCAAGTCTCCATCTATAACTATAACCCATTGGGTTGTTTACAAAAAACACTGAACCCTTCCAAATTTGGTGGGAAGCATACTAGTTTGAATAACATCCTAACAAAGGTAAATGACAAACGTTATGAATAAAAATAGCAAGCATGTCTGATGGTTGTGTAAGTCTTGGGTGAGCCTCTATCTTCTTCGAGCTACAATAGGCAATGAAATATTGAACGCTTTTGAAAATTTTTTACATTGTGCGCTTCTGATAGATTCGGGAACTCATCAGCGTCTCGGTCGATCAGTATTTTCAGAAAAGTCTAACACAAATGAAATTTATTCTACAGAGATATTTCATCCCAGAAATATAACGGAATCTTAAAAGAATATTTGAAAATAATTCTACGTTGCACTGACACTGCGCGTTTTGTGTGACCCGTCGTGCGCTCGGGTGC
>Ga0126339_10000046_pt1:0-15000 | contig 40605 bp, 18 predicted proteins | sample OrbTmetagenome_2_FD_92532 | JGI IMG/M metagenome (GOLD analysis project Ga0126339, IMG submission 92532) | Coral microbial communities from Petempiche,Puerto Morelos, Mexico - Orbicella T R C metagenome | ecosystem: Host-associated > Invertebrates > Cnidaria > Coral | place...
ATTAATTAATTGAAATTAATTAATTAAACAAACATTAAAGTTTACACCTTAGCGCCATAGGGCCATAGTGCCATAGCGCCATAGCGCCTTAGTTCCTTAGCGGCAGGCAACCCCCATAACCATTCCAATAGTGCACTCTGCACTAAAAAGGGGAAATTCAGTGAGAACTATTATTAGTTATATTTTAAAGGAAAGTCCTACACATACATGGAAGAACAAAAAAATTAAATGGAGCACGTCATGTTTTACATGTACAATGTACACCGACACCATAAATCATTTTAAATAAAATATTGCAGAATTGAAAATTATTTGACACATAAATTAACTATTAATACTTATTCATTCTCTCGTAAATAACAATAAATTTATAGGCATCTTTAGGGTTGGAGTAATTAATTTAAGTTGAACTCTGTTGTTATCAATGAGCCTAGAGGCTAAATAAAGTGTTTATGAATTCAAGATACCCTCTAGCCTTGTTATGTCTATTAATTTTGAAATACAGGGGAGAGAAATAAAGGAGGAATTTAAATTTCATTTAGCAGTAATTAAACCAGCAACCAAGATTGTTCCTTGGCACAGCTTATTTTAGCAGCCACTAAAAAGCATGTGAGCAGTTCAGGTGTCAAGGAAAAATAAAACTTTAATTTATATCAATGATAATACATAAAAGTTCTTTAATAAACATTAAGAATCTAGTACTATTGTACCCTGTAGAGATCTTTCCAGATGACAAACCACTCTCTCAATATCAAAGTTAGTTCTTTTACGGTAGCATCTTCCTTTGGTACAACACTTTCATTTGCGGTCCTAAAAAAAATAAGAAATTTCATATTAAGTAAATATTTGAAGTAAATGTTTTCAAATAACATTGGACTACAACAGTGAATTATCTAGCATTTGGTTATTATTTCAAGAATATGCATTGTTTCAAGTGAGGCGGGTACATTGATATGTACCACTGAACTCATTAGAGCTTCAACACAAATGTCTTTTTTTCAGTAATGGACATTTAATATATTTATATATTTATTCTAATTAATATATTTCTTCATATATTCATAATGTAGGTGACCTGTCTGAGTATGGGGTCTATGACTCCTTTACAGAACATCGTTATGGCATTTCTGTTTTTGTTAATTTGTTGTCATTAAATTATAATGAATAGATGAATGAATAAATAATGTTAGTTTATATAACAAGGTTTCTCCCCCTACCAGTGAGTCGAAAGCTCTCATTTCACCGTTTTCAACTTGACATTTTCAATGAAAAGTCGACAATACATGCCAATGAATACAAAAATTGACCTCCAGTTCATGTTGGCCTCTCAAAAACATCATTCTGTGCTTCTGTTCTCTACCATTATAAGGTGTTATAAGGTATTTTAAGAAACAATAGTTTTTATCCTCAGCTTCACACACAGTTCTCTCTTAAGCTAATCTACTAAATATGGATACCTTTGATATAAAGACTTTTTGACAGTGGTCTGCGAGGTGTCTGTTTGACTACACTTCAATTCCTAGCACATGTACATGTTGGTATGGTTTTGAAACAAACAACTGCACTGTATTGTGGGTTATCGATGTGCGATAATAAGTGTAATGAGAGTAGTGAGTCTTTTATGGTAGCATCACCCTCACATCTAAGGTAAGGTTGGTTTAGATGAGTAATTGTAGAGAAACAACTGTCAAAGTGATTACTGAAGGGTAGGCCATGATTCAAGGAATATAGTGTCTTTCTTGGCTGTAAGTGAGGGACAACAGTTGACAGTTGCTTTGATGGATTCTGGGCTAAAAAAACTGATTTTGAACCTGTCTATACAATAGAGTGTTCTCGAGTAGGACACTTTTCGTTTACAACATTAATAAATACATGTCAAAATCCTGGCGTAACAATAATCCTAGCCGCTTCATGCTATAAAAACTGATCAGAAGTAACTAAGCCAGCATACTAGTCATTCACCAAGTTTTAACTAAAACTCTTAAAATACAGATGGATTTTTTTGTCCCACCTAGCAGTGTAAATGACTGTAAACTATAATCTTAACAACCCATGACTGTCCAACTTAGAATCTCAATCTAACTTTGAATAGTCTGTTTCAATAAGAAAAGTTACATTATTCTTTAATATTTAGTTATGTACATGTAAGTTTGGAAATGCTTGGGATGTTGCCAAAAAAAAAAATAATAATTGTAAGTTCTTACCCTGTATTTTCCACAGAACAGTCTTTGAGATGAACAAAGGTTGCTGGAAAAATACCCTGGTATAAACAAAATTGAACAACAAAATGATACATGTTATTGTTTTAAAATTATTTGAAATTTGATATTCATGTAATAGTTAATGTAACGTCTTTGTGTACAGAAGTGCAAGACAAGTAATTACATGTGATTCAGTGTAGTCACTACCACTTCCTACAGCTGTATGTATATGCATTTTTTTATTTCCAGGATGTTCACTTTTTTTAATTAAACATGTTTTATTATTTTTAAATTCAGTCCAAGAGCCCCTACAATCACCATAAGAGTGTATCTGGGTTGATGAAAGCAATTCTTTGAAACATAACTTAGCTGTCTTCATAATCTTAAAATTTAATCTGTATTTATCAAACAAAATTAACAAAGCCTTTAATTTGCAATGCATTGTTTACGTTGTCAAAAAGAGCAGCAATCAGAGCTAATCAAAGGGCCCATAGATCAAACTGAACAACAATTAATAAACAATATTAGACACCCACCGCCAAAAACGCAATTTAATAAACATAATAAATAAATGTTACCATTTTGATCAGCCCACAATCTGTAATTTTGTAATCCACAATAAAAAATTTACAAAGGCATTTAATTGAATTCAGTCGAGTCTTTCATCTCTCAGATCGAGCAAATTGAATTTAAGTAATTAATAACTGCGTTCAATTAAACGTGACAAACAACAAAATAGGATTATCAGGTTACTGAAGCCTCACCTTTACAGATTTATTTCGCGAAGTGCATCCTCGGTACCAACCTGTCGAGTATAAAATACAGCAGCAGTTTGCTTGTAGGACAGCAACTAAGGATATCATCGATTTGAAATTTCAAGTGATTCATACAAAGTATAAATAAACAACCACGACCGATAAATAATCAATATGATCGAGAAGTTGATTCAATAATCAATTAGTGGTAAGCGACTGAACACAGGAAACAAACACATCAAACGATAAGATATTTACTAGCACAGTTTCCTCTCTACCAACTACTAAAGAAACCTCAATTGTTCATCTTTTAAACAGCCACAGAAAATCCGGAAACCATAAAATCAATACATGCACATCGCGATAACAAGATAAACCAATCAGGAAATATTTGCAGGCATTATTGATTGTTACTTTGCTAGTTTTATAGAGTCGATACACACACATCTCACCTGCGCATTCTTCTAAAATATGCACCGTCTCGCCAATGGTTAACCGTAGTCCATGACAGACACTGCCGTCAAAATTATAAACAACTGCGAGATAAAACCAACAGCTCCAAGTTAATTCTGGTGACTTTTATAGGTTCAAAATATAAAATATCAACAAAAATTGAAATGCGGATCCTAATTGTCAACGATCACCACGTACCAACTCCATATTTTGCATCACTTGTCGGTGTCCAAGCAGCCATTTTTCATATCCGACTTTCTGAACAGACTTTCATTTCTATTTTCAAGGAACTAGAGAAGTATGAAGACTGTCAAGGGTGTACATATGCATTTCCCAAGTCCTCAGTTCTCCGCACTCAAGTCCGGCGCCATGTTTATTTTCACTATCACATGCGAGCCTCGTTTGCGTGACTATTTTAATGCTCACCTCACCCGGGTGAGGGTCAAATTGTCTGTATGGGGTTTTGTAAACTAAAAAAATTCAACCATTTTTTTTTTCTAACTTTATTTCATGTAGATTTTTAAGATAAAAATGTAAATGAAAGACGTTTTTCCAAAACTTTTAAAATGGCCACACTGTTTTCCTTTCTAGACTAAATTTGGCAAAATTCCGCGCGAAAGCGGTTCTGTGTGTGACGTCACTTTTTACCCATAATATAAATTCCAAGATGGCGACCCAGAAGGAAGTTGCCCTTAACGGTCAAAAGACGGTTGAAAGTAAATCTCCATTACTGAAGAAGACAACGAGCCTTGTACTACCAAAAGATGAGCATGTCAAGAAAAAAAGGAAGATCAGTTTTGAAGCAGAGACAAAACCTCAGCTAATTCTCGAAAATTTAGGCAAAACGCAACGCTTGAGTTCGTCCGAGGAAAGTTGGAACATCACCTCCATGTCATCGCCTTCTCGCTCACCTTCGCCGACCAAAGCAACCAACAGCTTAAAGACAACCTTGAAAAAGATAAAAAAAGAAGGTACGATATCTTTTCAACGTTATTTTTGTTATTCTAGAATAGATTAAATCGTTCAGCGTACGGAATTATGACGAGCGAATGCAAGTAAATTTCGTCTGTGCTGTCGACCGGCGTTTACGTTGCACTGTTTTTTACAATTTTGTGAACTAAGCTGTATCTGATCGCTGAATTTTAAAAGGCAAAGACTGCTGGACACTTCGATCTCCAAATAATCCGTTCAACTGTAAATTTTTAAAAGTGGTAAATACACGAAAAGCCACTGCACACAGTAATTTCAAACATGTTATTGACTTCTGCATGTGATCGTTGAGCAGCTACAATCTTATTACGTTGACGTAACATACGTTACACTATCGATAGTTTCGGTCGTACAGCACAGATTTTAAGCTTAGGTCTTTTTGTAAATTGCAGTTAGAAACAGAAAACTCACGGTAATTGCTACAGATATATATGATCACTTGTAACGCGAATCGAAGTAAATTCGGCATTCATGAAAAGCTGCACGTGTTTTCTCCTAACACGAAGCTGGATCTGTTTTGCATAGCGTTGCGACACCAGCAACCAACAGTGTTTAAATATACATTTTTAGAACTTTTCCGATAAAAGAGAATGGGAAAGTGTCATGTAGAAAGTGGCCATTTGGTGCCGTTCCTCACGATCGCAACGTTCTTACGCAAGTTGTTGCATAATTTATTAACGAGTATTTTTAAGTGCAGGTAAAGTAATGTTCTCTTAAAAGATCCCTCTATTTTCCGTCTCTCTTTTCGTCTGCTGGTAATTTTTTAAGCTCAAGTCCATTGCCCATACCAGTGTGAAATGTCATGGCAATGTAAAGCTGTAAAAATTTTTCACACTCCATGAATAAATGTGAGACATAAAATTGGACACTGAAGATGAGAACTGCCCTAGTACATGTAGGTCCTCATGGGAGGGAAGAAAAAATGATTTACAGTACATCGTAACTGTAGTTAGCCATCCTCTCTCTCTCGCCATTGACTTGGATTTACCAACTTTCAAAGCAATATGCACTGTTATTATATGGCTAGTTCCGTGAGTGGGGTAAGATGAATCAAATCCTGCGCTGTGATTGGCTACCCAAGCGGGCAGGATGGAGCTATCTTGCCCGCTCAGAGCTACCCGCCATGTCCCGGAAGAAAAATTTCCCTGAAAGCCATATAATAAATCCTATATTGACCAAGCTTGTTCATTCAAGATGGCTGGATATTGTCCTCGTTCTTTTTTTGTGAGTTTATGGACCTTGACTCTGTCTTGGTGCATAAACACGCAAAAAAAGAACTTGGCCAATATCCAGCCATCTTGACCTCACACTTGGTCAATAACCCATATATACCCATACTCATCCACCAAATGCTTGTGTGATTGGAGCATAAGAATGCCCAGTAACATCTTCTATCTTTCATGGTCTTTTGGTTCCACCTCACTCCAGTTAGTCCAGGCCAGGTCTTTGCACTCGGCTTCAACTGTTCACCTCCATGTAATGTTTGGTCTGCTGCACCTTCTCTTGTCTTCAGGGGTCCAGGTGAGAGCAATGTGGCAGTCATTGTCTGTCTCTCACCTCAAGACATGACTGACCCATCTCCATTGGCCGATCTTCATGGTTTCCAAGATGGTTATCTCCAGCTCTTTCATAAAGGTCTTAGTATGCAGGGGATTCTCCTTAGACTAGTGCGACCTCTCACATCAAAGCTAATTATTATATTATTCAATATCAAAATTGGTACAAACTGTGTTGTACTCACTTCATACATGGGAAATTGCAAAAAAGTGACAACGTAGTTATAATCTGGAAGTTACAAAAAGGTAAATAACCTGCTGTAGTAGGTTTGTAAAACTGACGTCTCAATTGTCATCCCTTGTCCAATGCTCAGATGAAGAGCTGAGTGCTTGAAATGTCAGGGTTATTTACAAACTCACCATCAGTGGTTAATTTACCTCTGTCAACTTCAATTGTGTCACTCACCTACATGTTATGCAACATGAAAGTCTCTTTAGCACATTTCATGATTGATGGACTAAAGAATGTTCCTGAAGTTCACAAAATAGAGGAGTGTAATTTGAGAACTTTGAAACTATCACAATGCCCACTAATTATTATTCCTAATTGTATCCGGCTGCAGACTACTTTGAAACTTTTGACTACTTTGGATTATTGCCAAGCTCTTTATCATGAGCCTCTGGCTTGGGTGATTGCGCAAGCACTCCCTGTGTTTGACATTAAATTTGCATTTTTCCATTCATCACTATGGTAAAATAGACTGCTACATTTACAAATTTATCAGCTTCAGCTGTATGTGAAAAAAAGTATCCCTTCCTACTCGTATGTATAATTATAATATCAGACGTAAGAAGAATATGGATGCAGTTCCAGTGCTATGATATGTTTAACTTGAATCATTAGGTAGTTTATTTCGTAATTTAGTTTTTGATTGTTCTTTGCAGGGAAGTGTGAATTTACTCCCTCAGCACCAGAGATAATTTCACACAATGACTTGAAACTGAAAATCAAGAGAAATTCAGGTAATGACACAGTGTGCCACGTTTCCACTGGCCTGGTAGCCTGTGTCTAATAACAGAATCCAGGCTAGTGTTCCTGCACTGAATAAAATTCAAACTACATGTACATGTAGTATAATTTAATTTAACTGCTTTACTTTGATAAGCATTTCCATGGAAGACTGGTATATTTGAAATTTATCTGTACCATCATGGCAGCCATTGATTTTAGTTGGCATAGTCAGTATTACAAATAAAAAAACACGCAGATGACACTTGCTCGCACACATTTCATTAGAGGTGTCAAGACCCTGTTAGCTTTATTATTTGAGTCTGTTACATGTAATTGTGAGGTAAAATTCAAAAGTAAAAGTACAAAAGTAAATTGAATAAGACAGATGAGACTTGCTTGCACATAATGACAAGACCCTGCTTTGTCATTTGATTCTGTTACATGTAGCTATGGTGTTCTCTTGTAGAAGAAAATATATAATAATGTAATTTAAAATATTGTTTTTACGTTCAATTATCATACATGCCTGTGATCTAAAACATAATGTTGAGTACCATAGTTGAAAATGCATGCAAAACAACAAAATCAAGTGAAAAATATAAATGAGATGAAAGAGAAGGCTGTTACGAGTACTTGTTTACTCTTCGCTCTGTAAACTACAACCTATATGGAAATGGCATCCTGTCACTCGTCAAGCCAAGAACAACAACTTATGGTCTTCACTCTTTTTTGCACCTAAGTGCTAAACTGTGGAATTCCCTCCCAGAGGCCTTGAGAAGTTGTTACTAGATAAATGACTTCAAGAAGAATATTCTTAGTTTTATCAATTTAATTATTAATTTTAATAGTATGCCAAGTATGTACTTGGATATTTATTGTAACTGTAAATTTTTATATTGTATTTTGAGTTTTAACATAATATTTATAGGTATGTCTTTTAACATTTTTATTATAAATTTGTATTTTTATAACATTTTTAATTATTTAGTTCGAAGATATTAGCTTTATTATTATAGCTACTCTCAAATTTGAGTCTAAAGTAAATAAAGTTTATGTATGTACAGTCAAACCTCGATTATCCGGACTCACTGGGACTAGATGAAATAGTCCTGATAATCGAGGGTCTGGATAATCGAAAATATGACAACATTTAATCGTGAAACAACACTTTTACAAATCGTTTGAAAAACAACATGGTCTACTGTACATCTTGAACCACTCAACTCTTAGCCAATCAGAACTCATTCGAGTGTTCTTCATTAGTTACGGTGCTTGCGAATGCTGCTTTTGCTCTTTAAAAGCGAACCAAACTCACTTTTGACTGCACCTTTCAATGCTATAGTTTTAAAACAAATATTGCTACGGATCTTGATCGTGACTAATAAATATTGATGATAAAATTGGGACTAGAGAAAAAGTCCGGATAATCGAGAAATCCGGATAGTCAAGGTACGGATGATTGAGGTTCAACTGTATGTATATATGTAATGTTGAAGAGTAGTCATTATCATCGATCAATAAACATGACTAATTCATCTTGTTCTTGGCTTTCCTCAGTTGATACAAATCACGAGAGCAATGGTGCTGCTAAACTCAACGGAGGATCAGATGTCAAGAAGAAAAAGAAGAAACACAAGGACCATCATCACCACCATCATAACCACGAAGAAGAAAAGAATTTCAACGACCAAGATTATTCTATACGGTTAAATCCCAAAGAAAAGACTCGTCTGTCTCATCTCATTCACACTGAAGTTGATGCTAATGGGGGCGCCTCAGTCCTCCATGTTTATTCCGATGAAATTGCAGGTTTACGAGAAGAAAAATTGCAGAAGTTTGTAAAACTTTTTTTCCGTGAAGTCTTTGCTGAAAAGAGTGAAGGTGTAGCGAAAAATGTAATGGGCATCGTTCACAATGCAGCAGCATATCTGCCTGAACTTGTGAAGTATTTTGGAGTGAACCATCCGAATCTTGTTGTCAAGGTGTCGTCATTGTATAAAAAGTCAGACCTTGAGACTTTAAAAATGGAGGAGTTCTCTCAAAGAGTGCAATCTTCGTATTCTCATGGGACATATCGATCAGGACCTTTACTGCAGTTCAGCTTAGTTGGAACTGTGCAAGAAGAAAGTGGAGGGTATTTCCCAGAATTTCTGGACCTTCTTGAACAATGTCTGTTTCTAAAGGAGACTATGCCGTGGGGAAGTTTCTCTGCCCTTAATTTACCTGAACGAAACAAAAGCAATGACGGTCCGATTTTGTGGGTTCGACCAGGAGAGCAGGTTGTTCCTACAGCGGAGTCCAAGTCTCCATACAAAAAACGGAGGTATGTAGATTTTAATTCTTTTTAATACATTGTGCAAATATACTTGTTGTACATGTATAGTATGTAGCAAACATCATCATCAGCAGCAGCACCATCAGCATCATTGTAGGCCCTCTCATACATGTAGGCATAGTTTACTGCTTTTCTCTGTCGGACTGGAGGATTTATCCATCACTTGCCTGACTGCTAATTAAAAGAGGTCCCAAGATAAAAATCCTTTCAGGCTAGCATGCAACGACACCACCTGGCTATTCATTATCTCTTTGCACCCTGACCACAGGACAACAGCAAGACAAATGTGCACATAATGTAGTATAAATGTTTTTTTTTTTCTTTCTCCAAGAATTGGTGTTAATGAACTTCAAAACCTACAGTACCTGCCCAGAGCCTCTGAGCCCAGAGAAATTCTTGCTGAAGACAGAACGCGGTGTCATGCTGACCATGTTGGACATGGTTTTGACAGGCAGACTACTGCAGCGGTGGGAGTCTTGAAAGCAGTTCATTGTGGAGAAATGTAAGCACTCAGCTATGCGTGCTCATATCATCTGTTAGTACATGTAGTTGATATATTGATTGTAGCTCATTAAGTAGTTACTTGTAGTATTGTAATTAGTTCACATGCACATGGACATGTTTTTATTACATAGCGTCAGTGAAGGCAATACGTCAGTTGGGCGTCAGTTTCATGTAAAGCTCAGTAACTACTCGCAGTACATGTATGTTAATTTGTGATTAAATTTACGTTTTACCACAACCTGTTGTTACATCTCCCATATTTAGCTTGTTAATAACTGCTTTAACCAGAGAGTCAGTTATCTACATGTAAAATTCTTCTAACTTTGTGGATGTACACTGACAATTGTTTATTTTCTTGTTTTCTAGTCCTTCTGCCAACAGAGATTGCAAAGATGTGGTGTGTTTTAGTGCTGAAAACTTCAATTTTCTGGCTCAGAAATTACAGTTGGATCTTCATGAACCCCCAGTTCAACAGGTAGGGAACAGGCTGTTTGACTTCATAGTGATAATGCAGTGATTTACATGTACAAGTATCTGGAAGATACACTGTTACCGGTACCCTTTGAACTCCTGGGAGGCATGGTGACTGCATGATTAGTTCACTCTACTCCAGATTAAGTGGTCTGAAATTGGGCTAGAACCTGATTCGAGCTCTGGCCAGTTGTGTTGTGTTCTTGGGCAAGACACTTTACTCTCACAGTGCCTCTCTCCACCCAGGTGTATTTAAATGGGTACCAGGGAATTTAATGCTTGTGGTAACACCTCAATAGACTACATATGGCATCCCATCCAGGGGGGAGTAGAAATACTCAGGCTAGTCACTTCATGCAACAGAAACCAGAGATAAGCTCTGGCCTGATGGACCACTGGGTTCCTATGCAATCTTTACCTTACCTTTTTTTACCACCTGGGAACAGCTTCTTTGTTCATGCATGACTGTCAAATTTTATACAAGAGGCACAATTTAGCCAAACCTTTTTTTGTGTTTAGTTCATTTTGTGCAAGCTTGTATTCTGGGGTTCATCTATGCCATGTACATGCACATGTGTATAACTGTTTTTATAACTATGTTATACATTATAAAATTTTCCTCTTATTTCAGTGTGTCAGCTGGGTAGATGATGCAAAACTTAATCAGCTAAGAAGAGAAGGTGTGAAATATTCCAAGTTCCTTCTGCGAGATAATGACATCTACTTCATCCCTCGTAACGTCATTCACCAGTTTAGAACAGTAACCGCATGTACAAGCCTAGCATGGCATCTGAGATACAAGAACTACTACCCAGAAGTCAAGGAAGCAGAAAAAACCATTGAGCAATAAGCAAGCATCGTGTAAGTGTTACTGTACAACCTGCTCAAGACTCACTGGGATGCCAACTCGAGGGCTTTTAGCCAGATGGGCATCCAGGCGTCCTGTGGACAGCCACTTATTAAAGAAAATTGTTTAATTTGTCTCATGTTGCATTATAAATTGTTGATTTGAGCAGGCCCCATAGCACATTTTGGACACCCACTTATTAAATCCTGGCTAAAAGCCTGCTGACCTGGATGCCCTTCTTAGAAACTCCAAGACTAGGGCTAAAATAAAAATGATTTTAGATTACGATATGAGAAAAAAAAAAGACACACAAAAACAAGACTTTGTGGCTCAACACAAAGGCTTCTGAGATTTCGAGGTCAGATCTGCACTTTCTGAGACGTAAAATATTCTACATACCATTCACCGTCTCATATACATGTACATCTACACATGACTTTCATTTATCAGTACAATTTGATCTCCCTACAAGCTGCATTGTAGACACCTCAGCAGACAATCAGAGCTGGTCTCTCATGTATGTCTGCCTTAGTGGGAGTTAATAATGCAGTACACTTACAGGATATACAGTCTGTCATTTACTTGTAGTAACACTTTTGACAAATGCAGTTTGAAGAGTTGAGAGGAAACAGAGTAGCCAAACCCTATTAAATCTTTTGTTCGCTAGTGACCAGAGTTTTAAATTGGCTGTTTTGGGTGAGATGGTTTGGTTGATCAATTTTTTGGTAGAAGGAGTTACTTGTTGAAGTTTTCCAGCAGAACAGTTTTCCAACTACCTAGAACTTGAGCTGTTATACACCATTCAACAATCCTTACCTCATTACCGTGGGTCTGTAGTAGAGTACAAAGTGTATAGTGGAGTACGAAAAAAGATACAAGCTGACCGACACAACCTGGTCAATCTATAGAATATCCAAACAGTTGTTTAGAGTTTGAAAGGTGTTCAGTTCTATTACCTAAATTAGCCAAAAATAAAATTACACATCAAACTGAGAAAATGTTTACATTTAAGGTGGCTCAAAACAGTTTCCAACATGGAAATTTAAGGTGGCTCTGAACCCTATGTACTGAATTTTTTTAAACTTTGCCAAAAGTTGCGTCTTATCATGCTTATCAAAAGTTGCTGATATAAAAAATTTCACTGTGCCGTTTTTGAATTATAAGCCCCTAAAGTTGTAATTAAGGGTGTTTTTAGGAGGTCATACTGTTGCTATGGTAATCTATTGCATCACGAGAGTCATAACAACGTGTTCACTAATGGTTGGGGAGTTTTCTGATACCACGATTGTAGCATTAAGTGATAAAGAGTGGTTATAACGATCCACCAAAATCTAAGTGCTGGAAACTGTTTCAAGCCACCTTAAGTTTAACTCTCAGAATGAGTGATCAGAGTATTCATTTTCTGTGTGAGACTTACAGATTAGGATTCTAGAATTATTAAAATGTTTAACCACCACCAACAACAACAACATTTTATTTTCTCATTACAAATACAAATATTATTACACAAGATATTTGAAACAAAATCTCTGGCCTACTCTCCTACATGTACTCTCCACAAGTATGAAATTCCTGTTTTTTAGTGGTGAATTTTTTTTTTTTATTTGAAACAGAAAATAGATGTTGCAGGTTAAAATGAATAGATCTCAGGTCAAAATGATTTCAAACTAGTTTGATTTGTATTTCCTTTCTTTAAGGGACTTGGTAATAAATCTGGAACAAAGGAACATACAATTCAAACTAGTTCAAAAACACTTTGATCTAAAATTCATTTTAAACTACAACATATACATTGTGGACGGACTTGTTTCAAAGCTGTTAAGAATATATTGCATGGTTGCAGTGGATAAGATACATGTAGAAACAAAGTTTTCTTAGCAATCAACTAACATAATTATAGTTGTCTGGGGTTTTTTTTGTCTGTTTGTTTGTTTGTTTTTTTAACTGTGCCAGAAAATCCAAAATTTAAAACTATCACTGACTTAGATTTTGGTTGCAGGAAAAAAAAACTAGGTAGCCATATTAACAAAGTGACTGTTTTGTGGGAATGCACTTAATCTTTTTTTCCTTTAAAACCAATTTAGAATCCTCAATATTGAGGAGGATGATGATGTTGACATTCTGTCACCTTTGTTATTCGTGAAGTGCATTGTTTCTGTTGGAACTTTTTAGTCACTAACATCAATAATTTTTTAGCTTGTGGTCACCTTTTTACAAGAGATTTTGGAGGCAGGTTGTAAGTTGTGCTTGTCAAACAAGCCAGCGGAAATCAAGCTCTAGTTATAAGCATATACATGTAGAACCAGTTGAGATCATCTTAGGAAGTTTTGACTTGGAAGGAAATTCTCCCTAGCAGAATTAGAGGAAATATATGAAGGATGTAATGAGAATTTAAATGTTAAACTTGAGGCTAGGTTTATACTAGTATGAGCATGGCTCACTAGTCTCTTTTGCAGTTGTTATTTGGCTTGTCATACACAATACTTTGAAGTATTGTGAGACAATCTTAACATTTTCAGTAGTTTTGCCAATTAAAATGATCCTATGGTGGGGCAGTGAAAAGGAATCTATTACCAAAGATGAGTCAAATGATCCCCATGTATGTAAAAGTACATTTACATATCACGAGAGATCCATTAGAAATGCTGTGAGAAGTCTCAATTAAAAAAAAAAAAACAGTCTTGCACAATGAGGTCAATTTTTGAAAAGTCCTTAAGCCTTGAATAATGGTTGTTTGTTTGATTAAGACCTCACTGCAAGCCGTCCTATAAGGGATGATTAAGATGGGAAAACTTTGCTGCATGCAACAAGCTTAAAAGACAAATGTATCGCATGGGTAGTCTTATATATTAAAATCGAGTCTGTAACTTGCTTTACTCAGAAGTGGTAGGTTTGATTTACATGAAGTAGTTCATGTCTTTTACTTGTCGCAAGCTTGTGTCATGTGACAAAGTTGTCCCTTCAAAGATAATTACCCTAGAGTTCTTGTGACGTATTGCTGTATAAATTATATCTATAGTATTTCAGAGATAAATATTACTTAATTGATATGTATTTAATAATAATAATTATAAAACCTAGTTTCACAGAAAAAAGATCAATCTGTTTGTTAGTTTTGATACAGAAGATTGCGTGACACTTGCGTCACGCCATTCAGCTGTCATTGACATGTACATGTATGCACAATGAATATCTATCGACCGATGTTTACCTTGTTTATGTGACGTCAAAAAGCATGGGCAGTGTTGAGAAGTTGAAAAGTATTTATTGATAGGTTATAAGAGTTGTTAACTTATTATCATTGTAAATAGTGTTTTTATTGCATTAAAAATGGTTTCAAAGCTGTTTTGTTTTTCAATGCATGGTTGACCTCAAAAGCCTTACTGCTGATGCCCTCCTGTTCAGAAGCTTCGTAATTTAACACTACAGAAACATTGAGAGACTGAGTACCAGCTTTTGACACCAGTATTTCTGGAAAGTGGGTTCAAAGTTTTGGCTGTCCAGTTCGATCTAAAGAGCGAGTTTTTTTTTCACCAAACATCGAGCGAACTGAGTAATCAGAACTCCGAGTGAAACATGTAACGTGTGGCTCGCACGGGGGAAAGTCACATGAGCAAAGTTAATCCATTTATTAAAAACTGATTCAACGCGATCACGGTTGATCATCGCAATTATTCACATAACTTAAGCAGTTGTCAGGCCTGAAATTTTTTTTTTTCAGGCTTTAATTTTCACAACTGTTTAAGTTGTGTATATAACTGCGATGATTAATCATGTCTTCGTCTCTTTTTCCGCAATTCAAATATATGGTATTTCATATATTCACTTGCCTTAATTGAACGTGTGGCGTAATTGTTGTATTTCACAATCTGGAGAAAAGAAATGAACCAATCAGATTTTAAGCAAGAGCAGGTTACCGGTGACAAGCGCGGGAAA
>Ga0126339_10000046_pt1:17500-40605 | contig 40605 bp, 18 predicted proteins | sample OrbTmetagenome_2_FD_92532 | JGI IMG/M metagenome (GOLD analysis project Ga0126339, IMG submission 92532) | Coral microbial communities from Petempiche,Puerto Morelos, Mexico - Orbicella T R C metagenome | ecosystem: Host-associated > Invertebrates > Cnidaria > Coral | place...
TGCAGGTGTCGGAACTACTACAATGTGAGGCGTATTGTGCAAGTAGACAAGCATAAAAAGGAAAATAAATGAATAATTAAGTAAAACAGGTAAGCAGTTATTGAAAGCTTTTCTTCCCTTCCGTCGCGAAGGAAACACACCTATGGTTATTTAGAACGCAATAATGTCTGTGTTTGCTATCGAGATTCAATGCATCCAAATATCTATTTTCTTTCAGCCTCGCTAGTCAGCAGAGTAATTTAAACCACCTACGGTCAACGCAGGAGGAATGGCGAGGCTCTTTAAAAATGGAATGGACGTATTCGTTGGAGTTTCTTTTGTACCATTTATTGCTATTAACCAATCTCCTTCAATAGTTCAAACTCTGAGCAATAATGCCGCTGACCTGTATGCTCGTAGCCCAGCTGTACAAGTTGCCATTGTCACTGCTCTGGACTTTGTACCCTGATATCCAGGCTTTCGAAAAATAGCTCGCCATGCCTTGAGTAGCAATTGCAGTTACTTTGTACCTTAAGCCTAAATCGATCTGTGGGTTGCAACAGTAGAAATTAACTAACTTGATTAACTGCAATTTAACAACGGTACGAGCGATCCAAGATCCTCAACCCATCCCTCCTCTTCTAGGCTTAGTGATATTTGGTCCCCTCGTGAAATGCCAAAAAGCTAAGATGGCGGAGTCGAGAAATTCGTCTACGAGAGTTCACTCTAATATAATTCATTTCTCTTAAAACATCCAGACAATCCTCTTACATAAAATCTCATTTGCCATTACCAACTGTTATTCAGTTTTTACATTTCCAAAAGAAATGCAGGGTTTCATTAATGGTCGGATTTTGCACGCGTTGCTCTGAGATTGCAATAGTCCACACATGCGTGAACTCTTTTGCGCTCTTGGAGCGTGACCTCAACAAGAAATTTTATCTTAGCCGAACAAGTACACTAATATAAAATTGGCTCAGTTGGCCAGTGAAAGGTACCAACTTTATTCTCAAACAGAAAAGAAGAAAAAATTCACCTGGAGATATTCTCCTATCGCACTTTTCGAAGCACACCAGGCCCCATTCCCCTTTGGTCCCGCGGTCAGATGTAACCGAGCCTGGTGCGGCTCATAATAGCTCTTGGAAGAGCTGGCACCCAGCTGTGAATCTGTTATTTGGCCGTTTTCAAGACCTACAGCGAGGTAGCAACCTAGTGAAAACAGAAGATTGGAAAACATCCCTATATGAGTCTAGTACAGTTAAAAATTCAATATTTTTTTTGGTAGAAAACTGAATATTTCTTACCATAACTGTTTTTACACTTGTACAGCTGATTAAGCTGTTGTTTATCCACGACTGATAAACCGTACATTTGGCCCAAAACCACATGGGCTCCGGCGCGTGATTCTATTGTGTTCTTTCCATTCCTGCTCCAGCTGTTTCGAGGTAGGTGCATGAGGGATGTTTTGTCATATGGTGCCCCCAGCCGATCCACTTGACCATGACTGTACTTTCTAAAGTTCTGTTCATAACCTATTGAGAGGTACAACAACATGCCTTAATTCGCTTCTGATGAATGGATACCAGATCTCTTGGCTAAACTGGTAACTGCTCTTCGTCCCAGGACTTATGTCTAAGGCCATGACAGAAACGCAGTTTCTTTTGTCGCTCAAAACTCAGTGAAAGCGTTCAAAAACCAAGCGAAGATTTTGTTCAGACAAGTTTTGCGACATTTATTACTTCCTGAACTCTTCAAGTTTTTAATCGATTTATGAAACTCGTGTTTTAAGCAACGGTGCTGTTTCTTTTCTCTAGTCAACCAATCAGAAAGGAGACTGAAGCCAGACCTGGCTCCCCTTCAGGCTTTTTTCCGGGCTTAGTAACCGCATGGTTTTAGTTGCATCAAGATTTCTTACGTCCAACTCTGATTGGTTCACTACCTTATCCGGGCATGTTTTGATTGGTCAGAAGTGATTTGTTAAGTTCCAGTTGTACGATGCTGCGGTTCTTTTGTGTGTTAGGCTTACTTGTGGTCACAATGAGTTCCTCGATTGATCTGGTTTTGCAAGAATTAATGTCCAAGACAGCTGATTTCTGACATGCGCACTACTCACCAGGTCTGATGTTCTTCGAATACACGATAACATAAGCATCCCGGTCAGGCCGTGAGTTTGTATGAAAGAAACCGACAGTATGCATCAACTCATGTAAAATGGTGCCCTCGTACTCACAACCGTATCCTATAGAAACCACCTGACCGTTTGGATTCATTGTTCGACCGATACAGGAGTAGCAACTATCACAAAAAGAAAAAAAAAAACAGTATGATGGATAAGTTATAAGAGGAATCCTCTTTGTGCTACAACTATTATTATTTCTTGTGTTGCATGAAAGCTCCCTCTGTGCTAATTTGGTTTGTGTTTTGAGAGAGGCCAAAAAACATTTCAGCTTTTAATATTGAGCCTTCTTTAGTTAAAAGGTAAAAAGTTCCAAAAAAAGCTTTGCGTGTGCTAACAACGAAATATAACTGTTAAAATTTGACATAATAAAAGTTAAAAGTTTATACAATGGTTCCAGTGTGTTGAGATCCAACTGACTTTTTTTTAAAGTTTACTTTCATTTCGCCCCTTATAAGTCTGTTGTCTCATAACTGATTCATAAGTTACATAAGCTGAGTTATTGACGATAACTCACCCTTGTCCTCGTATAAACCTTACAAAGTACGGTTCATTTGTTCTGGACTTGAAACGCAAACATGAAAGCCTTTCCATCGTGCTCATGGCATTGGTTATTGCTGAGCGTGCGTGAATGGCTGTTAAGTAAGAAAACAAAATAATGTGGAGAAATTTTCCTGAAGGAACACTCATTTCCCAGCTATTCGTGCGTGTGTGGGTCTCATTCGCCTTCGCTCCGTGTACAATATAAATAGCCAATCAGGAAGCTACAGCTAAAAATTTGATGCATATCATAGCGTTTATCTAAATTTTCCCGCCAAAAAACCTGGCCGGCAGCGCGCGCCAGGTACATTCTATTCAGCTTGGTTCAGATATTACAAGAAGAAGTTCAAACATAACAAGAATAAGAAACCAAATTAGTATATCGAATTCGACTTTCTATAGTTTGAAGCTTCAAAAACATGATTGCTACAATTGTAGGTATTTACCGAAAAACCCAAGAATGCGGAAGAAAACAGCTTTGGACGGCAAGAACTTGCCATGTAAGGTATAAAGCAAATCTTGCATAATCTTACAGGTCTTTTTTTATCTTTACCATTGCCATGACTAGATAATATTTGCAATTTTCTGGCTATCAGATTGCTTAAAGCTAACCTAGGAATTTGACATGCTAACGTTAAATGTAAAAGTTTTGTAAGTTCTTGTATATCCGGCTTCATTCGAAGTAAAAGCTTATGCTAATCTTACTTCTTGCAAGCTGTTCGTCTTGTAGCGGTTATTTTATGGTAAAGGCCTGGTAACACAGTGTTTTCTCGTGACTTGAGTTTTCTTTGTATACTCCACTGGCCTTAAGACTCGAGTGCATTCTGAAAAATCATGCAAGCCACTCGGTGCGGGATATTTCACGGTATGCAACTCGAAACCATTGAAAAACTAGCCTGTTAGTCCCTCGCAGAAAAAAACTTCAAAATCCAGGCATCAACGTTAAAAGGATTCCTTAAGAGCTAGGTAAGTTTTGCTAGCCCAGTTCCGGTCATCGACTGACTTTCTAGACTTTTGGTATAATTCTACTGAGTGGACAATGGATCTGTTCTTTGTTCCCTAACCTTATTTTTTTTTTTTTACCCTCGTTCCAACTTCTGGGTGCTTTTCCTATGACAACACATGACTCAATGTTTCAATATTTCCCCTATTTCTCCTATCTCCTATATGCCACCTTTGGAATCCCACTTCCCCCCGCCTCACCCCCTCTTCTTGCGTAAAGTTCCCACCCCCTTTGACCCCAGGTTTCTGCCCCAGGCTTCTGCCCCTGTCCCCTGCCACTCCTGGTTACAAGGGCCAATGAAGTGACTTGCTCCGTGGGGAAGTAAGTGACTTTTCGTTTGTTCTCCTTGGAGTGGTCTAAACCTAAAGCAAACTATATTGCTTACAAAGTTGACGAGCAAAAATGTACGTACTCAGTGAGGATTCCAATACATACGGAACGATGCCTCCTGGCCATAGGTAAATTTTCTTGTTAACCGAAGCACGGCTGATTTGTCCATCCAACATAATATCTCCCTCTAATAAGTCTGAAAGAAAATATTTCACACATTACCTCAAATCAGAAGTCTTTTGAAAATATTTGCTTAAATTTCTGGTTAGAGTCCCTTTTCGCTGTTTGCTTTCCAGTGACTTGTATATTTTTATTTCTTGAATTGATTGAAAATTATAGTATGCTGGTGATTGTGCGAACAAACACTAAGAAAGTCTTCGAGTTATTTTACGGCTTGATACTAAATAAAAACATAATTATCACAAAACTGCAGCGTACGCGTTCATGGAGTTGTTCAGCAACGATTCGTGAGGCAATCAGAAAACTAGAAGTACCGCAGTAAACTATATTCTGTATTTCGACAACAGTATGTATCTGGGGTACACTCACTGTGTTCACTTCATCTTCCCACAAACAATGGGTGTGCTAAAAATGCGGCAAAATGTCGGAATAGAACGTATGTCTATGTATGGACGAGTGGTTACTTCTCTGTGTTCCCTCATTGTCACGAAATGTGGTTCCATTTGACCAGCAACTTTTTTCTTGCCAAGAGATCATCCCAAATTATGTTCTAACTTTATTGAATAGGAAGTTATGGTCGCCTTATTAGAGGGCTCGTTATTTTTAGTTGGTGGCAAAACCCTGTTATAACGTTCAAAATTGATTTCTCTACCTGGTCTCGACATCCAAGGTGGATCCGTTGCTGTGTTTATTACTCCCCGTGTTGTTGGTTTGAATGTAGTCGCCGAGTCGGACATCACATTTATTGGACCTGGCACGAAGAAGACTGAAAATAGTAGAAAGAATATCACTGTTAAAAACTGGAGGCGTTGAAGAGCCATTTTGAGAGCCACTTAATATCCTATTTCACGGTCTCGCGGGGATCCGAATATCAAGTTTTCTCTTGCCAGATATCAATGTTATAACCGGCCCGAATGGTATAATACCGTTCATTATTCATGGCTGGCGTTTTTGCACAAAAAACGTGTAAGCACGTCGTCGCAGGTGTGTAAATGGAGAGTTCGTGTCTTTGCACATAAGAAAGAGGAATTGTCAAGGCGTTGTGTGGTCAGCTTTCCCAGTGTCGATCATGGGGCATACGAAGAGGAAATCCTCGTAGTTGATAAGCAGATGATCGCGGGGATAATAGGAACAGATAAAAAAAACTAGAATCAAACGAAAACGCGAAGAGAGAAAAACAATTGAAATAAAGCCATGCTAATAAAATTAAAGAATGTTTTCTGGAGTGTTTTCGTTTGTCGTCATGGAAATAATTGGCAAACGTGAGGGCTTTAAGAGCTGTTAATTTTGGGTAAATAAGTAAAAAATATCAGTGTGTTCAATTCCTTTATGATACCAAATGACAGTTCAATGGCTTTAATACAATCGAGGGTCCGTAACCCAATCTGAGGTATAACAGAGGATGGACAATACATGAATAGATCGTTAAAAATACAATTAAACCAGAACTGACTGTGTACACGAGGTGTCATGTAGCAAAATATCATCATGACAATAAGTGACAGTGTATGGAAAAAGATATTTCTTTTATCTGCTCAATGGAGGGTGCTTTTCATATAAATAAGATCGCTAAAGGGTTTTGACAAAAAAAAAAACTTGAATTAGAAGCATATTTTGTGTTTCCAGACTCCTGTTATGCTGTTTACGTGGTGGTGAAGCTTGGTCCGGGTCGCCATGTTGCTCTATTAATATTGTACATAAACATGGTGGGCGCATCAGAACACCTCAAGTCCCCATTTCTACACATGCTAAAATTCTATTTGTGATGTATTGCTTGCGAAGAATTCCCTGACTAGAAAATTTTGACAAGTTTTTGTCATTTCATATATTATATCCAGAGTATCATTTTTGCTTCTTCTTGCGTAAAATTAAAAAAGGTATCGACGGAAGCACTCCATACTGAAGAAGAACACAACACCTGTGTTGACACACTGATATCCAAAATCCTCAAAATTGAGCATTCCCATTTCCACATCACTTTAAAGTTACTTAGCAACTTTGTCGTCAAAGATTAGTGCCCAGATGTTTTTGGTTGCCCGGTCAGTACTAGCCGATGAGCCCTAAAGGACTTAGACACTAGACCAAGTACGACTCAGCAGATGCCTCTCTATTGAAACTGTGGGCTCAAAACAGTCAGTAGGCTATGTTTGTATTCTCGGTATTGGACTGGAACTAGCTTCCAATAGATGCTTGTTCTGGGGAAAAATTGCCTTGGAATAATGCTAATAGAAGGAGAAGAGAGATGTCACTGACGCTTTTGAGGTCACGGCGGCCTGTTAGTGTTCCCAAACAATAACATTTCCCTCCCGTGGGAAAGGAGATCCTTTCTTATGCAACTATTTCGTGTTGTTTGACACATCAATAGGGCTGTCACGAAAACTCTCGATGCTTTTATTAAAACACACTTAGTCAGACTTGTGTTTTTTTTCTAATTGGACGTGACACTTAAAGGCTGGTAGGCTGGTTTTCACTAAGGCATAAGTATAAACATTAGCCTGCGAGAGCATCCGGTTTTTTTCGGCTCTTGTTTCGGTGGAGACAAGCGAGACCCGGAAATACGTTGAGTTCGCAGGCTTCATAAACATAAGCAACATATGCAGACATATAGTTTCACCGCCGAAACTGTACATGTACAAGCTATGACAGATAATTATTTTTTCGTTTTAACTGTGGCCATTTTTCTCAAAAAGGGATTTAAAATGCCAGAAACCACAAGATTGTAGCCACATAGAGAATATGAATTTTTTTTTGGCCTCAAAACTATAAGTTTGGCGCGTAAACTGAATAGCCTGCTCCTTGCAACTCGCTCGCCAAGCCTTATCGCCTGGTAAGAAAATAGTTGTATTATTCTGAACAAAATATCTTATTCCTCGTTGAAGTATAACCAGAATTTTCGAGTTGGGTATTAATAGAGCCAGCACAACTTGCGCGTTGCCGATTTTACTACGAACAGTGAGACTCTCACGGTATGCTTTTCGTAGGACAGCAGTTTGTACTGCGCAACCGCCGAAGGTGGCTCAAGGGCTCAAGCTATTATTTGGGTGAGCAGAATGACTGACGGCCAATCTTCAAAGACAGAATTCGGCTCGTTTGGTTCGGCAGTGGATGAAAGAACGAGGAATAATCTATATATGCGTTAAGTCCTAAAGGTCTGTATAATTAATGGCTCGTTTGGCGCGGCAGTGGATGACAAAGGAGGAAAGGAGCCAAACGAGCTGGTTCGTTCAGTGGATGATTAAAAGTGGCCCTGTATTCTGTAGTTTAGCCGACCATTTTAACAAACTTACACAGATAATATCGAATTTAGCATTTATTATTCGCCACGAAGGATTTATTTAGAACAAATGCACGAGATTTCTGCTCACATCCAATTGGCTCATAAACAATGGAATTGAGTGTGCATGGCAGTTGGAAAACACAATTTAATTTTGATGGGAAATATCACGTTCCCATAAACCAATATTGATTCGTCCGTAACTGACGTATGTAATAAATAGTCGCTGATACTAAGAATAAACCTAATGTAGCGGAACTGTTATCAGAACCATTATCATGACCTACCGGTCCAATACAGAAAACTTTCGATTTCACTTTAAATTGGATATTGGCCTTGTAGCTAATTTCTATGTGATAAATTGAATTGTATATTATCGAGGCAACATTTTGATACACTTGTGTTATGTAACCAACAGTATCGGTTGGAAGTGTAGCCGAGTAAATCTGTCGCCAGGCGAGGCTTGGTTGAACGAGAATTTTCTTTCTATTTCTCCTACAGTGTCATCCACTGACCCTCGTCCGGAGAGCGTATTTTTGGCTTAAAGAAAAAAGTTGCCTGGGATCGAAGTTGCATATAAAAGACTGGATTTAATGTTTTGCTCCTTGGGAGCTGGAAACTGGACGACTCTCCAGTTGACTTTGGCACTGAGGTAGGAAAAGCGTGGAGCAAGCTAAACTAGGATTTTGTACAATTTTTGTTTAAAATTTTTGTTTTGTTCACCATGTCAGCTTTTTTTTGGAAAAATAAGTCGTGCACCTATACCTTACTGAGTCCTGCTAGCTTAACGAGGCAGGTAGCTAGTGTTAACTAGGCCTAATTGCTGGTAAACTGTTTCCCAATCTCTGCCCGAATAATTTAGGAGCGACAGGACGGAGAATTCCAATTTTCTTTTTTTCTTCTTTTTCTTTTTTTATTCTCTTCTTTTATTTCGCCAAAAGGACTCTTTTAGTGAATTATTTTCAGACACACGATACTCAAGAGTTATTTGTGTTATGACACATTGAAATATGTTTATATTCAAGACTAAAAAATCGAAGTGGTCCAAACATTACGTAATTAATTTGTCGAAATGCCCTTTAAAGCTTTTTGTCTGGAGAGCTTACTTTCCACGGGCTAAACTAACCATTTAGATATGACAAACCCATAGGACAACACTTTCTTTAGAGCTCATACTGTTATACGTTTATCAGAAGAGGTAAGACCTTATCAAATCGGTTAAAATTTGGTGAGTAAATTATTAAATTGAGATTGTTGCATGTTTCAAACGGTCAAAAAGTAGACAAAACATTTTTACTTCGAGATGATATTTATCTGGAAGAAATAATCAAAGCATAGATTACAAACTAGGTAAAAATGAAATCAAAGTAAGTTTCACTGAGGTTTCCCAAAAAAAACCTTACGTGTATAAGACGTAGCATACTTAGTATGTGTTTCTACTTACAAGCGGATGATCCATTGATGTCATGCGCAGCGCTGAAGCAGCACCTTAGTTCGAATCTGTCGGGAGTGGTGCGGGATTGTAGTATTCACCAGGCTCCAGTCTCCAAGAAGGACCCGGTTTGGGATTCTTGTAAATTCCATACCTCAGTTCAGGCCAGTTGTCTTCTTCGTCATCCTCATCCTCTTCACCCTGCAAAAATAGTAAAATAAAACACAGAATAATCAACGTCTACGATTTATAAAGCCCCGTCGACATTACGCCGGGGAAATTTGAAAACGCAACATTCATCGCTCATTTTGGATTTGTGTTTGAGGAAAACTCCTGCAGGGAAATCACACGATTACCTTGATGTCATCTTTTTGAAAAGCTCCGTTTTGAAAAAGTTTTCCGTCCACACTAAAACGCGAAGCCGGGGTTTTCAAATTCCTCCGGTTTGAAGAACGCTTTTGAAAAGCTCCGTTTTCGTGACGGATTAGTGTGGACGGTAGGCCTAACCCGGTGGAGAAGTCTTATTACTCACTAGAAACTATTTTAGTCCCCAGTTCTCTATTTCGCACTTTCAGAGACAGAATAGTTGTTTCACTTTCACGTGTGTCTTCAGTGTTAGACGGAATGTTAACTCGCAGGAAATTTTGCAAATCTAAAAAAGGGGAGCTAGGAATATGGGCTTCCGTTATTTAAAGCTCTTCGCAATGGCTAATCCAACAACGTTTTTGCCGCATAAAACCCCAACCCACCCTAAATCTGCCGATATAGGCTAAAAATAAACTGCCTTCGCCGTTCTTCGCGGACTTAAAGGAAAGGAAACGACAGCTCAAATAGTGTTTTAAAACCGTGACGGAGACACACGTCAGTAGTAAGATTAAAACCACAAACAAAGAAACTGTCTTATCTCAGTTTCATTTTCCTGAGTCTGAACGAAAAATAACTGAAAAGAATAAAAAGAACTTTGAAGCGTTCTGGATTCGTCAAAATTCGGAAACCTTTTCTAGCAGTGTAAACGTAAGTATGCGGACGGTACACAGATATCAAAAACAATTTTTCGCAGAAAATAAACCTGATTCATCAACAGATACTTACCTTTCCACTGTTTTTCCACCATTTGTAGATAACAACAGAGATTGCCGCTACTGCGGCTGTTAAAGCTATACCGCCAAGTATGTACTTCAAATATTTCATTCTTTGACAATTATGGCAATTCTACACTTTTCAGATAACCAAGGTTAGTAAAAATTAAAACGGATGAAAAACTTTCAGCCTTTTCTTCCTTGCCAATTAATCTTGAATTAGAGTTGTTTTCAAAATAATTGCGTCATAAATGAAACTTGTGACGTGGCTGCGCGCGTTAGGATTCTTATTCCTTATTTGGAAAATGCCGCGATCGCATTTGAAAGATATAAGCTCAGTAAACTGAAGTGACAACTATTCATGGCACATAGAAGGGATTTTGCTATCGGTAAGTTTTAAAAGGACTCAACTGACAGGCTGAAGCTATAAAATCACCTTCCGTCGCGAAACGTTGTAAATATCTCATCTTCAGTACAATGTACTCTGTGTCGAGTGTGGAGGCGCGGTGGCCTCATGGTTAGTGCGCTCGACTCCGGATCGAGCGGTCCGGGTTCGAGCCCTGCCCTGGGACATTATGTTGTGTTATTGGGAAAGACACTTTCCTCTCACAGTGCCTCTCTCCAACCATGTGTACAAATGAGTCCCGGCGAATTTGATGCTGGGGTGATGGACTAGCATCCCATCCAGGGGTGAGTAGAAATATTCCTAGTCGCTTCATGTTTCAGAAACTGGGATAAGGATGGTCCGGCCTGATGGGCCACTTGGCTCGTATGCAGACTTTAACCTTACCCTCATGGTGTGTGTCACAGCGGCGAGCTAATCAAGAGAAGTTTGTATTTCCAACGTGCGCGCGCACATGTAAAAAAGTAATTTTAGATTCTAATCACACAAAACGGCCTCACAAACATTCTAGTAGGTTACATGAAGTTCACCCTACACCGCTACCGTTTACATAGGCAACTACTACCTCAAGCAGATTTTTTACATACAGCGCCTGAAAACATGCCTGAGAAGAACTTTATTTTACAAGCACTCCATTCAGTCATGCGAGGAGTTTTTGTTGGCAGTTTTCGCTCGTCTGACAGCCAAAAGATGTCAATTCAGCTTTGTGCAATCCGTGGTTTAACCACGAGCAGAACAAAATGACACTCATTGAACTCTCATATACTCTTTTCCTGTTCTACAGGTTTTTCCTTGTTATTTAAAGCTCAAAGTCCGATCAAAACTACATGACGTCAATTTCTGAGCAAGTGCTTGAATCGTGTTTCGATAAAGCCTGATGGGAACAGGAGTATCACCTCACTACTCCCGGATAGGGTGCTGGTGCATTTCACGCACGTCCCCACTCCCTACGGTTTTCTTTCAGTGCCAGGTTACCTTGCAACAGTTGTGATTGATGGAAGATGAAGAGGGTAGTTGTGGGGTGGGGTGGTGTGGTGGGGGGTGGGTAAGGAAGAGAGAGCGATGGAAACACAAGAGTTGATCTGGAGTTCATCAATTTTCCCTTCCCTCCCCAGGTGCGATACATAACAAGTAATTATTGAACTTATTGTCCATGACAACCGAAGCATATTTACCACGCCCCTTCGCGGCTTAGTAGCTGTCGTGCACTACTTACCGCAACTTTGATGAATAATTGTTCATAATGATCTATCTTGTAAGTGATAGCGATTAAATAAAAGTGAAGGGCGAGAAACATGTACAATATGCAACGCAAGTAGGTCACGTAGAGCGAATGCAGTAAACTCCAGAAGGGAAGTTCAAGAAATTGCGTAACCAAACCTCCACAGGAACCAGGAACAATCAAGCTGTTATATTGTTAACCAGACATGGAGAGGAAGTATAAAATCGGTATTCAAGAAGCTTCTAGTTCAAAAACCTCAAACTGTTCCTTCCTTCTACGTGTTAGTTTAGGATGGTACATCGAAGCGTTTTTTGTTTAGGTGAAATTAACATGCCGTCAGTTGTCTGCCTCTTAATGACTCCTTTCCCGCCTCATTGGAATCACCATGGCAACAGAAACAATCGTAACGAAGGCTTGACGCACGATATTACCTTTAAATGACAACTTTGTGAGTGATTGCCTTTTCACTTGTCAGAGATGAATGTATATGATAGAAAATAATCGTTAACTCAAAATAGCGCTCGTTTTAGTGATGGTCTTTTAAACAAATTACGCGCTAATTCTTTGCGTGATGCATAAGCAAAAACTTCCCCCAGGGCAAGACGTTGCATTCTTCTAACATATCCTGCCCTTGTTAACTCTTTTAATCAATTTTTGGTCTGCATCACTTATTGTTCGCGCGGCACGTATCCAGCGCTCGCGATGGAAGTCATAGAAGCGAGACTCTGCATTGTACGCATTTAAGCACGCTCGGCCATCCCGAACGGTTAAGCTTGCTGATCCGTCAAGTGTTTTCAGTCTTCAAAATGCAGCGTCATGAATTGATAAAAACCGCCCAGAAATCACCAGAAATACACAGATATTGAGTTTATTTACTCCTCTTATCATTTAAACTGGGTTTTTATAGTTTAAAACTCTTTGAAAACTTTGAAAAGTTCTTTTCGTGAATAGGTTAAGCTCAGTAAATCTGGGTGCAGTTGTCGAATTAAACGCAATGCGAGGTTGGCTAGTTAAGCGTAAATCCGTACAAATAAATCCTTCAGCGGGTTTAATTCGGTTCGTGTTTGTTTATACCAGGGGTTTTATATATATTGTTAACGTTTGCGCGCGCGACGCACTGAGGGATTCAGTCTTTATTTAAAAACGCGCCTCGTCAAGAGTTTAAAACAAACGCACAACTCTCGTGTTTAATGAAGCTTGGTGACGGCAGCCAACATCTTTTTAAATGTACACTTGAACATCAAGGGAAACGGCAAAGCCTTGTGTCAGATTTTATGTAACGACTGTTTAGTCTAGGTAGACTAATATCGATGTCGTTCGCCAAATGAAATTAGCTTTCTTGACCCATCTAGAGAGTGACACCGCAGCATTTTAGAATATAGCTCAAAGCTTACGAGTGAATCGGACGCCGGTCACTTTTAACAGACTTGTACTTTTGGCTTCATGCTTAACTTAGTGAAAACCTTGTTTAAGGTTAAATTGACCCAAAAAATTGCTTTGAGCACAGATCAACCGCATGGTAATAAAATCATAAACTGTAACTGTGTATACAATAATTTAACGGTTCTAGAGCTGCTTCCAAAGTAGTAGTAGTAGCAGGATAAGCGATTGATTTATTTGCAGTCATCAAACACACTAACTAGATTAATAGCTAGCTATCTAGAGAGGTTGCTACCTAATTTAATGTCAAACACTTAAAGATGTTTTCGTCACATTAAGATAACTACGTCAGCTGGAAAGGATATGCAATGTTCGGGTTCGGGTTAATGCCGCTCCTAGGGTATTTTGAATCAGGGGAAACCCAATAATTAAAAAAAGAATCGAAGAAGGCATAACTTATCTTAGAAAGCTGTTTTCACAAAAGGCGAGGTCTGTGCATGTTATCGAATAATTTTACCACAACAGGTAATTAAAATTCAATGGGCGGCCCATGACCCCCCTTTCAACCAAGTTGACAATAGCGGGGTCAGCTCAACGTAAATGAAGAGAAAATTAATGTGTTACAAACAAACTACCCTCGAGAAGTGAATTTGCGGAATGCGCACAGAAGCAGATATCTGATGAAAAATAACGCGTTCGCTCCTACATTAGAGCAGGCGAGTCGGCTTTTTGTTAATGCTCTACTAATCTGTTAGCCAATCAGAACGCTGCTTGTAAATCAGTAAATTGAAAAGAGATCCCAGCTTGGTTGTAATATTGAGGTATCTCGGAGCTTGATTCAGCGTTTGAAATCAGGCGTAAACATGCTTTAAGCAAATTAACAATGTGCCCATTTTGGCATTTATGTAAAGCTTAGGCGAATCAATCTGCAGATGGTAGCGGGCTTGAAGCACGTTGCGTTTATTGTAAAGGAAATAGGCAGCGTAGACGGGATGCTTAAAGCAAGAAATGCGCGCAATCGGCGAGATGTTTCGTCTTTTGTTCCGGAAAACAACAGAGGCCACAACTACGTCAATTGCATAGGAAAAAAAAAACATTATTCAACTTTCTTAAAAATAGATTGCAAAAGTCGACACTTGCACGAAAGCGCGTGAAATTAGACGAAACTTATGATATCGATACTTTTTCCCAAAATATTGCAAAATAGAAATTAACAATTGTAGCGGTGGAAAGAACTGATGCTTCTTTAGATGCGACCTTGCGTCAAGCTGAACTTGCCGTGGTTAAAGCCGGATAAATCTGACAAATAGCTCCAGGCGAAAAAACATTAGTGGAGTATATTATGAGCTAGTTAATCAAGCATCTAATATACATAACAAAGAGAGAGCACTCTATGACTCCCTATTTATTGGCAAACCCTTTACAAACTTCTTATACCTTTGTCAAGAATATTTGCCGGAGCCAAGCGAGCTGAGCACACTCGCTTAAAAAGGTAAAGTGAGTTGCTATTTTTTGTCCTCTTGAAATATAGTTTGTTGTGTTCCTTTTCACTTAGCATACTTAAACAATTAGAAAGAGATAGAGAGAGATTTTTTTTTAGTTTAATTTGTGGTCAAATTTGTTCCTTTGTACACATGTGAAGGAATTTGGTTGCGTTCTACTCGCCTAGTTTCGAAACGCATCCAGATATAGCAAAGCTAATTCGCGTTGTGTCTGTTGGCTGCGTTCTTTTCAACGATTTGTTTCGCATGTTTTCCTGCTATCTCATGCTTGACTATAGTTGTGATAAATCTCTGGCAAACAAACAATTTCGTCCACAAATCCTTCCTGACGCCTAGACACGAGCCTGTGTTTACTACGCAAATATTTGCCGAAGACGAAGGCAAGCGAGCCTCTCGCCTTCGATGTGACTAAGACCGGGACAGTCAAACCGTCGTTCCGTATCGAGTCGCGATATCCGATGAAAATACCACTTGGTGAGATGTGGTCGAAGACAGGGACGATTTTGTTTTACATTTCTGGTTCATTGGTTTAACACGGATTCATTCGACTGAGGTGTGAAGTTAGGGTAGAATAGTGCAGTGATCTGTGATAAGCCAGTAAATACCTTTGAATTTGATTATCGGAACGAACAGCGAGGTGCAGTGAAGAAATTGAGTGCGCTTGAAGGTTAAACCGATCGAGGTTGAACGTTTGCGAGAAATCTTAAGACTTAAGTTGATAAACTACGGCAAGATCTCAGGGGAAGGGAATGACTTAAATAGGGCTTAAACAGCTCACGGAATTTCTCGTGCGCGTAACTCGACTTCAGTATATGAGATATAAAGTTGTTTCTTGTGCAAAGGTAAATAGTTTGTGCACTGAAAAGTTGTTAGTGTCATTTTTTCTCGAGCAAATTCAGCAAAAGAGCATGGCATTGGCTTGAAGAGAAACACTTCTGTATCCGTTGAAGTCTGCGACTTTTGCTGCCACACATCACTGCTCTAGAATACTGAAGCATGCAACGAGTTAAGCTGAAGACGCAACGAGCATTTTGTCTCTCTCTGCTGATCTGCGTCGAATTAACACTGACGCACTCGATAGGAACCCCGGTTTAAAAAGCCCGGAGTTGAACCGCAAACCAGTCAACTTGAACATCAGAAAGACACTAAACATGTGTAGCGAACTGGCGAATCTGCTGCGAGATGTTAAAGAACGAGTTAATTTGAGCGAAGGATTTATCATAGAGTGAGGAATTGGGTGCACATGTGTGTTGCGATCAAGAATATTGTTTAATCTGTAAGAGAATCTTTATTCATAACGAAACTTTAGTTCAAAGACTAGTGTGTGTTTTCTGAGTTCAGGAAGCAATTTTGCTTAATACGTGAAACTCTTGACTGTCTGCACTGCACAGCACAGCAAAACGGTACAGTTTGTTTTATATAAGAGGCATAAAACCTGTAGATGCTTATCTTTCTGTGCCTCAAGGATGGTTAAGATGCAATGATAACACAGGAAAGGTAGAATATAGCGCTTAGATGACGTTTGAGCCATGCCATCAATACACGCAAATGCATCAGTCTTGAAATCTCGTTCTTATTGCTTCTGAGAATAGACAATTCTAGAACAGCCACTAACATTGTTTTCTGTTTGTCGAGGTCTTCCCATGTTTCCATTATTGTATATTTGCATTGCACATTTATATAATGATTGAAGAGCACTTCTAAAACAGTTTCGAAATCTAATAAAAGAGAAACATAACTGAACAAAGAGAACAGGATGTAATCAGCGCTTTCGTCTCACGCTTTCATCGGGGAAGGAACAAGGAACTAATTCGTCATCATGCAGTTGAGGTTATCAACCCGCACGGCTTCGTGCCACAAATAGGTCATTTTAAGAGGCAACGCTCTCTTGATTTCGTGCCTGATGCCGCGCGCTCTTGCGTGCAAAAGTCTCTTCAGCGTTTTCCGTTTGATCAAGCACCTTCTTGGCCACTTTGGATTTCAAAGGTCAAAAGCATTTTCCACGCAACATGTAAATCTTGTCTCTGGGTAGAGCAACTTAAAAACTTTTTCATCTGCCTCATCTGAACTATATTCTATCATAACTCTCATTGCAAAGTCCACCTATTCTGAATGAACCAAATCAGTATTTGATGGTTAGCCCAAGGGCTTAATTAATGAACATAGGTTAAAAATTCCAATACTTTATGCTAATCAAAAACAAGCGAAATCATGTCTTTGTGACTTCATCCACAGTGTCAGAAAACCTTTGGAATCTTAAAGAAAAAAATCCCAGAAAACAGCACGAGCTCATTCGAGAAAAAATCAGGCACTGAGCTTGAACGCATGTAAGCCCTAATATCGCGTTTTTTGTACTCAAACCCAGCCGCGCGTTAAATCTCTTTTTGGTTACATAGAGATTAAGCGAAATTATGTTCCACCACATAGACACGTGGCTAGTTTTTTCGGACAGCTGCACTTTTTTGTGCAATGCGGCGAGAAAACTTCACTGGCAAAACGTTTTGTTGAACATATTGGAGGTATGTCTTTGCTTTCGAGCAAAGGGAAAATGCCAATGTGATGACGTCATTGGCCTCCAATGAAGAATGGAATTTCACTTGCCCGCCATGAAGAAAAATGTACAAACCAAACTGCTACGGAAGCTAGATTAAATATTTTTGTCGCAAAGGCAATATACTATTCACCCACTTTAAGCATGAAATGCCAGTAAATTATCTAAGACCTGCAAATATCTGCCGCGCGATTGCGCTACATGCCACAGTAATTGTCGAAATATAGCCGGGAGCATTTTCTGTCTTGAAAAGCGCTCACAGTCAAACTTGATAAAATAGAGTAACCGCGATTTCCTTCCGAATCATTCTCGACAGGACAAATTTCTGTGTAAGAGCTGTTTAACCAATTCGCGCCTTTTCAGCCGACTCTCAAGACATCAAGTGTCTGTGTTCGCTTGTTAACAAGTCAACAGCTTCTTAAAAATTCATCTCACGCCCTCCGGATATTAATATTCATCTCACAACTTGCACATTTCATAATTAGAAGTCAAAAGGTCTTGTATACGCTCAGGGGCAAGTCGGAAAACAATAATGAAATGCGCTTATATTGTGCCATGATCTGCGAGAAGTTATTTTTCAGGACCAACATTGCGAACGCAAACAGCTCGCCACGACTTAACGAATCGAGATTGCTAGTCTGTACTCCCTAGCTTCATTCTAGCATGAAATTGGCGAAAGTGGCTCAATCATTTATTGCGCGAAAAACAAATAATAAAAACACAACAATGGCCAGTGGGCGCTAAGTAGTTTCCAATGCCCGTTATTCGTGCAGCCGTTTTCCGCTTTCCTCTCGTCGGAAAACAACAAAAGAATTTTGCCAAAGAGATGCAAATTTGGTTGCCAAGCTTCGCTGTGAAAAAGCGCTTTGTAGGACGCTATTAAGGCATCACCAACACAAAGAGCGCTTTTCAATAGGGTTCGAGATCATATTCAATCCCCTACTTGATAGTTTTGCGTTTGTTTTGCATCGACTTTCGCTTGACGCCAGTTTTGCTCCCGCTGCATATATGGCGTGGTGTAGTTAAGGTAGTTCTCTGATACGGTACAGTAAATATCTGATCCCTAACTAAAAATCAGTCACAGTTTACTGCTTATCGCACCTCGCTGCCTTTCTCCTCGGCGCAGATTCCTTTGCAGTGTGACAAACGCGCGCCAAAGTGAAATCAAAGACAATGCCAGCTTACATATGGTAATTTTTTGCGCACAATCTCGACGCAGTGACAATCAGGAAATTCGGACGTTCCCTTATCGTTATCCTCGTGTAATAAGCGTTGCGCTGTATCGTACTCAATGCGAAAGCCATCTGTGGGAATCCCACAAAATATTGACTGTGGTGGTCGGCCTTGAGAATTTTGGGTCGAAATCCCGGGGGAAGAAAATGGTTATCAAGTGATAATACTTCTATTAAACATAGATGAATGACAGATCGGCAGTTGTTTAATTGTTTTCCGGTCACCCAAATTAGGTTTAGAGAACAATTCCTTTCTCAACGAACCAATCAAAAATTCGTTTTGGGAAAATCTGTCAATCAGTTTTGACTTGGGTTCGTTGCAATATTCCGAAAGCCAAGGAATTGAAGGGCGCGATCATTTGCAAGTCTCACGTCCGAAACCACGAGGTGTGTGATAGGAATGCGAAGTTGGCAAAGGGCTTCGCTCTGTCTGCTTTCTACAGTGTTTGAAACGCTCCAGTGATCTGCAGCAGAAACTTGATAGTATTTGTGCTCTTTATTTGATTTTCACAGGTTTTCGCTTACGGCCCAGTGACAGTGTTTAGTAACGCCTGACTGAGCTCGAAGCGCCTGAGTGATTTTTGGAAAGGCAAAATACACACGGATCGACGGGTCCCCCGGAATGGCTCACACCACGAAGCAAGGTAGTTAATGAATGTTGTGTTTAGTAGCAAAACAAATCCGAACGCACAGTCTAAGCGCTTCTTTACTGCTCCTTAGGACATGGAGGGGTTAACCAGCTCGGAGGGTTGTTCGTCAATGGAAGACCTCTACCAGATGTTGTTCGATCGAGAATTGTTGAGTTGGCTCAGAGCGGAGTAAGGCCATGTGACATTTCCCGGCAGTTGAGGGTTTCCCACGGTTGTGTCAGTAAGATTTTATGCCGATTCTACGAGACTGGCTCCATTAGGCCTGGCGTAATCGGAGGAAGTAAGCCGAAGGTAGCAACAGGTCCCGTCGTCAACAAGATCGCCGAATACAAGCGTGCGAACCCCACCATGTTTGCCTGGGAGATTCGGGACCGGCTTTTAAGCGAAGGAGTATGCTCATCTGACAATGTTCCCAGTGTGAGCTCCATCAACAGAATTGTTCGAAATCGTATCAACAGTGGAGACAAAATGAGCCCGACTAAGGAAGAGATTGCAAACGGAGGTTCCGAAGTTAATATGAAAGTGGAGAGTGGTGGTGTGCATGTACCGCGAAGTTCGTATTCCATCAGTGGAATACTCGGAATGGGAGCCCACCCGCCGAATTCCATTCCATCGAGTAAAAGGAAACATTCTGTTGAGAGCGCAGAAAGCACAGGTATTTTGGCGTGTTTTATTTGTTATTTCGAAGTTGTGTGATGGAATTTTTTTTGTCGTGAGGAAACCCTATACTCAGACACGACCTTCTGCACATGCGTATAATTATTTCATAATTTTATCGTTGCCGCGCGCGCGAAAATTTGTTTACATATAGGTGTAATTTTGTCAGTGGATTAAGATCGTTCAGAATATGACTGTGTACACTTTTTACTCTCATTTGTATTAACATTTTATAGATTTTTTATTCAGTTACGAAACTAGCGGAAAGAGAATTAGTTGTGAACCTATTCGAGGCTTCTGTATAGTCGAATTTAATATTGGAAACGCTATGAAAAGTCAGGGTTGTTTTCTCAGAACAAAATCGCTGTAAGAGAACTAGGAAGACACAATTCGGAATGTAGGAAAATTCTTACCTTTACTCTTGAAATTTTAGTCATCCAAGTACATGTGATTAAATTGGAAAACTGAAATTTTTTGTAAGGTACATGTATGATGTCAGTAGAATTGTCACGCACGTCATATTGCCTTAATCCCTTCATTATCTAATTGTTTCTCTTCAAACGTCTCCAGATTTGATTTTATTTATTTGGTGTTTTAGCCGAACCAGTTTTTGAAATCTCTGATGACAAGTTTAGGCTATTTTGAATTTTAACTTTTTGCAAAGACATACAGATACATTGTGAGGTTTCTCAAAAATATCCATTCCCTTGTGGGTAAGTCTGGTGTTGTCAATCGATAAAATTGAAATCAGGGGTATACTTAATCTCGGACTGAGTGGAGGGAAACAATATTTGATTCTAAGAATCGGGAGCTTCGAAAAATCGAGCATGGCAATTCCACTGTCCTCTCTTAAATTTACTTTCCCCCTGAGAACGTTCACTCCTGGACTTGAATGTGTAGAATTGTGACTCTGAAATTTACTGATTGATATAAATTTCAATGTAGTGTGCAAACTTGTTGACGGATGTAGCTTTTCAAAGTGTAACCTAACAAATTAAACAAAGTCGATCAATAAATCCGATGAAATCGATAACCTTAAAACTTCGCTAGTGTGTGAGTATTGAGTTTTATCGATTGATTGATAACATCGATAATACTAAAATTCAATTTATCGATTGATATCGATTTGTCAAGTGGTTTTTCAATATTGATTTATATTGATTGACTACCCTGGGGGTTAGGGTCTGGGGGTCTGCTTTAGGAAAGCCTAAAGTTAAACTAGACTTTTTGGGGAACTGGCTCAATAAGAAAAGCTCAAGTGGGTATGGATATTTTCTGAAACTTTGTCTATATGATGAAGGACACAGCACCACCATCCTTCAATTATTCCTAGGAATGATCGATACCAAATTTTTCTTTCTGTTTTCTATACATTGTCAGACAAACAGTTAATCTTGAATAATAATAAAGAAATTAGGGTGGATTTCTTGTTACAGCATCAAGTTCTCAGAGTAAGAAAACAAAAATTCTCAGAGCTTACATGATGACAATCAAGCTAGGGACTGTATATGGGTAGTTGATTCTTATTTAGTGGATAGTCATAAGTTATAAAACTAAATCAGGTCTTTTTTTTCCAGCAGATCTTGTTTTTGCTAGGAAAAGTCACCTTAAATTTCACACCCCAAAATGTTGCAATTTATGTCTGACTTAAACCTTAATTGTCACCCTCTAGATAGGTATGATGAGTGTTAACAGTTCAACTTTTGTCTCCAAAGGGAGCCATTCAGAAGAGGAGGTCCAAGCAGAGGGAGATGCTACTTCACCAACAGATCTCCATGGACGCAAGATAGTGCGCCGTCAACGCACTACGTTCTCTGGTGACCAGATTGAGCAGCTGGAAAAAACTTTTGAGAAGACACACTATCCCGACGTCTTCACTCGCGAAAAGCTTGCTCAAGATGTTGAACTTTCTGAGGCAAGAATTCAGGTACTAAAGTCATTGCTGTTAATGCTGGAAAAAGAGGTTAAAAAGATTGCAGTGCTTCGGTTTTGATCTTTAAAGAACTGGGATTATCTATCACTGCATGAGACATGTTTCTAACAAATTGCCTAATGATGATCATCGACATAGAACATAATAAACACTAACCGATTCTAAGCTTGGAAATGAATTACTTCAAATTCAGGTATAATTTGTGTTACTTGTGAATATTGTTACAGGTGCAAAAAAGTGCAATTTTGTCCCCAGTTTATTTGTGTATAATAGGAAAATTGCATACTTAGAATTACAAAACTTCCAAAAAACAAGAGAAAATACTCACTTTGCAAGAAATTTACATTTTAGTTGTGTTTCTTTGTCAGTCATTTTGGCAAACTTGGATTTTTCATTTGTGTAGTGTCCTGTTTTGCAAACAAGCTGCCAAAATGATCAATCAAAAAGAGTTTTTTCTGAAAATGGTGATTGCTTTAAAGTTCTTTTGCATCTCTAACTCTGTTCTTCTTCAGTGACACTGGCATGTTAACCTTCAACTTACATTAATGACGTGTATCAAATTAATTTTCCAGCTTAGCAGTGATGGATTTAACCTGGTCTAATTTCTCTTGTGTTTTTGTGCAAGTAATTAAGAGTAATTTTTGTACAGGGCATGTAACCAGTAACTGCTGCTTACGCATGTAGTTCAGTCTGTTAAAATAGTCATATTATGAGCTTATTGCATTTGGCATTATATTCTTTGCAGGATGATGTGATTGGTTTACTGTTATGCAATTATCTAAATCTGACCAATTGTTTCATTTTAGAAGGTCATTAGTTGCAATTTTACAGGAACACTTTTAATATTCAGGTGTTTTGACTATCTGGATTGAAAATGTCACTTGTGAGTAACAACTGCTTGTGATCCAAAGGTCAGAAGCTCAGCTGAATAATGTTAACAGGAGTAATTTACTGGAATTTTTCCTTCTGAACAAAGCATTCAAGCATTTATTAATTTCACTTATGAATTTCAAAGTAAAATTTGAGGACTTTTCTCTTTGATAAACCTTTTCCCTGAAGTTTTATATAATTATATTAGTGTTACAGTGAAATTTTTTCAGAAGTTCTTGACTTTAGCAATTGCATTCATCACACTTAATATCAAAACAAAATTGCCATCAAACAGAACTGCCCTACAGGTCCTGACTTCCACCTTCCTGTTTGCAGGTATGGTTTTCAAATCGAAGAGCTAAGTGGAGGAAGCAAGAAAAGGTGCCTCCTATCGGAAGCCCCACAGCAGCTAGCCCCGCCCAGACAGTGCCGACAACCTTTATTAACTCAGCTACTGGTTACCCTACAACTGTGATAAGCCCTCCTCCAAATCACCCCACACCAGTTCATGATGAGAGCATTCCATCTCATCAATACCCTCAAGTTCATGACGTGAGTTTGTGGCTTGTGTAATGTAACACAGACGGGCTCAAGGTCAAAAATTGTTATCATACAAATTGCAAAGGGATCCAAGAGTGCATTCATTTAATGATTTTTCAAGTGAAATGTTGTATTCACAGATCTTGAGATTACATGTAAATTTCTTTGATTG
>Ga0126339_10000047_pt1 | contig 40603 bp, 26 predicted proteins | sample OrbTmetagenome_2_FD_92532 | JGI IMG/M metagenome (GOLD analysis project Ga0126339, IMG submission 92532) | Coral microbial communities from Petempiche,Puerto Morelos, Mexico - Orbicella T R C metagenome | ecosystem: Host-associated > Invertebrates > Cnidaria > Coral | place: Petempiche,Puerto...
AAATGAGTTATTTGGATAATTTCAAGTTCTAAGTACTTTTGATGAACATACCAATCTTATTTTAATTTATGAACTTACAAATTCTTAAATTTGAAAACATTATCAACCTTCACAGAAACCTCCATCTTCCTGGAAGTTTCAATGACATGGTCCTATATCATTTATTTCTCTCTGCCCTGAAATTCAATAATTTGGTATTGCTGTGTTTACCTCTAAATTTAAACGCAAATCATCTTTCTTGGAAGAAGGTTATGTACTTTTTTCGTTTAATTTCCTTGGCTTTTGCGAATTAGCTTTGCTTAAAAATAACTATTTATCCTATTTAAATTATGATTATTTTATGTTAGAAAACATGGATGTATGTGTATCAATAGATAAATACAATGTACTGCTAATGACAGCATTTTTGTTTAAATTGTTTAGTCTTAGGTATCTCTAAAGGTAGTCCTCTACACCAGCTTTATTGGCTTCCCTAAGCTTCCTTGCCTTATGGATTGATATTTTGTAAATATAATTATAATATGGCAAAAATAGTAATAAATTAAAGTAATCTGAACACATTTTCAAGTTTTATTTAATAAATAAAGAAGCCTAAGCCGTGTATTACACTGTGATAAAACATGACGGACATTTGATAACAGGAGGGAAATGTAGAAAACACGAGCTGCAGGCGAGTGTTTTCTACATTTCTTGAGTGTTCTCAAATGTCCGGAGTGTTTTATTACAGTGTAATACACAGCTTAGGTTTCTTCATTTGCTTTATGATATAGATTTTACACGCCGCGAGTAGAAACAACAAAGCACACAGATCTAGAAACTGATGTAATTTGATACCACTAAAGTGCTACATGCCTTGTCTTCCCGGGGGGGGGGGGGAGCCCTGGAATATTTGGGCTGTTTTGGGGGGGTTGGTTTTTAAGCAGCTTACTCTAGGATAGGTTATATAAATCAGAGCGTTTGGGTCTAGAATAGGGTATCATCTTTCACAAAACTGACCAGTTGGTTGAAGATTTTATCTAGAGTGAGGAAACCAGGAATTGCCATTGGAAAAATATAAAAAAATCAAATCGGCAAGTTTAAATTTACGCAAATCAGCCTCAACAGTGTCGATAGATGGGGGGATTTGGGGAGTTTACTCTAGTATAGGTTAGTAAAATTCAGCTGAACTAGCTCTGGTATAGGTTAAGGGTTCCAGGGTCCCAGTGGCACATCCCCACCCCAGAAATCCCCAAAGTACCCCCCCCCCCGGCTTGTCTATAAAACTCTCTGCTGCTTTGCAGAGAACTCCATCACAATTTTTTTTTTTAAAGAAAATGTTTTTTGCCATCCCTAACAAAAATGTTTACTAGAGATAATGTTGCAAAAGACAATAAAACACGCTTTTATACTTTTATGTTTTATACTCTGATAAAACATGGGTTTTGACCAATCAGAACGCATGCATTATTTATATGTAACCCCTTAAGGATTTTGACAACCCTCTTTTGAATAAATATTTTATTATTTATTGTCTGACCAATATTTTCTAACATTCTCTCAAAAGAAAAAAGTCCATGTTTGATTAGAAGTAATTTTTGTTTTAATTAATATAAAATTAATACAAGCTAAGAGTGAATATCTTGCATGGTTGTGCAGTACAGAGTTAAGTTTCAGCACATATAACTTGCATTGAGTAACGTTTCAGCATGAAGTAAAATATAAACTGAAACTTATACTATTTAGGAAAATTTGTTTGCAATATTAATTTTACCTTAATCTTGCTTTGGTTTCCGTTAATTTATGTGTTGATATGAGGATAAATTAGATACTGGGCACAACTCTTCAAAGCTTACTCTGCAGCCTGGGGGTGGTGGGGGTAGATGGCACTCCTTATAACGGGTGGGGATTTCACAAGTTGATGTACATGAAAGGGTAGGAAAATCTGCCTTTTAAGTTCAACGTGAACACGAACTGAAAATAAAACAATTGTTTTTCTGGTTTACAACATTTGATGTTTTCAGGTAATATGAAATTTAGGAAGGTATGTGTAAAGGGTACCTTTTTTTAATAATGAGTAAAAACGAAAGGTGTGCCTTTTCTGTCAAAAATGGTATATGAAAGGGTAAGGGTTGTACCTTGAGGTGCAGCCTCCCTGTATAAAAACTTTGTAGAGTAGCCCACCTTCCCCCAGGCTCTGCAGAAAAACAATTCAGTTCATGGGCAAGTAGTCGCAAGGTGCAAAGAAAACCAATCTTTGATGTTTTCCTTTTGGGCAAATTGTAACTACATGTACAGTGTGACTCCCTGCACAAATGTAGTTGAACATTTGGCACTGTTTGTATTCCAACACTATGTTGTTTTTCATGATAAGGGTGACAATGATGATAAGGATGACAATGATAATGATGACAACTCGTACAGTACGATTGCAATATTCCCCAACCATAAAACATGAACTCCAAATAAGGTAAAGTAATTGAGTAAAGCCCAAATGCTACAGCTATACAGCAATAAACATCCCTTGCAATTTCAAAACTCCATACAGAAAATTAGTGAGGACTGGAGACAGGTTGTGACCTTTGAAACTTTTTTTTAATCACTTAACTTGTAATGTGCAGCTCCAGAAAATATCCATTTGGCTCGTCCACTTGTGCGTAAATGGCAAAATCAATCTGGTACTAAAATATTCGGATTCGATGGCCACGAATCCGGAACGATTTCCTCTAGTGTAAACCTAGCCTTAATCACTTCCTAGTTTCTTGGTATGTCCCCTTCCCAAGAGGAACCGCGCCCACGCGATGTCGGAAGTGGCTTAGGAAAATGCTACCCAGTCCTTGCGACATCCAGATTTTTACCTCTCGCGCGCTGTTCGTGAAAATAGCGTGGGTGCAGAACGAATCATCCTGTTCGCTTCCTTTTCATTCCGTAATCACTTTCAGCTTTCTTTATTCTTCTCCGTCTTCCTTTCTTTGAGGTTTGTTATCACCACTTCGGTATATTTCTCCCTTTTGAGAAGGAACCTCCTCCCAGCAACTTTATTTCACAGATTTCTCACGTCGCAACGGCTATAGGAGGAACAGCAACAGAACAGCCCTACATGTACAAATCCCAATATGAACCGCCTTTTGCGTTGCGCAAGATCACCGAACGTGAGGCAATCTCGTCTGTTCGGAGACCTTCAAATCTATTTTTCTCGTCGAGGGCGCAAACAAAATTAAATACAAAACCCTAGGGATTCATCGAGGACGAATGCAAAAGAGTGGACTTAAGAAACGGCCGAGGAAAGACCCGGGGGGAATCCCATATAAAAAGGACGGGGGTGCTCGTCGGAAATTTTGATTAAAAAAACCCTAAGAGGTACCAAGATCCTATTTTGTGGGCGTGCCTTGAAGGTTTTTTCAATCCTAAGAGGTACCAATTCTAAAACAACACATTAACTAACACGAACTTTTTTCGGCTCAATACTGAACACCCTTAGAGAGACCAAAACCGCGTTTTTAACCCCTAAAAGGTACGACGAACATCCCCGTCCTTTAAATATGGGAGTCTACCCCCCCCCCCTTCCCCCGCTGAGGGAAAGACTAAGCCAAACACACATAACTCGCAACAACAACTATAACGCGATCAGTGTTCTTTACTTCTGCATCATTTATGATCTGTTGTGTAGCTCAATTAGCAACAGTCGTAAAGTACGAATATTTATTTCTCTGTGATATAAATAACTTCCAACATTCTTATGCTTTATAGATCTTTTTCAATAAACTTAAAGCTCTTTCGGCCCATCATCTTTGTTTTCGCGTATAAGAAAACTCTCCTTGTAAGGATACTTATCTTAGGTTCTTTTTCTTTTGAGATACAAACATTTGTCTGGATTTGTTCAATACGGCATGAACTTAAAATAACCTTGATTTAAGGTAAACTTTATCAGTAACCGTTACAGTCGTTATTTGTTTTATTATCATCGTCATTATCACTATCATTTCATCATAGTCGTTATTATGTCGTCTGAAATATAGTCTTTGTTGTCACCATCGTCATCATCATCATAATCGTCATGCCGTCAAAATTGTTGCTACAAGCTTTCCAGGATCCTTCTGAAATGTTGGGATGACTTCAGGTCACGCGTGCACAGCACGAGTTTGTAAAACACCGGGCAGTCCAACGACACGCAACCTAACCTGGTATCACGTGACCCACAACAGCTGTAACATATCTGTAGAGGTACAAAGAGATTGTTACACGGAATCATGATGTCACAAAATCAGGTCCCGTGATCAAGGTCATAGCATGACCATAGGGCCACTCAACTCCTACCTCTGCTAAATGTTGGTGAGTTCTTTCCCATTTGCGCATGCGGCTAGCGAGAGAAACAGTCGACAGCTGGGGTCTGGCCCGACAGCTGGTGCACAAATCTGCTGGAGTAAGCTCTTGACAAACTGGGCACGTCATGGTAGAGAAGTACTGGGAAATAGTGCCCTGAAAGGACAAAAGAGTGTCAAACACAAGAGGTAAGAAAGATAACAAGACGAATCTAGTCTCACGTCAAGTCTCTTTCCAGGACTGCTCATATCTTAGAGTCGCCCACTACTTCCTCAACGCTCTAGCATTTAATTAATGGGATGATACGACAACTTAGGCATGGAAAGATATTCCGCTTATGGATTTCAGTTTAAGGGAACAGGATGAAAATTTGTGACCAAAGGAGCAAAAACTAAAGTAAAAGAAACAAATTCGCATTTATTTTGGCATAAGGAACAAACCTTTTTTCTCTCTCCTGGGTCCGTGGACATCTGTGCTACGCGCACAACACGCGGGAGCTCTGCGTACCTAGCGAGTGTCAAATAAAACCCGCATCACCCGCGCTGTACGTAAACAACTAAAACTATAACAGTAGAATGACATAAAGTCGGTTATTTAGTTGTGCGTGAAGGTGCATTGAGGAGATTTGTAAATGCAACATTTGTTGCCAAACCTATCTCGTGTTTTTTCAGTTTCTCACAACCGTTTGCCTAACTGGATCACGTTAAATGAGTTGGGAATTCGTTTTCATAGTTTTAAACATTTTTATGGGATCCACGCTGCTTTACAATGATTGTTTTGAATATGAAATGTTTATGTCATGTTACCTTACCATGTGAACACGTCCAAGCCAATGAGAGAGAAGACACGATTGAGCGGTGGTAAGATCTGTTTAGTGATGTAATAAGATGCGTTCAGTCGAAGGCTGGGATCCTGAAGCACTTCATGGGGTCTGGGGAGAAATGAGGTAATTTTAGATCAGAATTTGTGACATTCTCGTCCCCAGATACACGTGCCCTTCTTAGCCGGCGGGGCCTCGGCGCGAGACAACCCTATCCTCGTTCCAACTTCCGCTGGCTAGGAGGGACAGGCGGCTCTGGGGACGAGAATGAGCTTGTGATGAAAACCTTGACACATGTCAATATTCTGTCAGCATTTCATTACAATAAGTCAGGTTACTAAGCAACATTCTCGTCTCCAGAGGCCGCGCTCCTTTTGGTCAGCACCAAGAATCACGATCTCTGGCCGGACCCGATCTTCTGAGCACGCACAGAGAATTCATTTCGCATTCTCAGCCAATCAGATTTGTCAGATTTGACGGGAAGTCCGTGTATCGCGGTGTTGGAACAGCACAGAGGTAGCGATTCTTGATGCTGACCAAAAGGAGCGCGGCCTCTGGGCACGAGAACGGCTTGGCAAGGGTTTCAACGAAAAGCACATGCTCAACCGATGTTTTTTCGCAAGACGGGATACCTCGAATTGTCCAAAATGAAAAGAATCCAACTGTTTCGAACTTGTTCACCAAGTTTTCCACCAAGCCAAAATGTCAGAACATTCTTGTTGAAAATCAATTTGAATGGAAAACTATGATTGGTAAATTTCAAGGAAAATAGTTTACCTTTTCTTCGCTGGTCAGACTGAAATTCGCCATTCCATTTTAGCAAAACATTTCCTTCCTTTCCCCTCTTTTTCCATTTTTCAGGCCACCTACTCTTATTTTCATGTTCTTTTTAATCTTTGTGAGAAGCAATGTAGACTATTTGTTCGCCAATATTGCGTTTACCATTAAATAGTTTGTCCTTACTCTTACTGCTGCAGTAGAATTGTTCGGATGTCGTGGTAGGAAGCGAATGTGAAATGGTAAGGAGCATTTAAGGGGCATTTCATTGCGTTGCTTTGATTAAAACAAACAGGTCGTTCCATTTTGCAATTGCTTATCAGCCAAAGGACGAAAGATAGTAATCAGAGCAAATAAAATAAGCGAGATGATTTACTGACCGTCTCACGAGCTGAATCAAAGGCAAACCAGGACTACCGTACACCACTACATACGGGACTCTTTCTCCCACTCTAGGCTCTGATCTGCGGTCCTCTCTGAGCATGCGCCTATAAAAAATCGACAATCAAGAAAAGACTCAGTGAGCATCTTGAACGAAGTACATGCAATTCACAATCCCTCAGACAATTAGTGGATGAAGCATTCAAGCTAACACATCCAAAAATAGGCATTTAGGTAAAAACCCATGGAAAGGAGCACAAGACACGCGACTCTTCAGAACCTGTTATTTCATTGGCTCGCTGTTTCACGCAGCTCTCATGTATTAAGGGCTAGGTTAGTTGTTTCTATTGTTTGTTCTATTGTTTTCTCAGCCAATCCCAAGCCTTCTGAGAGGTGCGTGGCGCCTCACTTGAAAACAAGGAATTTGGATTGAGAGCACGAAAACGGTTGGGCTGAAGACATCTAAACGAGGAACACTGCTATGCACAAATGACAAATTAGCCATTTTCGATATATTAAAATTCTAACTTGGTGCCGAGGCTTGGGGGAGTAAAACAAAAGAAATCACATCGAGGATGAGGGAAGAATAATCAATTTCTTTAGTTTTCTTTTCCCAAGCCTCAGCGTTAGTTAAAATTTAATGTATCGAAAATAGCCGACTGCCAAGATAACACTGTCTCCAGTCTCCTCACCTCGTCAGCTCCAGAGCTGGTACACATGCCCCTGGTTTGTAGTTCTTCATTCCGCGGTATTCTTTTGCGAACGTGAAGTCCTGGAGACTGGCGCGTCCCTCCATCAATTTTGTACACTGTCGCTGGACAAACCTCTTAATCAAAGACAGATCGCGTGTTTCGAACAAAACTCGCAGCGACTTTTCAAGTACCTGGAAAGAGTGAGTAGACAAACAACATGAATGTAGTTGTGGTGCAAGTTAAGAAGAGCACGACAGAGAAGGGTAGGGTAGGGTAGCGTTGGGTAGCAAGGGTGTAGGGTCCGGTGGGGTGGAGTAGGGTAGGGTATGGTTGGCTCGAGCAGAGTATAGTAGACGTTTCTATGATAGAGTGTTGTAAAGAAGATCAGAAATGAGCAGAGAAGAGTAGGGTTAAGTAGAGGAAATGGTAAGATGAGGCTGACAATATATACTGAGGTTGCGACTAGATAGACTTCTCGCGTGAGAAGACGTTTACATTAGAAAGTTTCACAAGCACGAACTCCTTACAGTCAAACCAAGTGAAGCGTACCCCTCAAAATTACATTAATGGATTATTTGAATATTGAACCCGCTAGTCGTTTCAAGAATGCAATAATGAACTGATTATTGGAAAATTGAACCTGGAAGTCGTTCCAAGAATGCGGCTAACGGGTTTAATGTTAAAAAAAATCAATTAAAAAAATAATTTTTGAAATCACTAGCGAGTTCAATATTCAAATAATCAATTCATTATTGCATTCTGGAAACGATTAGCGGGTTCAATATTCAAATAATCAATTCATTAATGTAATCTTGAGGGCTTTGCTTCACTACGTGACCATGACGTCATGACGTTGTCTAGCCGCTTTCGAATGAAAACCGAGAACTCACTCGCTCCGAACGGGGGTGTGAAGGAGGCAACTCCGACCAAAAATGGCTATTTATTCTCTACCGTGGTATGGCACTATTCTGAGATGAGCAATTAAACAAATGAAGATATTTTCGATTATCTCGACTTGTACAAACCTTTGCTACTGCAGGGCAGGAATCTCTTCGCACGGTCTCGATCCCTTTAGCGTCAAATACAGGCTCCTTCTGATCTAGAGACTCATACATATATCCAACATAACGCTTCTTTGTTTGCAACACACATGGAAGATAAACCTGAAAAACAAATTACTCTGATAAAGATTTTGCGCTTTAAAATAAAGCACAAATCAATAACTTAATTGGCAATGGTGAACACTGAGGGTTTATAGGGGAAATTTTGTCCTATAATTCAAAACGAGAAAGCAAAGTGTAAACTTAATTTGTCGTACGTTGCAATGAAAGTGTAAGGATAAATTAGATGTTATCCCCATGACGACTGTACGCCAATCAGCGCTCATAAATGGATGCAAGGAAACACAGCTACAAACACCCTTACAACACTGTCTTATCCCCAGGCGTCTCTCGTTCATCGGAGCGTGGTGCATGTTGGTCTACGCGTTTTGCCGCTTAACCATCAAGCCCTACGCTCCCTGTTTCCTGCCTTTCATCGACGAAATGGCTTAATTAACCGCGCCTGGAGACGAGGCGGCATACAACGGTATGGCAAGCGCGGGAAATGAGACGACAACCAAATTAACCCTGGCACATGATTGGTTGAGCAAACAGCTGCTTCGGTGTGATTGGTTACAGCAACCACTAACATCAGTTTTAAACCCATTTTAATGCTCAGTTAACACCAATTCAAAGAAACACTCCTCGCTTTTGTCAATGAATTGAATACCGCTCTGTGTCAAGAGGCAACTAAATTTACGGCTCTGTCTTAAGTTATAAATTCCAGAATTAAAAGCCACACCTTTTCAAACTTGAGCTTGACTGGCTTCGGATTCATCGCCGTAACAGTATCCACAATGTCTTTACCAATGTTGAACGCCTGTTCTTTGGTCGCACCCTTGATCAACACAAACAAACTGAAAGATACCATTAAATACCAGGTCGTTACGTCCACAATATCATTGCAACAACAACAACAACAACATCGATCTTTAATCTGATAAAACGTCAAGATTGCCGTCAGAAATTTGGAAGCGAATATAGGCCACACGCAAACCCACTTTGCTGTTGAGTTCTTGTTAAGTTTTTTTCCTTAGTGTCAAACACTTTCCTTTCTTGCAAGTAAATATAAAACGGGAGAGAATACGAGCGTTTGCTTGTGATTTTTATTTTGTTGCGCAAAAAGCGATATAGCGTGATGCAAAGTACATAAGAATGTTCTGGTTATCTCAGACTTTACAGAATGTACTCATTGTCACTTGAAATGTGTTACATTTTCTTTTTAACACAGCCAAAGCAACAAATTTAACACACGCCAGTTGAAAGATTACTTTTCCATTGAAGTAATCCAGTACATATACATGTTTCGTGAATATTCGTATTTACACGTGAGCTTCTTGACTTCGCAGGTTTTTAACAGAATATTTGGCGCCATACTTTAGTTTTTCCAGTAGATATGTGTGGGATATGGGTTTATCAAGGGGAGAGTTAGATTTTCGCGCAGATAATTTGCAAGCAATCATTTAAAGAGTATTACGAAGGAATCCACCAGAAGTTCGAGTAAGAAATGGACCAAAACTTTATACAACGTTTATTTACACTGCATTACAAACTTCTGTGTGACTATTTTGAATATATTCTCGAAAGAAATCACTTCCATCAAAAGCACATTTTGAAGTTCATATAAAACACTTGAAAGTACTGGTGAAATGAAAGTAATGATAAAATTTGACCTGCGTTTGTACAATTTCTCTGAGCTTTAAAATTTATTTTTTCGAGTTTTATTTCCTTGAGCTTTAAGAAAATGCAAAAAAAAGACTGTAATACAATTAATATTATTCTGCATGGTACAAGGTTTTTGTCCACTAAACACTCAGTGAAATTGCTCGATTTCCTATCGGATTTTGCCTTATAGAGGTTTACTCTTTTTAGATTCGACTATACTTAGCTATTCAGGCAAGCACTTTTACGCTTCTTATTTTAGGAAAACACGAAGGAGTCACCGAACTGATTTGCGTGCAGCAATCAAAAGAAAACTAACGTATAATCTGTCTAGGAATAATCCATCATTCATACAATCGATCAATACTACTAAAGGGATGCGATTAATTTTTTTAATCCATGATCATATCATTCCATTTATCGCCGACTATCCAACATCCATCATAAGATTATCACTGGTGAACCGACAAGGTCACGATACGGGAAGCTCCACTGTTGTAACCTTAGATTAAAAGTATTTTATCCTTAACTACGCAGTAATTTTTATTAAAATTTTATTGCACCTTTTGTTAACTATTTCATTCTTTTCATTTTCATTCTCATTTCAACTGCCAACGAAAGACCTCTCGGGAAATGCCAATACTAAAAAGTATTGTATTGTATTAATTAGTTCTTGTAGTCGAGCCACAAGAGTTTTCTGACCACAAAAATCCGTTTTGTAGTCGACCCTGTATATTTCTGGTTTATGTAACATGGCTTTCGACGGAATAATTTTCTTTAAGGTCACCCTCGCGTATTTTCAATGCGATTTAAAGTAGCTGAGGAATATGCCTTTAATTACAGAAAATCGGTTTATTTTATAGAAAAACATTGGAAAAATGACAAGAAGGCATTAGAAAATGAGGACAATGATGGCCAGGATATGGACACAGATTACAAAGTGGACAAGCTTGACAGTATAAGACTGACTCAAGTTAGGGAGAGAGAGATTTGTGGTCTTCATTAAAGTTTTAAGCAAACACCCTCTGAAAGCGCCAACCTCAGTGACATTAGCAATCGTGTTTTGTCGGTGTTGTGTCTTCTAATCTATATTACCTGTCAGTATCACCGTAAACGACTCGCGCGCCCCAACGCGGGGTGTTATTGACAAGATCTATGGCTCGTTCCAAGGTCTCGCGTGCCTTTCGCACGATGGAATCACCGATCTGAAGAGTGAGATATAAAAAGTGATTTTGACATGAAGGTATGACCAAGTTAGCACCATCTGCTCGTGGCAGTGATATATTTGTAGGCCAATGCGGTTGTAACTAGCTTTTTATATGAACCGTAAGAAGTTCCCTTCCCCCTCCTATTTCCCTCTCTCTCGTCCACCCTGACTTTTTGTTTTACTCAAGCTGCAGAGATATGACTATTTCCTTTGACAATTTTTACTTGTCTCACCTCCACACAAGGCATTCTGCCAGAAAAATGTGCTGACGTGTACCCAAACGTCACATTGGCGATCAGCTTCAAGCCCAGTTGACGAGCATCCAACATTCGCCCGAGAGACTGGGAAAGAAAAGAGAGCACGACTCACCATGGTAATAACCCGTTTCTCGCAAAGAAGGAATAGTTGACTACAAATAAACCAAAATTATTTCTAACTTCTCTAATACTCTCGCTTCCAGGACACGTTCTCGTCGCGTAATCGAGAAAATGAATGGCTTCAAAATTGCCAATCACTCAGATTGTTTGACGAAACTACACAATATACTGTAAGGAGAAAGCACTGCGTTGTCCCAGTCGATTAACTTCGAGCATCAACAGAAACAATGCTGTTATTCCTATCAATTACGTTGTGAATTGCCCAATGCAAGAGGGGCCTACTATCTAAACGTCTTCTACCATCAACGCTCTTTTACCCCAGGGAAAGTTTTTCCATCAAGTGAACACGAATTCGGACATGTTTCTATAAGTGGGTTGAGTTTGTTGTTGATTCTTGCCTTGCTCCGAGGGTTTTTCTCCGGTTTTCCTCCCTCCACAAAAACCAACATTCTGAATTCCAGTTTGACCAGGACAGAGGATCCGCATGAAAACCAGGTAGGCTGGTGTGGCTTCCTATCTAAATATTGTAATTTACTTTTTAATTTTGTTATTTACTTTGTCACTTTTCCATCTCTTCATTGACGCCTTCACCATGATTCGCGTTTGAAGAATGTCGTCCAACATACTGGCGAAAGAAGAAAAAAGATTTCGCGTCCAAGGTTGAGTATTGTGACCTCTAGAAATAAGTTTCATATCTTGGTCAGATTCAGTAAACTCAATTTATTTGTAAAGTGGTGTTCATGGAACAATTTTACCTGGGTAGAATGCCTTTCCTTACGTTGGATTTCACAAACGCGACGCCGTTTGGACAGACATGGATGTCCCCTTCAAGTTTCTAAATTGAAAACACGTGTTGTTCAATAACAGCAACTGATAACAACGTTAGAAGCTTAGCCGACTACTCAGCAGTCATTCACTAAGCCCATCAACCCGCTAAACCATCACAATATCGCTTGGTTTCTTAAAAAAGCTTCAACGATAACGAAAGAATTGGAAGACGAATTGGTTTCAGGAGAATGAGGCAAGTACGGAGTAAAGAGAATTAACCTTGAGAAGGCTTGGAGGAACACACAGAGAAGTTGCACCGAACTTGAATTCACCATACCTGTAAGGAAATGTGAAAAAACCACGTTTACATTTTAAAAACTGGAAGGCAAAAGAAGAACAGTTAAGCCAGCTATGCCACAATACTTTTTTTCACTTATGACGTACTCTGACAGACAGCTAACTCGTCCCAGGCAGGTGGAGAAACAGTAGTTGTAAGCAATGATCATGGAGGGGTACAGAGACTGGAAATCTAGGACCAGGACTGGATCGCTGTAGAAACGGGACTCCGGTTCCATCACCAATGGTATTGTTTCTGGAGCGCGCATTCTGGCAAAAAAAGGCAAGTAAAAAATACAATTTACGGAAAATTTCTTTATCACTCACTCAAGAAGACTAAATAACCTTCATTTACCCTCGACAATGTTTATAACACAAAGGCTAGTTGGGCCGGGCAAACAACTGAAACAAATAATTCAAAAACCAGTTGACTATTTACAGGCGTGGCCGAGGATTTGAACTCGGGACTACCGTGAAACAAATTCAGGTAGTGGTCAGAGCGGAACTCGAACCCGACACCTCTGGAATGCGAGTCCGACGTGCTGACCACTCGGCCACGCTGATTCCATGCTTGAAGTTTACGGGATTCGTTCGTAATCGCCATTCGCAACTTTAGAAATTTTAGTGGGTCTTAGCGCTGCCTCTTGGATGTAACATTTCAAGCACCACTTGGGTACCTTATGCACTATTATTGATAAATGGCTGCTTCTGGAAACTGATTGTCCAATTATAGGTTAAGCAAGTGACGTACACGATCACAGAAATAATAGTAGTGAAGCTGGCGGTGGACAGTCACCTAAAGTGTCTGGGATCGCGAATTTAAAATAATATCAAAAACAGGATTCTGTGCCCAATTCTTCGGCCAAGCCTTGTTAACAGCCCACTGGTCAGCCTCGAGCTAAGTAAGTATTCGTAACATCACGCTCGGTCGAGATATTGGTTTCCTATTTGGCTTCCCTGCAGACTAACTTTGAGCAACACATTTTAAGTAGGCACATATCAAGGAGGACTCACAGTGCACGTTGTTCGATACTGGGGGAGACTGCGATGTAGTTCATCGGCTTTGCAATCCTTAACATCATTGACTCAACACGATACTAAAGAGACAACGAAACAACACAAACTGTAAACAAACACCAGAACCTCAGAACACCCAGAGCACGCGCGTAGTGGCTTTCTCGTGTCGTAGCATACCGCGCGTAATGCCCTTTCTCGCGCGTATCTAGCATACTTTTTTGTGCGCTCGGCGTTCATTAAAAGAAGCCGTTTAACTCACGTCAAAATTAATGTAGAAGCAATTGATGGCCTAAATAAGGGCGTATAAATATTAACGCTCTCGTTTTGAGATTCACAGAATTCGAAAATCGATCAAAGTGAAACCAACCGAAAGTTTTTGATCTTACAACGATAACGAAAAATGTATAGCCAAGAAAATCTCAGGTCTATAAACTTGAGAAATACCTGCGATCCACGGCATATCACGGAGAAGAACAAGATCCCAAAAAGCCTTGCTAGCTCACTGGTCCGACCAATGAAATCCACGGATTCAAGGATCCTGACGTTACCACGGCAACGTCTGACGTAATGGTCGACTGTTCGCCAGCGGTTGAGGGAAGTTCGGTGGTCCCACCAGTCCGACAGTGTGCGAAACGTGTACAGCGGGATGCGTTCGTGAAGAACGTGAAACGCTACGTTCTCAAACGAGTACCCATTCAACGTAACCTGAGAGATAAAAGGCATGTCAATGACAATGTTAACCATAAGATGACGTATCGTCCGTTCTATTTTAACAATCGGAGGAGCCAAAAGCCTGCAATTTATTTTGATTTCTGTAGCATGTAGCAACTACCCCCCAGCCCCCTCCTCCACAAACTCTTTGTCCAAACAATTTGCCGGTACCCATTTATACTCCGCTGGAAAGAGCCACGGTGAGAGTTAAGTGCCTTGCCCGAGGAACCCAACACAATGACCTCAGTCAAGGGTTGAACCCTGACCGCTCGATCCGCAGTCCAGTTCACTAATCAGTACCATACCATAACCACGGCTCTGCTAAGTGAATTCCTGGAAACTGAGCTCTACTAAAAACCAGTAAAACTCTGCAAGCAATTTTTTGTTTTGTGTTCTCAGACTTTCAGATCGTACCTCATGTCTCATGAGCCTCCAGACATTCAAAATAATCCGTCCAGCGATCTTAATCTCAGAAGTATGCGCAGCGCCCCATTGATCTTTCTCAGCGTCCATGTTACTGGCAGAGGACGAGCCTTTAACACGGGACAGCCACGTGCAAAGGTCAATCTCGAAGGTCAATGCCCTCTCGAGGAGAAAACCCCACGAAAACATCTGTACCTCATAACCTATCAAAATATCCGGGTCCCATTTACGGATAATTCTGATCAAAGCCTGAAAAAGGTCTTTCTCTTCAGCTACATATTGTACTTCGTGATCCGTGACCCCTGCACGACATAACAAAGGTCTCAGATGAGAAGTACTAGAGTTTTGCGTCGTTCTTGACACAGATGTGTTGCTAGTGGAGGTCGATGCCACTGCGTCTGAAGAGGACGACAATACTGCCGTGTTCTCGGCCCTAGAAATACTCCTTGCCTTGTTTTCTGTGAAAGAAATATGCTAACGATTAAATACACAACAACGTCAAACTAAAGCACAATTCATATCGTCCACGAAAATATTCTGTCATAGTACCCTTTCTCATCACGTCCTAAATTCGTCGAAAACACACTGAAGTTTTCGAGATGTTGGTTGATCTTCGATAACTTCAAGTCTTCGGAAAACCTCGAAAGCCTTCGGGTGATCTTCCGCTTGAAATGCCTTTAAGTACGCAAGCTGTTAAGGAGCATTCGAATTTTTCCGACTAACTCTTGAAATCTTCGTTGTCGTCTGCAGTCGTGCTAGAAGTATGCATTTGCATCACATGGACGAAATTGCATTCTTTTCATACAATTGGAAATTACGTATTTGTTGTTCAAACCAAAACAAAGTGAACTTACCAGTTTTAGAACTACAAATCTTAAAGGATTCCGAATCCACGCAGATAATCCCAGTGATTTTGTTTCTCCCAGAAGCGAGAGAGGTGTCGGTTTGAATGTAATAAAATATCGCACAGATAGGATCAAACTCCGGGTCTGGCCGCGAGTCACGCCTTGTTCTTACATGAAGTTCTAAGCTGAACAGAGTCAAATGCTGCACCTACAAAACAAATAACAAAAACTTATTATTTTCAAAGATCTTCACGCACTTCTAACAGTATTGGCTGGCATAAAAAGGTAAAGTCTGCATACGAGCCAAGTGGCCCATCAGGCCGGAGCTTGTCCCGGTTTCTGTAGCATGAAGCGACTAGGAGTATTTCTACTCCCCCTGGATGGGATGCTAATCCATCACAGGGGTTATCCCCAGCATTAAATTCGCCGGTACCCATTTATGCACCTGGGTGGAGAGAGGGACTCTGTGAGTAAAGTGTCTTGCCCAAGATCTCAACACAATCGGCTAGGTCTTGAACCCGAACCGATCGATCCGAAGTCGAGCGCACTAGCTATGAGGCCGCCGCGCCTCCACATTGGCTGGCATTATTTGTAGGAAAAAATCACGGTACCTCGTGAAGAGCCTTGGCGTCTTTCAGGTTCACCTGAGTGACCTTGAACCCGTATGTGTTGTTGGGAGAGGGGCCTTCGATCTCCGAGTTCCACGGCATTAGGCGCCGGGGTTCCGAGCCAGGAGTGACAAACTAAGAGCAAGTAAATGAGAAGACATGAATGCGTGCCAAAGTGATATATTGATCATTAACTGCACACTTTTCTTACATCCATTGCCACGAAAAAAATAGCAAAAAGTGCTACCTTCAACTGACTGGCCAGTAGTTGTTGCTGCAGTAAAGGAGTCTGGTCCGAGGAGGCTTGGTTCCCAAGATTATTCTTATCAGAAGTTTCAGCAGTAGTTTTCAGTCTCTTCGCCTTGCTAGCATCTGAAATCGGAGTACAGCGAGGAGACTGGACACCATTTACTAATTTGGTAGCTACTGGAGTGCTGTGGTATGGAGCAGCAAACACAGGACTTTGAGACTGCAGTATGGGCGACAGCGGTTGCTTTGTGGTTAAAGCCCATTGTCGGGGAGTCCCATCTGGAGAGTGCAGTGCAGATGGCGTGACTTCCACGGAGCTTGCACCAGAAGTAAGGGCGTCTTTGGGTTCAGAAAATAGTTCATCATTTTGAGCGGACAACGGCAGAGCTTCACCAATGTTCATTGGCTGTGTATCTGTAATAGTGTTCAGATATTGATTCTTTGCTTGTGTAACTTTAACTGACTTGCACTGTACAATCTCCTGCGGTGTTCCAGACGCAAATGTAAACGTTTTCCCCTCGTTTGGCGAGAACAGGCTGCAAGGACTAGTCACTTCCACAGGACTAGATGAGTCTGATGATTCCATAACATCCAACTTTTGCTCACTTTCGACGACATCAAGCGCCTTATGTTTATTTTCAACAAGGGGTTCAAACTCGGCGTCCACAGATGAACCTCTGACCAGCGTGGTCACTTCCTTAGGAGCTACTTTTGGAGTGGAAGTTACCGGCATGACTTGTCCCAATTCGATTTTAGACGTGTTGGAAACGACTAATTCTGCGTTTCTCTGTTCTGACAATTGATTCTCCCCGACGTTGACCAAGTTTTCATCATTTGAAGTTGTCTGTTTTAGTTCTGGCTTTTTCAGAGCGAGATCCGTTTCTTGCTTTTGAAGTTCTCTCTTGGCAAGTTTATCTCGTGCCCAGGCCTTGACAGCCTCGTATGCCGGTGGACCTCGACATGGTGTTATCACCACTTCTCCTTCTCCCATCAAAGCAATCTTCAGCTGTAAATTCTTGTCGATGTTCGCTGCATCTTCGATGCTTTGATAAATATCTCGAACGCTACACTCACGAGCGGAAGATAACACAAATCTCCAGTGTTTTAAGCCTTGCAAAGAGCTCGAGGATTCAAACTCAGGAAGATTCGACACCTTTCAAGAAACAAATATGAACTTAGAAAGAGTCAAAACATTGGACAGACTAATTTCTTAGAATTCCAGAGTTTTTTGTTGGCACGAGAATGTTGTCCGTTTACCGATTTGTGAAGACTGGATGAAAGTAAGCCTTACGCCCATCACCGTATTGCCTCGATCAGATTTGAGATCAGATTCTCACAACTGATTCTAATAGAAATGCATATCTCCAAGAAGGAGAATTTTAATATCAACATAGTTAGTAAACCAACCTGCTTTGATTCGATTCTCAAAACTCGTCCGCCTACTTTCCTGAAAAATACAAATCAGTAAGACTTGACTTCAAATATACTCTTCAAACCTAAGTTCCGCACAATCCAAAGTGTAATGGGTACTAGTCTTTGTGTGCGTTCCTTTGGGGTGATCTGGACCAAGATCACTCGGATCATGTTGCATCAAAGGAGACGATGAATCCGTGACCAGAGTGGATTCATCGGTTCCTTTGATGCACCATGATCTGAGTGATCTTGGACCACTGATCCTGATCCAGATCACCCTAAACTGGAACGCACCCTTAGAGACAGGGATGTCATAATCTCTATCATCAGTTAAAATGTCGGCGATTTCATTGCTATCAGTTCAAATTTCAGCCCATTTCTCAGCCGCTGCATCAATAATTGTTTATATCCCAGCTATCAAAATCGCGTCATTTTTCACCTACCACTAAATTTTGTAGATCTTAGACTTCAGTTACATATCGGTTCAATAAACGCGTCAATTCTCAGCTGACAGTAAAAATTTCGACCAATTCTCAGCAATAAGTTAAACCCCAAGCACACCCTCTAATGACTTATAAGCTTTTGGTGAAAACGAAAACGTTTCTCTTTCTTCTTTCTTGATTTTTCAAAGTAAACAGAACCAAACTTCGAAAAGTTAGCCTCAAACTTGTACGGTGGTCGATATTATGTTTCAAGTCCTCGAATCCTCATTTCGTGTCATTTATCGAGCACTGGTCAATAAAATCAAACCATTATATAATTACGCCGTTAATATTGGTATGATTCGTTGCTCCATAAAATCTCACTTGGGTACACTGTCAATTTAAGCATTAAATGGGAAGCTAACTGTGCTTACTTCAATTATACCAAGAGAAGTCAACAATCCAGGAAACTAACTACTGACCTAGGGCACGCTGGGATGTCATCCGGGTCACTGCAAAATGGCTCTTGGTATCTGCATTGAGGTAGCCCATAATCCTTTAGTGAATTTATCAGTTCTTGTGAGGTTGGCGGCCGTTTCAAGGGTTCAATAGTAATAGGGTTCTCCTGGCCGTGGCGATCATTCCCATTGAATTCGAGAGAGGAAGAATTTAAATCACTTTGTTTCACATGTGTGCTACAGATGTGGCTTTTGTTATGATCCTCTGTTATTGTGGGCGATGCAAGGGAATAAGCATCACGCATGTTCTCTGAGGAAATTCGTTGAACTCGATTCTCTTCCCCAACGGAAATTTCCAATTCCCTGGTCTGCAAATCACCGCGTACCAATGGCTGGCTGTTGGAGGAGCTATCCTCTGCGGTACTCAACTCTAGGATAAACTCCTTTTCCACAGTACTCATAGAACTTTGTTCTTTAGCTTCAGCTAAATACGTCCTACTCGTTTGCATTAGTGATTCAGTTCTCATAAAGTCATGACTTTCCAAGCCAGCAAACGATTCATGTGATTCACTGCTGTAAGCAATTTTCCGTCCACGTGATTTCTCCTTGAGAATTGCATACTCTGAATATAATTCTGAATTCTTTCTTCTCTCAAGAATACTTTCTTCCATCGTGCCATCCTCATTCTCCATATTCACGCACGAATCAATAGATTCCTTGTCGCAAGACATTTCCTTGTCGTCAACAATTTGATCAAAGCTATGAGCACTATTCTCATTTTCGGTTGATTTACATTTGAGCTCTTTGCTCGCATTCGTATCACTGCACTCTAATGATGTGCTCTCGTGCTGAGACTGTGTTTCTCCAAGCTGAGGACGCATTTGCAGTTGTAAAGATTTCTTTTGCAAACGTACATCTGCAGGACTAAAAAATCCGGTTTCATGACCTTGGCTGAGACACGAAGCAGGTATCCTTTCTAGTTCAACATCATCTGAAACCTTGCTGTCTTCTTCAACGATGCTGCTATTTTCAGAAAAGAATTTCTGTTGTTGTACCGGCATGTTGTGTTGGCTTCTCAGATCAGAAGTATCGCGTTTAACGTCCAGTGGTGAAGATGGACTGGGCGGTGAATGGCACTCTTCCAAATAAGGCAAAGGCGACGGGTATGACATGATAAAAAGTGCGTTAGCTAATAGTTCAGTGTCTTTTTCTTCTTGAAAATAAGTAGTTTCGTGAGAGATTACTTCCAAACAATTTACTTTCTCAGGTGATCTCTGTTCACGTTCATCAGACACCGAAGCGTTTGACTTATCATCGGATTTATTACACGTCTTTATTGAAACTGGAAAAGAAGTCGACTCAGCGACGGATGCAGAAGAACCAACACGGTTAGGAGATTCATCGTGAGAATCAGAATCACCGGGACTAGAAGGTATACAGATTATGTCGTGTGACAGACCTGTGTTCAAAGCGAAGGCTTCCTCATTGCAAGAGCGTAAAGACGAATCGTTGTTTTTGATGCCAAATCCAACATGTTGAGTATTACTGATTTCGTCTTTAACCTCGCAAGTAGATTTGTGTTTTTCCATCAAAAGGTTCTCGGCTGATAAAGCAAAAATTTCACCAGCACCTTCCTCCTCCAGAACAGACCTTGATTTATCCTCTTTTGAAGTTAGTGTAAGCTTTCTTTTCTTTCTAACGCCTGGCAAGACTTTCAGTGTCGCTGATCGAACGTCTTTCTCGGTGTCTAGTTTGAGTTTTCGTTTAAACCCTTTCCTTTGAAGGGACAAGGTGTGGCTTTTTTCACTGTGAGATTTGTCTCTAATACTTCTACTTGCAGATTTGAGGGACAGCACACGGGATGCTCGCGGGACGGAGCGGGACGCCTCCTTCTTGCCATCAGCAGTAGCAGTAGGAATCGTGCGGGATGAGAAAAGTCCCGACACGCGAGTACGACTTCGGCACGAGACGCGTCCCGTCCCGCTGTTAAGTTTAACGGGAAAAACACGAGGAGCCTGTGATGAGTGAAAACCAGGTTCATCTTGACCCTGGCGACTCGCAGATGTTGAATCTGTAGGAAGACGCTTCTCTTCTGTCAACAAAAGAGTGTCTGGGGCAACACTGTCAGCAGTAAAATTCTTTTTAGGCGATTTTGCAATAAGAACAGGTAGCGTTCCATACTTCTTCATTCTTTCGTCTTTTTTATTTGGAGAACGTCCCTTTTTCGACAGTGGCGACTTGTCATTCTTTCTTAACCGAAGAGGTGAACTTGTTCCTGGAAGTATCTCCATTCTAGAAGGACTGCTTGGTCTCTGGTTTACCTGTGTAAAGTTCCCACGTAGATTGCCTCGTCTTTTTCTCAAACGTTCTTGAGCTTCATCAAACTTTGAGCTCAGAGCTGGTGTATCGGAAACATCCTTAATAAATACCCTTACATCTGCCATTGCACCACTAACAGCGTTCAAAGACGCGACTACATCGGTATTTTGCCTAGTTCTTCGCAACGACGTTCTCTTAGAGCGTCTTCTCTCGCTTTTGTCGCCAGACTCTGGCAGCTTCCTTTTTCGAAGAGTACTCTTACACGAATACCCCTGCCGCTGTATAGAGCAGTGAGGCGTTATCTGTACCGGAGATTGCTCACCAACAGTAAAACTTGAATCTGGCGGATCATTCAAGGAGCTTGGTGTCTCTTCGTTTTGTTTTCTGACATGTTCGGTGTTCTTCTCAGGGCTGTGGAAATATTTTGTTATAACAGGAGTGTAGCATTCATCGGATGTCCCTTGATCTTTTCGAACACTAGAGGAGTTTCTTTTAATTGCTTTGCACTCTTTCAGGCTAGGAACATTTTTCTGACGCCCAATAACATCATTCCGTTTTGACCCTAATTTCGTTTCCTTTGTCGTGTTATCTTCAGAATCACTTGACTCGCTAAGGAACAACCTAAATTCATCTTCGCAGTCTTCAATTTTCTTCCTCTCCTCCGCCTCTTTCTCAGTATCAACTACATTCATGTCTTCCTTATCTTTCTTTGCCGTTCTATCCACTTCGTGCAATGTCGGCGATCTTTGACTCTCTAAAACAGACATGCCTCTCTTAGAGTACGTGCGAATCGCTCTCGCTGTTTGAGGCCAAACATCCACGCTGATAGATTCTCCACTCTTTTCAGTTTTCCCACGTTCCATATTTCTGTCAGACTCGTCAGGGCCGACTGGTATTCTTTGGGAGTTTTCTCTTGTCGCGGATAACATTACATCTGCTTTATTACTCATCTTATCAGCTTGATATCTAGGATTAACTTTCCTTCGCTTTCCCCGCGGTAGTTGAAAGTCTTCTCTTCCATCGGAATCTTCATCTGCTGCTCCGTCTAACTGGGGGATGTCGCCGCCCAAGAAAGACCCTACCCACGTGTCCGACATTCCCTCCAAGTCATACTGAGATACCCTGGAGAGCAAATCAAAGCAACATTCATCAGTCATCAAGCTCCTTGGCCAGCGCGTGCTTGTTGAATGAAAAAAATACTTGAAAGCATCGCTGAAAGATTTACCTTTGGGATGCAATGTCATTCTCTTGTCCATCGGTCATTTGCTCATCACCAGTCTCCGCTAACTGTGGCTCGATGTCGTCCCAGACCCTCTGTGACATCATAATGGACTCGTCAGCCTCACTCAATTCCTCCTCATCCTTAGCTTCCTCGTCCAAAGCCGCATCTCCTTAATACAAAAAAAACAACCATCGATGATGATTTATTGAAATATCAACAGTAGCACTAACCCGCGAACACAGATCATTTCATTTCTCTTTAACCTCGCTCGATAACCTCGCGGGTCTATTAGCCTCCATACACAAACTATAGACCATTGTCACCTTTAATTGTTATAAATGTATCTTTTGTCTTTTTTTATGCTAATATTGTAATTTCAAAACTGTAAGTGCAAAATAAAGTGAAGTTGAAGTTGAAGTTATTTGTTAATCTGAAGGGCTGGTTCTGGACAACAACAACCAGGGCTGGTTCTAGGGGTAACCCTACCATGGACTAACGTCCCACTTATGGGGGGAGTACAGAAAAACCATAATAAGCACTGGCGATATCGGACACCTTCGCTCAATGCAGATTTTACCTTAAAAATTTACCTTACAGAGTAAGTTCACTGTCACATGTACTTTGTAGTGGTTGTAAGACCTGTCTTACCTTGATCAAGCAAGATGCTCTGACTCAAAGTTGTTTTTTGGCTTCCTTGCTGACTAGACTCCTCAGCCAAGCTTGTCAAGATGTCAACCATTTCTTTATCCAGACTAGAGGCTACCAGAAAGATAACTTCATTGTCAATCAGTTCTGTGGCGAGTCACAAAGTTGGTAGTGTTTGCTTTGTGTATGTGCTTACATTTTCAGACCCACTGTACAATGCAGTGCATCTACATGCAGTGCTTGGTTCAGTAGCTTTGACATTCTTGGTTTGTACCGGTTGTTTCAATTTAGCAGACTAGACAACTAGATGAAAATTCCCAGATGCTACAACAAAAGATTAGAGCCAGATTCTGCATGGAGGTGTGGTATCATAATGGTCCCGGTGACTACAAACTCGAGACTAGTTTGTTTACCGACCAGGGTCATTGTGTCGTATTCTTGGGCGAGACACTTTCCTCTAATAGTGGCTCTCTCCATCCAGAAATATAATTGAATACCAGCAAACTGTTAGGTCAACTTGACAAAATACTGAGGGTGGGGGTAGGGTATGGGGGTTGGGTGGGTATAGGGGGTGGGTTAGAGTAGGGGTGGGGTGGGTATAGGGGCTGTGGTGGAGTAGTGACAACCTGCAATGAAATAGCACTTTCTGGTAGCTTCGTGTTACAGAACCAGAGACAAGCTCTGGCCCTGCTGGTTTCTGCAAGCAATATAATCTGAAGCTGAGTAAACTTACAGAGGTCTTGTGAAAAAGATCGCTGACTTGCTTCTACAACTTCCTGGACAATACTCTGATTAACGACAGGCTCATCTTCATCAACGACAACTAGATAAGAGAAGAAAACAAGAAAGAAATTACCTTTTAATATTAGGTATGTTGTAAGGTTATGTTGGGTAAGATTTGGTAAGATTTGTGTCTGACAAGATGTCATGACATCTTAAAACATGTTTGAGTTGTTGTTGTTGTTGGCATTTGAGCATGAATTTTTCACAAAACTGATTGTGTGTTGTAGCTCAAGTCTTCCCAATAAAGTTATGGTAGGTTTGAGCACTAGACTCTGGATTATCAAGTCCAGGTTTGAAAATAGCAAATGAGCTTTTGAGGAAGATTCTCTACTGGGTAATAGCCCCTCTCAACGCAAAAGCATTAATAGGTACTGGCTAATGGATTGAGCAATATAACAAGCGTGCTGAGGGATAAGCAGTTCCAGAGAAGCATCCCTCCTAGGCCAGGAGACAAGATCAGCTCCAGGTTTTAGGTACATGGTTTATGGGTAGTTGGTATAGTTAGGTATGCTGTATATGGTTCATGCATATTTGGCATGTGTAGGTAATTTAGACATGGAATGGAAAGTAGAAAATCCTTTTTTTTCCCTGGATGTAGGGCATATGTTCTCCCCAACAGGATTTTAGTGTAAGGCATACTGACTCTCAGGAGGAGAAACAATACTCCCACAATAAAGAAATTGCACCCATTGTGACAACTCATCTGACAGGTGACTGAAATAAATACAAGGCCTTAACTTTACCTACCACAATGTGAAAAGAATTCCAATTTTCAGGCTTAAACTTTCAGGCAAGCTGTAACTATGATGCACTAGACTGAACAACATTCTCACTAGCCCCAAAAAAGTTCATCTCTAACTTATTGACAGCACTTCCACAATTTGAGTTTCCTCCATAATTTTCCCAAGAACTGAATCCTCTAGCCCGTCTGCAAAATCCACAAGCCCCAGGCTATAAACATGACTTTATTTACACCATTTATCATCACAACGAACTTGAAGCACAGTTATTTTGTAACTTATCAAAGAAAACACATTTTCCAAAGAGGGCCCATATTAACAAGTACGATTGATACCTTGTGATGATTCTGCTGCTGAGTCATCTGCTGTTTGTGACAGTAACTGTAACAAAGCATTAGCATCTGAAGAAATGTCACCAACGATGTCTTTCTGAGATGCAGTCAATGACGAAATGTAATCTTGAAATGAGGCGAGTTCTTGTGGCGACAATGCTTCTCGTCCAAGCTTTCCCATCTGGCTTTGTCTGTGTTTGGAGGTGCACAAGTTCAACATGTAAATAAAATAAATGTTACTAAAATTTCATCCTTTTGATCTCATGTACTTCCCAAGTTCAAAGCTGCTATTCCTGCTACTCAGGTAGCCATTCATTTCATTGAAATGATCTCTGAGAATATGGTGAAAATTATCTCTGAGAATATGGTGATTTGGCATGGCTCATTTTCACTAGTGCAGTAGCATAAGCAACATACAGAGATAGCAGAGTGCTGCTCAGTAGCATCTTTTGTTAACCCTTTGACTGCCAACGGAGCATGAAGTTCAACATGTCTTGAGTGGTCATGCTCTTTCTACTACTTGTGACGTCATCAATTTAAAGTGTATTTGACACGAAATTTTTTTCAAAGTATTTTCCTTCTTTGATATATGTAATAAGCGAATAATGTCTTAAAAATGCCAAAATACAGCCAATTTCCCTTTAAAAGTGTCCCAGGAAACTGGGGATGAGAATTGTGTTTGTAACATCACAGTGATTGATAACATTGCTGTCGCGGGAAGCCGCCTTGTCATTTCTCTTGCACGTGGCTTCAAATGTGTCAGTGATTTGCTAGCTAGTAACGCAAATTTTCGACCCGCTCCGTTTCCCTTCACTTTCAGCCATATTGGTTTGTTTATCAAACACAGTGACGTCACAGACGTAAATCATGGGACATTTTGGCCGCGCAATCTCTGGGACAATTTCAACATGAAAGTAGCGCATATTTTCAACGGAAAAAAGGATTTTTAAAGTATTCTCACGATCTAAAAACTTTACAACCGTTTTTCTAACATTATTAACGACCAGAATCAGCGGAAAAAAAATTGTGTCATATACACTTAAAATGTCACCAGATATTCCTGACAAGCAGATAGTAGAGCTAGAACAGATCTATCTGCACAACAGGCTATTTTGGATATCGACGGCATTCTGACCAAGCAAATGAATGAGTTTCCAGTAATCGGATACCCGTGTTTGTGTGAAGAACTCTGGGATCGTCAGGGGGCAAACAATGCTAGTCGCTAGAAGGAAATGTATGGCAAAAAGTTGTTTCGAGGTACAAGGAAACGATTTTTGTGAGAGATCAACGCTTTTTCGCCATTGTTTTATCGCGAATGGATTTGGGCAATGTTGATATGTGGAATATGTAAGTTTTTGTTTGAATAACCGTGAAATATGTGATAAAACCTACCGGTAAACTCCATTGCTTGCGTGAGGTTTATTGTGAAATTTACATCGTGTAATGGTCTGAAAATATTACAATATTAATTAGGTCTAAATCGAGAGGAAATAACCCAGTAAGGCCTTTTAAGTTGTGTACAGGCTACTTTCGGCTTATTTGAGAGCTCAGTCATACAAATAATAACGGAAATAAGCCCAGTGGCGATCATTGTACCATCTGGGGTTGATTTAATGTCAAATGAGTCCGCGCGACTCATGCTGTGTGGCTACTGTGTTGCGCAAAGCCTTTGTTTTGCTTTTACTAGCACGTATTTATGTTATTTTCCTTTTCTATAACAGATCAAGGGTGGCTCCTTGAATATATCTCTGAGTATTTGTATTTAAAAGTGCCATTTGTGCGTGATTATGCTTTCCAAAGTTTGGTATTGACGGTTCAGTGAAATTGTCCGACACAAAGGGTAGTAGTTCCTTCTGCAATTTTCAATGTCTGTTTTAGAGCTAATTCTTTTCTGTCTTTATATTTAACTTCTCAGAGGGTCTTTTCTACCATTTGCTTCGGGTAGCCTCTCAAGATCAGGCATGTATTGAAATTTTCAATATTCTCTTCAATGCATTTCACAATAAACCTCACGCAAGCAAAAGGGAGTTTATCGGTAAATTTTATCAGTTATTTCACGGTTATTCAAACAAAAACTTACATTTTCTATGTATCAACATTGCCAAAATCCATTTGCGATAAAACAACGGCAAAAAAGCGTTGATCTCTCCCCAAAACCAGGTTTTTGGGCGTCGAAACAACTTTTCGCCATACATTTCCTTCTAGCAACTTGCAATGTTTGCCCCCTGACAATCCCAGAGTTCTTTGCGCAAACATGGGTATCCGATTACTGGTAACTCGTTCATTGAAAAACAAAGTCATCAGTTTTGGTGTAAAATGGCCCAATATACATGTAATTGATCAAGGTCCCATTTCCAGGCTTTGCCCATAATTATGTCTTTTACTATGTCAGCTTATGGTTGTGCTTACGTGCTAGTGAAAACCAGCCTTTAGGAGGAACTAATAGTGAATTTTTGGTTGTTTCAAGGAATAAAGTAGATGTTGATCTTGCCTAAGAACTGAAGGTTGAAATGCAATATAATGATTACAAATTACAGGATTGGTAGCATGCTTGTTTGTGTGGGTAACATTAAAAAAATTGATATTGTTGAAAAAATATATTTCTTAATTTCACTGCAATATGCAATTTGATTGCAATGCAACTGCTTTAACGGTTTTCATTAGTAAAAATAAACAGGTCTCAAATTAATAAAAATGTAACAAGATAATATGAAAACACTTCAATAAGATCTATTAAATAAACCTTACATGAGAACATCACGCCCTTCTATTATTTCTCTGATTCTTTCTTTTAATTTCTTTTCTGTCTCAGTTTGTTTGATGAATCCTCTCTCTGCAGCAATGAGAACATGGAACATAAAAATTTATCGCACATAAAGAAGGGTCATTACTCTTAGAAATTTACGCCATCGCTGTGCCTTTTAATAACACATGAACTTATCAAGGGTTTTGTTTTACACTGCCATCAATCACCTTGGTTAATCTCTCAAGAAATTCATTTCTATAGGTCCAATCAATTTTGCTTGTATCTTAATTCTTTCAAGTTTTGGTGATTGTTGTTGTAATAATGATTGGCGGCAGAAAAAAATGCAATTGTTAATAATTAATATTAAGCTAATTATTGGATTTTAAACTATTTACTGAAATGTACAACAAGCCAGTGATAGGTCAGAACTCTTACACTCCCCAGCCTTAAGAAGTAAATGGGTCTTTACAACTTACTAGTAAAATAAAGTAAATAAGTAAACTAAAACTTCCTTTAGCCAGGGTGGCCCGTTCAGCATCATCACCATCATCACCAGAGGGGCCCTGGCCTGGTTATAAATATTACAATCATTAAAATTACAAATATACATAGTGAAAAAGTTGAATTTTACAAATTTCACATAAGCTTTAATGATCAACAACAACTTTCTGACCTTGTGTTGGTGGAGCTGAGATTTGTGAAGATTCATTTGCTTCTCTTCTTCGTTGTTGTTCATCTTCCCAGATGGCAGCTAAGCCAGGATTTTTACCAATATTAACTGCCATAAAATTAAAAAAAAACTATGTACTTGAAAACAAAAAGACATGATAACATAAATTTAACCTGCCTTATCCTTGACCAGAATTCTTAAAAGGATCTTTGAAGTAAACATGTCTTCTTATTGTGCAACTGGAAGTGCTTATGTCATAATGTCCCATTAACAGAAGTCTCCACCACCAAAGAGCGCATCTATTTATTTCAGTCTTTCATTTCATTTCAGTCTTTCATTTGTGTTTATCAATGTTACGCCAGGGGGACCCTGGGAATATGTGGGGAATTTGACTCCAATTGCCTTCCTCATCCTTGGGAATTTGACTAAGAGTCTGAGCCCCAGAGTGGGAATGTTTCATTTTTTTATTAGGAGAAATGGATTCAAGTCACATCATCACATGAGCTTGTCTGTGCGGCCATCTTAAAATGGTGCTCGTGGAGAAGAACATTGTTTATTTTAAGGTAAGCACTTGTTTTCAAAAAATAAAACAACTACTTCTTACTACTCACTTTCAATATAAATTGATGGAACACCTCACTTTGTGGAGATTGGGTGTATTTGTAATTTATAGTCAGACAATCAAGCGCTGGAATTTCAATGGCTCTATACTAGGGTGGGGATATTTGATCTGATTTTACCCATTTTCTGGGCCCTGCAGTGATGATTTTGACCAAACATTCTTCTGAAAAGTCAGATGCCCCAAATATGCCCAGGTCCTTGCCCCTTGGGCTTAACATTGATAAACACATTACCTCCGATCTCAAGCTTGTTCAAGATGTCAGATGCTTGTACATCAACCTCCAACTCACAGAAACTGAGTCTCTCAACCTCTGATCCCAAAACCCAGTCTCTGCAGCAATAAAAAATATTGTTAGAAAGTTATGGCTTGAAAGAATATTTAAAAAAATAGCCTGAAGAAGATATGAGTGCTGAATTATTAAAAATTGTGTTTTTATAACTCAATAGAAACACAGAAAAGTTGTCGTAGTCACATTGTTCATTATTTCCTTTGGTCTGCTTTCTAAAAAAGATAGAAAACATTTTCTTCGTGTTTCTATTGAGTTGTAGAAACACTCATGAAAGTTTGGAAGAACTCAAAAACTAATTTCTCATTCTCCCAAACTTCCACTGATGTTTTGATAACTTGATAAAAACACAGAAAATGTTTTCTTTTTCTTAAATACCACTATGTGAGATTTCTGTGTGAGTTCCGCCTTTGTTTATTGTATTTTAATTATTATTGTATCATTTTCGTTTGCCTCATTTCACATTGCATTGCTTTGCATGGCATTGCATTCCACCAAATTGCTTGGTTTGGAGAGTTCAGCATCTAAGGATCAGGTTTAGATGTGATTAACATATTCATCGGCAACAAATGGGGGCTGAGGATTACCCTGCAAATGTTACAAGTACCCTATAGCCTTTAACCCTAGGATGTTTCTCTTGATCTGGGAAAACCGCCTTGTGGGGAATGATAACATCATCAAAATACAAAACTGTAGCCATAAATGATGATGTATAATATTACGCATAAAATAAGGCAATCTTCAAATATAGAGCTTCTATGACTGAAAGAGAGTATTATACTTTAAAAGTAACACAAAATGCACTAATTAATATTAATGACTTATCATACCATACCTTACCTAGATACAGTATCTTCATTCCAAATTTGTGCTCGAGAGGCAGAAAACGTTGTTGGAGTAGATTGAGGAGAGGTAGATTTCTGGATGGTAGAAGTCACTGTACCAGCTTCCTCTGTTCAAACAAAACTCCACATTATATTTTTACTAATTTCATTTGTGTTTGATATTAATTAATATATTAGTACATTGATGAAATGGACAGTAATATATGACATAATGAAAGAAATAAGTCAGTTGTATATATACTTAAAGGACAAATAACAACAAATCTAAAGTTCTTAGTTTACCAAATTTGAGATGTTTGACAGTTCCCAGCACAACCTAACATCATTTCCTACTGTCAAAATGCCTTGGGGTTAAGTAAACACATGTATATATACAGTTACAAATTGTATTTATCTAATTCATACCATCTAAAAGTCTCACAGGACTCCTGAATTTCACAGTAGACACATGAAGCAGGTTCATTCCATAGAGGTTGTGGTCCATAAAAAACTAGAAAATGTAATAACAAACATATCAAATTTCTGTTTGTTAATAATAATAAAGAAGAAGAGGACTTGAGATTTGAGTATGAGTAAAGGATAATTTATGCTCTACAATTTGTCTGTTCAGTTGGGCCCCAAGCTTGATAAGAAAAGTGTGCACTAATCATCTGGATTTTTATTAAAAGTTCTTTGCAGTCCAGCAAATTTTTCAAATAATGCCAATTTAAATCCACGGAAACTAAATAAAGCAAAACCAATTAGGTAATAATTCACCTGTAACAGATATGGGATATGAGCTTCATGAGGCTGGAACACTTTATTCATGATTGCTCCATTCTGAAGGAGACTGACAACCCTGCAATGAAACAAAATTTAAGGAACCACTGGCAGCTAACTGTAACTATCAATCCTATTTCCAACAACCAGGAACTTGTTGCATTATAATGGCAAGTGATTTCCAGTGACTTGAAAATTAATACACATAGAGGGAGTGTTAACACTAAGTCTAAGAGGGCAAACTCTCCCATGCAAAAGATATGCTATTGATAGTCCTCCTTATCCCAAAACTAAAATGGAAGAAATCAAGGAGACCACGGAACTGCACAAAAACAAGAATGGAGAAACAGCTGTCAGAAGGCTGGTTCCACCTAGAGTCCACTGAAGAGTTCCCATACCTGATCCCATAGTAACATTCAGTGATAAACCCCCTGGGGGTTGGAATCCCAAATAAAAAAGATGGGAGTGCTCCTCATACCTTTTAGGGGTTAAAAAAAGGTGTTCAGCCTCAAAAGGTCCACAGCGGGAGCTTCTGCAGTACCTTTTAGCATATTGAGGTGAAAAAATGCGTGCATAGCAGGAGATAGCTTTTCGGTTTAGATTTAGAGCTTCTTAGGGGTGAAAAAAATTTAAAGCCGTGCCCACAAAACAGGACCTTGGTACCTCTTAGGGGTTCTCTTCAAAATTTCCAACAAGCACCCAGTACTTTTTATATGGAAGTCCCCACTTCCCCCGCTGGGGATAAACCAGTTCATGACAGGCCAGTTATTGCAATACGGTATAATACGCACGCAATGCATGCAGAGGCCTGTAGCTTCTACACAACTGTCAAAGGACTTTCTTACCGGGTCACCAAGAATGGATTGTACAGAACAATCTTTAAGAAATCTCTCTCTCCTTCATGGTATCCATAGTATGGTCTAAATACAGAGACACAAAACTAAACATTGTCTGGTTTCACACAAGTTTTCAATATGTATTGCAGTAGATGATAATAGCACCACTCTTAAGAAGACATTAACTTCACACTCAATTGTTGGTTCAGATACAACACCGTGGCCTAATGGTTAACTTCTGGGATCCTAGATGAGATAGCCAGCTTCAAGCTTGGTCACCATGTGCAGGAAAGAGGAATACTTCCCATTAATAGACTAATGGGAAATTATGTCCTGCTTGATGCAGTGATTTCAATAAGAAGAGGAGGCAAATAGTCCCTCAAAAACCATGGGTTTTGCAAAATTTTTGTTGAATTTCACTTGTCTCACAGTCTCATTTTTTTCAGTGGTTATGTGCATCTCACAATGTTCTGAATTTATTCACAAAGCTGTTTCAGAGTCTTGATTTTTTTTTGTAAGGCTAAGAAAGTCTCAAAGTCCTGATTTGTTTGTTTATTTGTTTGTTTTAATTAATGATGTTTGAATGTCATAGAGTCTGAATGTATTGGAGACTAAATTTCTTACACTCACATTTTCTTGAGATTGCAAAGAGAAATGTTAGTCTGGCATTCTCCCAAATTCTTGCAATTACTATTCACCACCCCTCTAAGACCCAGCATGTGTCAGAACTCCAGCCGGTATCCTGTCGCAAATCACTCGCCATGTTAGCCGTTTTCAAAACTTCGCCCACAAGAGGAAGTTTTTATGAGTCTTTCTTGTTGCTCTTAGACTGGTGCTGCACTAGAGCAGTCTACTAATTCAAATCTTAGTGAAAGCGTCATGGATAAGAAAAGCAGTTTCTCAACTGGATTGACTATAATTTGATTACATTTTACACAGAGTCACTAAAATGGGGTCACACATTTTCAACAAAACTGTCTCATTGGGAACTGATGGACTTCTTGTAAATATTTTCTGGTTTTATCTCCCATGTGCAGTACAGTCAAGAGTGTTCAAGCACAACCCTCCCCGGGACAGGTATTTTCCCTGATCAAGCCCCCTCCCTCCCCAGTGCTCAATGATACACTCCTCGCATCACTCTTCATGAGCATTGGAGGGGGGCCTTGGTTGGGGAAAATAACTGTCTCAAGGGGGGTTTTGCTGGAACCCCCCTTGACTACACTACTCATTTTCTGGGTTCTGCAAGAGATACCTTTTGGCAAAATTGGCAATCTCCTGCATTTGGGCTTCAGTGGCATCACAGTGGGTCTTGAGTGACTCAAGAACTACACAAATAAATCCCCCAACCACATTGCCCATTCTGCCTGCCTTAGGCACACTTACATCCCTTTAACCACAGTGATTTCATAGACGTGATGACGGGATGACGAAGCTCTACCAAGAGCGACTTGCACTGCAAAGTCCACACTAGTTGCGAACTGTTTCAGGTATTTGTCAGTGGGCTGTGTTCCATCGTATGGTACATAGATGTAAGGGAATATTCCATGCACATGGAGACATGTCTTCTGTCCACTGGGAGTGGCGCCATAAACACGGATAACAGGAACCTTTGACACTGTCGCATCCTCACGAAATTTGGAATTACAAACATCGAGATTAGCAACTGGATCAGCGAGGTAGAAATCACTGTTCACAATTCGTACAGAAAACATCATTTCTTTCTTGGTGTGACACCCATAAGATGATTTCACCCTTTGCAAAAGGGCACATCAGTTACTGTTAGCTGAGTCAAAATTTTGTTGAGTTGACAAATTTTTCCGCCATTTTGTTTTCGCGCGATTGGCTCGGCCCAGGTTTCTGTAGTTTCTCTCCATTCGTGTGGACGTGATAACCGGGAACGTGGGAACAAGCAATACTACCTCCCCGTGTCGTACCCTGTCAGGAACAATGAGGATTTACTATTACGATGAATTTCGCCTTTCAAAAATATTGGTTTTCGAAGAGATGTAGTGTCTGAAACATTTTAAAACTCTCTAAACATCGTCATAAGCAAACGTTCCACAGTCTCAAGATGCAACTACAAAAAGCACAAATATACAAGCAAACGCAAATAGTTTTATAGACTTTTTATCGTTCTTGGGTACAGCGTAAAGGCCAAGCGAAATAGGGCACATGGGCCTGCACCCCTCATATTTTAGGAATGGCGTGTGTAGTTTGGGTCAATTTGTTGAACAATAAGTCGATTATTCTGCTCGAGCTTGACGAATGTCACTTGAATGTCAACTCATTGTCAGGCGATATTCCGCGTGATTTACCAGGATAATTGTCTTTTTTTGTCTCTTGGGGGTAGTGGGTTGCATGTGTTTCAACGCGAGGCCCCGTGAGGCACGTGTCCACGTGTAGGAGTGTACGAGTGGCACGCGTGCCCGTATGGGCTCGTCTCACACTTGCATGTGTACCATGCACTCGCACACATTTGCACGTGCCGGGTTCACTTGAAGACGAAGATCGTGCTAGCGCCAAAAAGTGTTCTTTACAAATCGACCACATTTCCATTTTATACACTCTTATGAACCAATAAAATTATTTCATGAAACGTTCCACCCTCAGTGGAAGTACGTGCCACATGCGAGAGTTTTCACTGGGAAGTCACCACTCCAAAGTGGCGATATCGATGGAAACCCTACTCGTGCGCCTTATAGCTCCATGGATCACTCTCTTTCCACCTGAAGTACACAAGCTGGTGGGAAATTTCGTCCCAAGTGTCCCGCAGTGGCCATATTGGTCGATATTCCAAGTTACCAGCTTCCGTTTATGGGAGAAGCTTGACAATTTTTCAAGTTCTCTGAGATTTGTCATGCGTTGTGTTTACAGCTTGCATCATCTGGCCTATACTGTTATCAGCAATAGCTCTCCGGCGGCCAACTGAAGAGTGCGCGAAAACTCACTCAATTATTGTTAAGACAGAACTAGCACGAGTTTGTTGATGGAATGCTATTCTTTTTCTCGCAGCGTTTTCAAGAAATAGAAATTTTCCCTCTTTTTGCCACATGTCTTTAAAACGAAGATATGACGACGATTTTACTGCATTTTTTTAAGTACCGCCAAAGATATGACTCGATAGATCAGTGAATCATTGAAGGGGGTTCTTACTGCAACAAAGTTTTGACGCTTTTTCAAGACAAAAAGACTCAAAAAAATTTCCAGACTTTTCAATTTGATATATCACAACCTTGTAAATGTACAATTCATTATAACACATCTTTTATTTCAGTGCACCGCTATAGTAATTTTGAACAAAACTACACCATTATCAACTTAGAATTTCCTCCATAACGATATGTCTTTTGGACTTCGACTTTTAAAAGTTATACTCATGATAGGCCCTACGAAGACTTTGTCCTACGCGAGGCTTTTACCCTTACTCGCTTCACACCTCGTTTTTAGAGCTATTGTAGCCTGCATTTCAGCCATACACTCCTCATGAAGATGCAAATCTCTTTCGGAAATGTTCGGCTCCAGGAGAGGGCTGAAATTCTGGATTCTAGATTTTTTTTAGTCAACTGCAACAGTAGGCTGTTCAAAAAAGCAGCCCGCGCGCCTCCCCCGAACTCTCTTCTCAGGGAGGAACGTAGAAATTACTCGAGTGAGCGGCGGAAATCGAGCCTACTGCAACAGAATCACCTAATATAAGTGACCTGTAATATGCCCGGCCCTTTAAAGGAACTGCAACAGAATCACCTAAAATAAGTGACCTGTACCCAGCCCGTTTGGGGAACTGGAAGTGTGATCCCGCCCACGCGTGATGAGCGTGGGTGATATGTACAGCGAGGGCTTCCCCTGATTTACCCTGAGACAAACATTGGAACGATTACAAAGTCACGTCCATCCAATAATGAGGGCCGTGAGATTAACCTTTGCAGGTCAAACTCCGGCGCACTGTCCCATCACGACGTCGGAATAATGCTACATACGTCGAATTCTCACGCTATGTATTTGCTGATTTTGTCCTGCTTAAGTAATCAAATCGCGTTTCAGAGCCTTACAAGCGCGCGTTTCATACGAACTTAAGATGCTAACCCGCCAACGGAACGCAGAATGCTTGAGTTTACCTGTTGTCCAATTTTGGTTTTAAGTATTTCGTGTCGGCTTCCTAAATCTTTCTTTGCCGTTTTAAACTGTTCTGTCAGAATGGATGTGCAGAACGTAATCTGCTAAACTAGCGTGACCTAGCTACCCCCCTTCAAGATAAACTTTTAATAACGCCGAATCTCATTAATTTGTAAGATTCTTAAGTCAGGCGTGAATCGTACATTTTCTCACGTACACAGCTTTGATCTGTCTTCTTAGGATTTCCTAGGCCTTTCTGATCGCTGCCACATGTTTGAAATACCAGCCATCATGTTCGAACGGCACGCACATATCTCCATTTGATATATCTGTATTTCTTCAAGTAATTGCACTGCTTTCATAATCATTTCTATAACCCGGTCTTTTAGTTTGCGTAACCGGTTTCGACAAAAGGAAGGAAGTCCTTTCACCTCTTAATTTATTTAATTACAAGATCACAGGAATCGAATGAATAAACTTGCAGACAGATTTTAATCAGTTTGCTTTGTGCACTTATCAATCATCGCAGATTCATCCTTTCAACCTGCTCAAGTCGAGTAAGGTTGTTTTCTCGGCCGCGCGCGCGCGTGACATCGACGGTGCTTCGTGTGCGCGTCAGCCAGGGTGCTAAGACATGGGGGAGCTTATCTCCAGCGAGGGGAAATGGTATGGAATACCTCTGTTATGTGAATAAAGTATGCAGAGGTTTTGCTTAGGAGCCCTAGTAATCAGGAGCTACAATTTCTTTTAAACCTTATTCGCTTAAAAATATGGGAGCCGTTCAATAAAATAGCTAGACCTTGATCTTAAGTTAGAAGCCTACTTTAATTGAAAGCGAACTAAAATCACAAAACAAATTATTTGAAAGAATTTGCTGCGTACACAAAAAACCAGTATTTCCTACAGTAGTTTTTAAAGCATTAAAATGAAAAAAAAATCTGAACTGCAGCAGAATTTTTTATTGTTCTTTACATCGCGGTACCGGATCGTAGTCCACTCCATGTCCGTTAAATCCGCTGAATTAAGATGTGGGGGTTACGGTGCTTTTCAGGAGAAAACAACCATTTATTTTCCTGTTAAACTTACAATTAGCTTGGGGAAAATAACTCTCTGGGGCCATTATCGCTCGTGCGTTAATGACGGGCCCCTTCGATGCGGACTGTTCTGGATATATATTGAAAGAATGTTTTATATTTTCATGTTTGGCCAACATGTTGATATACTTGTTATATGCGTTTCTACGCCAGCTAAACTAGTCATTTCTTTCTCAATGTTCTTTTGTTGGCATGTTTCCTGTCCTAATTACTGTTGTTTCACCTCCCATTACTGATAGTTATGAGTAAAACAATGGAAACTTCTGTGTGGCCAAACTGTTTCTCTTTCTCAGTTTTCTTTTGTTGGCATATTTTCATCATGTTTGCTGCTGTTTGCCTCCAAGAAAACGTGCTTATAGGTCTCTTTCTATCCGGCGAAAGTATTCATTCTGTTTTTATGTGAAACCCCTGTTCTAAGCTGTTTTCCATTTACAAGGGGAAAGCGGTCGAGTCACGCAAATGGTATGGTTGCAGACGACATTGGGTGCGTACCATTTAGCAGAATTCACTCGGAGCGCCAGCAACCGAGCTGTGAATCTAAGGATTCCAATCCACAGGACACGCTGGAAACGCGCGGAAGGTCTAGAACTGGCACCCAAAAGCAAATGGAAACGACAATTTAGGACTGCCTTTCAACATTTTGTTTATTTCAGGTGTTATCCGGTCGGTCAAGACAAAATAATCTTATCGTTTCTCGCTGTTTCTCCTACAGAAATTTCTCTGGACTTTTTGTTCAGTGTTAGCAGTGTCTGTAGTCGCTATGTGACACACAGCTTATCGAAAACCGCCCGAAAGATATAAATAACGCCCACAAAATTACTGGGCTCACACTGTTATTTTCCCACTCTAGAAGATAAGAAAGTTGTTGATCATGACCATTCACTACTTAACAGGCATGTGGACAATTAATTAAAAATGTTTCGCCAGTTCGATAGGGAGGAGAAATGCTTGATTTCAAGTGGATTCGTTTTGTTTTGTTTTTTTTGAAAAAAAAACACCTGACCCGTCATATTTTATGTTTAATTTGCTATGCTGTTCAAGCTGTCTTCTCCAAGAGCTTTGAACGGATGCTAAAAAAAAAACAGTTTTCATTTTATACAATGTTATGTATGTTCAGAATGCACCTTGATATAACTAGTATTTCAAAATGTGTTTTTAAAATTTTTCAAAATTTGGTCGCACTTTCCAAGTCGTAAACAAACACAGGCCTTTTCCACTATATTTAGAGAACGGTTCTCTAAAAAAGGGCGGAATAGCTTGACCTGTGTTGTTAATCTTAAAAACAGTTTAACACGCTTTGTTCACCAACACGAGGTAAGCCACTTCAAAGGAAATTCTAGTCAATTCCGACATTTGATCAAATCTTCAAGGGAGTATTCTACACCTGTTAATTATAAGTAATCAAATGACCTGTTTATTTCCCTCAGGTAACAGCTTAGCTTTAGAGTGTTTTGTTTTGTCTTGTTTTGTCTTGTCTTGTTTTGTTTTTTAAAGTCTTGGCTGTGTCACTGTAATTTGACGGCTTAGCCGGATGTACGTGGCGAAATGGCTTGACGCGACCTTCTTGCATTTTAAACAATTTCTTTATTTCGCAATCAGATACAATATTTGGCGGTACGTTTTTTTTAACTTTTTGGCCCGGCCCTACAGAATTGGGAATCTCAGTTTATGACGAGGCTGAAAATTAAAGAAAAAGTTTTATCACTTTCTCACAATGTCGGAGGGAAATGCAAATTTATTTGTTTTTACGTAAGTCGGGGACTTTTCTAAAAAGCAATCAGATGGTTACGTAAGAGTATTTGGCAGCTATGCTTTCCGTTTTCATTTGTGCATGCGTCTTAAATCAAAAATATAAACACCAACCTTGTTATCGGTGGTTATAAATTTAAATGGAATTTATTTTGTTAACCACAAGAACACATGTGGGTGAATGACCATGTTATATCAGCGCTTATCAGCCCCTTATCAACCTCAAACCGCAGAGATAATTACCCTTGGAGATTGGACTTCTGGATTGCTGGACCCTGGAACACCCTTTGAAATTCAACATTAAATAATTTGTTTTGATGTTAAAATCGCCCCCAAACTCTTATGATACTACTATAGAACGTTCTAGCCAGATATTCGGCCATTGATGTTTGATCTCACCCACGCATCGGTACAATCGGCGTTATAAATAAAGGCGAAGAAAACCCGAAATGACCAATTGTTATTTACGAACTGCATCACCTGGTCCGAGCTGGTTTGATTGTTAGACTTGTTGCGACATCAAGTTAACTTGATGAGTTTTTTTGTGCGATTCGTAATTAAGACTTAAGTAGCGCATATGTACGTGCAACTTTAATGCAGTCAGAATGGTAAATCGCTCCAAATGTATACTAGAGATGCTTATGAGTAAAAAGAGCACATTTGTTATCATACAGCAAGTGAAAGGTGGTAAGTCGACTAGCGAATTAGATGGCTGTCTCAAGTTCAAGAAAACCACCCAATACTGGTAGTTCGATATGGCGTTTAAACCTCAACCTAGATTGATCGACATCTAAATCCACTTCCTGTCTAGAGTAGTAGCACCCATGCAATATAACTCGTTGTATGGGGTGTGTTTGCGTGGGATTTACCTGGTTGCTGGGCTGCACGCACTGATGATAAACTGATCTTTTCGAACTACTTGGCAACTCAGTGTCACCGCCATACGCTCAGCTGCTGAAATTTCAGTTCACAGCAGGGCGAAAGACTTTTCCCAGTCTGTACAAAAATGGCCAAAAATATTCCCCGCCGTGCAGAGTGGAATAAACTGATAAAACAGAGATAACAAAATACGGAGGAATCCCGATTTCTCGAACTCTCGATTTTTTTCAGTGAACCTTCCGACAACTCGAACCAAAAGTCGTTTCTGATTTCTCTCCAGCTGAACGCTGTAATTGTACCCCCGATTTCTCTAACAGTTCAATTTTTCAAACCAATTTCGTTGGGTTTCGTTAGGTCTCACATGAATTGCTCGATACCCTTTAAGGAAACAATAAATCAAACAACAGAAACAATGCCCCAAGCCTCAAAACAATTACAGCTGCTACAATAATAAAACAATTAATAGCAGCTTACGAAGCTGCTACACCCACTGCTACACTGTCTGATTTCCTCTCCCTTAGAAGTTTCCACTGTAAGAAGAAAGTAACGTGTCAACTTGGGTGAGCACGAGAGGCAAAAAATATAGCTATTACAACCGACACGTAATTTCATTACAGAAAATTAGGAGAAACAGGAAAATAGATTGGATATATAGTTCAGAGCCCGTTCCCGCAAATTGATGCCATTGTAACTTGAAGAATTTTGGCTTTTTCTGCAAATGTCAACATGCTGACCTTTTCATTCAGAGCCCCAAAATCCTGCTTAGTATGAATATCGCTAAATCACTGATTACAAGTATCGATCACGTATTTTTTTTTTCATTATTATTTCTTGCGGTCAGCAAATTTCAGTTGAGAATTATTTTCAATCTAAATAGACAAAATGTTTTGATAGTGTTGTTTCCGATGCAAATAAGAAACGTTGAGCTGATCACGTACAACACTGCTGTATTTTTTAATTAATACACTTGACACGCGAGTGATCCACGCGGATGCCACGCGCGCAAACGTCAGTTCTTCAGGAATGTTTGAGGGAATATTTACTCAAATATGTTGGATATTTCTTTGTGGAGAAGAAACTGAGCTTTTTGTTATAAATAAACATTTTGAAAGAAGATATTATTCCTGCGTAATCGTAACTAGAGAGCTGACGACGAACTTATCTGATTCACCAGTCAGTGGAAACTGACTACATGTCCAATCTGAATAGTTGGTTGTTATTTCAGCTGTCTGATTTTTTCGGGTCTTCGTCAATTCAATTCCATGCCTCAATTCAGTTGACCTCTTGTAACATTTCCCAGACTTTTAGACTTTTTGCAAGTCACTCTGTCCCCGCCAGTATTGCTGAGGGAAATTTCAAGTTATTCAAAAGCCACCCGCTAAAGCCAGTATTAAGCGGCTA
>Ga0126339_10000048_pt1 | contig 40421 bp, 32 predicted proteins | sample OrbTmetagenome_2_FD_92532 | JGI IMG/M metagenome (GOLD analysis project Ga0126339, IMG submission 92532) | Coral microbial communities from Petempiche,Puerto Morelos, Mexico - Orbicella T R C metagenome | ecosystem: Host-associated > Invertebrates > Cnidaria > Coral | place: Petempiche,Puerto...
GGCAGGACCCGATTGGTGACGAGGCGCACAGCCCCCTCCCCGGGCTGGTGCACCGGTACCCGGACCGGGTCCTGTTGAAGATCGTCAGCACCTGCGCCGTCTACTGCCGATTCTGTTTCCGGCGCGGCATGGTCGGTCCCGCCGCGCGACGCGCCCTGTCCCCGCTTCAGGTCGATGCCGCCCTGGCCTATATCCGCGCCACCCCGGCGGTGCGAGAAGTCATCCTGAGCGGCGGAGACCCCTTCATCCTGTCGTCCGACCGCGCCGCCGCCGTGACCTCGGCGTTGAACGGGATCGGCCATGTGTCGGTAATCCGCTGGCACACTCGCATCCCGGTCGTCGATCCCGCCCGGGTCTCGGCGCGCTTCATCGAGTCCCTGACCAGGACCGGGAAGGCCGTGGTCGTCTCCGTTCACGTCAATCACATCGCTGAAATCAGCCCAGAAGCCGAGGCCGCGCTGGCGCGCCTGCGCGCGGCCGGGATCGTCCTGGTCAGCCAGACCGTCCTGCTGGCCGGGATCAACGACAGTCTCGATGCCCTGGACCCCCTCATGGCCAAGCTGCTCAGCCTGGGCGTCATCCCGTACTATCTTCATCACGCCGACCTGGCGCCGGGCACGAGCCATTTCAGGACGTCGTTACGGACGGGACTGCGGCTCACCGAGGGTCTGCGCGACCGGCTATCCGGGTTGGCCCGACCGACCTACGTCCTCGACCTGCCGGGGGGCGGCGGGAAGGTGCCCGTCACCAGGGATATGCTGGACGCGGGCGGTGCGCGCACCCGGACAGGGGATTGGCAGGTCTATCCTCCGCCAGTCGCACCGGCGGCCGAGTAGCGTTCGAAATCGCTCTTGGGATCGCCCGCGAAAGGGGTTTCCCGGACCGGTCAGATTGGTCAACACTGGAGACCACGAGCCAGGAACGGGGGCCGCATGGTCGACGAACTCCTCCCCTATTATAACCGGGAGCTTACCTACCTGCGTCGCCTGGGCGCCGAGTTCGCCGCCGCCCATCCCAAGATCGCCGGCCGGCTGCGTCTCAGCGCCGATGCGATCGAGGATCCCATGGTGGGACGCCTGATGGAGGGCTTCGCCTTCCTGACCGCGCGCATCCGCCACAAGCTGGACGACGATTTCCCGGAACTGTCCGAGGCCCTGCTCGGCGCCCTCTATCCGCACTATCTGGCACCTATCCCCTCGCTGGCCATCGTGCGTTTCGCGCCCGTCGCCGACATGACCGGAGCCTACGTGGTGCCCGCCGGCACGGAGCTGGACAGCGAGCCGGTGGGTGGCGAACGCTGCCGCTTCCGCACCTGCTATCCGGCAACCCTGTGGCCGGTGCGCCTGACCGGCGCGCGCCTGACGGGACGGCCCTTGGTGGCGCCATCGCACCCCCGCGCGGGCCGAGCGGTGGCCTCGCTGCGGCTGCGCGTGGAATGCCTTGGCGAGGACGCGACGCTTCAGGACATGGGCGTGGACCGCTTGCGCCTGTTCCTGCGCGCGCCCCCGCAACAGGTCTATCCGCTCTACGAACTGATCCTGAACAACACCGTGGCCGTCTCGCTGGCCGACTCTCCCACCGATCCGGACCCGGTGCTGCTGGGGCCGGAAGCCATCCGCCCGGTGGGGTTCGAGGCCGACGAGGGCGTGCTACCCTACCCGGCGCGTTCCCATGTGGGCTATCGGCTGCTCACCGAGTACTTCGCCTTCCCCGAGAAGTTCCTGTTCGTGGACATCGACGGGCTTCAGGCCCTCACGGCCAAGGCGGCCAGCTCGGCCATCGAGGTGTTCCTCTATCTAGATCGCACCATCGCCGACCTGGAACGCGCGGTGGGGCCGGACATGTTCGCCCTCGGCTGCACCCCGGTGGTGAACCTGTTCCGGCAGAAGGCGGAACCGGTGGACCTGTCCCACACCATCCCCGAATACCGGGTGGTGCCCGATGCGCGGCGCCCGGCGGCCACCGAGGTGCATTCCATCCTCGACGTGCGGGCCACCGGGCCGGATGGGCAGACCGTAACCTTCCACCCCTTCTACTCCGCCGCCCACGCGCGCGGACCCGGCGCCAGTGACGACGAAGCCGCCGATGCCCCGCCCCGCGCCTACTGGTACGCCAGCCGCCGGCCGGCCGAGCGCCAGGACGACGCCACCGACATCTACCTCTCCCTGGTGGACCTGGACTTCGACCCCGCCGCCCCGGCTCGCCATACCCTTTCGGTGGACGCGCTGTGCCTGAACCGGGATTTGCCGGCGCGGTTGCCCTATGGCGGCGGCCACCCGCGCCTGGACTTCGTGGAGGGTACGGCTGCGGTGGAAACCATCCAGTGCCTGACCGCCCCCACCGCCACCCTGCGCGTCCCCACGGGCCAGGGATTGCGCTGGCGGCTGGTCTCGCACCTGATCCTCAATCACCTGTCGATCACGGATCCGGAGCACGGCGCGGAGGCCCTACGCGAAATCCTCATGCTCTACGATTTCCGCGATTCGGCCGAGACCCGAGCGCTCATTCAGGGCGTGCTGGCGGTCGACAGTCGCCGCGCCGCCGCTCGCGCGCCCTCGCGGGACCAGGGGGCGTTCTGTCGGGGCCTGGATGTGGACATCCTGTTCGACGAGTCCCGCTTCTCCGGCAACGGCCTGTTCCTGCTGGCCATGGTGCTGGAACGGTTCCTGGGGCTGTACTGCTCCATCAATGCCTTCACCCGCCTGTCGGCGCGCGTGAAGGGGCGCCCCGGGACGCTGCGCCGCTGGCCACCCCGCGCCGGCGACCAGGTGCTGGTATGAACGCCGCTCGGCGCCCGGACACCGCGCCCGGCACCGCCCCTCAGGCGCCGCTGGACACGCTGTTCCGTCACCCGGAGCGGTTCTCGGCCTTCCAGGCGGTGCGCCTGCTGGAGTGGGCGGCCCGCCGCGCCGAGGCCGATCCCCGCCTAGAGGCCCCCCATCCGGTTGGGGAAAGCCACGATCCGGCCTCGGAGGTGGTGCGCCTGGGGGCTACCGTCTGGCCGGCCTTCGCACCCACGGAAATCGCCGAAGCCCGCGCCGACGGCCTGTGGGAGGACTCCCCCGGACCGCCGGGCCTGCGGGTCACCTACATGGGCCTGACCGGTCCCAGTGGCGTGATGCCCCCGGCGGTGGGCGATGCCGTGGTGGACACGGTCAAGGCGCGCAGCCGGTCCTTGCGCGATTTCCTGGACCTCTTCGACCATCGTCTTCTGTCGCTGTTCCACCGTGCCTGGAAGAAGTACCGGCTGCCGCCCCTGTATGAGCAGGCGGCGGGGCCGGAGCGCCGCGCCGACCCGGACCCGGCAACCGCCGTGCTGGCCGCCCTGATCGGCCAGGGAACACCCGGCCTGGCGGGGCGCCTGGCCTTCGACGACGAAGCCCTGATCCACTATGCCGGGCCGCTGGCCCGGCGCCAGTGTCCGGCGGTGGTGGTCGAGGCGGTGCTGTCCGACTTCCTGGGCCGGCCGGTGCGGGTGGAGCAGTTCGCCGCCCGCTGGATGCCCCTGGCCGAGGAAGACCAGACCCGCCTGCCTTCGGCGGCCGAACCGCTTGGTCACTATTGCGCCTTGGGGGTGGATGCCGTGGTGGGCGACCGGGTCCGCGATGTTCAAGGCGCCGTCCTGATGCGCATCGGCCCCTTGTCCTTGCAGCGCTTCACCGCCTTTCTGCCGGGCGCCCCGGAGGCCGCCCGGCTGGCCGACATGACACGGCGGTCGGTGGGGCCGGACCTGGATTTCGACGTCCAATTGACGCTGCGCGCCGATCAAGTGCCCAAGTTGCGCCTGGGTGGCGCCGCCGACTGTCCGCCGCGCCTGGGCTGGACCACCTGGCTGGGCGACTCGCCCGCGGGCCAAGATCGCGACGATGCGGTGTTCCGCTATGCCGATGGTGGCGGCACCGCGTCGACCGCCGAACCGGCCCATGATACCGCTTGGTAACCCTATCGCAGGCGCGGAAAACTTGGACAGAGTCGGGTGGGATCTGTACCCTCCCGGGGATTGAGACGGGCCAGTACAACCGCGTGGGTTTGGTCGGAACGGCCACGCACGGGAGGGTCACGGGAGGGCAACATGGCGATCCCGCAAAGGGCCGGCACCAGGGAGGCCTGCAACCGGGGGACCGGTGCCGGCTGGATCACGCCGGACGGGACGTGGTCGGTGCGCCTGGGCGAGCCCGCGCTGGACGCCCTGTTCCAGGCCCTTCACAACGACGAACGGGAGATCATCGGCCCCACGGTGCGCAACGGCGCGGTGGTGCTGGCGCCCATCACGGCCGTGGACGACCTGCCCGCCGGCTGGCACGACACCCAAGACGCCGGACACTACAGGGCGACCCGCGCCGGCCATCGCGCCCGCTTCACCCACGCCGTGCCGGCGCAGGGCTGGAAGCGCTTCGTGCATCCGCCCGAGGAACGGCTGTGGCGCGCCCATCGCCCAGTCGCCGGCGGCCTGATCCTGGAGGATGACGCGCCCCCCCAAAAACGGCGAGCGTTCCTGGGCGTGCGGTCCTGCGATCTGGCGGCCCTGGCGGTGCTCGACCGCGTGCTGGCCGGCCCTGATCAGCCGGACCCCGCCTATGCCCAACGCCGCCGCGACACCCTGGTGATCAGCGTGGACTGCGGCACCCCCGCCGCCAGTTGTTTTTGCGCCAGCATGGACACGGGCCCCGCCGCCCGAGACGGCTTCGACCTGGCGCTGGTCGAACTCGTCACCGATGACGACGGCGCCCCTGTTTACCTGGCGCGCCCCGGCAGTCCGGCGGGCGCCGCCCTGCTCGAGCGCCTGCCGGGCTGCCCGGCCTCCGAGGCGGACCAGGCCGCCGCCACCGACCAGCTTGACCACGCCGTGACGGTCCAGACCCGCGCCCTGCCTCCGGATATCCGTGGCGTGTTGGCCGGCGCCACCGACAGCCGTCATTGGGATGATGTGGCGGCGCGCTGCCTGGCCTGCGGCAACTGCACCCTCTCCTGCCCCACTTGCTTCTGCGCCACGGTCGAGGACACCACCAGCCTGGACGGCCACACCGCCGAGCGCTGGCGGCGCTGGAGCTCCTGCTTCACCGAAGCCTTTTCCTACATCCACGGTGGCGCCGTGCGCGGTGGACGGGGCACCCGTTACCGCCAGTGGATCACGCACAAGCTGTCGGCCTGGCATGACCAGTTCGGCGGCAGCGGCTGTGTCGGCTGCGGCCGCTGCATCACCTGGTGCCCGGTGGGCATCGACATCACCGCCGAGGCGGCGGCCCTGGGCGCCGAGGCCCACGCGCGACCGGTCGCGTCCGCTCGTGGGGCGTCCACACCCCCGCCTCATGCCTAACGCGGCGACACAGTCAGGAGACGCAAGACTGACCCGTCAAGCCGCCGCACACCATTATGACGTGAGTGCACGGTTCCAGACAAAAGACCGCAACCCGCATCTTTTGTCTGGATCGGTGCACGAGGGGAGCCTCGACCATGACCGACATCAAGGACCTCGACGATCTCTTACAAACGCATCCGTTTTTCGCCGGCATGGACCAACGCATCCTGGCCGAATTGGCGGGCTGCGCCCGCAATGAACGCTTTGATTCCGGCGACTTCCTGTTCCACGAAGGGGGTGTGGCCGACCGATTCTTCATCATCCGCCATGGCCAGGTGGCCATTGAGGTCAAGGTCCCCAATAAGGACCGGGTGGTGCTGGAGACCCTGCACGCCGATGACACGCTGGGCTGGTCGTGGCTGGTGGCGCCCTACCACTGGACCTTCGATGCCCGCGCCGTGACCTTGGTGCGCGCCATCAGCCTGGATGGTGTCTGCCTGCGGGGCAAGATGGAGACCGATCACGAGTTGGGCTACCACTTGCTCAACCGCTTCGTGCCCGTGATGGGCGAACGCCTGCGCGCCGCCCGCCTGCAGATGCTCGACCTGTACGCCCCACCGGACTGATCCCGAGGCCCATCGTCGCCGGACTCAGGGCCCGGGAAGGAGTGTGCCCATGGACGTCCATCACGCGTCTCCGTCGGCCCCGGAAGCCACCTCGCCCGACACCATCGCCGCCTTGCGTCTGGCGGCGCCGGGCGTCGATCCCATGCGGCCGCGGCCGTACCGCATCGACCGCTGGATCCGCGAGTTGTCGGACACCTTCACGGTGGATCTGGAACCCCTGGAAGGTCTGCCCGCGCCCTTCCGGCCGGGCCAGTTCAACATGCTTTATGTGTTCGGTGCCGGCGAGGTGCCGATCAGCATCAGCGGCGACCCGGCCCGCCCGGAGCGCCTGGTGCATACCACCCGCGCCGTGGGCCAGGTGACCAACGCCATGAAGGCGCTGCGGGTGGGGGACACCATCGGCGTGCGCGGCCCGTTTGGCACACCCTGGCCCGTGGAGGCCGCCTACGGTCGAGACGTTGTGGTGGCGGCCGGCGGCATCGGCTTGGCGCCCTTGCGGCCCTTGATCCACGCCCTTCTGGCCGAGCGCCCACGCTTTGGGACCGTGGTGCTGCTGTACGGCGCCCGCACCCCGGAGGACATCCTGTTCCGCCGCCAACTGACCGCCTGGCGCGGTCGCTTCGACATGACCGTGCACGCTACCGTCGACCGCGCCACCGGCCGCTGGTCCGGCCCCGTGGGCATGGTCACGCGGCTGATCGCGCGCGGCGGCTTCGATGCCCGCGACACCGTGGCCTTCGTCTGCGGCCCCGAGGTGATGATGCGTCACACCGCGCAGGCGCTGATCGACCGGGGCGTGCTGGCGCGCCGGATCCACCTGTCCATGGAGCGCAACATGAAATGCGCCATCGGCGTCTGCGGCCACTGCCAATGGGGGCCGGACTTCGTTTGCAAGGACGGGCCGGTGTTCCGCTACGACCAGGTCGTCGAGCGCCTGGGATACTTCGAAATCTAGAACCCGACCCCCGCCGGGGTCCTCAAGGGAGGGCCATGCCATGACCGGATCGGCCACGGCCCCGCGCCGCCCCAAGCTGGCGGTACACAAGTTCGCCAGTTGCGACGGCTGCCAACTCAGCCTGTTGGACTGCGAGGACGAGCTTCTGGACATCGCCCAGGCGGTGGAGATCGCCTATTTCCTGGAAGCCACCCGCGCCACCGTCAAAGGCCCCTATGACATCGCTCTGGTGGAAGGCTCCATCACCACCGAACATGACCGGAAACGCATCCGGACGGTGCGCCGCCAGGCCAGGATCCTGGTCACCATCGGCGCCTGCGCCACCAGCGGCGGTATCCAGGCGCTCAAGTCGCTGGCCGACACCGACGACTATATCCGAGCCGTCTACGCCCACCCCACATACATCCGCACCCTGGACACCAGCACCCCCATCGCCGACCACGTCCCGGTGGACTACGAACTGCGCGGCTGCCCCATCGATCGCGGCCAGTTGCTGACCGTGCTGACGGCGCTGCTCCACGGACGGCAGCCGCGCCTGCCCAACTATTCTCAGTGTGTGGAGTGCAAGCGCGCCGGCACCGTCTGCGTGACCGTGGCCAACGGCACGCCTTGCCTGGGGCCCGTCACCCAGGCCGGCTGCGGCAACCTTTGCCCGCGCGTGGGACGGGGCTGCTACGGATGCTACGGTCCGGCCGAGGCAGCCAACACCACCGCCCTGGCCGACCATGCGCGCCTGACCCCGGACCACGGCGGCGCCGGTCTGGACGGCCCGGCGACCCGCGACCTGTTCCATGGTTTCAACACCAACGCCCCCGGGTTCCGGGAGGAGGGTTTGCGTCATGGCTCGTGAGGGCGCCGAGACCGGGGGCGGGACCCGCCGGCTGAAGGTGGAAAATCTGGCCCGGGTGGAGGGCGAGGGCGCGCTGTCGGTGCGCATCCAGGACGGCGTGCTGAAGGACGTGGCCTTCACCATCCACGAGCCGCCGCGCTTCTTCGAGGCCCTGTTGCGCGGCCGGATGTACACCGACGCCCCGGACATCACCGCGCGCATCTGCGGCATCTGCCCCGTGGCCTACCTGCTGGGCGCCAGCCAGGCCATGGAAGCGGCGCTGAGCGTGCCGATCTCCGACGACATGCGCCGGCTGCGGCGCCTGGTGTATTGCGGCGAGTGGATCGAGAGCCACGTGCTGCATGTGGCCATGCTGCACGCGCCCGACTTCCTGGGCTATCAGGACGCCATCCAGATGGCCGCCGACCATCCCCGGATCGTCGAAACCGCGCTACGCCTCAAGAAGCTGGGCAACCACATCCTGGAGGTCATCGGCGGCCGCGCCGTGCATCCCGTGAACCTGTGCGTCGGCGGCGTGTACCGGTCGCCGTCCCGGGACGACGTGCTGGCGCTGCGTCCGGAACTGGATTGGGCCTTGGAAGCCGCGCGCGGACTGGTCTCCTTCACGGCAGGGCTGACCATGCCGCCGGTGGAGCGCGACTATCTGTTCGTCGCCCTGCATCACCCGGACGACTACGCCATCACCGAGGGAACCCTGGTCTCCAGTGAGGGCCTGGACGTGCCGGTGTCCGCCTTCCACGACCACTTCAGCGAGGATCACCAGAAGAACAGCAACGCGCTCGTGGGTGCGACACGGGACGGACGGACCTATCACGTCGGGCCGCTGGCCCGCTACGCCCTGAACTTCGATCAGTTCGCCCCCGAGGTCAAAGAGGCTGCCCGCGCCGCCGGCCTGTCCCGGGTGGTGCGCAACCCGTTCCAGAGCGTCGTGGTGCGCGCCCTCGAAACCCTGCAGGCGATCATCGACGCCCGGGCCCTGGTCGACACGTATGTCCCACCCGATCCGCCGCGCCCGGAGATCATCCCCGGCGCCGGGATCGGGCACGGCTGCACCGAGGCCCCGCGCGGCCTGTGTCATCATACGTACGATTTGGATGACCAAGGCCGGATCCTGCACGCCTGCATCGTGCCGCCCACGGCGCAGAACCAGCGCTCCATCGGCGAGGACCTGCGGAACGTCGTCGCGGCCCACATGGACGAGCCGGACGAGCGACTGCAATGGGTCTGCGAACAGGCGATCCGCAATTACGATCCCTGCATCTCCTGTGCGACGCATTTCTTGCGATTGGATGTGGTGCGGACCTGATAAACTGGACCAGGGAGGACGCCATGGGACAGATGTACACCGACCTGCATCTGACCAACATGCTGCGCGGTCTGTCGGTGGACATCTCCTCCGCGCTGGTGGACACCGGCGCCCTGTATTTGTGCGTTACGGAAGCTGTGGCCGCGCAGTTGGGCTTCGACCCGGAGGAATGTACGACCAAGACGGTCACGCTTGCCGACGGTCACCAGCGCCTGGTGCCCTGGATTGCTCCCATCATGATCGCTTTCGCCAACCGCACGTACGCCACCGAGGCGCTGGTGCTGGGCGATGAGCCATTGATGGGCGTGCTGCCCATCGAGGCCATGGACCTGGTGGTGGACGCGCGCAAACAGGTCATCACGGTCAACCCCGCCCATCCCAACGAAGCCGTGTACAAGGCCAAGTAGCCGCCTTATCCGACGTCCGCCGCTGCCCGCGCCCGCGCCAGCAGGGCCTCGACGGAGACGTCGGCCCCGGCCTCGCGATCCGCCGCCTCCAAGGTCGCCAGGCCCACTGCCAAGTTCACCCCCGGCTCCAGCACTGCCAGACGGTCGAACACCGGCGCCAGGAATGCCCGCCCCTCGTCCAAAGGCGTGAACGGCATGATCACCGCTAAACCGTCGGCCGGCCCTCGCCCCAACCGGTCGGAGGGTCGCAGCATTTCCCGGAGAATGCGCACCAAGCCGTCCTCGCGATGACCGGCATCGGCGTCCGCCGCCCCCTCGGATCCAACCTCGGCCATCCAGGCCACCGTCAGCGGCATGGTCAACCGCCGCGCCCGCGCCATCAGCCAGGCCAGCGCCTCGATCAGCGCCACCGCCGTCAGCACCGGACCGGCGCCCTCCAGCAGCCCCCGGCGTCGCCGCTCCCGCGCCCGCCGGGCCTGGGCGAGCACGGTGGCGGCGAACGAAATCGGCTCCAGCGGGCCGGTCAACAGCACGTCGGCGCGATCCGCCAGGTCCCCCAGCATCGCGCCCATGGGCGGCGCGGACAGCACCAGGATCAGGCGAGCCCCCTCGAACACCGGATCCCGGCGCATGGCGCCCGCCAAGTCGCGGAAACCCGGGTCACGGAAACCCACCTCAGGGCTAACGGAACCAACCAACGCGGCGCGCCGATCCATGACCACCAACACATCCACGTCGCCCGGCCCTGTCGGATGGGCAACCTCGTCCCAAAGCGCATCCGGCCCGGCCGCCACCTCCGCAAGCAAGCCGGCGCCCTCCAGCACGTGCCGCGCCATGGTCGCCAGAACGGGATCCGCGTCCAGGATCAAGACCCGGGGCATATCTTCACGGGCGGTGGCGCGCAGGGTGGCGTATCGGTCCAGCAGCATCTCCGCCGACACCGGCGCGACCAAGACACCCGCTGCCCCGGCCGCCATCGCCTCCGTTCGCACCCGTGCCTCCGGCTGACGGGTCATCAAGAACCAGGGCACACGATTCCAGACACCACGCGCGCCCGTCAGCCGAGACACCACGGTTGGCGCCGATGAAGACGTGTCCAGATCGACCAGGATCAGCGTCGGCACTGGGGTGCCGGGGTCATTGGCCTCCGCCTCCAGGGCGGGGCCGTCGAGTAGCGCCCGCACCGACCACCCATAGGCCGGCAGTCGGTCGAGCAATCCCGGCCAAGCCCCCGGCCAAGCCTCCGTGTCCGCTGCCCCCAGCAATAGGATGCGACGGCCGGACGGTGCCGCCGCATCGAAATCCGCAGCGCCGCCGCCTGGCGCCGCGGTCAACAAAACGGATGCATCCACCGAAAGGGCCGCTACCTGCTCGCGCAACCGCTCCACCAGCAGTCCCGTCTGGTCCAGAAACGACGCGGCTGACACCGCACGGCTTGTCCCGCGTGCTGGATCCCCTGCGTCCTCACGCAACACGACGTGATCCGACCATGCCTTGAGCAACACCTCCAGTGCCGCCGCCCCCTGCCCCAGCGCCGGAAATCCCATGGATCCGGCCGACCCGGCCAGCTTGTGAGCACACGACATGGCGTCGGCAAGCGCTGCATGGTCCGCGCCATCGGTTGCCCTCAGACGCGTCATGGCAGACACCAGAGACTCCACGCGTGCTCGGGCACTGGCCGGATATTCGGCTACGGTGTTCCGCAACCGCGCGCGTACCACTTCAGGATCGGTTGGAGAAGGAGCCATCATCCCTAAAACCACTTCCTCCGGGCCCGCGCCTCGCTCTTTTTCCAGCCATCCCAAAGCACCTGAAGCGATACGGCGAGCGTCATGGGGTCAAACGGCTTGGCCAGGACACCGATCACGCCAGATTCCGCCGCCGCCGCCTGCCTGGCTCGCTCCGGGCTGCCCGTGAGAAACACGACGGGTGGCGGTGGTGTGCGTGGCGCATCAGGCCCGCTCATGGCCGCGGCCAAATCCGCGCCGTCCATGTCCGGCAGGGTGAGGTCCAGCAGAATCATATCGGCGTGATACGTTTTCAGTCGGCGCAACGCCTCGGTCCCGGTCGCGCAGGTCAGCACCTCCATGCCACCCAAGTCCACGAGGGCAAGTTCGACGATCGAGCGCACGTCCCTGTCATCCTCGACGAGGAGGATGCGGCGCGGCCCATCCTCAGTGTTCGGTGTGGACGCCTTCATGGACCGCGCCTCCGTCGCCATCTCACCACTTTGGGCCCATGCAACGGCAAACGCCCTTACCCGGCGATCAGGCGTCGGAACCTGCCGTCACAACGCGTACAGTATGTGGGACCACCCGGTTGACACGCAAGCGATGGCGACCGCGGTCTTCGGCCGCTGGGATCACTGACCCAGGATCGCGTCGATTTCCTCTTGGTGGAGGGTGCTTTCGGCTCCATGAATAATGGCACTAGCCGCGTCCATCAACCTCTGCAAGGCACGACTGGCGGATTGGGCCTGGAGACGCACCACCTCGGTGTTGCCCTCGGCCAAGGCTGTCTCCATGCGAGTCACAGATGCCAGGGCCAAGTCGTTCATGCGGTCGATGGTTTCGTCGAACGGGCGCCGATAGCGGGCCGGACAATGGTTGTAAGCCTCCATCGCCAGGTCCTTATCGCGAAACGTACTGTCGGCGAAATGGGCTGGATAGCTTTTGGGTTGCCATGCCTTGCATTCCTCAACCAAATCCGGCATATCGGGCACCATGTCGAGGAGCATCACAATCTCGTTGAAATGATTCAGATAGTCTGTCGCCAGCAGGGTTTCCGGATTGATATTGGTCCCCTCAGCCCTGGTCTTGAAGGCTTCGTAAAGGGGCGGGTCCCCGTCTTCCACCGGTACGGCACCCAAAGGTGGAGACGACGGACGGTCGACGGCCGACTGACTCATGGGGGAACTCCAGCACGTCCTACGTGGCGTGGCGTACGGTGGTACCGCCGTCAAATCCCAGCCCCATGGGATGAGTCTCCAAGGCGCCCCAACGACTCCCATCTTAAGGCCAGGGACCAACCGGGCGCACCGCGGCGCGAAACGGAACCCTGTAAAGAGTGATTGTAACACCTCTGGCGGAATGGAGGAAACACGCCGAACGACGGCATCCATAAGAATTTACAACCCCCTTAGAACACGCAAAACCGAACCCAAACATGGCAATGGAGGCGGAGCGGGTGCAGATTTTTACCTGATACCCTCTTCCCAATCGCCGCAGGACCGTGGTAGACAAAGCGCCCTCGTTGGGACGGCGTTGCTCGTCGGGCGTCGGGGGCGGTCAGGCTTTGATCGCGTTGTTCTCTTGGACTAACTATTGCGTTCGACCACAAAGCCGCAGAATTTGGCCGGTTTCAGCCTGATACCTTGTGGTTAGACACGTGTGAAAAACTAAGCGTCATATCCCTGCTGGGGGATAGTTTAACGGTAGAACAGCGGACTCTGACTCCGTCAGTCCTGGTTCGAATCCAGGTCCCCCAGCCAAACCAACCCAATAAAATCAATGCATTACGGATACCCTGAGCCGGTCGCGTCGACGTGACAGGCCAGGGTTTCCGCCGTTTGGCTCCGCCCACGGTCGGGATCCGGCGGCGGTCCACACCAGGAGTCCACGCCAGGACTCAAGAGGGGGCGGTCCACATCCCCCCTTCACGGACTTTGGACAGCCGGCTCCGGACCACGGAGAGGGGTCCGGTCATGTCCTACGTCCGCCGCGTCGGCACGCGGTATGTCTTCCGGCGACGGGTGCCGCGTGAGCTTCAAGACCTGCTCAGGCGACGCGAGCTTGTCCGGTCCATCGGGTCGTGTAGGTTCACCGAGGCGCAGCAAGAGGCGCGCCGGCTGGCCGTTGCGTCCGATAGGCTGTTCATGATGCTCCAGAGCACCCCGACCCTCACCGAAGCCCAAATTGATGACCTCGCCCGGACGTGGTTCCGAGAGAGCGTCGCGAATGGTGAGAAGCGCCTCAATACGCTTCGACCGGATGACCCGGACGCCTTCGACGACGAAGCCGAGCGGGCGCGCCGGACGGTTGAGGGCAGCGAGGAACTCTTGCGCCTGAATGACTGGCCCGTCGCGGAGGCCATCGCCAACGACCTCTTGGAGTCGGCGGGGGTATCGCTCGAGCGGTCGGACCCCGCCTATCAGGACCTATGCCGGAAGGTGCTGCGGGGCACCCTGGAAGCCGCGCGCCTGTATGCGGCCCGCCATGCCGGCGACTACGGGACCCAACCGAGTGATCCGCTGTTCGCGTCCATGGCAGGATCAGCGCCCTCAGCGACGGCAGCCCCGGCCTCGGCAACAGAGACCGAGCCCGAGACGGCTCCAACCGTCGCCGAACTGATCGAGTTGCATATCACCGACAAGTCGCGCGCTTGGTCAACAGACACGATCAGGCAAAGCGGAAAGACCCTTGGGTTCTTCGCTGACCGACACGGGAAAACGCCAATATCCAAGGTAACAAGACGGGACGTTTCTCAGTTCTTATCTGACCTCACCAATTTACCGAGCAACTACCGAACCAATCGACGCTACTGGAACAAAACGTTCGATGTGGTCGTTGACATGGGAAAGCGAGAGGCCAAGGAACTTAAGCGGCTCTCACAAAAGACGACAAATAAGCATGCCAGCGCAGTATCTGGATTTTTCAACTGGTGCATCAAGAATGGTTACCACGAAGGCCCCAATCCAGCATCCAGATTTATTGAAAAGCATGGCATAAAAAATAATGATAGCTATAAACCGTGGTCAGAAGAACAATTGCACACCCTGTTTTCGTCGCCTGTTTGGAAAGGATGCGAAAGCGAGCATCGCCGAACAAAACCGGGGCGCTTCCTTGTCAAGGACTCCCTATATTGGCTCCCCCTAGTCGGCCTCTATACGGGGATGCGCCTTGAAGAAATCGCGAAACTGCAAGTCGAGAACATCCGCGAGGATCGTGATATTTGGCTTATCGATTGCGTCAGCAACGAAGCGGGCCGCGTCAAGGAAGAGGCATCCAACCGGACTGTTCCCGTCCATCCTGAATTGATCCGCCTGGGCTTCATTCAGCACGTCGATCAACGCCGGCAAGAGGGTGGAGGGCAGGTGTGGCCGGACTTGGAGCGCGACAAGGCACATGGGCGCTTCTCTACGGCGTTCTCCAAAAAGTTCGGGCGGTACTGCGACAGCATCGGCATCACAGACAAGAAAGTTGTGTTCCACAGCTTCCGCCACACAATGGCGACTGCATTGCGTGGGAATGGCACACCGGAGAGTACTGTATCCGATATCCTTGGGCATGAGCCCGGGACGACGAGCTTCAGGATGTACGCCCGAGGCGCGGCCGTCCGGCCCATGTATGAGGCTTTGAGCAAGGTCAACTTCGGGCTGAACCTGAGCCACCTCAACGTTCGTTGACAGGGCTCGTGTGGTGGCCGGCCTTGGGGGCCGGCCCACACCCTGCGAGCAGGGTTTCAGAGGCCCCCTGAAGCCCTGCAAAGCCTTTCCTGGCCTATCCGGCGCTATTCCCATGATCATGGCGCAGCATCCGAGCAAGCGCAACAATGAGGGACGGCTTGTGTTCATTGAAGAAAAACGGAATTCCCCTCGAACTCGCTTCTCGGGCAATCTCGTTCAACTCTTCCAGGGTCATTTTGTACACCACCTTCCGGGCCAATCTGACGAAGGCGTCGGGTTCGGGGTAGAATTCGACTGTGGGTGTCGTCCCTGCCCCAGGTTCAGGTGGAACCAGATACGGGGCCTTCGTGATGACCCCATAGTCGAGGGAATTCTCCTGAAGGTCCGCCACCATGGCAGCGAGCCGTTGGTCAGTTGCCGACAGGCCCTTGGTCTGAACGCTTTGGTCAAACCGGTGCCGGGCATCCCTATGGATGGACCGCGATCGAAACAGGGCTGACCGCCCTCCGGTAACGAGTTTCTGGCCGGCAACATGCCGGTCGCGCTTCACGATGTAGTTGGCGAGCCATCCCAGGAGCCCGCCGCGTTCATCGTTCGGGGCCTGAAGGTGGACCCCGTTCTTGCTTCCCGCCCCCCTACCCTTCGCGAACGCGGTGAAGCCAATGCGCTGTCCCATATGCCGGTAGATTTGCTCCATCAGGTGGCGCTCTTGGTCCTGCCCATGGAGCAGAACCACCCCATGCAGGTCAGCAGGACGGTCGGCTCTGACGGCCCTCGAACGCGGCCCGGGACGCTTAACCGAGAAGTTGGGCTCCATGTACAAGACGTACTCGACAGGCCCGTGTCGGCGGGAGACGTTCCGGAGGATAACCTCCCAGACGCTTCCGATCCATTCCCTGAGGGTCTGGCCGGCTTTGGTTGCCGCTTCGACATGCTCCTGATGCAGATTGATGGTCAGGAGACGCGCCTCCCCAGGACGTTGTGAAATGGCCTCCGTTATCAGGACCATTTTCTTGGCCGGCGATAGGGTCTCCCATTCTGCGTCGAGCGTTCGCTTCGAAAGGGGCCGGGGCATGGTCGCAGCGGAAGGAGGCATCGCCCCGGAGGTTGGTTTCGGTGCCGGCGGATGTTGGTCGTTCATCGGAACATGAGACCGATTTCAGGAATCGGTGGGGGCCGTAAGGGGAAAAACCAGGGTTAGGAAGAGGTGTACTGAGTTCCGCAACCCGGAATCGGGCAAGGGCTTGGCGGGATATCACAATTTCCGCTGCCCCCGGTGCCGCTTGACGGAAAACCCCATGACCGGCCGGCGGGTGACCGCCGACCCCACGGAGAATGCCGAACAGCAGTGTACGCGCCTCCGGCGACCGTGGCCATGGTGGCATACCCTGTCTCGCGCGACCCCGCCTTAGGCTCAGGAAACAGTCGGGGCTTGGCCCGACTGTTTCGCGCTCGCTCCAAGTTGGGATCATCATCCTTGTCGCGTTCATGCGATTCCCGCTCCACCACGCTCTTCGGTCGGAGGGGCCTCATATGGTTCCGGATCGATCTCGCGCACCGTGACGCGCTCCAGGCTTGTGACCGGGTGCCCCTGTTCAATCGCGAACAAAAGCAGATCTTCGCGCGATGCCCTGTCGAGCCCCATCCCGTCTACCGCACCGGTCCATCCTTCAATTCGATATTTCCGCAACGTGGAATCTCCCTTGTCCGAGGTTTAGAGACGGGAGTCTTAATAGAACGCAGACCCACTCACGTCCAATAAACTGTTTTATTGAAAAAAAACCAACTCCGCGCTAATATGTATGTTGTGAATTACAATTTTCCATTAAGCACTGACTGATCTCGCTTGCAGTTAACCGGTTAACGGTTTTTGGGTGCCGCGTGAAATAGGCAAGCCCCATCGGTCAGAGAGTGGCTTTGTTTTTTTTTCTTCCCTCATAAGGGTGGGCACGCTGACTTGGTTGGCGGTGGGTTGTCCTGTCGGCGCTGGTGTCGTCATTGGCGCTGGGGTCTCGTAGTGGGAGCCTGGCACTTGTCAATCCCGAGCGCGCGGTTGACGGACCACCAAACATTACGAACGGTTGCGCAATGATTGAGACACACCTGCGACCTTAACGGTATATTGCGCTTGCCATCATTACATGGAGTTATGAAATGAAGCGCCTAATCATTTCGGCGACCCTCTTGGCCTTCGCCGCAAATATGATACCAATTGCTATTGCCGAAGAAATTGCATCGGGCCGATGGAAGTATGAAGAATCTACCGATAGAATGACGGACGAGGTCATATATAGGGCGACGTATGCATCAGGAGATGGCATTCTCTTTACGTGGTGCAAGAATGGGACTGTTTTTTTATCATTCACACCAACTTCATCTCTCGCAAAAGTGAGATTTATTAATATGGACGACATGATAGAAGTGCAATGGCGTGTAGGGTCAGGTCAAATGGTTATTGATCAATGGCATAAATTCATGGGAACAGAATCTAATTTTGCGGCAATATCAAGAAACAATTGGAATTTGATAGACCAAATTATACAAGGAAACGGGTCGTTTTTAATGAGATTTTATGGAATTACTTTTGAGGTTCTGCTAGATGGAGCAAAAGAGACCGTTGGACGAATGCGTGATGCCTGCGCACCGGCAGTTCGTTGACGTTCAAAACGGGTTCCAGGACAAGGCATGCCGTGCCAGAACAACTCAATTGGCCGAGTGTTCCGGCCGGCGCTGGTGTGAGCGTTGATTCTCCGGTCAGGTGGTCGAAGCCTATCCCTTGTCAGTCCCGAGAACGCGGTAGACGGACGCGCGGCCGATGTTGAGGGTCTTGGCGATTTCGGACGCTCCCTTGCCGTCCGCCTTCAGGGCCTTCACCCGCGCGACGTCAATTTCCGGCTTGCGGCCCTTGTAGACGCCTCGGGCCTTGGCTTTGGCGATGCCCTCAAGCTGACGTTCCTTCCTAAGGTTCGTTTCGAACTCGGCGAACACCCCCAGCATGTCGAGGAACGCCTTGCCGGCGGCGGTGCCGGTGTCAACGGGTTGCTCGGTGCACACCAGGGCCGCGCCCTTCTCCTTCAGGGTCCGGACGATGACCTGCAAGTCGGCGATGGAACGGGCGAGCCGGTCAATGCGGGTGACAACCAGGGTGTCACCTTCCCGGATGAAGTCGAGGATCGACGCAAGCTCGGGCCGCCCGCTGGTGCTGGTGCCGCTGGCCTTCTCCGTCCGGACTGTCGTGCATCCGGCGGCCCGGAGCGCGTCCACCTGAAGGTCCGTGTTCTGATCCGTGGTCGAGACGCGGGCATATCCGATCTTGGTGGCCATGGGGACTTCCTCGGTTCCGTTAGACACCGAAGTGTCTTGTTTGCCTTTAGACCTTTCCATTCTACCGTCTCGGAGGCGAAAATCAACCCAAATAAGACACGGAAATCCGCCAATTCGGTGTCTCGCGAAATCGACTTGGTGGGGTATACCCCAACGAGACACGCTTGATCGCCCCGAAGTGGCCTGGGCATGCGAGGATGGGTCTACGCGGGGAGGAAGCGGCGAAGCGCTTCAGGGTCGCCACCCGTGGCGACGATGATGCGATCCGCGATCACCTCGGCGGGATCGGACATGCCGGCGGAGACGCCTATCGCGCTCGCCAGTGCGCGAAGGTCTTGGTTGCCATAGCGGCCAGCGATCCGCCCCGTCAGCCATCCTCGGAAGCCTGAGCGGCTTGGAAGGGCGCAATCATCGGGGAGCCGGTAGGGCGGAGGTTCAGGCGGCGGAACGGCAGTGTCGGCAGCGGTTGGCGCAGGGGGCCTGATTTGGCCGGCGGGGTCAATGTCGCCGTCGTCGGGTTCGGGGATACCGTTCGCCTCCCGATAGAGACGGTCCATTTCGTCCCGAATGGCCTGTTCCTCGTCGTCAGACAACACCTTGATGGTGAGTTCGGTCAGATTCTCGGTGTCATCCTCGGGGAACACTTTCCCCAGAAGGTCCCAGCCTTCGCGCGCGGCGCGAACGAAGGCGTTGAGGGTGGTCGCGCCGGCCCCGCCATGGGCTTGCGCTGCCAAAAGCCCGTTGTACGCCTGTTGCAGCACCTCGACCGCGATATGCCCCGTGACCTGCTGGCCGATGGCCATGGTGGTGTCGCGATCAATGGGGCCGGGAACCCCCAACACCGCACCGGGGGGCGGCCCTGGGGGTGCTGATGGGGCGAGAGGCGGCGGCGGGGTGGCCCCCAAGCTATTCTGGGGTCGGCCTCCCCCGGCCATTCCTGGCGTGGGTTTTGTCCAGCCGTGCTTTCTGATGTACTTGGAGACAGCGACGCGGGACACCTCGACTTGCCGGGCCAATTCGGCACCCGTAACAAGCCCCGCCTCGTATCGCTCCCGATCCCGATCGGTTAACGCCCCGGTGCCGGTGTGAACCGGGGTGTCAACCGGGGCGTTAAGCTCGTCAGTCATCGGCCGCGAACTCCCGCAACCCACGTTCCACGTCGGCCAGGGCCGCGAGGGCGGCCCCGGGGTCGGTGCGCTCCGCCTGGCCGGCTTGGATGCGTCCCAAGGCCACCTTGGCGTCATCAAGGCCGGCAATGACGGCGTTCATGCCATGCCGGCGGGGTCGAGGTGTCGGGTCCGGGATCGGGGCGAGCCCTTGAGCGATGCGCGCGGCTCCGCGCCGGGGTGGGGTGGTCATGCCGCTTCCCTCCGATTCATGCGCTCGCGATGGGCCAGTGCGTCGAGTTGGCGATTGAGTCGGTCGAAGGCCCGCTGGACATCCGCCAAGCCGGCGAGACCGTCCCCCGTGGGCAGCGCCAGGGGGTGGCGTTCACCTTCCGGCAAGAGCGTACTCATGGTGTCGTGGGCTTCCTTGGCTGCTTGCATGAAGGCGTCCGGGAACTGATCGTCGCCAATCTTGCCCCGTTGGCGCATGAACGCCTTCATGGGTTCCAGCGCCGACGCCAAGTCCCCTCGGGAGCGGGTCGAGACAGCCCACGAGACAGTGTTGACGCCCACCCCGAAAGCCCGCTGCAACTGGTTCTGACGGGCACCAGGAAGGGCTATGTGAGCGATCCGCACGGCCGCAGCGGTTTGCGGTGGGAGTGGATATCCGCGACCTTTCATCGGACGACACTCCCCAGCACGGCCAGACGGTCACTCAGGCGCCTTAAGGCGCGCGCCGCGTCGTCCCGGTCCTTGACCAAGCCGGCGAGGAAGTCGTGCGTTACGGTGCGACTGAGGCGGTCCTCGTGGTCGGCATTGGCGACCTTGGCCAGCACCTCGGACGATCGGGCGCGATCCGCCGCCGCCGAGGCATCGGAGACAATCCCGGCCAGGGTGGCGAGGGTCTTCTGATGACCAGCTTCGGCCTTCTCATGCGCCTCAAGCGCTTTCCGGATCGGCTCCGGGTCGAAGCGGATCACGTCCGCGCATTGGTCCAGCGCATCGGCGATATCGTCGGCGCGTCCGGCAAGACGATGATCCAGCCCGGCGCGCTGGATCGCATCTCGGGCTTCGTTGGCCAGCTCTTCGGCCGGCCGGGCATCACCTTCTTCCGCCGCAGCCTGGGCAGCCTTCAGGGCGGCCCGGAGATGCTTCGCGGCGTCCTGGCCGGCGCTGGTCTGAGCGGCGACGTGATCCGTCGCAGCGCCAACCGCGCCAATCAAGCGGGAGACCGCTTCAGTCTCAGAGACCGCTTTTCCGCCCATAATGCGGGTCAAAACATGCTCGTTGTCGCGACTGACAGGAAGTAGGGAAACTCCGGCCACAATCGGCACATTTAGCCGAGGGTTACACAAAGTAAACCGCTCGTTAGATAAAGCGGAGATAACGGCATAACTCATGGGCAAATACTCCATTTGCCGGTGAAATGAAAACCTGTTCCGCATCAGGAACATATGGGGACTATGAACCCATATAACTCTATTGTCAAACTGCCCTGAAACACTAGGGCCGCCCCATGCGGGGCGGCCCCTTACATGAACATGACCTTACAGGCGGGTCGAGCGCTGCGAGTGCGCCGCTCGGAGGCGATCAATGTGAACGTAGCCGGCACACGACCAAGCAAAGGTCCTTGCGAGCGGCCACGCGAGGGGTCCATACTGGAACGAAAGGAGCCGGCAACGCGTTGATTTTGTTCGGGCTTTTCTGAGGGCCGGAGCGTCCAGGTCCCCCAGCCAATCCCAACCCCTTGAAATCCTTGGCGATTTCAAGGGTTTTTTTGTTCATGAAATGGACTCAGGGGGGTCGTTTGGGAGTCCGTTTGGAAAAATCTGTTCCCGTTCTGGCCTTCTTCAGGGCCTCCAGACGGGTCAACAATGCATCACGAGAGAGGTAGTGCCGGTCCAGAATTTCCTGGATCCCGCGCATAGTGTGCCCGGTGATGCCGGCGATCTCGGCGTGGGAACATCCGGCCAGGGCCAAACGCGTGACGGCCGTCCCGCGTAGGTCGTTGAACGTCAGGGTGTCGATCCCCGCCTTTCGCGATGCCTCGCCTTTCGCGATGCCTTGCGCCAGGACGCCCGGAACCCGTCCAGCGTCCAGGGGACGCCCTTGGTGTTGGTCAGCATGACCGGGGATCGCTTCGGCGCTTCATCAAGAGCGCCCCGCAGAACCTCGTCGACCGGGATGACCACCCGGGTTCCTATCTTGCCCTGCGTCAGGCGGAGGCACAGGCCGTCATAGGCCGCCCAAGGCAGGCGCAACAGGTCGCCTTCCCGCTGACCAGTCCACAAACAAAGCCAGGGTCATCGCCAACCGTAATTCAGGGGACGCGTGTCAATCGGCACCGAATCTTGACCCCCTTTCGGCGTCCAATAATGACCCCCCGGCTGATCAGGTGGAACAGCAACTGGCCGCCGCTTTGCGGGAACGGCAGAGAGCCGCGTTCGTCAAGGACCACCAGGTCCAGGCGGCACAGTTGCTCGGTCACCTTGCCGGCCCGGCCTTCTCGGCCCTCAAGCCTCCAGCCGGTTGACCAGATCAACGACGTCGAAGAACCGGCCACGGGCGCCGTTGCGGATGCAGTTCAGCGCGATGGCGATCGCCAGATGGGTTTTTCCGGTGCCTGTCCCGCCGACCAGGATGACGTTGCGGGGTGGTGCGAGCAGACTGCCGCCGTGCAGGGCGCGGGCCAGGTCGGCATTGACCGGTGAGGCCGAGACGTCGACGTCGACCAACTCCTTGGACAGGGGCAGCTTGGCGGCCGACAGCCGGTAGTGGCTCCAGTCGAACTGGTAGGCCTCGCCCGGGGCGAACCACAACGGCACGAAGGCCTGCTCCCCTCCGCCACCACGGCCGGCCTTCCAGCGCCGAACGCAACGACGAACCGCGTCGTACCCGCCCTCTTAGCCCCGATCCCGAAGAAGCGCCGCCATCCGGGCAACCGTCAGACGCTCCCGACGCCGCCGGCCCTCGTTGGCCTCCAGCATCTCGTCCAGGGCCGCCGTCCAAGGCCCCAGCTTCGGATGCGCTTGCCGCGACCGGTCATAGCGGAACGCGGTCTTCTCGCCGCGCACGATCTTCCGCACCGTGTTCCGCGACAGACCGCGATCCCGCGCAATCTCCTTGATCCCTTTCTTGTGAACCTCATGGTCCCGACGGACCCGTGCAATCGTGTCCACAACAAGCATCCCCTGCGCATCCCGATGTTCAAAACATCGGCGCGTGTCTTCCAGGCGGCTGGAGGGGGGTCAATTGTCCACGCCGATTCCGCCGCTACAGGGGTCAATTGTCCACGCCGGTTCACAATTGGCCTTGTGCACATCACGGAGGTCCTGGTCCAGCTCGAGCAGCTTTGCATCGAGATCGCCAATATGCTCGCCCATCCGGGCAAACATGGCCTTCGCGCCCTGCGGAACACCGGCGTCGGAGGCGACGGCGGCCAGGAGTGCCTTGACGTGTGCCTCCCTTTTCGCGGCGACGATGCCGAACTCCGTCGCGTGCCCCCGGAGCGCATTGATCGCTTGGGTCCGCTGGCTGATCAGCAACGCGCGATGCCGCAGAATGGTCGTCGCCGCCTGCTCATCCACCGTCTTCACGGGCACCGTGCGCATCGTCCGACGAGATGCCGCCTCGCAGATCGCGGCGGCATCATTGCGGTCGTTCTTGCCCCGCTTGACGAACGGCTTCACATATTGAGGCGGGATCAGCTTTACCCAGTGGCCCATGCCGGTGAGCAATCGCCCCCAATGATGCGAGCCCGCGCAGGCCTCAAGAGCAATCTCCGTCGCCGGCAGCTTCTCGAAAAACCTCTCGACCTGCGATCGCCTAAACTCCCGCTGCAGGACCGGCTGTTCTCCTTCATCAATGCCATGAAGCGTGAAGACATGCTTGGACGTGTCCATCGAAATGCGCTTGATTCCGTCGGGCGGCCCTTCCCTGGGGTTGGTGGCACGACCTCATCTTGGCACAGGCGATGCCGATGGGCCGTCCACACCAACAAACCCGGGGCGATACACCCCGTAGTGGTTCACGAGTCGCGCGGCGCGTAGGGAAGCGAGGAATGGTGCAGCGTAATCCGCAAACGGCCCTTAGAATCGCGGACATAGGCAAAGCTATACTCCACCTTGGTCACGGCACCTTCGGAATCGGTGAAGTAGTAATGGCCCATGGCCAGGGCGCGGTCACCATCAACAAGAATGCCGTCGTTGACCAGACGCACAAAGGTCCAGGGGCGAATGGCGAAGCCGTGGTCTTCTTGGTACAGACCGCCAACGAAGTACGATACGGCAGCTTCCAGCGTGCCCCGAAACGGAACGTCGCTGGCGAGGGTCGGTTTGAACAGCACCGGCCCCAGGTCGTAGGCGTATAGGGTTTCGACCAGCCGATGGGCGGCCGCGCGATAGTCGCCACCTTCGGTATAGATCCGGCCGACACGAACAAGGCTCTTGCCCCAGGCTTTCTGGGCATCAAGGACATCTTGCGTGGTGACGCCTTGCTCGGCAATGGTTGCGGCCCGCGTCACCGGCATGGCCGGGACAACGGCGGCCCCCATGGATAAGGCCATCACCAGGGCAAGCGATCGGGCGACGGATGTGGCAGTCATGGGCCCCTCCTTGCTGCCCCCTCCTGTTGACGGAGGGCGTGAGTGATCATGGCTGACCCCGGCGCTTGCGGCAGCCCCGTGCTGCCCAATGCCGCCGCGTCCCAGTTAACGCCGGGCCGCAACTTGAGGCGGTGCTATGCGAAGAAGAGCTTTTTTAGGTTTCGTCGCGCGCCACTCTACAAAAAACCCGCGAGTGGAGAGGCTCCAAAGCACGATGCCTGACGCGCCTCTCTTAGATCACCCAAAGACGAGTTTGGAGCCCTCTTCCAGTCAGCGCTTCAAGGACTTAGATATCACAAGCCCTCTCGACTGCACCTCTGCTGTGTGCCGGTCCCGACCAGAGAGTCTTGGTACCAGAGACTAGGGAAGTGGTAGCGGAGGAGGGACTCGAACCCCCGACACGCGGATTATGATTCCGCTGCTCTAACCAGCTGAGCTACTCCGCCAAGAAGAAGCGCTTTATAAGGTGGCCCTCGGATGCATGTCAAGGGCACGCCGACGAGCTTATTGGGACCGGTCACCGAGGCTAGCAGATGCGTGCCTGAAAACGATAGGTCAACTGCACCACGCCGCTGGAGTACTCTTTGTGGCGAGCCAAGGTCGGCGGCCTCAGTGGCGGCCCGGCGGGGAACAACGGCACCCCTTGTCCGAGAAACACCGGCATGACGAACAGATCCATCTGGTCCACCGCTGCATGCTGAAGGAAGGTGGAGATGGTCAAGCCACCCCCGACCACCCAAACATCACCGTCCCCAACTTCGCGCACCCGGGCGATGAGAGCGCCCACAGCCTGGGACCAAGCGGAAACACCCGCTGGAGCCGCGTCGGGGAGAGGCGAACTGGTCAGCACAAGGCAGGGCCTGCCGATGTACGGCCAATCGCCAAAGGTCCCGATGTGGTCGAAGGTCGTCCGTCCCATGACGATCAAACCGACTTGTTCGATGAACGCGGGATACCCGTAATCCTGGTCCTCGAAGGGAGCCAGCCAAGCCACGCTCCCGGAAGAATCGGCGATATAGCCGTCCAAGCTGACGGCAATGAACAAACGCACCGGGTTGAACATGGAGAGTGTCCTCAGCGGCAGCGGGTCAGCTATTGGGACCGCCTTTGGGTTGGTGGGTCAAGGCCCGCTGACACGTCCCTGGTATTCGAGGAGAAGCCTCCACCACGGTCACGCCAAGCTAGGCATAACGCCGCCGTTTCTCCTGATTGAAAAAGATGGATCGGGGCCGGGTGACGTCCGGCAATCCACGGCCGTCATTCGTTCCCCGTCTGCCTCTTGCGTTGTGACGGGTCGCCGGTCAATCTGGATGTCTCCGGAGCCTTAATAGGGCGGTTCGACCGATGGCAGAGATACGGGACGAGATATTCGACCAACTGTTCCATGCGATCACCGACGCGCCCGAGCCCTTCCCATGGCAACGCACCCTGTTCCGAACAGTCCAGGATGGACGCTGGCCGGCGGCCATTGATGTTCCCACCGGCCTGGGCAAGACGTCCGTCATGGCCGTCTGGTTCATCGCCCGGCACCTGGGCGTACCCGGCCCGCGCCGCCTGGTGTACATCGTCGACCGGCGTGCCGTGGTCGATCAGGCGACGGAGGAAGCGCAAAAGATCAAGGGGAACGCGCACAAGATCACGACGTGGAAGCAATCCACGGGCAATCCCATCGGCCTACGCGTGAGCACCCTGCGCGGTCAGCATATTGACAATCGGGCGTGGCTTGAGGCCCCGGACGCGCCGGCCATCGTCGTCGGCACGGTCGACATGATCGGCTCGCGGCTGTTGTTCGAGGGCTATGGCGTCTCCCGTCGCATGCGGCCGGTGCATGCCGGCCTGCTGGGCTGCGACACGCTGCTGGTTCTCGACGAGTCCCACCTGTGTCCGCCCTTCGCGGGCCTGTTGCGCAGGACGGCGGCGAACGCCGAGGACCTGCGCGCACCGGCGCCGGTCCCGTGCCCCCACGTGCTGACCCTGTCGGCGACCGGGCGCGATGATCCGGACGAGGCGGTGCTGTCGTTGTCCCGGGCGGATCGAGAGCACCCCGAGGCCAGGCAACGCCTGACCGCCGCCAAGCTCATGACCCTTCACGCACTAGACAAGCCGGCCGCCCTTCCGGCCACGCTGATCGCGGCGGCCCAGGACTTGGTGCAGACGCACCGCCGGGTGCTGGTGTTCTGCGATCGTCGCGAAACGGCGGCCAAGGTGTTCGATGGGCTTAAGCCAAAGGCGAAAGCGGACGCGCCATCCGCCGCCCTGTGGCTGCTGGTCGGCGCGCGGCGCGTGGGCGAGCGCGAACGGGACAGGGACTGGCTGGACCGATATGGCTTCCTGTCGGGCATTGAGGCCACCCTTGAGGATCCGGCCATCCTCGTCGCGACGTCGGCCGGCGAGGTGGGTGTGGACATCGACGCCGACGCTATGGCCTGCGATCTGGTGCCCTTCGAACGCATGGTGCAGCGCCTGGGCCGGGTCAACCGGCGTGGTGGACCGGCGCGTATCACGCCGGTCCGGGTGTTCGCCGCCCCGCGAGACCGCGAGAAGGCCGAGGATGCCCGCGCTCGCCTGGATCGGCTGGCGGCGCCCCTGCGCCTGCTGCGCGCCTCGGCGCTGGATCCCAAGGCGTGGGACGCCAGCCCCGATGCCCTGGATGCCTTGAAGCAAGACGCCCGCGTGACCGCGACCACCGCCCAAGCCCTTCGGGACGCCACCACACCCGAGCCCCTCTATCCCGCGCTGACCCGGGCGCATGTGGACGCCTGGGCGATGACGTCGCTGGAGACACACCCGGGCCGCGCCCTGATCCAACCCTGGCTACGCGGCTGGGACACCGACGAGCCGCGGACCACCGTGGCATGGCGGCGGCACCTGCCCTGGCCCGACGATGCGGCGGCACCCACCGAGGCGCAGGTGAGCAACTGGCTGGAGGCCGCGCCCGTGCTGTTGCAGGAGACCCTGGAGACGCGCACGGCGGAGGTCGTGGAGATGCTGTGCGAGCGGGCCGAGGCCCTGCGCTCGACGCCCGGGGACGCAGCCGCCTGGAGCCCACGCGATCCCGTCGGCTTGGTGCTGGCCCAGGACGGCACGTTGTTGGACGCCATGCGGCTGGAACACCTGCAGGACAAGGACCGCATGGTCCGCCGGCTGACCGGCCGGCGCCTGATCCTGCGCTCGGCGTTTGGAGGATTGGCGGACAACGGCCTTGTCGACGGCACGGTCTCCCGTCCGCCCTCGGTGGCGGATGACGAGACGCTGCCGTCGTGGCTGCTCGACCGGCCCTTCCGCGTGGAGCCCCACCCGCCGGAGCCAACCGATCCGGACTGGCGACCAGGCTTCACGCTGCCCCTGTCGTCGCCGGAGGCGGAGGAGCCTCGCGCGCTGGTGGTCTGGGTCCGCCGCGCGGCCGGGCGGGACGGCTGGCGGACGGGCGATTCGGCACTGTCGCGTACGACGCAGGCGCTGGACGAGCACTTGGTCTGGGCCGCCGAGGAGGCCAGAGCCCTCGCCACCGCCCTTGGACTGCCTTCGGCCTGGGTCGAGGTACTGGAGATCGCCGCCCGCCTGCACGACCGCGGCAAGCGACGGCCTCTCTGGCAGCAGGCCATGGGGGCGCCGTGTGACGGAACGCTCTACGCCAAAACGAAGGGTGGCGGCATCCCGGCACGCCTCGGCGGCTACCGTCACGAGTTCGGCTCGCTGGTGGACCTTGTCGGGGACCGGTCGGCCTTCCCCGAGGTGTGGGCCCTCGACGACGACCGCCGCGACCTGGTGTTGCACCTGATCACCGCCCACCACGGCCATGCCCGCCCGGTGATCGACGCCATCGATCCCGACGTGCCCCCGCACAGGGCGCGCGCGGTGGCTCGCGACGCCGCCCTGCGCTTCGCCCGGCTGCATCGGCGCTGGGGTCCCTGGGGCCTGGCGTGGTGGGAGGCCCTGTTGCGCGCCGCCGACTGGCGGGCCTCGGCGCGGCTGGACGCATCGGCGCGGGAGGACATCTGAGATGGCCAGCCGGACGATTCCCGTCGATCCCTTCAACCCCGGCCAGGTGTTCGCCTGCCTGGGCCTGATGGAGGCCGCCGAAGCGCTGATCGGCCCCGCCGAGGGCGGCTTCGCCTGGGACCCCGGCGCCACGGACGCGACCTTCACACTGGCCACCGGGGGCGACGCCGACCCGGTGGCGGAGGTGCTGGACTTCCTCGCCAAGGCGGCGGTGGTGGAACTGGCGCCGGAGGGGTGGACGCCACCCGGGAGCGAGGGCAAGGGCGGCCAGAAACAGACGTCAGTGACCGACGACACCCCGTCGCGCGCCCGGGAAGTCTCTCAGACCTTCCCAAGCGATACCCCGGAGAAGATGGCCTTGCCGATCCGGCTGACCGGCGACAACCGCTCTTCCGTCTGTCTGGGACATTGGGCGGAGGACGAGAGAACGGGCCTAACGCCCTTCAAGTTGTACTCCGGCAACCGCAGCGGCGCCTCGATCGCGCGGGCGATGCTGCAGGGCACCTGGACGAAAGGCAAGAAACCTAAAGTCGTGACAAAAGGGATCGCACAGCTTCTGAAGGACGATCCCGAAGCCCTCCGCACCGACCCCTTTCGAATCCTGTGCCCCATGAAGGGATCGTTCAACCTCGATCCACGCGGGGCCTGGTCCGCCCTGGATGCCGGCTACTCCCCTGACAAGCAAGACATGAGGGTGCTGTCGTCTCCGGTCGTGGAGATGCTGGCCGCCTGGGGGCTGGAGGCCGTTCGCCCCGTTCCCGATGCGGGTCACGCCTACCGGTACACCCTCTGGCATGCCGCCCTGCCGACGCACCTGGCCCGCCCTGCCCTGGGCGGCGTCCTTGGGGACCTGTTCACCACCCGCGCGTTCCGATTTTCGCTGGCGATGGCCGGCAAAAACAAAGTTGTCACCACGGCCACGGAGGACCCTTGACCATGACCGAGCCCGCCCTCAAGCCTATCGACACGAGCACAGTGATGGGCTGGACGGACGATCCCCTAGGACCCGTCGCGCTCACCTTGCGGCAGGTCATGCTGCCCATCGAAGGACCAGGGTCGGTGATCTTCCCGCCCACCTATGCCGACCTGGGCTACTGTATCGATCGCCTGTCGGACGGAACGCGGGTGGCTCTGATCGATTCCGTCGGGTCGCAAGCCAACCGCATGGAGCCCCTGTTCAAGCATGCGCCGTTCGCGGATCTGGTACCCGAGGTTACCATCACCCTGGGCAACGGCAAGGTCGTCGATCTGCTGGACGTGGGGCATCGCCTGGGCGACGCGCTGGTACGGGCCTCGGGGCTGTCGGGCGCGGTCAAGGACGCCTTCCACGCCTTCACAGAAACCGGCAGCGCGGTACCCATCGCCAAGCTGGCGCCGACCTCCCTGGTCTTCGGCGCCTGGGACTCGCGAGGCGAGGGCGGCAAGCTACCACGCCTGGTCAGCGCCACCATCCGTGCCTGGGACGTGGACCCCATCCACCGGGCGGCGCAGTACAACCCTCCGGCGGATTACGCAACCTTGGACGTGTTCAGCGACGAGGAGAAAAAGAAGGCCGAGGGCAACGTCAAATCGCCCCTTGCCCAGCGTGGCTTCGTGCATGTGCCGGCGGTGGGTGACAAGGGCCAGGGGGAGTTGGGCGGCGTGATCGCACGTGGCGAGATCCTGCGTACGGTCACCGTGAACCTAGTGGCCTTGCGCGCCTTACGCGGCGAAAGCGACGACGCCACCGGGACCCTGCGGCGCTATATTCTTGGGCTGGCCCTGGTCGCCGCCACCGATCCCGGCGATGGCTTCCTGCGCCAGGGCTGCCTGCTAACCCCAGACCCGGACGCGTCCGCCGACTGGACGCTCGTGACGCGCAGCGGTCGGCGCGAGCCGGTGGCGCTGACTCCCGACTTGGCCCTGGCCTGCGCCCAGGACGCGGCCGCCGCCTTCGAGGTAGGCGAGAATTGGGCCGTCACCTTCGACAAGGCCAAGGCCAAAGCCGACCTGAAGGCCAAAGCCGACAAGGCGTGAAGGAGGGCCGGTCATGACGCGTCCCGACACCACGGCACCGTACGGCCTGGCCCTGACCATCGCCGTCCACCTGCTGGAACCGCGCTATCACGGCGCCGGCGACTGGCCGCCGTCGCCCTTCCGCCTGTTTCAAGCCCTGGTGGCGGGCGCTTTGCTCGGGCGCCCCCGGGATCATCGAGACACGCTGACCGATTGCTTCGCCTGGCTGGAGAGTCTGGATCCGCCGATCATCGCCGCGCCTCCGGTCTCTCCGGGCACACGGGTAACGTTCTATGTCCCCAACAACGATCTGGATGCGGTCGGCGGAGACCCCGCCAAGGTCCCCGAGATCCGTGACGCCAAACGGGTCCAGCCGCAGCTTCTGGAAGACGATCGGCCGATTCTCTACGCATGGGCCGTGCCGGCGACGGCCGAGGCACAAGCGCAGCAGGTCGCCGATCTGGCGTCCAGCCTGTTCCGTCTGGGAACAGGACTGGACGTCGCCTGGGCCACGGCCCAGGTCGGTCCCCTCCAAGCCCTCGATCAACGCCTGGCCGAGCACGGTGGCGCCCTCCATCGCCCCCTGCCAACACGATCCGACGACTCCCCCCCCCTACAATCCATGGCGCCGCACGCCCACGGCATCCGCTGTCCGGCCGGCGGATCTTTCGCGTCCCTCGCCTCCCGCCATGACGCCCAGGCCCGCCGCTTTCATGGCGGTGGCTTCCGTCAGGCGCCGAACGCACGCTTCCGCGTGCACCCTTACGACGCCGCGCCCATCCGCCTGTTGTTCGACATCGTCGACCCGGGGCCACCTGCGCGACCCACCGCACACCCTCTGAAGGGAGTGGTCGAAGTCACCGAACAGATCCGTGATGCCCTGGCGGCCCGCCTCAGGCACGGGGGAGAACCGGACACCCGGATCGAGGCGGTCATCATTGGGCGCGGTGCCACGGACACCGACAAGACCCGCCGGGTGCGGCTGATCCCGCTGCCCTCGATCGGCTCCCATCACGCCGACCGGGCCATCCGCCGTCTGCTGGTAGAGGTACCGGCGGGCTGTTCCATCACCGCCGAGACCGTCACCTGGGCGCTGACCGGCTGGGACCTGAGCACCGATCCTCAAACGGGAGAACTGCCGGCGGCCCCCGGTCCCACCCTGGTTCCGGACACCGGCGCCGATTCCATGCTCCGCCATTACGGGCTTGGTGATCCGTTCAAGGCGGCGGCCCGCGTCTGGCGCACCGTCACCCCGGCCGCCTTGCCCCTGCGGCGGGCGCGCGGTCGCGCCGCCGGCCGCGACCGCGCGGCCACCGAAGCACACCTGGCCGCCGCCGTTCAGACGGCCGTACGCCATGCCGGCCTGCCCCGCGCCACGGCGATCCGGGTGCAACGGGAGCCCTTCGAGGTCCGGGGCGAACGCGCGGAGATCTTCGCCCCAGGCACCCGTTTCGCACCGAATGTCCTGCATCATGTGGAGGTTGCGTTCGACACGCCGGTCACCGGCCCACTGTTGATCGGCGACGGACGCTTCCTGGGCCTGGGGCTGCTGGCGCCCGTGCGGACTGGGGCCGGGACATCCCCCGATCTGTGCCTCCTGCGCCTGGCCGACCCGGTCGCAGCCCCCCATCGGACCGCCCTGCTGCGGGCGGTGCGGCGAGCGTTGATCTGGCGCGCCGAGCACGATCCGGAGGCGCCGACCGCCAAGCCCCTGATCTCCGGCCACGCCGCGGACGGCGCGCCGCTGGGTGGCGGACGGCACGCACACATCTTCCTGACCGCCGTGGGGCCGGCGCCGGCGGGGCCTGTCACCCACGTCCTGGTGGTCCCGCCCTGGCGGTTCGATCCCGGACTCCATCCCGGAGCGCCTGGGCGGCGCGCCTTCCAGCGCGTGGTCGGCGACCTGCGCGAGGTGCGGGCCGGCGCGCTGGGCGTCCTGACCTTGCGGCCAGACGACGTGGCGGCCTTGCCCGCCGTGCTCGGCCCGGCCCGAGAGTGGCAAAGCACCACACCGTACCGCCCCACCCGCCATCCGCGCGACCGTGCCCGGGCCGAAACCGCCATCGCGCGCGACATCGGGGACGAGTGCCGGCGGCGCGGCCTCCCCAGGCCAACAGTGACCGTGAACGACCTGACCATGGGTCCCCGCGGCGGCACAGTGTCGGCCAGAGTCACGCTGCGCTTCGCCGTCGCGGTACCGGGACCAATCCTGCTGGGACGTGACTGCCACCACCACGGCGGCGGCCTGTTCCACGCCTGTTTCACGGACTCCCCATGACCGACCGCGCCGACCCCGACCGCGAGCCGGAACTGCCACTGCCGGCGCCGCCAGTGCCAGAGGGCGCGGCCCTGGTCCCCGTCCGGATGGTCGCCGAGCACGTCTACTGTCCGCGCTTGGCCTGGCTGATGTGGGTGGACGACGCCTGGGCCGACACCGCCGACACCGAGGAAGGCCGCCAGGTCCACGCCCGCGTGGATGCCGGCGGCGGCAGGCTGCCGGACACCCCGCCGGACGAGGACGACACCGAGACCATTCATGCCCGCGCCGTTGCCCTGACCTCGGCCCGCCTGGGCATCACCGGCGTCATCGACTTGGTGGATGGCGTCGGCGACCGTGTCAGCCCGGTGGACACCAAGCGCGGCAAGCGTCCACACGTGGCCGCCGGAGCCTATGATCCCGAACGGGTGCAGGTGTGCCTGCAAGGCCTTTTGCTGGAGGAGCACGGCTATCGCTGCGACGAGGGATTCCTTTACTACCGCGCCAGCCGCGAGCGCGTTCGCGTGCCCTTCGATGATGCCTTGCGCCAAACCGCCCTGCACGCCGTTCACGGCCTGCGCCTGGCCGCCGCCCAGGCGCGCCCGCCGCCACCGCTGATCGACAGCCCCAAGTGCCCGCGCTGCGCCCTGGTCGGCATCTGTCTACCCGATGAGGTGGGACAGTTGCACGGCACCACACCGGCACCGCGTCCACTGACCGCCGCCCGGCCGGACGCCCTGCCGCTGATCGTCCAGGCCGGCCACGGCAAGGTGGGCAAGAGGGGGGACGTGCTTCAGGTCGCCATCGACGATGCCCCGCCGGTCAAGGCCCGCCTGACCGAGGTCTCCCAGGTGGTTCTGTTCGGCAACGTCTCGGTCACCGCACCCGCCTTGCACGAGTTGATGCGCCGCGAAATCCCGGTGACCTGGCACACCCATGGCGGCTGGTTCCTAGGCCACACCGTGGGCTTGGGTCACCGCACCGTGGCGGCTCGTGAGGCCCAGTACCGCGCCGCCTTTGACCCCAACTGGACGCAGCGTTTCGCGCGCGGCCTGGTGTCAGCGAAGATTCGCAACGCCCGCACCCTGTTGCGTCGCAACCGACGCGACCATCACCCGCCCGAGGCCGTCGCCGAGCCACTGCGAACCCTGAAGCGCCTGGCGGGGGAGGACGAGCGAGCCACCGAGACCGCCTCCCTGCTGGGTTTCGAGGGTGCGGCGGCCGCCGCCTACTTTGGGGCCTTTCCCTTGATGCTGAAGGCGGCGGAGAAGCCCGGACTGGCCCTCGCCTTCGACTTTCACACGCGCAACCGCCGCCCGCCGGCCGACCCGGTCAACGCCCTGCTGTCCTTCGCCTATGCCCTGCTGACGCGCACCTGGCACGTGGCCCTGTCGGGTGTGGGCCTCGATCCCTACAAGGGCTTCTACCATCAGGTGCGCCACGGTCGCCCAGCCCTGGCGTTGGACATGATGGAGCCGGACCGACCCCTGATCGCGGACTCCGCCGTCCTGACGGTGATCAACAACGGCGAGGTCGCCCCGGGCGACTTCGTCCGCGCCGCCGGGGGCTGCGCCATGGCCCCGGCCGCCCGCAAGGCACTGATCGCCGCTTTCGAGCGCCGCTTGGAGCAAGAACTGACCCATCCCGTGTTCGGCTACCAGATCAGCTATCGCCGCCTGATCGAGGTGCAGGCGCGCCTGCTCTGCCGCCACCTGCACGGCGAGATCGACACGTTTCCTTGGGTCACGCCCCGGTGACGGAGGACCGCCGCCATGCCCGCGCCCACCGACGAGCACCTCTACATCGTGGCCTATGACATTGCCGACCAAAAACGCTGGCGCCGCGTGTTCAAGGTGATGAACGGCTACGGCGAATGGCTGCAACTATCGGTGTTCCAATGCCGGCTGTCCCGCAAGCGCCTGGTGCAGATGCGCGGCGCCCTGCGAGACGCCATTTTGGATGGGGCCGACCACGTGTTGATCCTGGATCTGGGTCCGGCCGACGCCGTGCGCCCCCGTCTGGAAAGCCTGGGCAAGACCGTGCAGGTGGTGGAGCGGACACCGATCATCGTGTAACCTTTCTGCGTGGCATCCGGTTGCCACACCGGCGCGAGCGCTGATGCGGTACGTCCGACTCGGGAAGCGCTCGAATCCGCTGTTTTTCTTGGTGAATCAAGGAACTACGTGCACACGGCGACGGCAGCTTCAAGGATCGACTCGACGATTGGGAGGACACTCTTGCCAGCACTCGAAAAGCGGCCCAAAATGGAAGGCGAACGAAGGGGTTACAAAATGGTCTCCTTTCCCCGGTGAAATGCCGGGGCCTCATTGAAGCTCGGCGGTGCGAGCACCGCGCCGGCCGCCCACCAGGTGGCCTTTCCCCGGTGAAATGCCGGGGCCTCATTGAAGCGGCGACCGGCTTGCATACCCCGTCATGGGCACCGGCCAACCTTTCCCCGGTGAAATGCCGGGGCCTCATTGAAGCGAGGCGGTGGGGATCCTGATGAGCCAGGAGGTCGTCGCCTTTCCCCGGTGAAATGCCGGGGCCTCATTGAAGCCAGGTGCAGGTGGCCGACCGCCTGACCTTCGGCCCGCCTTTCCCCGGTGAAATGCCGGGGCCTCATTGAAGCTCATCAGGTGGGCCAGCCCGGCCGCGTTGATCGCGCGCCCTTTCCCCGGTGAAATGCCGGGGCCTCATTGAAGCGTCATCCAGCACCTCGTAGGGGATGCGCACCTCGGCGCCTTTCCCCGGTGAAATGCCGGGGCCTCATTGAAGCCGGCTTCGCTTTGAATGCGACGTCTTTTTTCATCCTGCCAACCTTTCCCCGGTGAAATGCCGGGGCCTCATTGAAGCGACGGTGGGCCAGAGCAGTCCGCATACGCCTCCAGGCGACGCACCCTTTCCCCGGTGAAATGCCGGGGCCTCATTGAAGCCGCGCGCGAGCATTGACAGTCCCCGCCGGCGGCGGGGCCTTTCCCCGGTGAAATGCCGGGGCCTCATTGAAGCGCTTGATCCAACGCCGCCCGCGTCCAGGCGGTCAGGGCCTTTCCCCGGTGAAATGCCGGGGCCTCATTGAAGCCCATCCGGTAGAGTCGATCAGACCCGCCGGACCCCTCTACCCTTTCCCCGGTGAAATGCCGGGGCCTCCTCATTGAAGCGAGGACCACTACGCTTTTCATGTCACAGTAGACTTTGCCTTTCCCCGGTGAAATGCCGGGGCCTCATTGAAGCCTGGACATGCTGTCCTCCTGCCTGATCCGGCCGAACACCCTTTCCCCGGTGAAATGCCGGGGCCTCATTGAAGCAAGCAGACGCTGGTGATGGCGGCCATGCTGGCGTCGGGGCCTTTCCCCGGTGAAATGCCGGGGCCTCATTGAAGCGCCGGCCTCGGCTATCCCGACCTTGCGGCCGAGATGGCCTTTCCCCGGTGAAATGCCGGGGCCTCATTGAAGCGTCGAAACGGCGATGGTCCATATCGGCGACGCCATGGCCCTTTCCCCGGTGAAATGCCGGGGCCTCATTGAAGCGACCGGATTGCCATCGTCGACGCGGCGCCGGGCCGGGCCTTTCCCCGGTGAAATGCCGGGGCCTCATTGAAGCCCCCGAGCTACCCCCCTAGCCATGGGGTCCAAGATAGCCCTTTCCCCGGTGAAATGCCGGGGCCTCATTGAAGCCGCGCGAGTTCCACCAGCTCCGGCTTGGCATCGATCCCTTTCCCCGGTGAAATGCCGGGGCCTCATTGAAGCAGGCTGGTTTGGCGGCAGCCTCCCGCCAATCTAGAAGGGCCTTTCCCCGGTGAAATGCCGGGGCCTCATTGAAGCCAATCCAGGCCGAGGGCTTCTACAACCGGCTTCATGACCTTTCCCCGGTGAAATGCCGGGGCCTCATTGAAGCTGGGTGCCGTGGAAGTGCTGCTTGCGGACGGTGGTGGCCTTTCCCCGGTGAAATGCCGGGGCCTCATTGAAGCTCCACGCCTCGACAACCCGGCCAGTCGATTTTTCCGCCTTTCCCCGGTGAAATGCCGGGGCCTCATTGAAGCAGGGATGGATTGAACCTGTGCTGAAATTTTTCCTCGCTCCCTTTCCCCGGTGAAATGCCGGGGCCTCATTGAAGCCGTGCGGCATCGAGTGAGCGCTGGTCCAGATGCACGGCCTTTCCCCGGTGAAATGCCGGGGCCTCATTGAAGCGCTGAAATGCCGGCAATCCGGCGAGGCCCACAGCAGCCTTTCCCCGGTGAAATGCCGGGGCCTCATTGAAGCGCCGCCGGCCCGGCCGTGAATTTGCTGCGCCTGTGGGCCTTTCCCCGGTGAAATGCCGGGGCCTCATTGAAGCCCTCACCCCAATCCGGATGTCCCGATCGGGACGGTCAACCTTTCCCCGGTGAAATGCCGGGGCCTCATTGAAGCCTCGTCCCCTCGATCACCTGTCGCACTGCCTCTCGGGCCTTTCCCCGGTGAAATGCCGGGGCCTCATTGAAGCGCCGTCGTGAACGTCCGCGTCGTGCTCCAGCCGCCGGCCTTTCCCCGGTGAAATGCCGGGGCCTCATTGAAGCGTCGCTGAACAGTTCGAAGTCGGCCATCGCGCTGGAGTCCTTTCCCCGGTGAAATGCCGGGGCCTCATTGAAGCCCGTGAGCGTCCAGCTTGGCCCGCGATCCGGGCACCCTTTCCCCGGTGAAATGCCGGGGCCTCATTGAAGCCCTGCTTCACGGCCTCTCTCTTTCGGGCTCCACAGGTCCTTTCCCCGGTGAAATGCCGGGGCCTCATTGAAGCCCGAAGTAGTTCCCGGTGCTCACCGTGCCGTCGGCGCCTTTCCCCGGTGAAATGCCGGGGCCTCATTGAAGCGAGGGCATCGGGTCAGTCTCCGCCGAGCTTTTGCTCCCTTTCCCCGGTGAAATGCCGGGGCCTCATTGAAGCACGGTAGTCCCAGGCCGTCTCGACGCTCTCCTTGGTCCTTTCCCCGGTGAAATGCCGGGGCCTCATTGAAGCCCCTTGGGGAGGATGAGGCATGACCATTTCGACGATTACGCCTTTCCCCGGTGAAATGCCGGGGCCTCGTTGACACCGGGTGGCGGTGTCGCCCGGCTATCGGCCGCCGGGATCTTTCGAGGCAGACATGCCCCAGCCTCCTTGAATCCGCGTGGCGTACCCACATTCAGGGCGGGCGGGCGCCCGCCCTGGTCATCGTAAGCAAAAAACCTAGTGTTTCCAGAAGGCTTTCCGGCCCTCACGGTTCGCGTCCGCGCGGCTGAGCCCGATGTCGCGCACGTCACGATCGCTCATGCTCAGCAGGATGGCGCGGGCGCGCATGCGGCCTCGCCAGCGGCGTACCGTGCGGGACACCGCCGCCCAGGTGCCGGTTATGGCGACCGGCCAGACACGGGGGCCGGTCATCCCGGTCGCGCGGGGATCGAAGACAGGCTCCGTCAGGGGCGTGGAAACCATGGTGAACCTCCCTTTAAGGGGCAGGCGTCATCCGCGCTGGGCCCGACCCCACGGCACCAACCGTTCATGACGGTGCCAGGCGGCCCTGGATCACGCCCGGGCGGCCGGCCGATCCGGCCCCCTCTCGAGACTTTCAGTCTGGGGATGACCGGGACGCCAAACGATGTCGAAAACCTAAAGGCACTTTAGCGCCGCGGGCGATCGTCGCCCGATCCACCCCCCGATCCACCTCCCGACCCACCTCCCGACCCACTCCTGGGAACACCTTGGCCGGGGTCACGACCGGATCAGCTTCAGCCCCCTTAGATTTCCGACATCGTTTCCGGAGGCGAAACGGCTCAGGGTTCTTCCTCGTCGGCACGCGGCCTCGCCCGCCGCGCCCGCCCCTTGTCGCAGGAGGACCCCCGCCCATGACCATTTCGCGAGACGGCCCCGCCATGCCGCAGTCCCCCGCACGGATGGGGATGGGGATGGGTCGGGGCAACGCCGTCCACATGGCCCTGCCCTTGCTGTTCGTCGCCCTGTATGGATCGGGCTTCGTCGGCGCCAAGCTGGGCTTGCCCCACGCGCCCCCCCTGACGTTCCTGGCCCTGCGGTTCGCGATCGCCGCCGGGGTGGTCGCGCTCATCGCCCTGGCCCTCCGCGCCCCCTGGCCAAGCACCTGGCGCGACGCCGCCCACATCGGCATTGCCGGCGGCCTGACCGTCGGCACGTTCTCCGTCGGTGTCTTCGTCGCCCTCGACCTGGGCCTGTCGCCGGCCCTGTCGGCCTTGATCATCGCCTTGCAGCCCATCCTGGTCGCCATTGGCGCCCAGGGCATGCTGGGCGAGCGCCTGGCCGCGCGGCAGTGGCTGGGCCTGGGGCTCGGCCTGCTCGGCGTGGGACTCGTCGTCGGCCACAAGCTCGAGCTCACGGCGGATCACGTGACCGGCCTGACCGTCGCTAGCCTCGGGCTGCTGGGGTTGAGTCTGGGAACCCTTTACCAGAAGCGGTTCTGCGCGACGATGAACGTCTATTCCGGCGGCGCCCTTCAGTCGCTGGCCGCCCTGGGCCTCTGCCTGCCCTTCGCGCTGCTGCTCGAGGACATGCGGATCACCTGGACGGCCGACTTCGCGATCGCGCTCGGCTACATGTCCCTCGGCGTGTCGGTGGGCGCGCTGAGCCTGCTCTACGTGATGATCCGGCGCGGCGAGGTCAGCCGGGTGGCGAGCCTGTTCTACTTCGTGCCCGTCTCGGCCGCCGTCGTGTCCTTCGTTGTCTTCGGCGAGCGGATCGACCTGCCGGTCGTCGCCGGCATCGCGGTCACCGCGCTCGGCGTCATCATGGTCAACCGCCCACCCCGGCGCCGCGAGGGCACACCCGCCTTGTCACGGTGCTAGAGTATTCCGAGATCAAGTTGGGTCGCGATACGGACCAACTTGATCTCGAAGATACTCAAGACCTATAGAATGAGAGTGAAGTCGGGTCAGCTTGACCCAAGCTGATCCCGCTTCACTCTAGCCGCCAGGGACCGCCGGCCCGGCGTCGCGGATCACGGCGCCGGGTGGTCATGAGGGGCGCCGGAAGCGCCATCGAAGACGGCCCGGCACCGGGGGTCCCGCATCCACGCCTGGGCCGTGCGCTTCAGCCAGGCGCGAAACGCCTGGGCACGCGGGCGCAGCGGGCGCAGGCCGGAATACACCATGTAGTAGGACGTGGGCTCGACCAGCCAGCGCTCCACGGGCGCCACCAGCACGCCAGCCTCCAGCAGGTCCCGAACCAGGGAGAGCCGGCCCAACAGCAGGCCCGTCCCCAGCTTCGCCGCCTCGACCGCCAGATAGCTATCGGAGAAGAACAGCGTGTCCCTAACCTTCGGGCAGGCCACCCCCTGGTCCACCATCCAGGCGGTCAGGTCACGCTTCACGCCCTTGAGGCCGCCGGCGTCGTCGATCACCGGCAGCCCCTGAAGGTCCGCCGCCCGAAGACCGCCGTCTCGGCGTCGGTCAAGATCCGTCAGCAGCCGGGGGTGGCACACCGGGACCGCGGCCTCGGGCAGCAGCTTTTCAACAATCAGGCCCGGATAGCTCCCCAGCCCATAGCGGATGGCCAGGTCGATATCGTCCTTGGCGAAGTCGGCCAGGGTCGTGGTGGCGATCAGGTCGATGGTCACCTCGGGATGCTGGTCGGCGAACTCGCCCAGACGCGGCAGAAGCCAGAGAACCGAGAACGACGGCAGAATGGACACGCGCAGCGTGCCCTCTGTGTCGTCGCCGACCACCTTGCCGGTCGCCTCGGCGATCAGGGCCATGGCGGCGGCGATGGACTCGAAGTAGGCGGCGCCCCGATCCGTCAGCCTCAGCCGCGACCCGGAGCGCTCGAACAGGGCAATCCCCAACCATTTCTCCAAGGCCCGGATCTGCTGGCTGATCGCCGATCCGGACACCGAAAGCTCCTCGGCGGCGGCGGCGATCGTGCCGGTGCGCGCGACGACGTCGAAGGCCCGCAGGGCATTGAGGGGCGGTATGAACGTCTTCATCGACCACGACGCGGTATTGAGGAGACACGGACGACCAACGCGCCGGAACGGGAGCGCGAGAGGCGGGATGAGGGACTAGAGCAGATCGTGACCAACCTGAATCACTCTGCGTTTCAGGTTGGTCACGATCTGCTCTAAAATCAATTACATAGGGCGGATTCACGCCTCGCGTTGGACCCATTGTCGGGGTCAAACGCAAGGCGATCCGCCCTAGAGTATTCCGAGATCAAGTTGGGTCGCGATACGGACCAACTTGATCTCGAAGATACTCAAAACCTATAGAATGAGAGTGAAGTCGGGTCAGCTTGACCCAAGCTGATCCCGCTTCAC
>Ga0126339_10000049_pt1 | contig 40103 bp, 41 predicted proteins | sample OrbTmetagenome_2_FD_92532 | JGI IMG/M metagenome (GOLD analysis project Ga0126339, IMG submission 92532) | Coral microbial communities from Petempiche,Puerto Morelos, Mexico - Orbicella T R C metagenome | ecosystem: Host-associated > Invertebrates > Cnidaria > Coral | place: Petempiche,Puerto...
ATGTATGTGTAGGAGGGATAGAAAGAAAAATAATTAATTTTTTTTGCAAAGAAAATAAAAAAACAGAACGCAACTGAGGTATGTGGGGAAGGAAAAAAAAAAGAAAGAGGAGGGGGTGGTGGGGGGGGGGGGGGGGGGGGGGGGGAGTCGAAGAAAAGGGTGGAGTCGTAATGTGTCGTAATATGTCGAAAAGTAATTTTGCTACACATAGCGCGCAATAACAAAGGATGGACTCACCGCGAGATTAAATTAAAATTTACTCAGCTGTTCACCTGCAGAATTACATTTGTCGTGGATCCTCCAAACCCTCTGCGCAACCAACCTTTCAGATTATAATTTGAAAACGTACCACGTGACATTCAACGACCATACCCCAGGAGAACATTGAGTCCTTCAATGCTCCTCTTAGCTCCCGCGCGGGTACGCTCGATTACCACCCGGGAAAGGAGTTCGTGCTCCCCCCCCCCCTCCTCCCCGGGGAGAGGACGGTAGGCGGGACTCGAGAGAGCGGCGGAAATCGAGCCCACCCCGCGGGTGGCATTGAGAGTGTTGGGAGAACATTAAGCGCCTGAATGGAAGCGGGTGATTATTTACGATGCTATTTTCCTGTTGCACATGGCAATGCTATTACCTTTCCTTGCTTTTGGCATAAGGAGTCGTAAGTCTTCTACAACGGTCCGAATCGTTGCGGACAAATTGCAGCAATAGCGATACAGAGACCCGTCTCTCGCAAAACACACGTCACTATATATTATCATTTCTTGCCAAGGGAACCTATTTAGAGACGATAAACGAAAAAGATTTAAGGATGGTAAAGATTAAGGAAGATTGGCAGATCACGGACGAAGCACTTTGCATTTCCACCCTAAACTTTCCAAGATACGTGATCCAAGCTCTAAACACTTGAGAGAGCAGACACGCGCGGCACTAAACTTAAGATACTCGCTGTCCGCAAAAGCTCGCAAATAACTATTTGTTCGCCCCACATCATCGCAAGGATCAATCGAAAGGGTCCGAAAGACTATCAAGATAAGACAACACTTGATGAATTGAAGAATATGAACTTGTTTATTTATAAAAATAACTTAATATATTCATAACAAGTCGTGCTGTACAAGTATATTGAACAAGTCCCTTGTGGCTCACCAACACAGATTGGAATCATATTGAGAATATCTCAAAGAAACACAAAGGCAAGAATAAATCGATCACACCATCACAACTGTACAAATACGGCATTTTATGCTGGTCTACTGGTTGGAAAACAAAATACTTTTTCAGGCAGAAACCCACCTCATAAATTGACTGTACCCATGCTGTAGAACTTACATGACACGTCTCTCCCTTTACAACGTTTCTGGTTGGACAGTAACAATCGAAAAATATCGAGGTTCTGTTAGCGAAGTTTTCCGAAAAATGACATTTGTTCCACAACTAAATGACAGGAAAGGCATAAGAATATTTGGATTCTCTGAGGCAACTCCAATTTACAGTCGGTTTATGTAACGAGCATGCACACAAAGAATAAATATCTTAATTTTGAGCAACTTCGCAACTATTTACAACGTGTTGGAGTGTAAGTGAGATAATATTAAAATTACACATCGAACACCTGTGAATGCTTCCTTGGGAACGCTAAAACATTCTTGAAATGATTCATGGACGGGTTATAAAGCATAATTCAAAGTTCAGGTATTCTGCAAATCATTGTGGTTTAAAAATTGTTTTGCACAAGTTTCCATGAGTTGGACAAGTTTCCTGGATCCAACACTATGGCAACCCCAGCTAAGATCCAGTGCTCCGCAGTCTTGGAGCACTTGATGGGTAAAGTAAACGAGCAACACTGTCGAGCCTGAAAAGATAAAACAAAGGAATTTAAGTACGGGGTATTACTACAGAACAAAACTTGTATCACAGCATAACAGGCTCGGGACAAAACCAAATCCCACCTAATAACGAACTCGAAGTTGGAATAAATCTGACACTCACCCTATTCATAAACACTGGACAACGATAAACGTCCAAATCATCTGCCTCGTTCCTCTCTTCGCGCCCAGGTTCCTCCTCATCGGGTATGACAGCGGACACAAAGAGGTCTGGTAATTGTAATATGGCCGACCTGTGAATTACAGGTAGGAAGAAGCAGACGGTTAAAAACAACCTTTTGCAGTCGGTATCGCGTATTGGATACTAATTTTGCAAAGCAATATGAAGGACGCTGATGGCGCTTCCCACGTGATGATGTATGCCAACGTAACAGCTTTCCGAGTGCAATTTTCGATTAGATACTAGTAACATTGTATGAATCAGAAACTCTTCGGGTCTTCCAACAAGAAATTTACAAACATGGCGCCTTTAAACATCCTTAGTTTCACAAATCAATTTACTACAGGCATGTATTTTGTTAGCCTACGTGTAGCCGTACCCACCCCCCGAGGAAAAACGGGAGGGAGGGAACGTCTACGTTCCCTCCCTCCCGTTTTTCCTCGGGGGGTGGGTACGGCTACACGTAGGCTAGTATTTTGTCCGGCTCTTTTACGGCCTATACATTTTCCTTTTTACTGCTGTGTAAAACTTGAAGTATCTGATGGCTACTGACAGCGGAAAACGCGCACCCCGAAATGTTTGAAGATGAGGCAACTTAGGAAACCTTTTTTACTCTCGAGTGTCAATGTCAGCATTAAAAAAAGAATCACCCAAAATCATTGTTTCAAGTATCGGAAAACAAAAACAAACAGCAGCTCAAGGAAACACGCTCGATATTTTAAGTTTGAATGGTCACATACGAGTGTTTCACCCCGACTTGACAACTGGAGTGCCATTTTGTCCGTATGATATTGCTTATGAGAGGTCTTACTTAAGCTTTCTATAACACACACAATACTTACATTGGTTCCACAAGGCATTCTTGATCAAGGTCCAGTGACGCACCTTCAATGAACAGCCCACTCACCACCAGGCCTTGCTCCAAATCGTCGCTACTTTCGTCACGTGATAAGTAAGACTTCGCCAATGAACAGCGAAGTTCAACCTGTGAAGGATTCGGCAGAATTTTTCACAAACTGTCGCTGGCTTGTTCTTAATTCCAATGGTTACAAAACACTTGTATTCGGAACAAGGAAAGCTACCACTTAAGCGATTAACTAGAAAGTAGAGAGTACCTCGTCCACCGTACACCCAGCCATGGCGGCCTTCTCGTGCCTCAGTGACGTCATCAGCGCTCCGGGGTTGGCCAGGCCACCAAGCCAGACGGAAGTCAGCTGACCACGACCTACTAAGGGCTCGGAGTTTGGATTCGGAACGATACCACGCCGAACCCAGTCACTGAGTTGCTTGTGGCGCCGACTTAAGTCTGTTTTGAAAAGAAAAACAAAAAAAAGCAGCTGAACTGTTAGTACAATGAAGCAAGGCTGACACTACTTAGAAAACTAAATGCGACAACGACAGGATAGAGTCCAGCCTGAAAGCCAAGAATTGCAACCGTGGACAGCTGTTTCGACCTTGCTGGGTTGTCGGAGCCGAAATTACAGCAACCAGCACAAAGGGTAACTGTCTCCTAAATGCCAATGGTAATGACCTCAGATGAATCGAAATGTTTGCGGATTGATCAATGTCACGTGCACACCGCGTGACTGTGGATAACAGGCTAAAATGTCGTGATGACAAAATCCTACAGAAAATACCTGCACAATGCCACTTAGAAGAAGACAGCATATCCGCTGAGACAAAACTAAATACAAATGTGGCAAGGGACTCCAACTGAAAATCGGCTAGCATGCTGCTTTTAGAGATCCTACTTATACCAGCAGCATTTTAGCTTGCAGCCCCTTACCACATTTGCATTTTATTCGATCTCCGCCATATTGTTGTACGTTTTCTGTTTTTTTTGTTTTTACTTCTTCGTTTCTCAGACACGGAAAGGTGACTCAATTTAACGCCTTAAAAAGAAAAGCATGTCTTGGCTATGCAAAGCAACCCAGTTGGTGATGTCACCATTACCTATGAGCCAAGATGCAAGACTGTGGGGGGAGGGCTGACAATCGGGATGCAGCCAATCACTGGGGACCACTTCTTCCTGCAGCGCATCAACAACGGGCACGAGGGATGTTGGGATTGCAGGTGAGCCTCCCAGCACGCACTGCTCCAGAATTTGTAAAGAGTGCCGGATGTGATAAAGAAGACAATTAAACCACTGGCATTCCTGAAAACAAATGAAGAAAAAACAAGATTTTACCCTGGTAATAACCAACTTTGATAAAAACCATCGTTTCTTAAAATGTTCAGTTTTACAGGAATGGCCAAAATTAGAGAAGTGGGAGTAACAATCTTGAGCAGAATTTCATGAATCGTCCGCCTTGCAAAGTTTTTACGCGATACAACAGTCAAACAGCTGGAGTAAATCCTCAAGCAAAAGATCATAAGGTGTCAAAACTAATGAGCCAGCAATGAACAGTGGAATTCCCATTTCTCAAACCCTCAATTTTTCCAACTTCCCGATAACTCGAACCGCGAAAAACGGTGAGCTCTCGCCAGGCTTCTCCCCTATTTTTTCGTTCGCTGTTTTAATTTCGCGCTGCGTCCCCAACTAACTGGACGCCTGGAAAAGGCTATTTCCCTCCCCTCAGTCAGACACTGTAATTTTACCTTCGATTTCTCCAACTATCCGATTTTTCAAACCAATTTTCGTTTTCTTTGGAGCGTCGAGAAACTGGGAATCCAATGTTACTTCTTTAGAGTGTAATTAGCCTCTCTACCCAGAGTATATATGCTACGGATGCAACAAAAATGATCATTTTATTATACCTTCTGTAAGACATAACCCATAGACTCTGACAAGCGTTCATCCGAACCAACAGTGCTACCGGACTCTGAATAAACAGACAAAGCTCGCAGCTGAGACAACACGCGTGGAAGAAGCTGAGTGACAGGCATAGCTCCGTCTCCTTCTATTTTTAGCAGCGTGGGCAGCCGTTCAAGACATAGGTCCATTGATGCACGCAAGCGAGGCATGTTAACCACGGCTCCAGCTGAAGGTTCTTGCGCAAGCGCAGTGGTATGATTGATGTCCCGGTGCAGCTTGTTGAGTTTATGAATGAATTCAGAGGTACTGCAAAATTAAGAATAGCGCCATGTTATTAGCAACTATTACAAATATAATCTATCAAGTATTTTCGCTCGAGCACGATTGCTCTAAATGCGTCAAGTGACTGAATAATCCCCCAGCTAAAACTGGGATAATATTCCCCAATTTTCAAAACCGCGCGTGTTGCGAAACATATTAGATGGATAACAAACACAATAGCCTCCATTTGGTGCGAAAATAAGCTCGGATATTTGTCCTTGGACATTTTCTGTTCCTCAAATCTCTCAGTTTTCCTCGAGCTACGCTCTCGGAAAACTGTTTGCTTCTCGGAACAGATAATGTCCGCGGACAAATATCCGAACATACTTTCGGGCCAAGTGGAGGCTACTGTTTATATAGCTGCTGTGTGCCCGCTACTGGACCTGAGCGTGCATATTTGTTTTAATAGAATAAGAAGCATGAATAGAAATTATAAAGCACGTACGCTCCGGATGTTGTGTTGCCAATGCAATCACCGCCCTCTTCTAGGATGTAAATTTTTTTTTTTTTTTTTTCAATTTTAAGACAAATTTTAAGATGCAAACGTGCATTATTTCCTAACAGAGCACGGAACACCATCTCCCATTTGGTAAATAACTCTTTGAAGTTAATTCTTACCGAGCCTCATTGTATTCCCGTTCGACACTAATGTCTAGACCCAGAGCCTTAACTGTACTCATGACCGCGTCCTCTGTCCCAGTCTTCTCGTTGAACCATTTGCTGTACTCGGTTGAGTCTACATTGGCCGGTGGTACAGGCAGGCTGATGGAACCTAGGGCGAGCGATGAGTGCTGTTGAAGAGCGGTCTCTTTAATCACTTGATGTGTCAGGATTGCAACATAGCGCCGGTCCCATGGGTCAGATACTTTTCCACCATACACACCCTACCAATATAACAGTACAACACATGAACTTTCGCACGTATGCTATAAAAAGCTCTAATCTTCCAGAAGCTATTATCGAGAACTATAATCTCAGTAGACCGCAACGCCGAAGACTCGTCACCCTTAGATTAACCACAAACAATCTCAAGACCGCGGAAGATGGAAAATGAATCACGTGGTCTTCTTGTCAGCACCACGTAGACAAGTGTTCAGCGTGACGTGAAAAACTAATCCTGTGGTTCAGTTCAGACCAACGTCCTACATGATGAATGCTCTAGCTACCACGTTGGGTTTAGATCGTGAGGAATTCAAATGAATCTGGGAAAGAGAGAGTACACTAGCGTACAGAGTTGAGCAACGTGTCAGGAAAAAAAAGGAACAAAAGAAAACTCACTGTGGTCAGACAATATAAAATTCACTATAGCATATTATCGCAACATATTTTTTGGGACAATCTTACCTCAGCGATAACATCAGAAAGTGCCTTTAACTGTGACGCCCCTAAGCCCTCTTGCTTTGAGGCCCATTTGATCACCATTTCAAATGACGTCAGTAAGTCACGTGTAGACAAAGGGTAGCGACCGCTGGACGCTCGCGTACCGAGCTGATGGCGCATAAGCAACACACTGTGATTGACACATAAACCAAACAAGGTGGAACGGACTGCGAGGGACTGCTCACGAGCTTGTTCCCAATACAACCGAGGAACAGCCTGTTAATGAGAAAACGATACTCAGCGAATGACATCATGAAAGAAATATAACGTAGAACTGCGAAAGTAACTGTCTCCCAAAGTGGTAAATTTGGATGGCTAAAGTTTTAAGCGTTAACTCTCCGTAGGAGCTAGGGTTTCTAGAGCAGCCTAAGTCCTCATCCCGTTACACAAAAACACATGTCAAACACATATCTGCAATTTTATTATGATCACTCCTGGTAGCGTATCCTCGATATTTTAAGATATCTTAAAGTGCTTCGATGAACGCCTAGGCCAACGCTCGGAAAAAAAAAGTACTTATTGCTTTCTTAGATTAGAAACTGCCTTGTAGCTAACGATTACCTGGGCACTCCCCCGTTAATTTCCAAAACAAGGATTCCACCCCACCCCAAAAACAGATGTAGTTTTTCAGCAAGTAAAATCTCCCCCACCTCTCCCCTCAAAGAAGCAAGAGATAGTTCAAATGAATGTAATAAATGTTTTGAACCAAGCAGTATCAGCGTTTCGTCTTGGGTGATCGTCAGGGTGAGGGTAGTTCTGAAAAGAACTGTTGTTGGTGACTGACGTTTCGACAATCAGCGGAAGTCATCTTCAGAGTCAAGTGAATAGTGTGTGTCAGTCAGTAATGTTACAAGTCTGGTCCGTTGAAAGTGATTGGCCAGTTTAGTCATGATGGTATTGGCTAAAAGACTCGTGTTAAGTTTGTCAGCAGTCACTGGTCGATTGTAGTAAGGTTCGAACCATCTTTTGTTAGTCCCAACCGAGTGCTTGGCTGTTAGGCAAAGCTGCCCCATCATACCTCAAGTGTGGACGTAATGATGGTTTTCAAGTCCAGGTCCTTAGAGTTCAGGGGTTGGTATTCAGGTCCCTCCCTCTGTACCACGTCCCAGGCCAGCTGATGTGAGAACAGCAGAAGTCCTACTGGCAAGTGATCCGCGGGCTCGCAAAGCAGGAAAACGCGCCATTGAGATGGAGTCGAGGACGTTTCTAAACAATTTTTTAAAAAAGTCACACGATTACTTACATTGCACACAAAATTACATACCAAATCGTTTAAATCAAATTGTCAGTAGTTCGTCTAGTGTGATCGGCCCGAAGAAGATAGTCCTTAAAAGGACCATATTGTGGTGACGGACGCTTACAAGTCATCTAAATAGTCAGGTGAAAAGCGTCTACTATCAGTCAATAATGTAAGTCTCTCGCTGCAAGAATCGTCAGTATAAGTTTCATCAACAGTAATTAGTCAGTTATTGTTAATTTCGATGCATCTTTCGTTAGTCAATATAGTGGTTCCGTTTGAAAAAGAGTTCCTTTGTTGGTTATGCTAAAGACGTAGATAAGTCAATTGTTAGGTGTTGGTAGCTGTTATATAGACTTCGAGTAGTCCACGCTTCTCGCCCCAAGGATTTCACGCGGCCATTTTTTCCTCGCGGTTTATTTACGGTCTCGCTCGACGGACTAAGCGAAAGAGGGACTGCTCGTAGTCTAGCAGTTATAATATGACGACCAATGTTTGGCGTAGAAGTGTTTTAGAACCCAAACTATTCTAGCCCTTAAATATATTCCAAGCCTCTCTGCTCCACTCCATCCCAAAATGACGGATACTTACCCGCTTGCAAATGAAGTCTGGACAATCGATTATAAAGTTGCTCAAGCCAATGGCGGGAAGCCAGTTGAAGGTTTTCTATCACTAACCAAGTGTCAGTCCGCACGGCGGTTGCTAAGGCAACATCAATGATTTCTTCCTGCCCGTGTCCCACGGATATCTGCTGGCACTGCACATTATGAGCCTGCAAGTTGAAAAGCCAATAACCTTATTCAATTTGTCTGAGATTGCCTGCACATCACGGTCTCTTCTGGGTTAAGCGAGGTGTTACCACAAAGCTACAACTAGATTGCACCATGCAAAAGGCTAAGTTACAAAGAGTACTGTGAGGCTTGGAAGCGTGCCACAAAGCTTGGTTAAATGGCGTCTCATAAGACTTGGCTGCACGGCATGAAGAAAACATTCTATGAGAGAAACATGCAGCAATCGGCTTACAATTCTGCAAGGTAAAAATTATTACATACTTCGACGGTTTCAAAATAGCATTGAAGGTATTGACGAACCGAACGCATGGTTGGAAAATATACAGAGTAATACAATTCCGTCTGTCTCACCTCCGCTATCCGTCGAATGCTCTCAACAGGACTAATCTTGAATGGCGTGTTCATAGACGTGTGGTCTGGCATCACGACAAAAATAGGAATCGAATGTTTAATACCAGACAGGAGTTCATCGAACCGCGGAAGAGACTTTTCCACTAGATCACCCACTTCATTTTCAACAAATATAAGCATGGCTCGTTCAAATCTATCAGAACGCAAACAGCGAATCATCAACAGTCTGTCAAGTGCAGTCAGGGTTGGTGAATCTTCAGCGTCTTCACTTTCTATGGGCAGCGGTTGCGCTTCGGGGCGTTCGCTCTCATACCAGTCCCTCCACGGTCCAGGATTGGACGCGATGTGAGTGCAGACGCTGTCCAAGGGACCTTTGAGGCTGGATACGGCCATGATTAGTTCCCAAGACTCTTGCGCGATCCAGCTTGGCTGAAGGAGCGTGGGATCGAAGTCTGAAAGCGCAGGAACTGGAGAAGATAGCTTTCCTAGAAATAACACAGAAGAGTGGGGTTAGTTCAAAGGCGAAATGTTCGTTAAATTAAGAGTTAAAGTTTAGGTGAACTTACCAGAAAGTAGAAGTGAGATTTCCTCCTGGACCAGCCCGTCTTCAGCACGTTTTTCTACTTTGTAGAGCGTGAGAAGAGAAGAGAATAACAATCGATGGTGCTGGTCTATACTCCTGTGAATGAACAAAGGATAAAAACTCGTCATCGTCAATTAGTTTTGCTCTCTTAGAAACTGTAACTCAGGAATAGCTAACTAATTGCAGATTTTAAGCGTACATTACCCTCCTCTCTTACCATTTGACTTTATCTACTAGGAATTAAAATATTGAAGACCGCTACAAAAGGGAGAGAAATCACAAGTCTGCCATGACCCTCGGATTGAACGCAAGTTCATCAGTGGCAGGTAACCCATCAAATCCTTTCTTCAGAGCGTATAACTGACCTGTTAGCCAAAGCATGATAGCGCTGCATCTGCTTAATCTCCTGTTGAGCTGCAGTACACAAGAAGCAAAACGTACCTGCTAACGTGACGGTAGAATGATTGGCTGAGCGAGTCAATGAGCTGATCTGTCTGCTCAGGGCTATAAGGGGTGTATTCCACGCCGGGAGATGGCAGTTGGACCTCAGCTGGAAGGATAACTGACATGCGCTTGGATGGCAGCTTCTTATGAGAAGGATTTCGACCTTCATCACCTGCAGAGGGAAAGAGAAAGGTCCGATAATCTTTCATAACACGACTCCATTGAAGTTATTCGACTAATTCTGTTATTCCACGTTTCTGTGAATGATCACTGATTGACATTTCTATCATAGCCACCAGCCTAACGGAGCTGCCTCACCTGATATAAGTCTCTTTATTTTCAAATTTAAAAAATTGAATTTAATCTAGAGGAAACATACGAAAGAAATTAAAGGAGCACGCCATTTCTAACGCGAGGCACTCATGCCGAGGCGCTGATTTGAAGTTTCAAAACGCCTGTATTAAGATTTTAAGGAAGCTGTGGCGCATTGTCTTAAAAGTCGATCGAAGAAGGCATTAAAATAATAGGTAAGACAGAACAAAAGAGGTCATTAAAAACCAACAAGAAAAAGGAAGACTTGAACTGAGGAAGACTGATATGATATTTAAACTATACTAACCCAGGTGTATAAATGGGTACCAGCGAATTTAATGCTGGGAGTGATCCTGCAATCTTGCAATGGACTGGCATCCCATCCAGGGGGGAGTAGAACTGAATACTCCTAGTCGCGTCATGCTACAGAAACCGGGATAAGCTCAGACCTGGCCCATATGCAGACTTTACCTTTACCTTTAATAACTTTGCTTACCCTGAACCACAGCCGGTGGTGGCGCTCCTTCCACATCAACCGCCTTAATCTGAACAGTCGTTCTAGATTCCTTCTTGATCCCCTCCGTGTCTTCACTGTCTGATTCGTATTCCAGTTTGTCTTTGAAAGGCTCGACATCCCGCCCGACCGCAGACCGGAACAGAGATAGGAAGTAACCGAGGGAGAAGCGATACTCGTGCTGTACTCTGGACAGCGAACTCAACAGCGAAAACATCATCACCGCACGCTTGGCCAGCGGTTGGAAGAGTTCGCGCAAACTCTTCAGTCTGTTAAAGTTGTTTAGTGTGTGGGTCAGACGGTGAGCGACCTGGAACGAGACAACAAGAAATAATTACAACAAAGCTATTTGAACAAACTCAACAATAATTTTACAGGACGTTCTGCCTACATGAATACAGTCCAAACCAGATTACACAGTTAACTCTTTTTACATAAAAATAATTTCACACTTTTTTGGTCTTTGTCATTTCGGACTGGAAGCAGCCTTGTCCCCAAGGTAGAGAGACCTTGGGAAAGAGTTTCGGCTGGAGGTCGTCTCACTCACCTCAGACCTACACTTGACAAGTTCAGCAATGACTTCAGTTTCCTCCCAGATGTCAGTGCCCTGCCGAGCGGTCACCAGACCTATCAGCTTGCTGTCGATGTTCTCCAGCAGCCTCAGTAACTCCATCATCACCATCAAACTCTTACGGCTCTCCACATAGAGCTCAGGCTGCACGCGGTGAAAAGCCTCGATCTCGATCTCCTCGGCCAAGGCTTCCTCGTCAAGTCGTAGGTTCACCAGAGTGGTGATTGAAGATACTTCAGTGCTGAAGGCTGGCCGAGAGGATCTGGATATGAGGTACAAGCGAAACTCGGGGTGACACATGACGCGGCGGGAACCAAACTTTACCAGCTGGGAGTCTGAAAACCAAAAGACGAGATAAATTACTCTAAACCTTCAAATACGAGAATCGCAGGTGCAAAACAAAAAATATATGGTTTAAGCTTATAAACTTGACATATCGGGCATCTGTACGAAATTGAATGGTAAATGGTATCCCAGGGTTAGATTTAGCGATCAATTTGACAAAAGCACAATAAAGCCGCGCTAATTAGCCTTGTAGTGTACTCTTTTCCACCACACAATATTGAAACCTTGCAATTTACTTGCTAAACTATTGAATCTTTCTACAAGAGAATTAGATTCGTAGACAAAACCAGGTTTGGAAAACTAAACTACGTGAAAAATCCTCATTCAAGGAACAATGAGCTATTTTGTCTGTTTTCCAACCCAAGCTTTGTGTCACACCTTGTTCAGTCTCTTCACTAGTGGATGTGGTGACGTGATAAATTAGAGGCATAAAGAGCGAGTCGACGTCACGATCGATATTGTATAACACCAGAGCTGTGCCACTTGTTACTGCCTTCTCAATCTTCAGAATGGAAGATGGGTCACTGAGGGACAAAAAACAACCGATGATTAAACCATGGGCTCTTTTGTAGAAGATCACCTACAAGAGACCATTTCAACCCGGGGAGAAGGGCTTCGTTGACCTTTTTGGGGGTAATTCGGGGCCATCCATACACCTCTTACAATAGGCCATTTCCGAGTTGCCTTGTGCTTCTGTTCCAAAACGAGTAATCGTGCAAAACATTTCAACTGAAAATGAGTTTGACTTGAATGAAAATTAACATGTAGGGGGAAGACTCGTTTTGACACAGAAGCAAAAAGCAACTCGGAAGTGGGCTGTTGAATGAAACTTCAAAATTCTGAATAAAAGCACTAGAAGACGTAATTAAAATGGTAGAAACCCACATTTAAGATCACGATTAAAATTGTTTGCATTAAGCTAAGCTTGCAAATCAAGTGATTTTTATGGTCGGAAATCATATTTAAAGGCAAGAATCACCAATCTAGGCCCTGTTATGAAGACGTAAATCTATTGGCTTACCTTTCCGCGAGATCAATCTCCAGCAGGTTCTCTCCATCCTCTACGGTCCTAATCAGCTCAAGTCCCTTATTATAGGGGTCCACCAGCAGAGGGACACGTTGCCATGACGACTTGGCCAGTATGGCGTTCTCTATCTTCCTGGGACCCACTCCCTTAGTGAGAAGCCTTCGCACGTGATATTCACCCAAGAGAAGCTTGAGCACGGCTAAAGCAAAAGAATCATACTCCGTCAGTTTAGCGCGACTTAGCAGCTGGTCTTTGCCGACTGAGAACATGTAATCATCAGATCCGTCTTCTTGTTTTTGTGGTGACGGTTGTTCTTCTTTCTCGCTGTGTTCTACGTCTTGTTTTTCTAACTCTGCGCTGTGTGGCCTTTCTTGTTCCCCTTCTGTTTCTTTTTCATCTGTCTCCTCAGCTATGATAAGAGAAGAACGAAGTTTTTTTTTTAATTCTGTTGACATATATTTGGGGTTTCTTTTCCGTATTTCTAGTTGAGTATTGCTTTGAGATACACTGGAATCCGATTTCTCGAACTCTTTATTTTTCAAACCTCCCGATAACTCGAACCAAAAGTCGTTCCCCTCCCTCAGTCGAACACTGTAATTCCAATTACCTGATTTTTAAACTAATTCTCGTTTTCTTTGAAAGTACGAAATATCGAAAGCATATCAGCATGGTAAACGGTTACATATTTGGCACATAACGGACGATACTCGTTGTCCAAATACAAAGGAAAAGAAAAACAGATTCGAACAGTTACAAAGCAATTTTGTCAGCGCGAAGAAACAAGTTACTAAAAATTTAATGGTAAACACCATCTACGAAGACAACATTGAAATCACTAAAACAAGAAAAATAGTTTTATTTAAGAGTTGCGGGATTGTGATCACACTTTTGAGCATTTGATTAAATAAATTTACAGTAAAAGAGACATGAAAACAGTCCTGATAGCTGCATTTAACAGGATTTCATCTCGTCAATTTCAATTCCTTAATGCCTACTATCTAACGATATAAAACAACGGATCAAGAGACAAAAACTTGACACGTTACCATTCGGCTCATCCTGTTCTCTGCTTTCGTCTTCGTTTACATTTTCATCTAACTGTCCTCCAGGTACTTCCTGCTCGCTTACAGCGGGTTGGGCACTGCTGGTCGGCGCCTGCTGTGCCTTCTCCATCATGAACACCTCTGCGCCTGCGTACGGAGCGGAGCTGTCTACCACCAGCATCACGCCTCGCTCGTCCAAACACTTGGGCCAGTGCACTGTCAACATCTCACGGCGAAACGAGAACGAGTAGGGGCCTAAGTACGTGGCAAAGGCAGCTGCCATGGCGACGCCACCGGCGACGGCTTCTTCGCGGGTGCTGATAGATTCGAGGAGTTGCAGCCACTTTTGCCGACCACTTGACAACACCTTACGTGGGAACAAAATTACAAACATTAAAACACAAGGCTACCAGTAAGTCCTAATGATCACATCAGACAGGCAAATTTTACCACCAAGCCTCACTTTGAAAATGCAAATTCAAAGTTTTATCGTAGACAAATTCCCAAAGCAGCAAAGATGAAAAAGGACGTTAGTGGCTATTCCAATAACATAACACTGTGCTTCTTCTACTTTCCCACCTGTTCAAAGTAGGCCGCCTGTGACAACTGCGAGTCTAAAGTCTCTGTTAGCTCGTATTGTCGACATTTGTCGATGGACGCGTCTTCGTAAGCTTGAGCCAAAGACCTCAGGCGTTCCTCGAGATCCTTAAGTTTGCTCTCCATAGAGGACAATTTACCCACAGCCAGCTCTACTGCCGAGGACGTTTCAGACACTTTGGAATGAAGTGGTTTGACTTTTGACTGCATCATGCGATGATATCTTGTAAACAAATAATGCACACACATAGCTTATAATAAACCAAGGTCAGAACTCAAAGCGAAAGTAGTTAACTGGGCCACGTTGTTCAAAGCCTGATTAAGTTAACCCAAAATTAGCGAGAATTTTGATTTTAGTTTTGTACTTTTTGGACACCCTTAATGCTGTTGCCATGACAACAGTTTTGCCCCTGGCGCTGTCTTAATAAAAACTGAAATTCCCAGTTTTTGTCTTAAACTAAAAACCATCTACTCCACCCAATCTAATGATGGGAGTTAAGACAATATGGGAACTATGTCTGTTCCAAGTAGGACCCTTTGTCTCCCTTTAGAGGTTGCAAATGAGGATATTTGGTTTTTTTGACAGACAGAGATTGGCGCCGAAAGAGTTGCTATGGTAACAGCACTAAGGGTGTCATTTTGTTTCTTTTGTGATGCACATTTGTGGGGCCAAGTTTCAAGAACACTGCAAAACTTCAAAAAAAAAAGCCATTCTTCTGTATTTTGAAAGGCCTGTCAAATAAGCAGAAATTATTTTTCATGTCATATACACTTTAAGCAAAATAGTATGCCTTGGACAAACCCAGTAGATCTTCGTTCTGGAAGATGTATTCCGAACGTAACAGAAGCCTGTTCTACTAGAGCTGTGACTGCTGTTACCTGACAACTCCTCTGACCCACAGTAACAGGGAGCCCACCGCAGGATTGTTGGTTTTCTTCTCAAGATAATCGCCGTTGAAGTGCGGTTTTTTAAGGTAAGGCTCGACGACTTCCAAGGTGCTCTCTGTGAGCTGCATTTCATCAAAGACGCCCAGTTCTTCGCGAAACCTGGAATGAAGAGAGTACAATTAGCAAAAGAAATATGGTTCAAGTTAGGCAATCATGTACTTTTTGGCTACGGATAAAGGCTTGAGTAGCTAGTAAGACGAAATCTAAATTAAAAATAGTATTAAAGAGGAAATTTCCTGTTGATTCCGCCTAAATGTGAGATAGGAAGATATGGGGCGTTATAGAAGAGAAGCAAATGACAGACAAAAGCATTACAGTCTATCAGTCACAGTAAGTTAGTCAGTCATTAAGACCGTCAAACCGTCAGTTACAACATAAACCACGTCACGTTTACCTGTCTAAATTGGCCATCAGACGCTTGGCTCCTTTGTTCCATGTCAGGTCGGACGAGGGAGACTTGACTGAAAAAGAAAATAGAAGCATCAGAATCAACATTATCACACTTGTTATTGTGTAGCAAGCCGGTCCATAATGAGAAGAAATGCTATGAACGAGTAGTACGAATTTTGCAACAAAGACCCCTGGCTTAGATGGAATACTAACGACATAGTTTTTGATCGTAAGGCTAAGTCCATTAACTTGCAAAGACAAGAACTTGACCAAAATTCTTTCAATACGGTCCTCATGGAGTTCAATAGCATTGACGCATTCGGTAAACATTTGAGGACGGAGAACAATGGAACAGAACCCACAAGCCAGAAAGAATAGGGTGTAACCCAAGAACAACTGGTGTTGCACCCTGTTGAGTGATCCTGACAATTAGATAGATATGCCATCGGCCGAGATAGAGGGCCAATCAAGAACCAAATGAGAGTCACAGTAGACGTCCTATGTCCCCATAGGACGACAAGTCATTGAACGCACAACAAACTGGCTTCAGCCCAAGTCAGCACTCATACCACATACCAATAATGATGATAGCGGCTAACAGATCTTCAATTTCGTTATCTGGTTTCTGCAGAGCTCGTAACTCCGCAAGTCCTTGTCCGTCAAGGATCTTTAATACTCTCTTTGTTTCGGTTACAACTGCAGCAGCCTTGAACACCGCTCGCTCGTGAGCTATCTGGTATTCTGGAAGAGCCTGGAAACGACAAAAAAATGCTAATTACATTGTTAACTCTTACGACGGCTTAGCAACGGAAAGGGATAATCTATAAGTTGGGCGATGTGCATCTGCCTGTATTGAGCGACACATCAGTTAAACAAAGAACACGAGAAGTCCCACGAGATAAAGAAGTAAAATGCACTTTTATAGATTTTCTCGCCGCATGATGCAGTAGATATTTTGTTGCTTAGTTTGGGGCTTCTCTGTTAAACAGCCACCTTGCATAACAGTCCATTTAATCTATCACAATCAGCTTCTGTTCACAGTTGTTAGAAGCGGTTTACCTTCTTCAGATTCTAGATGGTTCTCTATACTTTTTCCTTTTGACAAACCTGACCTGCTCTCGGGAGGGCCCTCCTGCCTGTACTGCGACAATCAGAACTACAGATCTACCCGCAGCAACGTATTACAGCTGCTAAAAGAACTTTACCTTTTTCAGTTTCTGTATCCTCTCTTGCTGCCGTTTAACGAGTCTGACTTGCTCTTCAGCGATCGCTTTGTCCTTTGAAAGAAAAACTCAAATTATAAAAGAAAATGAACAAGACATACGTCTAGGTTCGTTGAAACGACAAGCCAATACTAAATTAAAATCAGTTCAAATTAAAAATCGTTTAGTACCTGTCCAATCTGAAGAAGCAACTGAAGATTACCCTGAAAGAAGAAAACCAAGCGAAGTTATTGACAATCAAAGACAAACTGAGAACAAAATACTTCACTGTCGGTAGAAACAAGAAAAACCTTCAATGGGCACAGGACGCCGAGTTTTATAATCAGAGAAAACTTTAGCTTGGTGAAACAAATACAACCAGAGATATAGCTGCCCAACCATAATTGCCCTCTCCATTCCTGACCTAGGCCTTAAACTGCTTGAGGGTGGACTATCAATTTGCTGAGGGCAGCACTATCCCTGTTATTATCCCACATACCTCTTTCTTTTGTTCGAGTACCATCTTTTCGTGACCAAGTTGAGTCTTCAGTTGTTCGGCCAGCAGAGTTCCTCGCTCGATGGTTTGTAACGCTGCTGCCATCTGCTCATGTTCTCGCCGGAGAACTTGGTGGCGTTTCTTCACCAAGCAAATGAACCTGAGAAGAAATTATTCAAAGCAGTGTAATGCGATAAATCGATTAAGACAGTTTTTGTCTGTGCGGATTTTTCACGTCGTTAGTGTTTCTTTCACATTGAGGATAAGCCCGTTTGCTGTGATTACAGCAGTTTTCAGTTTGAGTGTCAAAAAACCAAAACCAAGGCAATTTCAATGTCCAATCATAACAAACAAACGTAAGCAACACAATGACTCAATCAGAACAAGACACGAAGACGGCGAAAAGCGCAGGAAGGTAGAATGACCCATTCGCGGTAGGCTTCGCATCTGGTTGGTTGACTAAGTGATTTAAGTTTTCTAAACCAATCAGGGTAAAGGAGGCTTAAAGCAAAGCGATTCTGGATTGCTTTCCACAGTCAGTTGAAAGCAACTTTACCAGTGAATAACTGGGTCTTACCTTTCGACAAATACTTCAAAGCCAGTGTTGGTGATGTGTCCGTATGTTCCACACTGTTCCTCGCCAGAATCCTGCTGTTTTATTGCCAAGTGCATAGAGGCCAGCAAGTGAGCAAGATTTTCTGTCTGCACAGGCGAGAAAATCTCTACATCTGGTAAAAGGACACGAAAACACGAGTTTGCTCCAAGCCTTTCAAACACACAGACTATACAGTAACTCGTCATTCAGGCCTTACGTAAGCTAAAACATGTTATTTGCGTCACATTCATCGGCCGTGTTTCCTCGTCCGGCAAGATAAATGTTTCTTTTTTCTCCATTTCATAGTATTTATAGCAGATTACAGATAAGCATGGCATTCATGAGCGTGTAGTGGTGATCGAGAAGTACATCTTACTCCGTTACAAAACAAAACAGTTCTTTCAGTGAAATCAAGATAAATAAATTTCAAAAGTTACCTTTCAGGAGATGGTACGCATGTGTGACCAAGGCTTCCTTAGACCAGTGGGGTAAGAGGATGATGGACACAGTGTTCATTAAGGAGGGAAAATCACGACAGCGCTTCTGAAACCTTGGTCCCAGTGACGACACGGTCAGAACAACACGAAGGTTTTCTCTCACAGTCCTGGAGAAGAGGGTTCGTAACAGAGTTAACGACACCAGGCAAGTGTTAATGCAATACTTCGCTACATAACAAAACCCTAACACTAATCTCCAAACCACTCTATAATACTTCGTAATAATAATATAATAATAATAAATTAATATTTTAAGAGGAGGCCTCCAATCACCTAGAGGTTGTTTTCAGGAGGGTCCTGTAAAAAAACAAAAGTCTAAAATATACATCACGACAGCGCTTCTGAAACTTCAGACTTCATGCTTTGGTTTGCCTTAAAATTCTCCTTTAGTTTTCTCCCTCTTGTTCCCCCACCCCCCCCCCCCCCAACCCCGCACCCAGTATCTTTAATTGCGAGAAAGAGTTAATTTAAGTGCAATATACTCAGAATTTTTGCTTGATTGATTGAAACACTTTGCGCACTCTGTTAAAGACAGCTAGGTGCTCGGAACGCGTAAAACTCAAAGCAAACACAGATTTTTTAATAGAGAAGGCTAGTTGGAACTTACTTGAGGAAGAAATCCCAAGCCACATCTCGTGTATAGGCGAGTCCAGCCTGCGTGACTTCTGTTCTGACCGCGTTAATTACTGAGGTTTGTTCTTCCTCGGTGAAGAGGTGCGAGATAGAGGAGGACACCAGGAACTCGCTTACATGAACAAGAAAATCCTCGTCGGTTAGGTCTGATTCCGGTAGTAACAGCATCAAATGTTCGCCCTGTCATAACAGCGAATTCGTTTAAACAACAGTAAGATCATTCATTCAGAACTACTGCCATTGCAAACATCTGGCTTTCAAGACATACGAAGCAGACGATTCGATCGCGAGACAAAGGAAACTGTTTGTTCGAGAGCACGTTTGTTTAGCAAACTAGCATGTATGTTAATGTTGTATGGTCAACCAGAGAATTTGAAGATCGGTTCACATGTTGCTTAAGTCAAGTGTTTCACATAATTGTATCGTTTTGGGTTTTGCATAGAAGTACAACTTTCGGAAGCCTGGCTTCAGCCCCCCATAAACATAAAACAGTTTCAAGGGTAACAAAACCCTGCTTTTTTCTATTCTCGTCAAACACCTGTCTGAAAAATGTTCGAACAATAGGAAAATAGACGCTAGGGATTGAAGGAGAAAGGCAAATTAACAAACTTTCTGTCACCTTAACACCTGCTCTGGTGTAGGCCGACACCAAGTCACCTTTGAAGCTCTCCAGTGTGTATCTATCAGAAGCAGACAGAGCTGAAGAGTTGATCCTGAACACAGAGTAACCACACAGGTGAGCTGCCAACTGAGCCAAGTTTGTACTCATTCCAGGAGACCCCTGGGATATTAGCAGGGCGTGGCCGCATTCATGGGGGCACTGAAGTACTCGCACAAGACGACAGATCGTTTCCATCACATCCTGCCAATTAAAAAGGCGTTAAAAAGGCGTTAAAAAACACGTTAAACTTTTCATATGCAGCAACCGTAGCATCTGCCGTTACTTCTATAAAATATGTGGCTTTTGGTTAACAGGGAGGAGTTCAATTGCCAGGACCATAGTTTCAATAAGAGAGTACGACCTCTTTTACATGAGGAATAAGCCCCCAAAACAGGAGAAACTGCTTCCGCGAGATCTTTTTCAGTATGAAACCAGCAAAAAAGCGGCGACATAAGATTGATTGAAAGTGTCCATGATGAATGAATGAAGGGCATTGCCCGCTATAGAGAGGAAAGGAAAAAAGCACTGAACCTCATAGAGTGTGATCTTCAGTCTTGGGAAATCTTTGTTGTATTCCTCGACTCCATGTTCCAACACAGCTTGGACCTGAACAGTATCAATGAGAAGTTTAGCTATCACAAAATGAATTAAAGAGTAATATTATGACAGATACTTTAGTTTTTGCTTTGTGGAGTCTACATGAGATCGTGATATGAAAATCGAAAAAGAAAATGGATATCGTTTCTTATTCACCGCGTTTTAGCCATCTGACTAGTCAGTAGGACTAGTCAGGCCAGGTCTACATATCTTTCGTAAATGTTTACAATTTTGAACCAAAATTGGAATTACGCTTGACTGCCCTGTTCCTAGTATATTTCACTCATTTGTTTTTGTTTCCGTTTGTTTGGTTCGAAAGATATGTCGACATACGTTCTTGGATTCAAATTAACGAATTGCCGTCAGTTTTTCATGCGTCTGTCCTGTTATTGAGCATGTGTTTCGTCATGACATTGTCAAAGTAGCTGTGAATCCACGAGGCGACAGCCAAATTTGTCAAATTGTCGGCTCTCGCTCGTTGACGCATCGCATAAATTGTAAATTCATGTGTCTGTCCGCTTAATGACAATGACAATTAGCCAATGAGCGCGCGAGAATTTCTGCAGTTATCGTAGTTTCCTATTCCATTGTCGCACAGAATACTGATGGTTTGTAACCAATCTCAAGAGAAGATGGTCATGTGGAATGACACAAATAAAAGAAACTAATAGACGTTTGTTCAAGTCATAGAATATGCCAGCAAAAACATCACATGAAAAACTATTCATCCAAATAAAACACACCTTTCTCATGTCCGTTATGTGTCTAAACAGCAGATGTACATCATCTTCAGTTCCCTCGGATGAACCGGCCCCCATCACCTCACCAGCAGTGTCTTCAGAGTCCACCAGGTTAGTGAAGAAAGGGGTGGGGTCTGTCACTACTGACAGCTGTCAATAAAAAAGATAATAGATTTTGTGACTGAATAAAGAACTAAGCAAAAGTATGAACTATACAAAAACTAGGCGCGAGTTTCCTGCGCTCTCGGTCGCATTCCTGTGAGCACTCGCTCATTTCCCGAAACAGTGGCTCGTACTCGAACCTATACAAACAAATGAAAGAAAGAATAGACGAAACTAAAAGAACGTAGGAGTTCATCTACACAACAAGTGTAAGACGCGAGATCTTTCTGCTAGTTTTTAATTCGATATAGTTGTAGTTTACTTTATACTTTTGAGACGAGCGCGAGCACAAGCGAGCCATACTGTCCGTGAAATACAAGATGTTGGATTTCGCTTGCGTTAATACCTTTTCATCCTCAGTGAAGCGTTTCTTAGCAGCAGTTAGGAACGCCTGTTGGAATCGCTCCCTGTCAACCGAGTCAATCAAACGACGGCCGTACACCCAGTCACATTCATGTTTCCATAGCAACAGAAGGTCTTGCGGCGCACAGCCCGGGCGAAGCGTGAGGCAAAGATTCCTTGACAAAGGAAGAAAGAATGAGGAACTAACGTCAACAATAAAGGTTCTTTAGGCAAGAGTTCACGCAAATCATTTGTACCCAAAAATTTACGACGAATATCGCAAATTAACTATTAAGAACCTCTCTCAAATGAAGTCCATCCTTTTATTTGGGCACAAAATTGTTCAAAACTAAAAACTGCAAAACAGACCGCGATATCTCTACTATTTTACCGTAAAAGAGGGCGTGAAAATTCAAATAAGTTACTTGCAAGAAATGTAATTGGTACACTTGCACTCAAAAAGGAATGGATTCGAATAAGGCAATTTATTGATCCCAGTGATAAGCTAATACCCAGCTGCTAGCAGTTGCCTTACCTTCATAGGGCTACCCCACCCCTCCTCTATTTCCCCCCACCCCCCCCCCTTAAAAGGTGCTTCAAATAGATAAGCACTTGAGGGCTCAATTCAGCATTTGCGATAACACTGCTTTTATTAACACGGTCACGTACTAAAGAACGAAGTTATTTTGGACAAAACATTTCAGACATTAAAGCTGATTTATTTGACTATTTCATGGTATTCCTCGGGCTTACAACAACGCAGAGAAGACTTTTTCCTGGTCGTAAATTATTCAGTGATATGGAGAACCTACCTGAATACCATGGTCAAATCACTCATAGTGAACATATAGTGACACCTCTGTGACGTAGGCAGGAACATGCCTCTCAAATGACCCTGGAGTTCTACAGTCACGTGACTGATTGCTGACAGAATGTCTCGCATGGCTTTGTCGTGGTCTCCAGACCCCTGGTGTTGAGAGTGGCCCTCGGTAGGTTCCTGGGAGGATGAGTCACTGGTGGTGTGCTGGGACTGGGTTACATGGATTATAAAGTGTTTCTCCAGTTGCTGAGTGTAGATATAGTGCAGTTCGCTTTGGCTGAAATAAAGAAAACCTTGTTCACGACAAAAATGAAATGTTCATTTGAAACGAGCGTGGGACAAAGAAAAAAGAAAAACTCGGAGTTCTCGTCCGGATTGGAATCCATGACCTCTTGAATACTGGTTGAGAATTTACCATCTTTCATCACTTATCACATACTGTCATCAACTTGCCGGAAAAGAAAAGGTTGTTAAAGATAACGAAGCCTTAAAAGTAAATCTCAGGACTAAAACCTCATGTCTGGTGTTTCCGTAGATGTTCACCAATGCTGACAGCACCAGACTGTGAAGTCCAAAACAAACCTTCAACGTATCTTACAGAATTTAACCAAATTGTAGTCTAAATTTTTAAGCTTTCCCTGCGTTATTCTTTTCAGTCTTCGCAATTCTTGGCCATCTTCGTTTTGTTTTTTGGGTTTATCATTACCTCTTTGACGATGTTTTACCGTGTAAACTATTTTGATGTCTTCTATGACTTTGAAGTAATTTTGCACATCACAAAGCATTGTTTTATTTTGACTCCGAAAACAAATCACCAACAGCAGTCCTTTTCAGGACTAGCCATCGCTCAAGACGAAAACGATTTTCTATAATGACAGCTCCTTCCGAGCAGTATCACAAACCATCTTAAAACTTTAAACTACATTTCAGAGTTCGCAACTGTGCCCGTTACCTTGGAAACGTGACGCTAAACAGAGCAAAGTGACGTAACAGTCTGCTATTCAGTCGAGCGGTGGTGGGCGGAGTTTGTGGATTGTATGCTGACAGGTACGTGACGTCACGTATTTCCCGCCACTGATGGGTTTCGGGATCGATCACGCCGCCATGATCAATGTGCTGGCGCACCAGCTGCTGAGCGGTCTGGGCACCAAACCTGTTCGCCTGACAAGAAAAGTAAGTTTACCTCTTAGCAATGAGGTGAGCATCCTGGTGGAATTGAGTAAAGACGTGGTAGTTCGGTTGGCTAATTACCAATCGTATGTCAATAACAAGAACTTTGACTTCAAATTGCGAACTACCAGACCTATGCGACATAATCTAGCAAACCAAAACGAAAACTTTGTGTCCTTAGACAATGAAGGTAGGTAGGTAGGTAAAACTTTATTTATGCAGGGTGGCCCATTCAGCACAGTGGCTGGTATCCAGAGGGGCCCTGCTAAATACAATTTCTAAAAATATAAAATAAAGTGCTACAAACGTTTGTGAGCCCTTCAATTCGCGGATCAGGAAAGATCGCCTTACATCTTTACTATCTTTCTCCGTAGACCAAATCTGCAATTGTCTTCTATTTCAGACTTCATAAAAAACAGGGTTAGTTTTTATTTGTGCTTGGTGGATAAGCTTCCCGATCACCTAGGGTATCGTTTTATGGCGGTCGCTGAACAGCGTAAAATACTGTAATAAATGCAGGTATAATAGCAGTTGTCATGATTGTGCAACTCCCTACTTTAGAAACGACAAGACATCTAGGGCGACACGAACCCCGCAGTCGCTTGTGGAAACGTTACTGGGGAGAATATGGCTTCTCATCTTTTTGGTCCCTAGCAACGGTCCCACCAACGACGGCCAAATGACACTCGCCCCAAATTCCTTCTCGTTTATTGAGTGGTGACACAGATCGATATCAACACTTACTCTGCTGAGGTTAAGGTCATCCACCAAACACGTTAACCTCTTATTTCCTTTTGGAACAAACGTTCTAGCATGTTTCCATTCTAGGCAAGATGACATTTCTTTCCACAGGCTTCTGGATGTCGTGAACTTGTTACAGAACACTGTCAAGCTTAGAACCTCTCCAATGTCGCCGCCATGTTGTTTAAGACGATGACGTAAGATAGATGTCTTGCCACAACCAGCTTCACCAACCAGTAAAACCGGTTTCCCGCCATCGCTCAACAAGCCAACAAGGTGAGAAATGCGCTGTTGACAAAACGAAAAATATAATTCCACTGTTAAATGGTTGGCAAATAGATAAAGAGCCAGCCTGGTCTTGCCCTGTGGAAACTGGACGATCATTAACCGCACAAAAATCAAATCGCGACAATTTTACAATCCGCTATTGTCCAATAGACTGTTCTCGATAATTAAAATTCAGCTGGCTGCGAGGCCTAGAGGACACAAGCAAAAGAAATTGAAAGAGCGTGTTTGTTTATTTCCTTTGCTATTTTCCTCTAGGCCTCGCTGCCAAGCTGAATTTTAGTATATCGAAAAAGGTCTATTGTGACCATTTTGATGCGTTCAGTCTCGTTTCAAACCAGATATTCATACAAGTGAAGGAAAGAGGCAAAAAAGTCTCAACAAAGAAACGCAGCTACATGCGATGCAAGGAGTTATAGTAGTACAGCTCTGACCTCATCTTGTAAGGTGTGAACGTATTCAGCAACTAGCTTAACATAATGTGATGCGAGTAGTATAATGAGCAGGAGTTTTGACCATGTTTCGTCTAGTGTGAACACGAAATGCGACAAGCTGAGTAAGCTATCAAATGTGAAAAGTAACGAGTGGGAGTTTTGACCATGTTCTGTATAGTGTGAAGACGCAACGCGACTAGCCAGATAGACGCACGTAGTAAAATAAGTCCTGACCTCATTCTGTATGGTGTGAACATATGCCTCATTAGGAATGCCTTCTGCCGCTGTCTGGGAGTACGGAGGAACTGAGTCTGCCCAGCTTAGAAACTCGTGCGTCTCAGGAAACACATAGTAATTCCACACCTGTTACAACATAAAAAGCGGGCTTTTAGTGCTTTCAAACAAAAAAAAGAGCGCTGCAATTTCAAGACAGGAAATGAGTTCAAACAGGATCTTTCGTGTTTGAAATGTGACTTAAAAATTACTTTACTACTGACCTCTTCATCCCCTGGTAGCATCACATAGTCATTCCACTGCTCTCTCCACCACTGGCTGAAACACAGACGATGTTCCGCTACCAGTGTACCACCAAAGGCCCACATGGCAGAATAACAGAAGTAATTCTCAAACTCTGGTGGCATCAAGTCCTGGTAGTTGGAAATGATTGCCTGGAACACAACGAAAGATAATCATGTGGTAAGACTTCAGAATATCTTTAATCCCAGTGTTTCAGATAAGCGAGGGGTCTCAGGACGTCAAAAACTCGTCAAGGTCTGCCACACGACCCGACAGATTAAGAGAAAATTTATAATGATTTGGTGGGAGCAGTGGACATTGACAAGTTGAAACTCTTTATTGACACCGTGCACAGAAAACTTATCTGGAACCCTTAATCCACACTCGGCATGTGACTAGAAAACGGTAAGTGTCTAAGTGGATAAAAACAGATAACCTCAACTTTGATAAGGTCTTAGCCCTATTGATTATACGTAAAACGATCCACTATCTTGTTGTTTTCTTCGGCTTCTAGTTTTTGGATACGTCTTGCATCTTTACAAAATAGTACCAATTACACAAGACGTGCGCAAATGACGAAAACAAAGTACGACTCTACAGTGCAATTCGGGCTCACATTTTGTGCCTACTCTTGTCCTAAAATGGTAACATGGTGTAACAATGCATAAATATCCTAAGAATACCTCTACTAAAGTAAGCAGAGTGTTCACCATCCCCATTTCGGTCACAGGTACCACGTGACGTAACTGCGAAGGTTTGTTCTGTGTCGGCGGTGCTCCCGATACAGGTGGGACTGATGTTTTTGAAGCTAAATACTCCAATGTTGGACCAATGTAGCGATCGCACAGTTCTCGCAACACATCCACTTCACGTTCGGGGCGTTTGGCGAGCCAGCGATCAACGAGAAGAGGCCAGTTGACATCTGAGGTGTTCATACAGAGCATGCCCACAGAGGACAGTACTGCTGGACTCAGATTTTCCAGTATCTCCAACTAGAAAAGAAAATCGAAAGATCATGTAGATAACAAACGAAAGTTGCTTCTCGTTCGTACTTAACCTACAAGCAGGCCTTGAAATGGAATTCGCAGTGTAAAAGGAAGTTGAGAAGGCCTGTTTATCACCTGGATAAGGTCAACTGAAGAAAAACTTAAAATACCAAACATCAGCTAGAACACCGCAGAGAAAACGGCAGCAAACAGAGTCCGCTTGCGCAGCTTTATGGACGACCTTTGCTCCAAGAGGAGCTTAAAGTCAAGTCACATAATTTACACGACAATGACTTGTTCTAAATGAATGGACACGAAAGAATGAAAAAAAACCATCTTACCTCCCACACGATAAGCAGGGCATCTGGAATTTTGATTCTTTCATTGTTGCCGAGAACCACAGTTCCTGTAGATAACACAAAATACATGGCAAATGTTAAGAAAGTTGTCTGGCATGAACAGAATTAGATTCTACTCTTAACCTGGAGATGATCTACTTGGCGATACTTGGAGTGCAAAACACTTGAGTGCAAACTTGTAAGCTAAATTAAGCTTGACTCAGCAAAAACATAAGTCTACACACATTTTATCCCGATGTCTGTCTTTTTGTACTGTGAATGTCTTAAATTAAGACACAAACGAGCAGTACATTCCTTCAAGACAAGCGACTTTCTGCTAGCTTAAGCCACTCAATGCATTAACGTCCACTGTATTTTCCACCCTCCTGTCTACAACCCAACCAATAAAAATCTGCCGTCGGATCGTCATAAAGCGACCAAAAGCTGTAAAAGTTGTGTAAGGAGATGTATAGTTTGTGCTGTAAACAACTGTAAATTGCCTCTTCCTTACAAATCGTTTCTCGTCAACACTCACCTGTGTTCTGCACAATAGAGCCGAAAAGTTCCATTTGCATTGGATCAATCTGAGAATAAGAGTGCGACATGTAGATAAGTACGCATGATAATCGTAAAGGACGGCAGAGGCTAGGGACATGTTGCAGTGACAGCTTTTCTCGGCATGCCCAGATTTGCGAAAAAATTTTGTTTCGGAAACAAAATTTTATCCTGCATCATGTTACACGAAATTCAGCTGGTTTCAATTCGTGCGTAAAGATCACAATTTTCAATGCAGCAACGTGTGCACTGCTCTTGCAAACTGTCCTCGCTAGAACACATTTTTATGCCTCAATCCGTTTCGTGTGCACGCACCAGCTTACGCACTGGCCCTGCAACATGCGTCCTATCCGTACACTCGACGGGGCTTGTTCCTGTGTTATGTCCCCCTCCCCCCCAAAAAAAATGTCTCCTAGTATGTGCCGACCTTAATGGGAGGTAGCTGAACATGTGTTTTAAGAGTTTATCGCGCCGTAAACTTTACCGTGCCATCCAAGTGAAGCCATTTCATCAAAGGTTTTCCAGTGACCTTGCTTTCTGTCTCCTGAACACGAAGTTGCCGAGCTTGTCGTCGTAACAACACAGTCAACACTCCGTCACGCCACTCCCTAGACAAACAATCCAAAACCCTGACATTACATGTAAATTCAATCTAAGAGCCTCAGGAGTTAGAGAGCTCGAAATTGGTCACTGTCTTCATGGGCAACACACCTCTGACACTATCTCTTAATATCCGTCAAGACACCTTCGGTTTTTAAGGATGTTTTACACAAATTTACAACTTCTGGGCAAAGATCAGTGCCCCCTCCCTGCCTTAACCCTACCAAGAAAAAAATCGATACGTGGATTCAGTTACCACAGACCCAGTCCTACGTGTATCTCAACATGAATTTGAAGTAGTACAAGAAAACTTGGAATTCTTTTCCGAGTAAGCCTTTGTCACAGACAGAAAAAAAAGTCCTGATAATATTAGAAAGTGTCATTTCTATAAATTAATAAAGATGGTGAATTTTAAGCTCGGTAATGAAATGTGAAGGTGAATTAATCAACATGACACGAGCGTGGGACAAAGAAAAATTCTGAGTCCCCGACAGAAATCGAAACATGACCTCCTGAACACCGGGCGGGCGCTCTATCCACTGAGCTACGAGAACTCATGGAAAGCGAGGTCATTTAACTGAGTTCATATATGACAGGTGTCCTGCATACTGCTAGGATCAACGCTATCGAAGTCATCGTGAGTAGTGATAAATTAATAACGATGGTGAATTTTAAGCTCGGTAATGAAATGTGAAGGTGAATTAATCGATATGACACGAGCGTGGGACAAAGAAAAAATCTGAGTTCCCGACAGGAATCGAACCCATGACCTCCCGTTGCGTTGATCCTAGCAGTATGCAAGACACCTGTCCTATATTGCCATTGATGAACACTACATATGTGCTGTCGGAGGGCCAAAGTGGAAAGGAAACAAGTCCATATAACTTCTCCTTGTGTTTGTTACAAACCTGGTATCAGGGTCTACATATCCCAGCAGTTCCTCAGACTCCACTGCCTCTGTACACACTATGTCTGTCTTCACCAGGTGTCCCATCTCTCTGTGAGCCGCGCCCAGGGTCCTAATGCACTCGGTCTTTCCACATCCACTAGGACCAGTAATACACACCTAACAAAACAGAAGTGGTTCGCGTGAATCTAGACTTAAAACTTTTTATTATATGACTGAACTGGTCCGCGAAGATAAGGTCGGAATTTTGAAATACGGACCGCTAAGATGCACCGCACAAGACCTATTTTCGGCGAATTACTTTTTAAGTTCATTGTACAAAACAGTTTTGTAAAGTTGACATTTTTTTACCGTGGAGGACGATTTTAGTTAAATGTTGACAAAAGCGACGTTAAAAACGTAAATAAATGCTTACTTTTCCTGCGCGTGTTTACCGAAAATGGATTGCGGCGACGCATCAATTTATCATCAGATTAAAAAGAACCATTATAATAAATAGTTTATTGAAATAGCTTGTTCGGTCAGTAGTGGAGAAATACTGGTCTTATTCTTTTTTACAAGTTTATGGACCTCGCCTACGGCTGCAAACCGGCAAAAGAACCCAACCAATATTTCTCCAATAAGGACCGAACGCTAGTTCAATAACATATATGTACTGGAGTGCTCGTTCTTGGTTCTTACAAAACTCACCAGCTTATGCGCTTTAACAAGTTCTGCCAGCTGAGCCACTCTGGCTTGAAAGGCGGCACCTGGCTGCAATCCAAGTTTACCTGTGGCTACTTTAATAGCTGACTGCATATCACTCAGCACTGAAATAACAGAAACGATTGTTATGCTAAGAGCGCCCACATTGAGAACAGTTTAATAGTTGAAATGGTCACCCCGTCCATTTTTTTTCAACTATTATTACCATTATTCTGACTAATGTTTCATTTTTTGGCAGTCATTAGAAAACCTCTCTATTTAAACCTTTTCGCATAGTATAGTTATAGTTAAAGATATCTTCGTACTTTTCTTGAGTAACCAATGCAGAAAACAAAACGACCTTTTTTCTTTTAAATCAAATTTGAGAGTCAACTGTAGTCAATTTGTAGTCAACTGGAGTCTTCCTCGACCTCACAGGGGATATGTCACTATGATCACGTCAAGTCGAACGAATAATAGTTCATCGAAATGAAAGTTTACCACGTTAGAAAACCACCAAAACAATAAAACGAGAAGAAAGAGGTTGGCTTAAATGAGAAAGATTTAGCAAGACTGCCAATAACAAATTTTAAAAATTACGGCAAGGCTTCTTTTCCAGCCGCCCTTCTTTGTGAGTAATTCCTATTCTCCTAACGTTTCCTTCTTTACCAAGCTGTCTTTTCTTAGTTTATAATTGTGTTCCTAACGCATTCATAAACAAAGCAAAAGACAGTGCCCCACCCCCCTCGTCACCAAGTAGCCTCCAAGTTGACAGTGCCACCCCCCGTCACTAATTAGCCTCCAAGCTGGCATTCCTGCTAATGCAATAACACTCTCTCCAAGCCTGGCATTCCCACAGTTGCAATCCATGCACATTAGCAATTGAAGTAAACGGCCTGCTACATTAGGCATTCTACATACCTTCCACATTATCACCACTGGGCTCACCAGGAGCCTTGGAAAGCACAGGAATCTCGTCCAAATTGCTCACTTGATCATTCATCTGCATCTTGTTACCTTGTGAACCGTAACTTTCAAATATCATTGGCACCTGTACATTAGGGAACAGGTCTGCCAACAATGTTGCGAACATGACAGCATCACTGCTGTCCAATCCCGGCATGTACGTGTCTCTTAAGGCTAGTACCACAGCGTGCTCTTCCACTTTAAGCACGTCACGTGGATCGGGTGCGTCTTCACTGTCCACTGGTGCAAGGTGTTCTACGTTACAAGAACAATAAAGCACATGATGAGATTTCAAAAGACAGTGACTTCATTCACGAAGAAACAAGACGTGCACATGACGAGATTTATCAAAAAGACAGTAACTTCATTCACGAAGAAACAGGACAAAAACATTATGAGATATATAAAGACAGTAACTTAATTCAAAGCAAACAACACATCAGTCAGTCTGACTGAGGAGCTGCTCCAGTAAACAAAACTATGTCATACAACTATTGTACGTCTGAAGTAGTTTCCCTTATAGTCCCTGTATGGTGCCCGTCTTAATTGATAGAATCAAAAACACAGAACTTAAAAGAGATGCTATTCTCAGTGAGAACAATCGTCCATAAAAATAAAAATTTAATAACCGTGACGCTTTACGGGTCAAACACGTCACAATTACTATTTCACGTACTATCAGAAATTAGGAAAGAAATTTACTTGAGTTTGGAGAGCTGTGCGAGAAGCATATGATAGAATTAGATGTTAACGAGATTTCTATCTGCTTTCTTACAATATCATAATCTGAACAGAAGTGTACCGACCATTTCCTCTGCAAAAATGCGCAACGCTCAAGCTATTAGGTAACAGCTCTTACCGTCTTGTCTGAGTGCTTCAAGTGGGGCATTCACAGCAGCAACAGCATCTGTAGGAGATTCAGCGCGCTCTGGGACATCTTTCTCCTCGCGCGAAGGTCCTCTTTGCTCAGGTGCCGAAACCTGAAGCTCGACAGAGCTCGTGCCCAAGTGGGACCCTGCATCTTCAATCATTCTTTTAAGGGAATGGGCTCCCCAGCCGGTGCATTTAAGCAGACACAAAGAAAGGTCTCCAGAGAGAGATTTGGACGAGTTTGGAAGCAGCTTTAGACAAAGTCCTCTTAGGGTAACAATCTTGGATGCCAGAGAAGAAACCTGCGTGAAGCCCTGGCTTAAGAGCCACACTTGAAGAATCACCTGCAAATCGGGACCCACGAGTGCTACAGGACGGAACATTTCCCAAAGATCCACTGGAAGATATAAAGCAGATGACTTGAAGGACGGAAAGAAACCAACAGACGGGTCGTACGCTGTCTTGTGTTGACTGCCAGAGGGGTCTAGTGTCCCAAAGCATGCACCTTGAGGGGCCAACGATATTTCATCATCTTGTAACACGACAGTGGTCTTGCTAGCTTTCAAACCATCAAGAACAACTGTTACAAGCTGTGTTAGAACTGACAGAACAGGAGACGGGATAGTCGAGATGTTATTGAGGCACACCCAGGCACCTTAAGAGGAAGGCAACAGGTTAGTAAAAGGACTGTTAATCTCACAAGATGTTATTCGACAACAAATGACATAAGTTTCTTTCACCAGGCTTTCATAGAAAGAGGCATCGTAGCAATCTCTGCAAAATATAGTTTATATAGTTTATTTCTTGCTTAGTGCGCAAGGCAGACGATGTTTTTTTTGTAATTTGTAACATGTTTCTGATACATAACGGCTAATAAACTCACCAGAACAAGCAAGACCTCTGAAGATGTCTATTAAAGTCTCTCGATTCGTTGACGTGGAACAATTGAACGAATACAAAGGGTTGCCCAGGATTTTGGCTAGTTCAGCCACAGTTTCTGTCTTACCAGTTCCCTATAATAAGAAATTAGTCACCAGGATAAATCTTTATACAATCTCCATTTGACTTTTCAACAAATTTTACTTGTAATCAAATACATTACTTACAAACTCGCCGGTACAGACGCCAACCATTTTATTCTTGACAGCTTGTGCAAGCCCCACATAGCACTTATCCGTCAGAGGACTAAGAACCAATCTGGATGCGGTACCCTGGTACTCAAATCCGTAATCAAACACCATGTCCAAGATGTCTACTTTGCAGGCCTGCTGTTCTTCTTCCCAGCGGCAACGCGCATGACGCTGCCAATCAAAGTTGTCAATGGGGTTCTTGAGCACCTCCCATTCCTCACGGTGATCTATCAGCCTTTGTACCAAGTTCCTCTCGTGTGACAACATTGCGATGATGTTACTGATCTTTTGAATCTGACTTGGAAACAACAGCATCTTGTTAGTGCCCTGTCCTTCAGTGACCTCTTGTTCAGGAAGCTCCTTTGGTTTCTGGGACACCCCTGAGATGTTTGACGTCACTTCAGCATCAGCCACCGCGGCCGTACCAGGCCGCCCTTGACTGGCACTAGTATTACGGCTCATTCTCCTCATGGCAGCTTCCTCTGTGTCATCATCACTGTTCACACCACTGTCATAGCCATCATCGCCACCTTGTGCTTTGCTTTCCTTGTCAGCACCTTTCAACATCATCGCTGTGGCTTCCAATATGGCGGTCAACTTGTCGTAGACTTCCTTTAGAGCTTCTTTGTTCTCACCACTTGCCACCTGAAATAAAATTATCAATCATGATAACCCAGACGCCAGCCATCTAAGCTTAGCTACATCGTAGTTACGCATAGCACACTACCCGTCAATGGAACGGCGTTCCTAAGCTTCTTAGCATAACGACTTGCAATCTCCAATACTAATCACATATTTTAGAAGGATGTACCTGCTTGAGCGATTTGTCGATCTTCTTACAAAGTTCAATTTGAGTGGCCAGCAAAACCACCTCAGAACAGTTGTCCAGTGTGAACGATTTCTCCACCCTACCCATGCTGCCAGCTGTGCGTGGGGGCTCTTCAGGAACGGCCGCGCCCTCACCACCCTCACCATAGGGAGTCGAAGTTCCTTCAGGCTGGGCGGGGCTAAGCACAGAAGTCAGTTGATCTAAGAGGGTTTGCTTCAGAGAACTGATCAGGCCAGGCAACCAGTTATCAATTGGACCTTCACACGGTACAGGCTAGAATGGAATGAACGTATTAACCAATAATTGGAGAAAAAAAGTGTGCTCCTTGGGTGAGGGTCTGCATTTTGGTACAGTTAAACCCGTAAATTAGGCCACTGTTGGGACTAACGAAATTCGCCACATTATCGGGCCAATCAACACGTTAATTAAGACGAAAGTATACGAGTTACGAGACAAACAAGTGTCAGCAACAAGGTGCCTCTCTTCGTGATTTTGTGGGAATCTGTAAAGCAGGATTAGACTGTAAAATAAATATTCTCTCGGTCTTAAATTATCTCTCTTTCTAGCATCGCCAAGATGGAGCCAAAACTTCCAAATTACAGACTACTTACTCCAAAACAACTTTAGCTATAAACCAGATATATGTTATGTGCACGATTCTACAATATAACCTGAAGGTTAAATTGAATATCGATACAAAAAGCCAGCCAAAACACAAAAGATAAAGAAACCAATTACCGACATCGTTTACCTGTTTAAGCATGAGTTGTTCCCCATGTGAACTGACAACAGAAGTGATGTTAAAATAAATTTGTCCCTCGTTTTCAAGCTCTTCGTAAACAAGGGCTCCAAGGTTTTCCAGCACTTTTGGTAAATAAGGATTCACGAGAGCTGGATCGTAACCTAAAAGACAACGACAAAGACAATTACATCTCTTAAGAATGGTGAAATTTCTTACAAATGAAAGGTGAATATATTCGACCTAGAACAAGTGACACACCATTGCATACAACATGAAGTACATCTTCCGTGGAGAGGAAGTAAAAGCGTGGGAATTTCTGTCGTCGTCTTTCCAAATGATTAAGAAGAGATTTCCAGCACTGTTGCAGATTCATGTTCAGCTTCTCTAGTTTGGCCTGGATGTCTGTGAAAAATGAGTCAAGCAAAAAGATTAAGTGACAATGGATTTAATTTTAAATGATATTCTCTGAGCTTGTACTCGCATTTCCTGCGAGGCGGTCCCGGCGACGCTGATTTCCCTTTTGTTAAGGTCAATGCCATTTTTAGCGGTCCATGCCATAATTGGTTACCATACTTTTCGGAATGGACGAAGCCATACTTCCTCTAATTTGGGCCTGATCTAGGTCGAAACTGATTATAATTTGGTGATAGACTACTACGCACACCTTTTATAATTAAATTTTGCGGAGATTTCGAGGATCAACCAGGTGTTGGAGTGGTAAGAGAGGGATGTTATCATGCGAGAGGTTCTAGGTTCAATATTGGGTGGTGGCATATAACTTTTCTTTTTCCTTAATTTAGTAGAAAAAAAGGTACTTTTTAGTGTCGCGAAAGTGGCAACGAAAGGGAAAAGTGCGCCCGCGGCATTATTAAGGGGTAACAGACAGACACAGTTGGCAACTGTGAACTGATTTTCCTCTGCTTGGCATTTCCACCGATTAAACCAGTCATTTTCTACATCGGCAAATGCGTCTGTTTGAGAGAAGAACGCCTTTCTCCCAACAATAGCTCTGACCAAAAAAAACGATGAACAATAGATGGCAACACATCTACGAACTTTTAACCGTAGACCTACTTATCCTTGAGCAAGCCTGCAACACGTTTGGATTCTTTTCTGTGGCTCTCATCAAGATTCTGAAGTCCCGGTTTACAGCAGAAAAGAGGTTCGTTTCATGGGGCATGGCAATGCGAAGGTCTAGGCTGGAAAACACCTAAACAGAAGGCAAAGAAGGAAAAAGTTGAAATGAAGTTTCTACCTTGATGATCACCACACAGATATGTTGTATACTCTTTTAGTTCAGTACCAAACCGAATCAGCAATAAAGAGCTCAAAAACAGACAATTTTTCACTTATGGAGGTAAGCGAAACAAGTCTTAGATTCCAACTTCAACCTTTGCAGGAATTTAGTAAAGTTGGGTGTTGTTTTAATGTTTTTTGCCCAAAACGACCGGAGTTTGACATTTACATCTGATGGGTTTACACGATGCTTAACTACTAACAACTAAATTTTGGCCTCATTCTAGAAAACTGCCTTGTATGCACCTAATATGTGGCCATAAAGAGCTTGCACTAATCCCAATTCTTCCGTAGTCAATGCTTTAGTGACACCATGCTACATCGACGCAGAACACCCTTTATCGATCTTAAATATTTAGTGATCATAACAACTTACATCTTCTAACTCTATCCACTTTTCCTGTACGTCAAGCCACACCGTCAACACAGCCTCTATGGTCTGCAGTCTCTTCTGCCATTTCATGATGTCATCAGCAAATGAACCAGCGGCACTGCCACTGAGCATGCTCTGTAGCGACACCTGAACAGAAGTAGTAACATAGTTTGAGCACCGTTTGCGCGACAGGCGCGGACGTTTTCTGCTCAATGCAAATAAATAAAAGTGGGGTCCACTACCTGCAAGTTTCAAAACTGAACTTCATCTTCGTTTCGCTTATTAGTGTGTATTTTAGAATACATGGTCCTCAAGGGGCGGTGGGGGAGGGGGGAGTAACTCGCTGAAAATTTTCAGAGTAGCAGAGATTCGCCCAAAAAGTAAAGCAAAGTGAAATGTTATCTGACAAAAACTCAACTATATTTCTCTTTTCCTCGTTTGATACTTTCATTTGCCTCTTTCATTTGACAATACAATACCCCCTACCTGATGATCCTCAAGTTCTTCAAAGATTGGCTCACATTTGTCCAGTAAACAGATTGGACCAGCATCCTGCAGAGCAAATAATAATTCGAGTGTACAAAGAACAGATAAAGCCAATGCTTAAAGCAAATTTTTGCCAGAAACCTTTCACTGATAAGCATTTTGCGAGAGAAAGCTAGACTGCTTCGTATATGAAATGCTTAGTCTCAAGGAATTTAAACCAACTCTTAATACTTGGTCAGACTCGATCGAGGCAAAAATGTTTATCTAAGTATTGTTTTTGTAACTGTCCTTTGAACCTAAACAGGAAATATTCTTTATGTATTTTATTATGTTTTATTACTATTATTTCTCCATTATTCTCACTTTTCCTTGTCACTTTATTATTTTTTCTTGCCAACTTGTGTTTTATGCATATTTAGGTATAGTTCTTTAGGCACAAACTCAGGCCTTCGCATTTCGAAACTTGGCAATGCAATGATATCTTCAAGATGTCGAAACGTTGCTTATAACTTTCGCTTATTCTCACATTGTCCCATAACCAAATATAAAACATATCGACATCCGCGCCAACCATTTTGAAACACAACATTACACAAGGAGTAAACTGTTCAGTCTTTTTATTCCAGTGGAAAAGTTGCACGCCCTATAACTCTTACTAACCGAGCTCGAGTTCTGTACTGTAAGTTGCGGACCGAGTTTTTTCCCCTTCAATAAATCGACGGAGAAAAAAAAAGAGGATCCGTAACTTACCGTACGGACCGAGAAGACGAGGTTAGTAAGATATTTATTATATCTCTACTGTGTGTCTGACAGGTTCGAGAACGATTCTATTCATGCGAAACGGCTTCAAATTTCTGAAGCACGTCGAAAGCAAAACGAGTCAATTTGAAATCGTTGTTAAGTCATTAGCACGTTTTAATACACAATTTAAAGTAAAAAACATTTTTAACTTTTACTCGCTATAAAAGTTAAGAACACTTGGTGATAAATCGCGAAACCTTTAGGCACCAAAAACAGCTTTAAATTTAAGCGGGCCGTGCAACAGAGTACGGTGAGCTAAAATAACCAATCACAGTGTGCGTAGTAACTGAGAGATATAATAAACAACAATTAAAGCAAAAGCAATATCTGCAAGAAAGTGAAGAAATATTACCTGAGTAAGGTTCATAAGCGAATGCGAGAAAGTAGTCGAGCCTGCCACAGAAGCTTTCCTTGTCTTGAGGCTGCCACCAGCTCCATCTTTGACGCTGAAGCCTCCGCCACTGCCATGACTTGTCACTGACACCCGACTGGACAGACCGCGGGGACCATGCATGTTCATCTCTGAGTCGTTACCAAACTCACTGCCAGGAGTCTGGGGAGAGAAAGAACCCAGTATCAGGAGCATGTTCTCTCATTTGAGTTACTCTAGTATCAGAGATAATTTAAAAATATATATATATATTCAAAATATACTTGCTAGCGAAAAAAGCTTGAAAGTGTTCGTATTGAGCACAAATTCCAAATTCACAAGAAAAAGTCTAGAAAATGGAAACGGAGAGTCCTTGATTTTTCACATAATTTTCACCTTCTGAAAGACATTCTTTAAAAAAAATAGGCCCCCAACCTTAGCATGATAAGCTGGGAAAAGGGAAACGTCTTCAAACGGAAAAAGAGACATCTTACCGTATTTGCGTATTTTAAGTATTCAAAAAAAACGATCGTAAACCACAACGTGTTCATTCGAATGTAAAGAAGTTTCCCTCGAAAAAATTACGGTCTTTAGAAGACCATAACCGACAAAGACGCAGGCATTCATCTGACATAATGAGCTGTCTAACTAACAACCATCACGTCTTTAAAATGTGCCATATTTACATCTTGAGTTGGAGCAGTGGCTGATGAAGGGCCCTTCATTCTGGTGTGCGTCCTGAGTTCAAAGATCTTACTCAGCCACACTTCTTCATAAGTCTTCAGTGAGCTCTCAATGGCCACATCTTTCGCAGCCCTTTGGATTATGGACCGGACCTCTTCAGCATGGTCTGCAAAAATACATTACATACACTGTCAAGTTTAAACCTCAAATCAAATGAAGCAGCTCCATCTTTGCAGACTATGAACAAAAGCTAGTGTGTGAACTATACGTTCACGGAGTACCGTCTGTTTCCATAAAAATCGACTGGTAAAAAAACGTATAGCTATGAGATCTATAGCACCAAATCTGAGACTACTCGTTCCTTACTGCAGAGCAGCTGCTGGAAAATGTCGCTTAATTTAGTCCCTTTCAATGCTTCGGCCAAATCGCGAAATCCAAGTTCCGGCGAAATTTGCCTTCTCCATTTTCGCGCGATTAACTTCTCACACATAAAAGTAGCCATAACTTATGTTATTGTCATGTTTTCCAAAAACGTTTTGTTGCGAGTCATCAAGTCACTCACTGTGTAGTCCTAACTCCAGTAGCTGTCCCAAGGTCATTCTTGTCAAGCCTTCATTACTGATCTGCACAGCTCCTCCAGTTACACGAACCAACTGTTTCCAGTGGCGCGGTCGCATCGCCGAGCGACTCAGGTCATCAATAATTGGAAGGCAAGCCTGGGAATAAAAGAGGTACAAATACCGCTGTCCTATGAGACAGATATATAAACAATAGCCTCCATTTGCTGAGAAAATAGGTTCGGTTATTTGCCCGTGGACATTATATGTTCCGAGAAGCAAACAGTTTTCCGAGAGCTGTGACCTTCGACGAACAGATAATGTCCAAGGATGTTAGTAGGATACAAGTAAATAGTCTAACAAAAGAGCGATTTGTTGCATTAAATTTCATATTTGGTATTAACTAATGATCGGCTGAACTGACTAAGGCACGGAGCTTCGAGTAAATCGCACAGTTAAGTCCAAATTGATTGAGGTTCCTCAAACAGGCTCTTAAACTCTGCCCTGCTGTCAAAACCGATCGACGGACTCCTCCCATCTAACTTACCTGAATGTCGAGGATAGCATGATGCATGCCAACAAACACATCCCACTCGTGTGACTCCAACGGCAGAGCTGTGACCACATCAATCTGTGCTTCAGTAGCTTTCTTCATAAGTTTGGTGTTGATTCGCTGCCACCGGCCGCGTTTCCATTCTGTGTGTTGTTCCTGTACTGCACGCCACGTGTTCCAGACCTCACGTAAACATTCAAGATCCGAGCGTAGCCTAGGGAGAGAATTAAGTTGTTCTTCACGAGATAATAACATAGCAGAACAGTTTTCTAACAACTGAGCTACTGATATAATGATAAGGTTAAACAAAAACGGAACCATCTTGAAGCTTTCACGAAATATACTTTCTTGGCAAAATTTTAGGGAAAGAGAGGAAGACGAGCGTGAATATTGAAAATTCAATAGATTTTTCGAACGGTATCTTGATTCAAAGGTTTCTTCTCTAAAAACGGATATGTATATCTTCAAGAGAGAGATGGACTGCAACAGTGAAAGATATGAATTTGGATAAGGCGTAGATCATTTAAGGAACAAGGAATTGTGATAAGGAGAATTCAACTTACCGTGGAAGGACAGAGAAATTTACAACAGCCTTTTCGAACAGTTCTTGAAGCTCGATAAGGTCCTAATGAAAATACAATTCAGTTTAAGTCGACAACTGTACAACAATATTGACCAATCAGAGGTTGACATAAACTCAACCACGACACACAAAGTAGTTTTTTTTTTTTTTTTTTTTTTTTTTTTTTTCTGATTGTTTCCTTTTGCTTTTCGTCCTTCTTTTTCTTATTTTCCTTCCCCAAATTATACGCGTTGTCACACCCTGGCGA
>Ga0126339_10000050_pt1 | contig 39981 bp, 12 predicted proteins | sample OrbTmetagenome_2_FD_92532 | JGI IMG/M metagenome (GOLD analysis project Ga0126339, IMG submission 92532) | Coral microbial communities from Petempiche,Puerto Morelos, Mexico - Orbicella T R C metagenome | ecosystem: Host-associated > Invertebrates > Cnidaria > Coral | place: Petempiche,Puerto...
ATTCCGATCGTCTGTTTGGTTTCTCAATGGAATTTTGTATTACCTCTTTAGATCGAATAATCTTGAATCCTGGAATAAATTATACGATTGGCGTAGCCCAATTAGATTGTCTGCTTGGTTTTTACGGAACCAATTCCAAAATGGCACTACTATGCTGGCAAAATGGTACGATAATGCCGCCACAGATGGCATTTAGCTCGATGCTCGAAATGCCCTCATGATGTGTCAACCCTAACTAGGGAGTTTCGGGTTTGAAACGCGTCAAGGCCAACATAAGAATTAGGTATGGGCTTGAGGTGGCTTAAAACAGTTTCCAGCACTTAGATTTTGCTGGGTCGTTATAACCACTCTTTAACACTTGATGTTACAATAATGGTATCAAAAAACTACCCAATTATTGGTGAACACGTTATTATCATTTTTGTGACGTAATAGGTTACCGTAGTAACAGTATGACCTGTTAAAAACACCCTTAATTACAGCTTTAGTGGCTTATAATTCAAAAACGGCACGGCGAATTTTTTTGTATTATCAAAATTTTAATAAGCATGATACAGATGCAACTTTTGGCAAATTTTTTAAAAAATCTGCGCATAGGGTTCAGAGCCACCTCAAGTTTTTGAAAATTTAAGGTGGCTCTGAACTCTATATACAACCCCTAAAGCTGTAATTAAGGTGCTTTGGCAGGGCATACTGTTGCTATGGTAACCCATTGTGTCACGAAAATGATAACAACGCGTTCACCAATGATTGGGCAGTTTATTGATACCATGATCGCAGCATCAAGTGTTAAAGAGTGGTTATAACGACCCATCAAAATCTACGTAATGGAAACTGTTTTGAGCTACCTTAATGAACCAATTACCGAGCCATTTACTGTAATGAGGCGTGTAAGACTTAGTGTGTCACAGAATCCAAAACCAGGACGCGTCACGTGATATGTTCTCGTCTAATCCCGTATTTCACATGTTTGATTTCATTTGCAAATCAGACACTCCTGTTGGAGTCAGTGTCAGTATACATCATGGAATGATGACGCATGCAGAAGGATGGATCAAGCTACGGCTGGACGATTAATTAAAGAGGGGCAGACCGGTAAAAACACTGAAGAGAGATTCAGCCTCTGACACAGGCCAAGAAGAAGAGAAAGAAACTGAAACATCAACAGTGGTGTTGCGGTTGCGACGTGTTGCGATGTTTTGCGACATGTTGGGTGTTGTTGGCTCAAGTTTGAAAATGGTCAAATTTTTCAAGCAACATTTGTGGATGTTGCATGATGTTGTATTCGTTTGGCCAGGTTCGAGCAACAATGTTGCGCCAGGGCATGCGCACTAGTTCGACAACATGTCACAATAGGGTGGCCAAACGCACGCAACATGTTGCGCCCAACAATGTTGCGATATGTTGGGACGAATTGTTGCGATCGTTTGGCCGGGGCTTGCAAATACTGTGCCAACAATGTTGCGATATGTTGTGTCGAAATGTTGCGATCGTTTGGCCGGGGCTCTATACCCTTGAACGGTGAGGGGTCACGTGACAGTTAAACGTTTCACGCAAGCACGGCACACCGACCAAGACCAGAGCTCTAGAACCCAGACCGCTAGATCCACACTCATCCACACGCTTGAGTTAATTTCTACCCTTCACTGATTGTTATAAACCTTTCTTTATCCAAGAGGTTTATTGCTGGTTTTCAAACTGAGAAATTGTTTGCCAAAAATAGTTCCTCTCGCTACAAATTTGTGGCCATAAGAGTTTCGAAAGCGAAAATACTAACCTCTCCAACGTAAAATTGGTAGCTTTTAGGCAAACAAAGCTATTTTTCTGTGACAGTCACTCCCATAAAATGTTGCCCATTTTCAGATGTGCCCAAGTGAATAAACGTCATCTTTAAGTGACTCTGTAATCAAATTCAGCCTTCAGTTCATAAAGACACCCCCAAACATCTTTTAATGATTGCTTTGATGCAAACTATCAGTCATGGCTGACTTGGAAAAATTCATTTGCTTCTTGTCAAATTTCCAAACGATCGACTCACTTTTTTGAGAGAGAGGTCGAAGGCAAACGAAACTTTTTATGAAGATGGCCAAACTGAACAAAGGAAAAAGCCATATTCATCTGTGTGCTTTTTGTGTAAGAAAACTATGAAAGTGTAAAATTCAAGGGAAACAAAATGTCTTATTACAGTTTTCTCAGTGTTTCAACGTGCTACCTGGTAAATTATCCTTGGCCTCTAAAAAAGCCTAGGTTTTATTCAATGTTTCTTAACCTTTATGATATTTTGCTTGTTGTAGCCAATTTTAATATTGAATGACATGCACATTTTTAGATCGGCGATTGATTTAACTTCAGTTTTGTTCACATGAATGAGGACATGCAATTGTGGAACTGCAATTTATATTGTGCAAGAAATCCGGTCTTGCTCACAGTCCTCAATGGTTGGCATTCGTTACTGAGAAAAAAACAAAACAAAATGACAGTGCGTTTTCTCCATGCGTCGGAAAACCGCGAACGCACACGCAAAATACATTCCTTTTAATGATGATAAGTTAGAACAAAACTGCTAGATGACAGTTCGAAAATATTGTTGTATATTGGAACACAAACGCAATGCAAAAAGTTAATCTTTGGCGAGCGATCGGCGATAGGGATTGAATAACTCCCCAGCGTTGCGGCTTTTGGTTGCGGCTTTTGGTTGTATTGAAGACATAACAAGAAGACATTAGAACACGTAACTCGAGTGCAAATTGCTCAAATGAATTAATATGCCATGTAATCGATTTGAAATGGTGGAAAAAGCTAGCCTAATTCCCAGGTAAATATGGCAATGTTGGTTTTAAATGTATCGTATACTAAAACTCTCGCTTAAAACCAGTAGAACTCGAAGAATATTGTGCAGCAAAAGCACTCCTTTGTAGGCATGATTAATTCAAGTAATTGCTTTTTTGCCATTCCCTTATTTTTTTTTTGCTGCAGATGTATTTTGAGAAGCACAGCTCATGACATATGACAGCTAAGGAAAAAGAGCCTGAATAACTTTCCCTCCCACGCAAAACTGACTTATATACACTATGGCCGACACAGCCAGCTTTACATTCACAAATGCACGCAACTTGTACGCCAGTCTCAGTTTCGCGAGAAACCTGTCATTAAAAGAGAACACCAAGATGGTGCTTTATTCAATATCATGTAGGGAAGGCTGCCACAAGACGCAAGTAAGTAAGAAAATTTTTGGATCGAACTGCGTTATCCTACCCGATATCCACTGCGTTTGGGAGTGCGTTTTAATTTCGACAATCTGCTCGCAGGTGACCAAAATTTTAATTTTAGTTGGTGGACTTTCGATCGCCGGGAGAACACAACTTAGCTTGTACTGCGCTTTGAAGATCATGATGAAACTCATGTTTGAAAGTCTCTCGCACCACTGCTACACTCTTCCAAAGTTTGCTTTCGTTTTTGCCGTGGAACTTAATCATTCATGTCTAACCTCATTTGCAACGCTCCTAGTTTGGCGCCGAAACTTCGGGTGGCGACAAGTTTTTTCGTTCGCATAGCATCTGTAAGTGTTCTTTTCGAACTCAGTCAATTTTTTTTTGCCATTGAAGTGACTCTGACAAGCATTGAATGCTCTCATGAAAGAATGATTAGATTATCTAGAAGACTTCAATACTCAACACACCAAAAATAATGTTTAAACACAATGCACTGGGATTCAATAGCCTGCAGTTGTTATATGTTATGATAGTGGAACATGAAACAGAGTGTGGCACGAGGTAAGCTGCGTCGGTTTTTAGGAGGCTGCAAGTGTCTTTGTCATCAGTGGACGAGAAAAAGGAATCACCGTGGCCATTATAACTTCAGTGTAAATATGAAGGTGCGTTAAAAAGCTTGTTAAAAACATTCATTACTTATTTAAAATTTATTCCATTGAAGTTTAAAATGCGAACTCCCTGGGCGATAAGGAGTTACGCCACAAAACACAGGAACGGACGTTCTCTGCTTTAAAGACAACCGAATTTGATTTCATTATTTTAGTCGTTGTTTAATGAAGCTCTATGGGTTCTGTTGAGTTAAACGTTTTGCGAAAAAAAGTCGCAGCTTAGATATGAAAATACAATGGCAAATCACAATATCGTGTTAATTTTTATAGCAGCCAGAAGAATTAATCTCTATTGTCAGATTCTATGCTTGAGACTCATTTTGTCGGAGCGATGTATAGCTTTTTCATGCTATTCTTCGAGTTCAGTTTTAACCTACATGAAAGATTTGTTAAGAATGATCACTGGGTTCACACTTCTATGCCAATGAACACGCTGAATATGTTGATCTGCGGGTGATTAGAACACCAAAACTTTAATTTAACCACTAGGCGAAAGAACTTCTGCGAGGATGTTGCCTTTTTCGTTTCAAGTTCATTAACTGTGACACTCTATGCTCGCCCTGGCGTCTATTCGTTTGGCAGTCGTTCTTTTCTTTCTTCACTTCTTCTTCCTTAGTTTCGTTCACTCGTTCGCTTCTTTGATGTCTAGTTTATTCCCTCCAAACCCTTGTTCCCGTTTTTCCTTACTCTCGGCCAGTTCGTTCTTTATTTTCTCCCCCGTTTATGTCCCTCCTTCCTTGGTTTGTTTCCAACCATAAGTATCCTTTGTTTGTTCCTTTGGTTTTTCCTTCTTCGGGCGGGTTTCAATGCATGTTTAAGAGCAAGTTATCCGAGGTCTGAACTAACTTAAACTTATCTGAGACACCACTCAACCTTAAAAACAATACCCCTCCCTTAAAAACAATGCCCCTAATGAAAAAAAAAAAAAAAAAAAGAAAACAGTTTTAGATCAAATTGAGCTGACTCATTCGATTACATTAATCGTTTTGTATGTACAACTCCGATTGAAAACAAAAAAATTGAATGGATTTTTCTCAGTCTTGACTATCACGATAACTTGTATAAAATTGCCTAAATAATCTTCACTCCACCCCGAATAATTGCAACCCTTTCAAAGAGTTTGTTAGACTTTTATTTACAAAATGAAAATAAGATTTTCTTCTATTCCAAAGTCTGTTTTTATTTTTATATTTGCCTCTCGTTTCTATAGAGTGTTTTGCCCACACCATCGTACATAACAAGTTTACAGTGTTGCTAACGTACATGGGTGTCAAATTCTTTGCCCTCAAAGTTCTCACGCGCAGAGTTTGCCGTTCCACAATATGTTCCTTCGGCATAAATCCCCACCCACACGGTGAACCCACGTCATTGGGAAACTAACTGACGAATATCGTGATCTTAAAAGACGTAAACGAAGGCAAAAGTCGTTGCTCTCCAGTTTATTGTATATATGTATTGAGGTTTTAGGCAAAAATGTTGCCTCTGGACACAGCTAACAGCTTGCTAGCGATAGCCAACCTCGTAGGAACGGTGAACTATTAAAAGATAACTGATAGAGTCTGTTATAAAACAGAGGCGGAAAAATCACTCCTCACCTCTGGTAATTTCGATCAGCTGAAAAGCTGTGCTTCAGAAGAGCAACCACTTTGAATTTCTTAAGCTATGTTTGCTGTTAATTTTGTGTTCATCTTTCCAAAACATGTTTCAGTTGAGTTTCAAGGACTGAACGACCAAAACCACTGATTTGCTCTGCTATAAAACCAGTTTGTCTACTTGAGTTGAATGTGAAGTTGTTCACTTGTTTTCAAATAAAAATTAATATCTTTAAAACTGATGTGATCGGTCCGTCACACAGTCACTTGAAATTATTATTTTTTCCCTTATATTTCTATAGAAGTCGAATTCATGCCCCTTAGCAATCCACTGTTTTTTTAATATTAAATTTATATTGGGAGAAAGTTAATACATAGGGAAACCTTTCAGAGAACTTTTTTATATACATATCAACAAAGGCTTTATTCAGCTTACTCAACCAAATCAATTGCTATTCTCTGATTTAGCTTACAAGGATTGAAAGGAATTTGTTTCGACTCGACAAAAAAAATAAAAACGGAACATTTTCCTAGCTCCTGACGTTATTTGGGTGTCTGTCAGCTTCATTTCACCTGCAACCTACAGGCGAAGCTAATACCCAATCACTTATAAAGGTGATATGTATCTGCCATCGGCAAGACCGCGAACATCGTGCTTTACCCCGGCTGAAATAATGACAATCCAGCAAGTTTAGCCACACCTGTAAAATGATAGTGTTTCTGAAAAGAGGTTCGGCAAAATAACTGAACATAAATAGAATTAGTGCACGGCAGTTGGTGCATAGAGAGGTTCATAAGTCGCCATGTTGTATTCCTTTCTTGTTTTAACTCGATTTGCATTGTTTCAGACAAACCAAATTGATGCGTTAAATGACTTTTACACGGTTTGAAACAAACCGTAACAAATTCGCGTGCCAAAGATGTGTCCTTATGAAACAAAACATTAAGTGATATGAAACAAGAGAAAAAAAAAATACAGAGAGAAAACCAGGTGAGATTAAAACCAGATAGCGAGCAATTCTTGCTAGAGCCGTAATTTACAGAAGAGAAAGCAAGGCCGCACGTTCTTTTTTCTGTTTTTTTTTTTCTTTTCGCTGCTTTGTGGCTTTCGTTTGCAAACCCGTGTGTACAGAAGTTTCTTCTTCCAGTCTAAATAAACACTGAAATGTTGTTATTAGCGAGCCAAGCGAGTAAAATTCGTATCAATTGGTGAATGTAAATTTGGATCCAAGTTATTTTGGTACGAGATATTGCACAATACGTACTGAGGAATTAAATCTACTTCCTCCCTAATGGTGCATTTCTCCTGAAAATGGCGGGAAATTGCCTGCAGATTCACATGAGGATTTCGAAACACCGGCACTGTAAAGCAAAATGCTTACTGAGAAATTTCAAGAAAGAATTGACCGTTTTACAGGCCTAAAATAAACTGAAATTACTAATCGTGTATTGTAAAAAAAAAAAAAAAACGTGCTAATAGATAACTGCGTCGACAAATGCCCTCTGATACAGCGCAATTTTAACTTATCCTGAAATACAGGTACATTAGGCAGCTTGAGGTCTATTTTTAGCGTTGCCCGCCACTAATGAATAATTCAGTCATTTTCTTTATTTGTAAGCGAGTTGCGTGGGTGGAAAAACCTACGAAAATCGAGCAATAAAATTGAAGCAGTCTACGAAGGGAATTCTATATTATAAATGCTCCCTTAAAATGCAGCTGTTTGAACGGAGACAATATAGATTTCAGCAAATACGGCGCATTTTCTTCCATTATCAATAGAAAATCAACCACTTTTATTTTTGGAAGCTAAAAATAGCGTTTAGCTTTTTCGTTGTGTCATGCATAATGAGTTAGTTTTCGTGGGCCGCTAACGGAAAATGTTTCATTTTCTACTCTATTCGCTGGCTTAATGCTCTCAATGAAACAGCAATAAATGGGTAATCTATCGATACACTCCTGTTTCGTTTTTCACGTGCAAGGAAAAAGGCTAAATTCGACGCGATAAATTTACAATTGCCCCCAAAGAGATGATGCAATACTGAAATTGCGATCGGGCATTGTCAGACGTTTGTTTGGACGGATTTTTTTTCCGTTCATGCTGAAAGCGAAATCTTCCACAACAGACTTATATTTATGTCTGACAGTTGAATATTCTGGGGAATTATACGAAAAGATAAAGTTCGACTTCGTAGTCATTTTAATTTCAAGCCCCGACCAATAGAAAGCCAGATATGATCAGTCTTGCTCAGCACCACCCACGCACTTTACTGTTAAGAAGCGAAAAATTAGCATCTTAGCTGTTTTTTTTTTATCGCTAGACACGCGGTAAATATATCTCAACGAACTCCCTCGCTTTTTTACGGAGTTCAAATCTCATTTTCAAGAGTAATTCCCGCTAAAGTGGGAGCCCTCTACGACCTCCAGGGAAGTGAATTTCTGGCGATGCCACAATAGTGGCGGAGCGAGCACGGCTTTGCTACGATTCCACCGTGAATCGACACAGCGTCAGAGAACGTAGTATCCTCGCATAAAACTCTCCTGAACATCGGCGTTATGCATTAACTTGAAGAATCCTGCCAGTGGTTTCAACGCCAAGGCAATTCTACAGCATCTGTGTGTACTTGAAGCAAAAAAAAGCTTCAGGGACAACCTGCTATAGACATAAAGCTGTCACAGATACCCTGAATGAAGTCTTTACGCAAGCTATCCTAGCGTAAGTTGGGAAGAGTCAAACTGTTTTATTATTTGATATCACGATAGAAAACTTTTAAACAGGTTCCCTGGTTTACCACATGTGTTAACTAAGGAACTGCAGAAGAATCGATTTGCTGCAGCAGAAAACAACAACAACAACAACAAAAATCATGAAGTCTTGACCGGGTGTCGTGAAACCGAGGTTGCACTTAGCTTCTTGTAGTATGCGACCATGACGATTTTTTTAAATATTTATTTTCTTGCTCGGTGTGGTAAAACTACGAGTCACAGGCATAAATCAAGTTATATCAAGGCATATAAATTTTATATAGGTACTATGTGAAAAGCTTTAGTTGTAATCCAGCTTGGAGTCATGTCTTCGTAGCAAACTGTAGCGTATGCTTCCTCTGAACTGTATGCTTCGAGGTGGAGATAATGTTCTGATGTTACTGCAGAACGTCTTGTAATCCTGGGGGAGAACAAAGCCTTGAAAGAAATTGAACGAGTTCGAGCCTTATGGATCGAGAAGGAACATCTGGATATAAAGCTGAAGAGGATCTGCGACGAGGATTAACTTTGAAGGGAACATTTAGGTAAGTTTGATTTTACAGTAGCAAGCTTATTTGGGATAAAATCTAGCTGAGCATGCTTTAAAACTTAGGGAAATCTCTTACAACGAATGATTTAGGGATACCAAGCGCTGAGCAAAATAATTCACCACAGAGAAAGCTACATCGCAGGTGAAACAGTGATTTTTCCATTTTCACAATTGCGTTTGAAGTCTTTTATTGACTAGATAATGGCTGACTTTTCAGTAGTGCTTTCGCGACTGGGAACAAAATCGAGAAATCTCAATCTGTGGGAAAATCCCACCAATCGGAAATACAATGGGAAATATACAGAGTTTCTTAGCTCACAAGAACTGACTGACTGCCGGGTCAAAACGTAGTCAAACACAAGACCTTAAGCGCCGGATACTTCTGAGGGTGATGATGTCCGCCTTTGAACAATAGTCCGAACTGATACTCGACAAGGTAAAATTTCCGGCCAATTCGAGGCTCCCAACACTTCTCTCAGATTTCAGCTACACTGTAGGAAAACATTAATACAATTCAGTGTGTAAAATCCCACTAAATACGTCAAGGACAAGTCAATTTCCAGCCAGTTTCCCGCGAGTGCTTCACCGAAGTTTGCTCGACTCCGCTGATTCACGTTCGAATACGTTCAACCATGACTCAGTGAAGATTTACTCAACTGACGCTGAATTCAAGGTTGTAAGGAGACGATAAAAGGTTGTAAATTATTCGAAAAAAGCACGGTCCTGCCATATATAAACTGGGTTTGTTTTTACAATAGCTTAAAACCATAGCCGAGCCTTGTGGCGCCAAGTCAGCTTCGAAAGAGTTCTCTGCTGTTTCAGTCGAGCGTATTCAGCTTGAATTTTATTTCGCGGCTATGACTATTGGGAATTGTTTTCGGTTCTACGTTTTACAGTAGAACGATATGCAATAAGTTTTATTGATTCAATAAATAGATTACCAATGTTATAAATTGAAGCGAAAGGGTAGACGAAAATTGATCTACATTGCTCTAAAAGCGACGGGGAGAGCACTCGAGCAGTTCTCGGCTGGGTATGGTTCAATATGGCCACTGCTGAATTCACTTCAGTTATCAACATCGTACGTTGTTGTCGGTTTGATTTAAATGTCATCGAATTTAGCTCGTATGATTCAGACGGCTTATTAAAACTCAATACAAACGATGCTGACTGCTCTTATTTTAGTCAGTAATTTCATACAAATTATACAAAAAAACTACATTTAAAAATTCGCGCTGGAACTGAATGTCCTCAACCATAAGCGTGGCAACCTTTCGCCATCGATATGTACCTATGTAAAAGTCCAAAAACTTCAAGCAATGAAGTTCCCGTTGCATTGGCGTTTTTCGGCGAAGGACTAAATTGGTCTATTTTAAACATAAGTTCAGTCAGAGAATAATGGTAAATATAAGCAAAGGATGAAGATAAAAAGGTGCTATTGATCTACTGAAGAACGAAGAACCAGGAAAGTACTGAGGAAACAAATGCTAAGCAACACGGAGACCCTTCTTGTATAACATCAACGACTCTGTTGCCGGGGTTCGACCCGATTTTAAAATCGAATTTAACTTGGGTGATTCATTTATAAAAATACTCGAGATTAATAAAACTTCTACTACTCATGCAGCAAAACATGAAACTCATATGAACGGAGCCACTATCTAAAAGATGGCTTTGGATGAATGAAGTTCGTCATTGACGTAAGGTAATGTAATGTAAGGTGAGGTAATTCTCTATTTCAAGTGACAAACTCTGCTTAGCAGAAAGCTCACTGTTGTAATAACATAGATATACATGCACACGTGAAAGATGGCTTTAGATGCATTTCGTTATTAAGGTAGGGTAATGTAAGATAAGGTAATTCTTTATTTCAAGTGACAAACTCTACCGGCTTAGCAGAAAGCTCACTACTGAGGAATGACGTTTCCCCTGTCAATGGCCTTTTTTTACAATAAATCGAATAGATGGAACTACTCTATGTTACAAATAACTGTAACATCCATTGTTGTTTTCTTGGTTAAATATTTAGACTTGGTGTGTGTGACCTTCCGAGTTTGAGTTTAGACAAACATAGGCCTTGGGAGCTTCTTTGTCCTTTACTCGCTTACGAATTTAGTTCTTAAAGGCTTGCTATAACGATTTAAACTACAGTTAGCGCTCTGGAAATATGCCTTGGAAACTAAGCTACATATATTTGTGCACCAAAGGGGTAAGCATGAAATAATTTGCCATGTGCAAGCTAAAGTTCTGTAACATGTAAAGGAGGTAGGCGATCGAAGCTCTAAGAACTCTAAATTGATATTGCGGAATTACCCCACCCTTTTCCGGTTTCAACGCCGTTGTTTTGCTATACTCCTTTTCTGTTTCATAATTAAATTTTTTCACGTCTACAGGCTACCAAAAAGTAAGAATAATACGAAATGCAAGTGAACTTGGAGCAAATGTAATGTGCTCTTTCAACTGCTGCCTGATAACTTGTTGGTAAGTATGAAAGAAAAAATGGCTATGTTTATTTTCCTTTCTCTTTCTCAACCTTGTAGTCAGCTAGTCCCTAGATCTAAATATCTGTTCTCAGTATTGAATGTCCTCCATTTATCTTATGCTGGTTTTGAAAATTTGAAAACCAAATCAAGACATTACCTCAAGGCCTCACGATATCACCTCAAGGTTTCTGACTTTGTAATTGCATTAACAAGAAGCCATTTTCAAGCCTGACCACTCGTTTATTCTCATTTGAGTCTTATTCTTCCAATAGCTTGTTTGCCTGACCGGCCATGAGATAAGGTTAGCAAATAAACAGCCAAGGGTCAGAACAACGGGCGTGGACAAGGGAGCTTTGCTGCAGTGGAACTTAAAACGACAAGGTGACATATGCTTGATCATTCCAGTGCATTTCTTCCACCATCATTTTGAATTCATTTAGATACAGCCGTTTCCCTCTTTCGCTCTCATTCTTTATGCCGCCTAAAACTTCAAGCTTTCAGGCGAATTTTATAAAAGGAATTCGCCGAAGGAGCTCACTTTTAGTTAGGAGTGTCACCTTTCAAAGGTCTGACAAGTGAATGTTATAAGGTTCTTAAACAGACACTAATAAAAGGTTTTTATGAAACGTTTAATTAATGTAAGTAAAGCTAACGTCTAAACACGAGCCAAGTGGCCCATCAGGCCGGAGCTTATCCCGGTTTCTGTAGCATGAAGCGACTGGGAGTATTTCTACCCCCCTGGATGGGATGCTAGTCCATCGCAGGGTTACTTCAGCATTAAGCTAAGTTCGCCGGTACCCATTCATACACCTGGGTGGAGAGAGGCACTGTGGGAGTAAAGCGTCTTACCCAAGAACACAAAGCAATGTGCCCGGCCAGGGCTTGAACTCGGAATGCACGGTCCGGAGTCGAGCGCACTAACCATGAGTGCATAGTTTTCCTATAGTTATGTCTGTTAATTATTTATTTTCTGTATTTAAATATTGATGCGAAAAACCCTTATCAGTAGTGCTCAATAAAGTGTATGTAATATTATGGAGTGAAAATTATCTACATGAATTTTTTGTCTTTTCATTTACAGCGAAAGCTAGTCACTTTGGAACTACGACAGAAAATCTTTTCCCAGCTCTTGAGAAGTGGTTCATTCTGGGAATCAAGGTGATTCAAACTCCGAAAGTGTTGTGATTTGCTAAAAAACTTGACAGAAGCTATCTTTAAAACAGTTTAAGACTGCAGTTTGTATTAGTCACATTTGTAGATATCTTAGTCTTCTCAGTTTTGTATTTTCTGTTAGTCTGTGTCCCCTTATTAGTATGGGTTTCTGCCCGGCTGTATGGTTTGACACTGGTATTTATTACCATTCTTTACGGCATATTTATCCAGCAAGAGATTTGACAAACGATCTGTTTTTCAATATTTTCAGAAGTTTGCCTGGACAGAGTTTGGAGCTTGTACTGCACTCAGGGTCATGTGATGGAAGTCTTCAATCACTCTCTTTAAGCAGTGTGATTGGAGACTTTTATCGTGATCTGAGAGCCTTTTTACACAGCTTGGAAAGATCATTCGTCAAGGAAGAGCCTAGTTTTAAAGTTCAAACACGATGAATCAAACAACCAACCAACCAACCAACCAGCGAAACGGTTAATTACTCAGTTAGCCATTTGAGTCAGCTGGTCAGTCAAGCAGTCAGTTAGTCAGTCAGTCAGCCAGCCAGTCAGTCAGTTAGTCAGTCAGTCAGTCAGTCAGTCGGTCCGTCAGTCAGTCAGTCTGTCAGTCAGTCAGTCAGTCAGTCAGTCAGTCAGTCAGTCAGTCAGTCAGTCAGTCAGTCAGATCGATCGATCAACGCCAGTGAGCATTTCATGTTGAAAAGATGTTTTATTTGAGGAAGCTAAGTGAAACAACAAAGGCAAAAGAAAACTATAAAAAGCTTAGTAAAACCCAATATACAGTAATCTGCAAGCATTGTTGATACGATCGTTCCCCATATTGTGACTCTGCCTATGATGAATTAAGCGTTGCTCTTGCTAAAAAGGTATAAAAAATTAAATGTTCAACTCTGTTCGTGATTAGCAAACAGATTGAGCTCCCCACACTAGAATACAAGAATAAAATATCAATCCATATTTTTGAGGGTATTTTGCAGTTTAGATTCCTTGAATATAGAAATAAGTTTGCCATATTCTAGCTGTGTTCTGTCAAACAAGGTAAACCTGTCCTTAGTTCAGTGGCAGATCTAGGGGAGGGGCCCGCAGGGCCCGGACTCCTCTTACTTTGGGTAAAAAAAAAATCGCAGAAGGAAGAAACGCCGGCAGGGCAAGCAACCCCCTCCCTCCTTAGCTGAAGGTCTGGATCCACCACTGCTTACCGTAGCTTTGGTAAGAGTCTCACTGTCGTGTTTTCCTACTGTATGACCTAAGCCCAACTTGGCACCATTTCTTACCGGGGTCTGTGCATGTGAGTTTGTGTTACAGAACAATATTGGTTCAGCCAAATTTGTTTTCCGGTCAAAGACTGCTTGGCTATCTTAACTTTACTTAGTTCGTATGGTTATTTTATACAAGAAATAGTTTGATATGATTGATATATTTTTGGTGACTAGAGAAGCAAATAAACCATACTGTTGTTGAGGACGATGATGATGATCCTGTTGTTGTCGTTGTTGTTGTTGTTGTTGTTGTTGTTGTTGTTGTTATTGCTGCTCTGCTGCTGCTACTGCTCTTTCGTTCTACACCGTCACCCTACACTCTTAGGCTCTGGAGAAATTTGAAAAGGGAGGTTTCACTCTGAAAACGCATCAAATGCTTTTCGTCCACACTACGCCGAAGGAATCTAAAAACGCAACAATCACCGGTCATTTTGGATTTGTGTTTGAGAAAAACTCGGTCAGGGATATCACATGATGACGTCATCGTTTTCGAAAAGCTTCCTTTTTGAAATGTTTTCTGTCCACACGAAAACGAAAAGCCGACGTTTTCAAATTCCTCCGGTTTGATGGGCGTTTTCCAAAAGCTCCGTTTTCGTGACGGATTAGTGTGGACGGAAGGCCTAACAGTCGAAATAATGCTACATCTTCAAATTCCTCCAACGTAGAGTGGACGGTGCCTTAACAAGAATCAATCTCAATAGATCGACTCGACAAATCGACGTTAGTTTTCCGTGCGTCTGTCCTGTTACTGATCATGAATTTCGTCATAACATTGTCAAAGTAGTTTTGGATCCGCAGACTACTATGACAATGTTATGACCAAATTTATTATCAATAACTGGACAGACGCATGAAAGTGACTTCAATTTCTTTTTTTCCAAGAACAAATTGTCAAATTATGCGCTCTCGCTCGTTGACGTAGCGTATAAGTTAAAAATTCATGTGTCTGTCTGCTTATTGACAATGAAATTAGCCAATGAGCGCACGAGAATTTCTGCAGTTATCGTAAAAAGATCGATAGATCAATTAATCAATTACTCAACAATCGATTCGTCAATCGTCCAATGGGCAGCTTTGTTTAAAAGATATAACTTAATAGTCTAAATCCTTCATCAATTTTGAATAAATCACTCAGTGGTGTCTAAAGTTGCTGATATCACACTTAAAGAGAGATCCGGGCTAGATCTTTTTGGCATTATTTCTTCTTGGATTACAGTAGTGTCTACATGAGGCCAACATTTGTTTGTTAGTATAGTTCAGATAAGATGAGATAAAGCCCTTATTTATCGAGGATTAACACACAATAGTGGACTTTCATTAACAAACTTGTGGCCCTCTCTTAGATAAATCCAAAAATACAATACATTATAATACAAATTATTAAAAACTTGATCATTGGATAATGCATGCAATTCGCGAGTTTTCATTGGCTTAGCCATCACGGGTTATGAGCCATTATACCACGCTCTACAAATATGGTAAGCGTGCGCGGGAGTTTTTGGCGGGTTCTTGTTTTTATTTTAGTTTAGTTTTCTATATTTTGGGGGGCGTTTTTAATAAAACAATTATTCCATTCGCGCTTGTTAGATTGAGCTGATTATGGCCAACTTATTTACCATCTCATATCCAACGCGCGCTCGTAGCATAATTGTTGAATAGATAAGTTTGTATGTTGAATATGATTGATATGATGGTCCTGTACATTTTTCTGGCAACTAAAGCACCCGTTTTGTACCTTTGATATAAAAACGAAACATCCGAAACAAGAATGGTTGATAACTATAAATTACTCCGGCTATATAAAAAAAGGCTTTCACTTTCGTGCGAGTATAATGATTTGAAAGCTTGTTTTTTGAAAAAGACTTAGCGTCTGAACAATTTTACGTGCACATAAGAACACTTCATGTCAAAACTTTCCGGACATTACGGTGGCGGTAACTCAAAACTACTTAAAATCGTCAGATATCCAACAAACGTCTGAGAAAATTTTTTTTATTGTACATAATCCTCCGTAACAAACAAGATGGCGACTGGTTCATTTACCCATAATTCTTAGCGTACGAAAACTACAAAAAAGTTCTAACATCTTCAAACCCTAGGATACACTGTGTCGTCAGCGCGAGAACAAACATTGCAAAAATTTGGCTTTCTGTGTACTTTATGGGCTATGTAAGGTCCGCATGGTATTGTGGTAAAATGTTCAACGGCCATCTTCTTTCCTACGGAGGATTGAACTTTTTAGGTTCGCTTCGGCGGCATATCGGGCCAGGGGCCCGTTTCTCGAAAGCCCCGGAAACCTTTCGGGCCCGGAAAGTCATAGCAAAATATCGAACCTTATGATTACAGAGCTGTTTTATTCATGTATTCTTAATATGAACAGAGGTTCCCTTCATACAAGAAGTTTCAGGCGTATACACTACTCCGTGTTTAGATACAGATGAACTAAAAATGGCTTTACGAGCCCGAATAGTTTCCGGGGATTTCGAGAAACGGGGCCCAGGCCCATGCATGGCTCCTATGTTGCGAGACTAAAAAATATTAGACCTTACCGTTGGAAGACCTTTTTTTTTTCAAATAATTATAGGACTGTATACATTTTCTTGCTTTGGCTTCTTTGATCGGGTGCGTAGCGTCCATTTTCCGTGGAGAGTATGTACCGAAGAAAAAGTTAAGGGAGCGCCGAAGGTGCCAGCCCCTGGTGGGGTTTTCGCCTAAATTTATATTTTTGGGGTTTCCACGTTTTCCAAGGAACAATTTCTTAAAGAAAAACTGGAAAAACGCTGAGTATTTGATAACTAATGTTGTTTAAGTGCCAACCTTTACGATAATTGATATTGGGGACTAGAGACTGTCAAACCAGCAGCCGCCTTAATTATTAAAGACGTTTTTCGCTAAAAATATATAAATTTTGGATTTCCGGAAGTACGCTCGTGAGTACCTGCGTATATGGTCGCTACGCCCCCACTTTTCTACGTTTAAAGCATCTAAAATGTTTCAGACATAACATTCGGCATCCAAAAATAACCCCAGCTGGCCTACTAACCCGAAAATAAACCCAATACTGAAAGGTTGAATCATTAAGACCTTAATAAGGTGAAGGTTATTATTATTATTTTTTTTGCGGCAGCGTTCAAAGTCAGTTCAATTTATTTGTTTGAAATGGCTGGTCTTTAATATGAAAAATATTTTCCAGTATGTTTAAGTTTTCGTCTGTTTATGTCGTTTATTGTTGAAGTAAAAAGGACACAGTGAGCCATGATCAAAGCTAGCATAAAATCCCTAAAGAAACTTCAAATATTAGTTTGCGAAAGTCAAAGCATTCAGTTGCGCCCAAGTTGAGGGGATGTTTTGGCTTCAAAATTTCCACACCCAATATTAGTCTAACATTAAGCAGTTAATTGAAGGTACAGGGTGGTACCCCGTTAATACGACCGCCTTCGGGCCATGGATAATTGGTCGTATTAAAGGGGTTCTTTAAATAGGAAAATGACTGATTGAGCTTTTTTTAGGGCCAGAATAAAGTGGCCGTAATAACGAGGTGGTCGTATTAACGGGGTTGGTCGTAAGGCGGGGTCGCCAACCCTTTCACCAAAGTCCAATACGTTAATTGAAAACTCTGGAATTCTAAGAAATAAGTTATTCCGCCGCTATTAATATCAACAGTGGTAAACTAAAAGCAACCCCTGCACCAAGGGTTAACAAGTTAATTGACAGCACTGGAATTCTAAGAAATAAATTATTCTGACACCGTCAATATCGAAAGTGGTAAATTGAAAGCAATCCTTCTAACAAAGTTCAGCAATAATTATAGTTGACAACTGTTGACTTCTAAGAGTTAAATTATTTTGCCACCATTAATATCGACAGTGGTTAAGTAAAAGCAATCCTTGAAACAAAGTTCAGGAAGATAGTTGACAAATGTGGACTTCTAAGAGTTAAATTATTTTGCCACCATTAACATCAGCACTGGTTAAGTGAATGCAATCCTTCAAGCAAAGTTCAGCAAGATAGTTGACGGCTGCGGACTTCTCGGCGGACTTTTAAGAAGTAAATAATTTTGGAACCATTAATATCGACAGTGGTTAAGTGAAAGCAACCCTTCAGGCAAAATTCAGCAAGTTAATTAACAGTACTGACTTGTTTTGATACCATCTAGAGCGACAACACAACACGGGGTTTTGAAATTTATCAATAAAACAGTGATTTTCCCTTTATCTATTGCTTTCACCTTTCCTTTTCACCTCGAAATCGCGTTTTGTCAATCAGATGTCTCATAAAAAGAAAGGTCAATTTGCTGCTTGTGAGTTTAGCGCCGTGTAAGTGTCGCAGAAGATAAATTTCCAATGACAAGAGTGCCATGGATCATTCATCATAGATCATATATGGATCCGTTAAATGTAAACTTTTTTGTGGCTTTTCTATTCTTTCGCTATTGAATCATTCTATAGAGGCCTGTTAACTGGGAAAAATACTTGAAAAAAATTTCTGGATCACTTCTTTAACCTGTCACAATGGCCAATTCCATCTATGAGATGCACCTGCAGATGCAGCAGGGAATCATGGTAGTTGTATGCATCAGACTGGATATTGTACACTCTGTACCAATCACAGGGTAGCTTTTCGTCTTGGTGTTTTCGATCCCGGGAAAAACCTGACCGGCAATTGATTGGTAGACATTTTTGGCGTGAACTGAACCTCTGCAATAGAGGAAGCGTTGGAGTTGGAGTCGTTTCTCGGTGGACTCGAGTTCAACTCCTCGGCCACGCTTGTAAATGGCCGACTGGTCTGCCTCCTGCCAGTTGGGATTTTTAGCCACGTTATGTTCATTTGCATTATTTGGTTCATCAGCTGGTATTATTGGCCCTGAAAAGCCACATCGGCGGAGAGGTCAATTAAAATATTATATTTTGTTATTAGTTCTGCAACGAAATGAGTGCGCCTGAAATTTGAATTGACCAATCAGGATTCAGCAGGCGAGAAAACGTCTTGACGTCAAATGCATGTTAGCTGGAAGGGCATTGAAGTGGGGAAAATTCTTATCTCTGGAGACGTAGACAGCATTTAATATCCACAAAAAGGGATTTATAATTCCAAAAACCATGCCTGTTTGTAAAAAGTGAAAAACATGAAACATTTTGTCTCTCCAAGCTTTTAATTTGGCGCCAGAAATTAGTCGCTTGCGTCCCGCAACTCGTTCTTAAATCGTCCTCGCCAAGTAGGAAAATAGTTGTGCCATTTTGAACAAAATATATTGTTCCTCGCCGTCAAATTAACCCAGAATTCTCGGCTTAAGTATTAGAAGAGGCCAAAGCAACTTTAGTAACTGTCTTTAGTTTTTGCCAGCTGCGAAGAGAAAGGCTATTATTGTGTCGTTTCGGAAGGACAGTTCAGTTTTGACTGCCGCTCGTATTGCGGGCGCAGCCAACGTATGCAAGGGGGATTGGTTTAATTCAAGAAAAGGGTGTAATTCTGTTTGAAGCTGCCTTGGGAGGAAGGGGAGCTTTGTAAGACTTCGGCCCGATCAGCTTTCCTTTAAATGTCGTCTTCAAGACTCAACCCAAGAGCAAAGTGAATGATCTGACCAAGATTTTTACCAAATGGCTCAGAAACACTAAAAACATTTCTCGGCTAAACAAACGCATTCCGAGTAGTACGCCATAACTACTCAAAGCAAGCGGGGATATGAATGTATAAGCTGTGAAGGGAACTAGCTAGTAGCTAGACTTCATCAAATCTTCGCTCGCTGTTTCCAAAGCGAGGGCGACATGCCTAGTCAGTGTCGATTAATCAGTCGTCAATGATACAACCGGAAATAAAAAAGGTTATTTACACTTGAAAAGGAGTTTCCATGGGTTATTTTAGGATGGGAAGAAAACTGCCGCTCAATTTTGCACTTGATAATTAAAATGATATGAACAAGGCTTTAATGCCTCCAGTAATATATATGACAAGGTGAAGCAAATTAATGTTACTTCCTTTATTTAATGCTTGAATCTCATTAGAGTTCTATATATAATTTCTTTTATTGATTTTATTCCTAACCAATCGTTCTCTTTTTCAAAATTCAGAGTAATAAACCATTATATGCAAGAGAATAAAATCGGATTGTAAAGTGTAATATATCGCGCTGACGGTTTCAAAGGTTGGCAAACAAGTCCAAATTGTGGATCACCTGTCGAAAAGGTGTCTTGCTATTTGGTCCATAGTCCTGCAACCCAAGCAAGCAAAGCAAGAGTGAGCAGGAGATAACCCTCAGCTGACCAGAAAAGGTTTTTGTTCGAACTTTTTGCAATTCAATAATTTTTGTGAGGATCGCGGTCATTAGGAATTGTGCTCCTCCTAAAAAATCGGTGTCAATCTTTACAAAAAGGGGAAAAGAACAATGGAAATGGAGTGATTCCCTCTATCCAGTGTGCTGCCTCAATTAGCACGTAATTTCAAATTTGGTTCATTTTTTTTTATTTCGGTCTAGAGCGCTCGAAACTTATGGAACACTCTACCAAGAAATGTAAGAACTGTCAGTTCTAGATCTCTTAACTGTAAAGGTACTTTGTTTACCAGCAGCAGCAAGCGATTTTTAAATTTTACAATTTTTAAATGAGCATTTCAGTGAAAACTATTTTTCAAAGTTTAATATCGTTGACAATGAGTTCTCTGGTTATTATGCTGTAAAAAAACAACACAAAAACATCGAAGATTCAGTCTGATAAAAATTTCAAATGTTGTTGTTTATAGTGGAAAATGCGCTTAGCTACACCTAGCTAGTTCACAAGCATGCCACTTAAAATGAAAGAAACAAATGTATTAACTAAACACGACAGGCTTAAAAATCCCACCTGGTGGGAGGCAGACTAGTTGGCTATTTACAAGCATGACCGAGGAGTTGAACTAGGGTCTGTCGAGAAACAACTCCAGCTTAGTGGTCAGAGGGGGACTTGAACCCGCCACCTCCGGATTTCAAGTCCGGCGTCAACCACTTGGCCACGCTAATTCGTTTCATGGTTAAATAATTGTAAAAGCATTGAATCTTTTCGTCAGCAACACACTCAATGAGTATGATCGTGACATTGAGGATAAGATACTTGGATGGCAGCTTTCCAAAATGTGAACGACTGCTTTTGGAAAACACTGATATATTATCCTGGGGTGTTTGATGACATAACGTTTTCAACTTAGAGCATCTCAGATCCAAGGTAGGTTTTGTTGAACTAAATTGGTCTCTAGAAGACCCCAGCAATATGTACACAAAGACCAAGAAGGCACAAAACGATACAAAGGAGCTGGCCATGGTAAGGAAAACTGGCAAAATGTAAAAAATTCAGAACAGGACCGTCAGAGATACAAGTTAAGACGTGTAGTAAACAAACATGTAACGATGAATTATGATGTGTTATATTTGTCGCATATGACTGCATGAAACTCAGAGCAAGACACCAGGGCAGAGATGTTTTTGTTAAACTCAAACACTATCTGTATAGGCGAGTAAAATACTGGTTAAAACATTAACTTAAACCATTTACTGAAACATATAAACAGTAGCATTTAATTTCAAATTGAATTGCCTGCGAATTCCATATCTTCTGTTCGATAATTCACCTGGACATTTCAGTTTTCTTGAAATGATCTGTGAAAAATAAAGTACAAAAATGTATGAAATTAAGATTTTAACTTGTTGCCAAGATTAGGTTCGAACGCAATCTCGACGGGAGGTCTTTAAAATTCAGTATATATACCTTGTTGAAATGGCAACGAGTGTTTAAGTTAGAGCTTTCCGCCTATGAAACGGAGTTGTGTAGAAGTTCTTTTGGCCCAAATAGACATCCTCAATTTCCTTTTTGTAGTTTATATTTTACGTGAATTTTAGGTTTTGATCATTTTTTCCCGTTGATTTGCTACAGAGGGCTTAGAATGTCACCAATTTCATGTATTTGAGCGACGTTGTCGTTCCCGTTTCCTTCCTGAGTGTTGCTACTCTCTCTCGGCGCTATTCAACCGTTAGCACAGGTACTCAGTCTCAACAATCCCCTTGTGCAGTGAATCGACTGAAAATGATCAAAAGTTACTTTGCAGGAGACAATTTCAATTGATATAACAGTTTCAAAATATACTTAAACAATCAAAGGTTGAAACGAAACAAAAGGGACACAATGAAAGTTTAATATCATGGGTTGTTTAACCATGCTCAATTTGATCACGAGGAAAATATAGACACATGGATCTCAATTTGAAGTATAAAACTTACAACTATAACTGCTTTGTATATGACGAAAGTAATTTGAAGAAAGTACTCTGTTAAATAGCGTCTACCTCGGTTTAACAGACTCGGAGATGCTTTTTAGGTTGTAACACATGAGACCCAATAATTAACTAACTGTACCAATAGAACTACAGCTGTGCACTGAGACTGTAAAATATTCTGCTGAATTCAGGAGTCCACAACTGAATTAAACTGAGGTACGTGAGTGGGTATACATGATATTCCAAGACAACATCTGTATGTAGTTAAATTAACATATGAGAAATCAAAGGACCTGTGCCAATTTACCGAAATAAACGTGATTATTATAGATAAAAGCATGATTCTTGGTTGGAGGTTTCCAGTTAAATGTAGCAACTTCAAGCGTCAATTCTGATGGGACCAACGGTCTGAAAACTGCTCGAAGGTTCGAGAAGATGGAGCTCAATTCTATGACATTTTGCCTTCACCTCGTGGGCCCCACGAACAGTAAAACAAATGCACCCAACTAAATAATACACAGTAGTCATTTAAAGGACATCCGCGATCGATCTGTGAATCTTTAGTTTCTCTTTGAGACAACCACCATTGAGACACGACCAGTATGAGAACACAGAATTGACTTCAAAATAACCCAATGAACAATGACCGGTTTGAGGCTGAAATTTATGAGCTCTGGCAAAAACATAACGCCTTAATGAAACACTTGCTCTGTGACAAATGTAGAATGATTTATACTGATGAAAAACTATGTTCCTGTTCATTCACTTAAACTAATCGTATCTTCACAAAATCACTCAACAGTAGTACTTGATTTGGTGCGGGGTAATACACTGATATGTACACGATAAACCAAATTCATACAGAACTGTAAGACGATGATAAAAAACCTCACACACCCTCTAAGATCTTCATATGCCTAGTCTGTTAATACAACAACTTCTACTCATGGGGACGCTTCAGAATGGGGAGTTTGCTCCCGAGTTAAGCTAACTTGGAGGTTTTCTTGACCAACTAACGAGTTCAATGCATGCTCTCCGTGATTCGAATCTTTTGTTCAGGTCAGGGAATTGTCCACGACCTTAAACAAATTTTACTGAATAGCCCATTTTCCTTGATGACAAAGCTCTTACCTGCAGTTTAACCAAGTTCTCCTGGCCAGCCTAAGACAACTAAAAGATCGCGTCAAACAATTTCCAAAATTACTGATCGAAGGTTCATGATAATGCATCGTCGACAAAGAGATAACAACTTGCAAAAAGCTTTAGGGTCTTAATTAATTTCTTAGCCAATCATCTTCTAGTCCTCTCGGACCATGATGCTTCAAAGCCCATGCGCATGCGCCGTTCTATAAATAGCAAAGTGTCGCGTGCAGGTAATCATGAAAAACGTGCGTTCCATAAATTCAAGTGTTAAAGGTCACGCTATTTATGTTGCATCTCTCACGTGCCGTTTTGTACATATTGGAATCCTCGAACCTCCAAAAGAAACGAAAATTGGTTTTAAAAATCGTGTAGGTCGAGAAAATTGGGGTTAAAATTTCATTGTTCGACTAAGGGGAGAGAAAACCCTTTTGGTTCGAGTGAGCGGGTGGTTAAAAATATCGAAGGTTCGAGAAAGTCGGGAATCCTCCGTACCTTTAGGCCGCACATGAAAAAAACAATTTTCAAAAGCTTTAGTGTATCACAAGCTGAGACTGTAGAAGTTCGAGTTAAAACTTAATAATTTGAGAGCTGTTGTTACTACATTGCTCTAAAAAGATTGAGCACGTTCTTGAACAATAACATCGGATAGAGCAATCAAGCGAAATGTAAAAACAGAATCAAAATAAACAAAGCAATCAATCAAGGAAAGCTTTCAGAGAATAATGGAATCTATGGCTTTTGCATGGAAGAACCTTCTAAGCATAGTCATGAAATAGGTTCAAGAGTTAAACAACATTTCTTACAATGATACGTTAAAGACAAAAAGATAAAAATGTCTGAAAAAGTATTAATATAAAGTATTTTTTGACTGCAATTACTATCGGGGGGTACCTCCTATATCCAAAGAGGGCTGGAAGTATATCAAGGTATAGGGAGTGAACAACTTAAATTATAGGAATGGATCGAAAAGAACGTTAATTTAGGTTTCTAAAAAGCATTTAAAATATATCATGTATACGATGAGATGCGAGGCCTCTTCCTGGCTTGAAATTAAGGGCTTCGAATTTTTTTCGGAAAGAAATTTTCTGGTTGACCTTTTTTGGACACAGAGAGTTCCACATGACTTTTTAAAAACTTTCTTAACTAAACCATTCTTCTATACCTGTTCCCATAATCAATCAATGAAAAACGTGCTGGGGTTTCTCTCAAATGATCGAATACAAAGGCACACGTAGTCTGCACTTGTCACGAAAGCAAACTGGGAGTCACTCATGTCACGTGATCTCATATACCAGTTCTTGTTTGGTGTAGCTTTGTCTCATTTTGTTTTTTCATCGAGTTATATGCAACTTTCCTGTCGCGTTCTCCTGAAACGTTCAGGGATTATACAGTCGTTAGATTTTTCGGCAATAAGCTTGTGCTGTACGTTACGTTACATTACATTACGTTACGTTACGTTACGTTACGTTACGTTACAGGATTGGCTCTTCACAGCGATCAAACATTATGGTACCAGTGCCACTTCCGGTTTTCGGTGTCTCGCCGTGTCTAAGAGTTTGAGCGAAAATGTACAAGAATTGTGTCAGAAAATGTTATTAAACGAGCACTAGTAAAATCAATTACGAGCCGTTAAACTAGGTAGACAACGATTATGAAATTCTCTTTTCTTCAGTGACCGTCTTAACTTTTGCCTTGAAACTAGAGGTATATCGGAAATTTAAGATGTCAAGGAGCAGTTTTGGCTGGAACCGTAGTTGATAGAGGGAAGTGGTTATGAAGTCCGGCAAACATCAAAGGAGCAAGCAAAGATGCCAAGATTTATGTTGGAAGGTCCACGACCGTGCACAATCTTTTGTTTTGCATTTACACTGTGCATGAGTTACGTAATCAAAACATTTCTATTGTTAGTTCCATTGTGTTTTGTGCAAGGTCAAGGCCTAAAAAGAGAACAAAAACATACAACAAAGAACTTTGGCGAGTTTCATAACCATTCTCCTCTATTAACTATGCTGGAACGACAACGGGAACTGCGCTCGTAATCTACTTGATCGCTGTGCATATTAGCACAAGCGTTTTTCCCGCGCTTGGTTTGGCTGCAGGTTTCTGCTACGAGCGTTAATTGGCTTATAGCGTTATGTGCATTTCTTGATATCAATTGACCACAAATTAGTGATTTGCTTTTATTTTTTGATTCTTATTGATCATGAAAGACGCTGCCTGACTGTTTTTTTAAGCTTCAACCAGCTTATTTCAACGTGCAACCTTTTTGACGCTCTCGACTGGAGGTATTTTACCGCCATTTGTTCCCGGACCGATTAAATCGTCGTCTGAGGTCATGTTCATGCGAGCTGGTTATGCTGTCGATAGGAATTGCTGTGAGTTGTAGTCAAGCAGTTTTAGAGAGGGAAAGAAAACTATTGAACTTGAGTTCGTGAAAGAGTTTTTGATAAAGCGTTTGGAATTGAAATAAATCTGGCGTTTAGTTGGACCGGAGGCGCACTCTCATTAGGTATTCCTAGTTCAAGTGGCAACGGTACATCGGAAACAAATATCATAATATACGTTTAAAGAACAAGCTCGATGGAAAGAGTGGCTTTGTTGTATTGCTGTTGTCGTCAGAAACATAGTTAATAGACCATTCTAGCCTGGGTGGTTTGTTTCCCCATGACAGAGAGCGTGATATTCGTTAGAGAATAGACCAATTTCGATATATTAAAATTCAGTCTAAAACAATAGATCTCAACACGAGGTTCTGGGGGATAACTTTTATTCCCCAAAGCCTCGCGTTGAGGTCTATTGTTTTAGGCTGAATTTTGATGTATATCGAAGTTGGGCTAAAAACATTCATTCTAAGAACATTCATTCATACACAGGCGACTATTTGAAACATTACTGTAAAAACAAGACTTCTCAAGAGTATCATCAAATGGCCTGAGCCGCCCAAGCTAAAAAGGTCCGGCTCTTGAGGTAAATCGTTATCAAACCCGGCAAAGTTCTTTGTTGTCTGTTTTTATTGTCTTGTTTTGGCCTTGACCGTGCACAAAACACAATAGTTGTTTACAAATGACTGAGGAACTAACCAATAGGAACGTTTTAGTTACATAACCATGCATAGTGTACGACGCAACGAAAAGATGACGGCAGGGTTATAAATCTTGGCATCGTTATTTGCTTCTTTGGTGTTTGCTGGGCTTCTGTTCCATTCCTCTCTATTAACTATGGGGGAACATATGCCCATTCGAAGGAAAACTAAACTAACTGAGTGGACCTCGACCCCTCATTTTGGTATAGAGCAAGAAAAGTTCAAAATCTTCTTATTTTGCGCTTATTCACCATGTATGAATTACGTAACTGAAATGTTTTATTGGTTAGTTCCTCAGATAAAACTAAACAACTATTGTGTTTTGTGTAAGGTCAATGCCAAAAAAGCGAACAAAAAGATAAAACAAAGAACTTTATCGGATTTCATAATCATTCCCCTCTATTAAGTCCTGTTAACCATGATTTGATGCAAAGAATTAAGTAAACAAAACAAACTACAATGACACTGGTAAAACATCACGCCACTCATGACACGATATGACCACGTGCCTTGACTCTCAGGCTTTTGATGCATCAGCTACTTTGGGGCTTGGCAAGTTTCCCAGTGTTTTTCTAGTGGGATTTTGCTCTTGCATCCAGTGCCACGTGATTTAGTTATAACCAATGAGAAAGTGAGTCGAAACTCCAGGCAAAGCAGTCACTGTTTTAAAGTTTACACTTTTTCTATAGCATTGTCACCAGAGAGTTTTTAACGGAAGAACATAGCAGGTGCTCGTGGATCATAGTTACAAATCCATTGGGCGAGGTAGGTCTCGTTTATTCTAGGTAATTGTGCATATCAGTATTGTGCACGCGAGTACGAATTGTCACACACCGGTTTAACAGCGTGACGGGTGACGGCGTAACGGTGTAAATAGACAGTGACTCCATGCAAAGCTTTGTTTGAGTATATACCGCATACACTTACAGTGAGCTACACTTGTTGAGAGCTAATCACTGTCGAATCAGTGCTACTCATGCGAACCCCGGAATTTTATTTAGGGTAACCGGAGTGCTAAAAAACAGAAACAAAACATGAAATCTGCTCACGTTGATTTCCGTTACGCACTTACCCCATGACTTGTTAGATTGTTATACGTTTTACTAACAAAAATCACTTTCCTGGTAAGTTGAAGTGTTTGTTTGTTTTTTGCCCCTTCCCCCTCTAGGGAAAGTTTGGCCCTTTACTTGCTGATGAGGGTCTACAGCCGGGAGAAAAGGTATTTGCCTGGAGGGAACTCCCCTTTGAAAAGGTTGTGGATGCTCGTTGTCTCTCTTAGGAGTATAAATCAAGGATTCTGGTCTCACTTAGCTCGTTCATGAAGAAGCGCCACTATTTTTAGCTGTCAAAGTATCTGTTAGGATGTACTCGAAGAAATGATAATAAAAACGCTCTTATTTCCCTTTTTAGGCTAGATGTTCGCCGGTCTCTCGGGTCTACCGGTCTATCAGCGCGGGCTCTTTCTCTGAACAGCGGCTGCTATGCGAGCCTATTCCGTTTTAAGTGGTTTCTTATAGGGTCAAATAAAGCTAAACCCACGCTCAGAGTGGTCTCCGTAGGGGTTTAATCCAAATTTTCCTACGAGCATCCCGACCTTTTCATGTGGGGAGTTCCCCAGGGGGTATTTGGACGCCATTAGTACGAAGATGTACACCTCGCGGACATTGCATGTGCCTGCCCTGGTAAAGTTCTTATTGGAGAACTCCTGGTTAACATTCGGGTCTCACAAAAGTCTCTAGAGGGGTGCTAGTATTTCTTGGGAAGAGATTTTACTTGTGTATAAATATTTAGATTGACTGGATTTAACGAGGATTGTTCAGAGTGCAGAGTAAAAACTTCCAAGCACCCTGTTATTTAGTGTGATTGGAGGCTTTTATTTTGAAAACTGAACTCCCGAAGTGGACTCTCCATCTGTACTCCTGGACTTGTCCAGACCTTGACCTCACCAACTGAGTGAATATTTATTGGACATTTGACCAAGATTCAAGAAAAAAAGATTCCATTTTTTTTAAATCTACGTACATGCCTGTTGTATCAATGAGCCTGAGCTTTTACAGTCACAAATACTTTTTTTGACATTTTTGACAAGTAAAAAACTAAAACCCGGTATTCGGCAGGTTCAGGTTGTGCGTTTTTTTATTTTTTGTTCTTTCTGTCTCAGAATAGTTATAGTTATATATTGTTATACAACTATATTGTTATAGTTATCACTGATTATTAACAGGACTTGGTGCAACGCAGTTTTGGTCGTTATATTATATTGCTTCGTGGTCGTCGGTTAGTCATTCGCCTTGGGACAACACGGTGATGTGTGCGGACGCGAACGTAACCAATCAGAGCTAAGGACCAGTTGCTTTTAGGACACAACATTAGGACCAGTTGCTTTTAGGAATATCTTATATCTTAATTCTGGATTTGTCTTAGCGAATATAGTTATTGTAAGTAGTAATGTTATTGTAAATAGTCGTGCGTTTTTGTCATGAACCCCTGGCTAGGGAGATTGGGCAACCACTCCCTACGTTTACGACTTTACCTTGCCTTACCTTACCTTACCTTACCCTACCTTACCTTACCTTACCTTACCTTACGGGCAAGCTGACTTAAAGATTCGAATACCACCTATGTTTCACTAACAATGATATTAATTTCTTTCTGGAAATTATTTAATATGATGAAAACAAGATTTAGAGATATGTCATCAAAAATATAACAAAGAACTAATAGTAATTAGTACCAGAACCACGAGCAATTCGCCTACCTGGTCACAAGGCGTTTTAGCTTATGTCTGATTAACGCGACATGGGTGGATCCAGCATCTCATGAATGGAATGTTTCATTACAAGAAGTAACCAACAGAGGGATTGTGCCCTCCATAACAATTAACATTAGGTGTATAGAAATTTTCAGCAAAGAGAGTGCCAGGTTAATATCAGGACGCCCCTGGATTCACCCCTGGACATGATGTATAAATTGAACCTGCAGGTAATAAGTGAAATTTAGGTGATAAGATTTATTATAAGAGTATCATAATCAGACATGGTTTTGTTGATATTCAAGAGTTCTATGATAAAAACTCTTCAACTGACTTTTCAGCTTCTCCATCAAAACATTTTGAGCTTAACAGTTCTTCTAAACAAGCTTTATCGGTGCGAGACGTGAACAAACCAAGAATTTGTCGATGAACATTATCGATTTGCGGCACACCGTACATCTTCGGCTCATATTGACCATCAAATGGTGTCCCCCCCGAGTGAGACAAAAATCACACAAGCTCCACTCTTTCAATTTTCCATAGTAACAGAGTTCCGTGTTCTGGCTTTCCTTCAGACTTCCTTCTTTCTTCTAGATTTTTATACATTGCATGGTCTTTAAACCAATGGAAAAAGTACATTTATAATTGTTTTGCCGCAGTTTCAAGGTCCTCAATCAGTTGAGCAATATTCCTCTGAATGCCAGTTGTTATTGAGTGCGGAGTGTCTGAAATTTTGCGTATGGTGACGTGTAAGGTCAACAGTCATTGGAAACATGGAGCCGACTTTCACACCCTATCAAAGACCTTTGTTACAGAAATTGCTACAACAAGCCAATCGGAATGGGGCAGAATTAGTGGTATGAAATAAAATAAAGAGGTGGCTTATGACTTAAAAGCAAATTTTTATTGAGTTTTTCATAACATTTACATCATACGTACAGATGTATAAGAATAAAAATTTGGATAAATCTCTTCTTTGTTTAGAAACATAAATTATATATATACTCTTTTTACTTAGCCTTTGGCTATTTATTTATTTATGACGTTTTATTTAGCGCAAATATTCCCTTAAACATTGCAACTTTGACCTCTAATATTTAACAAATAAAGAAGCCTTAGCCGTGTATTGCACTGTGATAAAACACGACGGGCATTTGAGAACACGAGGGAAATGTAGAAAACACGAGCCGCAAGCGAGTGTTTTCTACATATAATCTGATGAAACATGGGGTTTTGACCAATCAGAGCGCGCGCAGAGTCCTATCTATATTATAAATCTTAATAAAAAATAGCTGTACAGTGTATGCGTGTAAGTTGCGTAACAAAATTTGATAATAATTTATTAAGTGTCTGTTTTAATTCATCGTCCACTGATTATCAGGCCTAGCCTCATCTAGATCCATTGGTTGTCTGAGTTCTTGTTTTATCGCTGTGCTTCCTCTCTGGTTCTTGAAATGACTCCTTTTTTCGTCAGAATTGCGTCGCTTTTGCTTCAACTGGTTTCTTTGATAATCACTCGAAATTGTCCACATCGACTTGTACGGTCGCTTGGGGTCTGGGACGCGGATGAATCGCTTTCTGAGGGATAAAGTATGGCGGACAGCGTTCTGTTGAGAGATGATAAATACGCTTTATTTAACAACTCAGAAGAAGATCTAGAGTGGAACCCTCTAATCCAACCACCAACAGGCTAATGATATCTACCAATAGGATGGCCAAGTTAAACAAGGGGAAAAACGACTGAGCTTTTTTAAGAAAAGAGATGACGGTATAAATAAACTAGAGGTTATCTTTCTCAAAATATCTTCAGGCGGGGTTTCTGCTGTACATAGATATCAACTGCCCAACTGGCTTACTTTGTCCCGTAAAGGCTTGCTCCGTAGTTTGTCGTTTTCAGTTCACGCAGAGGTTGTAACATAAACAGCTTTCTTGAGTCATTTTCGTCTACTGAATTAACGCTTCTTCCGCAACTCGAGGATACACGGTAATAAGATTTCAAACCTTCCTTTAAACAAATCTGTCTTTGACAAGGCTGAAACGCCAAAGTGTTCTGTTTTCGCAGCTAAAATTGCTCTTGTGTCTTGACAGATTTATTTCACCAAACTCTAGATATTTAAATCGCTTTTAATGCTCGATTATGCCCGCAATTAGATCAAAATAATTTCAATAATCCCTCTTTTCTGTTCCAGCACTTCTAAGACTCTACATGTAAACTGCATCGCTCTCTCGGAACAAAAAAAGTGAAACAGCCTCATAATAAAAACACGAGTACAGAAAACCACATCAGATTTTACGGCGGGAAGTTGTATTTTTACGTAAAAAGCGTTTTACGCTTTGGACTGATTTTGGAAAAGTGAAAACTAATAATATTGCCTTGGTGAGCTATTGCCTCCGGTGTGTGTCGATCGACGAAGGTTCGAGACCCCAAAGGTCCGCGATGTTTTGTCGTGAGCGCCACAATTATCACAAGCCTTCTGCACAGCGATTGCATCAACTGACCATGGCCGAAGCTTCCTTGGCGTTGTTTACCAATAATAGAAGGGCTATCTGGTTCGGTAAATCGGGCGTTACAGTATCTCGATCAGATTAGAAAGAAAAGAAGCCAACCAAGATTGAGAAAGTTGCGTATTCAACTAGAGAGAAATAACACTTTTGTTTCCTTGCACGGTTAAAGTTTACAGTATCGAATCGTTGTTACAAGGAACTCATCAGGTAATGAAACTAAGAATACTGAGTGCTAATATTGCAGAAATTTCACCATGCTACTTTGAATTCGTTCTGTTTCATTTGTCGTTTCCTTGACTTAAAGGAACGCAAGATGGGTGTGCCAGGAATTCAGTGAAAATATTGTCTGGCTTTTCAAATAGATATCAGTTCCCTTTCCAAAAGGAAAAAAAGCTCTCCTACTAGACTGGAACCAACACAGGAAGACTTAAAGTTAGACAAAAATACCCAGGGCGGAAGGCAATCTTCCGGACAGGACATTTTCAGAATTTGAGGCATAATACAAAGTTCACGCTAGTCCTGAAATTTGTTACAACAATTTTCTCGACACATCTGGTTTGAGATAATATATACATAAACGCTACGTACTAGAAGAGCAATTGATAATAAGTCCAACATGTAAAGCCTTACGGTGGCGCTTGGTAGATTTAACGCCCATGATTTCTATCGCCCTTAAATTCGCAAAGTGCCCCCGAGCGAACCACGCCAGATTAATTCAAAACAAAACTACTTTTCGTCGGTAAATAATGAGCTTAATAAGCTGAACCTAACCGTGAACAAGCATCTTCTATTTATGCTGATTTATTTAGATGAGCGTAATAAACGGAAAGCTTTTACAGTCAAAATGGACGATCAATAAAATTGGGTGTAGATTCAATAGTCCCTAAATATAATCAAGCCATGCCTCTGGGAATCTGGCGTTTTCATCTTGCCTGTAGATTTTACTCAGTCGGCATTCCTATGCGGTTTCTTAGCATTTCTATCTGTGTTTTTCTATCGCTTTATCCTTTCCTTTTAGGTTTCATTCCAGTTCTTATTCAAACAGCATGTTACCTCAAATAGCGTGACCGACACGTAGGTCCCTCGACAAACTGGGTTTTGAAATCCTTCGCGTTCTAAAATTCCGGCTTTTAAATTCCGCCACTTCAACAATAACAAGCTAAAGTATTCACCCGGATATGTAAAAATACTCGAAACAAAAGCTTTCGATGTCAGTTTGGAGGGAAATTGTTAGGTGGAGATTCCAGAGTACGTTATTGGTGGTCGATGTGATTCATTTCATTGTTCCTCTATACGATCGCACGTTTTCATGATAACATCTAATTTTAAAAAAATCTGGTAACTTCTTTGAATTGCAGTGGCCTGAATTCTTATGATTGGCTACCAAAGTAATCCAAAATTTGCTAATGAGAGACAAGGGCTGAGTTGTAAAACGACTAGGATCATCAAAAGATGGCTGACTGCAGCGCTAGCACGGTCAGTATTACTTTTCCTCAGTGTTCTAAATCTAATGTTTCCCTTGGCTTACCTTCCATCCTTGCACAGATAAATAAGTTCCCTTGTCGTTGAAGTATGGCACGTTCTTGACAATCCAGCTGTAAATCTCCGACAGAGTCATCATGTTGTTGCCCGTGGAAGTAATGGCCATTGTAATCAGGTCGGAGTACGATGCTCTTCCCCATGGATTCGAATGCTGTGACCTTGATTTTGGAACAGGTGTGTGTCCTCCAGCTGGGCTCTGTACCTCTGGGAACTGGTTCAACATCTCATCTCGGCTACTGTTGGATCCCGAAGAGGCAAACGAACGAGGTGATCCTAAGCTCTCAATCTCGTCTTCTTCGCTGTGATCATCCTCTTTAGCAGGCGTCTCCACCTCTTCTCTGGCCACGGCCTTTTGCGCTGGATTAACTGACTCTGTAACGCCGGTAACGCTTGGCCTTGACGGTGAACTGCGTGGGGTTAATAATAAATTGTTACAAACTTCACGAGACCTTCTGTAGCTTTCGTGGGAGGGAAATATTGGAGGTCTCCATGGGATCCAACGTGATCCAACTGAAACGGGCATCGTAACTCCGTCTGCCCCACAATCACACTCCCGCCTAGCAAACATCTCGTTTTGTAACCTGTCTATGCCGCCGTCGGCCAAAATAGCGCGGGGATGTCGATTTTCTAAGGATGAGTTTGGAAAATGGATCTCTGTTCGTGGTGAGATTCCGTTCCTAAGGGATTTGTTCACTGATTCTGGTACCTGAATGAACATATTTTGAGTCGCCTTGATTGTAGACCGGTCGAGTAGACGTTACGGATATGTAATCGTACTGAACGCTCCGAAGACTGATGTAGTTTTATTTTCATTGACGATTATAAAGCCGGAAACACTTATGCCGTCAAACGAGTTCTTCCGACGTTACCCGACGGCACAATGACGTCAGTAGCCTGATGATCACTGAACTGAAAGAATGCAAATTCATGCCTGAATAAACATCAGACCCGAAAAAATTCGTTTGTTTTGGAGATTTGTTTATGTTTTGATCCAAAAATTACAAGCATTATCTAAACGCCGAGAATTCTTAGAGATATCACTGCATAGTTGTATTCTAGAACGGCGGCAATTTACGGTTCGAGGCATGTGACTCCACTTAGTAACGGCAGCTCTAGTAAACATTTACATACTTGCGTGAACCCCTTTTCGGTTGATCATGTTATGGTGATTTGGCATTCACCAAACCACCGGCCCAAATTGTTTTAGACAATTTTCGGATAAAGAAGCTTTAGGAGTTAATGATTCGCATTTCAGTCCCAGGTTAATAATTTACCAGTCATTCCATATCGCACGGCCAGTTTGTAACTAATATCACTCGTTCTTTGTGTGACGAAACATCCGCCCGCGCACTGACGCGTCAATAAACACTCTCTCCTTTTGTCCGAAAGAAAAGAATCACAATTAACATGTCAAGATTGAGAGCAGCAAGGCTCTCGTGATTAATGGACACTTGATGACATCTGAGGTTCGTTTGTAGGTGATTTTTCATGTCTGACAAAAAATAAAGATGAATAAAACTATTAATGAAGAATTAAAATGACATCGAGCGACCTCCATTGCGTGGTTAACAGATTAACGCGGTTGTTTGTGTTTTATTGTGGTATTGTTCAAAGTTGTCAAGGTGGTCAAACATACAGAACAATTATAACCGCAGCCAGTTCTGACAACGTGCACTGACTATGATACGAAACTCGAGATACGTAGGTTATCGAACTGAATATCAGTAGACTTGACCCAAAGAGTGATATCATATTTTCTTGAGCTATGAAGTTCAATAACAGCTATTAAAGTTCAAGTTTTGATTGCAAGCACACTATGTTTACTGAAGCAATTAATGTTACATTGTCAGTGCATAAAACGTGTGATCACAGCTAACCAAAGTCCGTGCATAAATCTTAAATGTCATTTAAAGCAGCGAGCTATGTTAACCTGCACAGAGGTCTTCAAAAAAGCTATTCGCGTAGTAGGGTAAAGACAACAACAAGGAAGTTTTTCTACTCTTTAGCCCTGTTTTGCATATAAGATCATAAATCAAGCTAATGTGCATCATTTTCAATTGCTGCTTTGGTGAAATGTCAGGAAAAACGTAAAATTAGACGTACTTTGCAACAGGAAATACAAAACTCTATTTGTTCGCCGGTTTAATACGTGAGGTTTGTACAAGGATAATCGACCACTCCGGCCACGTCTATTTCAAATCAGCATTTTATTGAAAAAAATTAAAATTTTTGTGAGTGACGGCTTTTCCTAAGGGGAGTCGTCATTTTGCTATTTTTGTCATGACAAAGATTAAAAAAAAAAAGAATGGAAATCTTGCAATTCATTGAGAACAGCAAATCATTGGGGTCGGGAGCTGTACTAAATGCAAAGAAACAGCATAATTTGTTTATTATTATGACTGAATTACGGTGATGTAGTCCTAATGAGGGGGAGGATCAGATACAAGAACTTGGAAGCAGCAACTGTCGCGTGAAAAATTGACAATTCCAAAATGTAACGCCATTGTAGGTTACCAAAGGAGCCACGAAATAGAAAAAAATTAAAGTAATTTCTTATTTTAGAACTTGTTAAGAGCCACTAACTGACGAGAAGTCGTCGTATATTGATTGCTGTCCAAACTATTTCGATGAAAAAATGTGAATATTATGCTCTCTTTGATATCTGTTTCATGCTTTGCTCAAGTCACGTCTTAGCTACAATATTTTTGCGCAAAGTTCAATGATTCCTTCGAGTGTGCAAACAATAGCGAAGGAAATTTGTCAGTTTTGCGTGATAACCATCGGCCTTGACAGACAAGATCTCTTCCGCTTCTTTCATGCCGTTCCCCGTAATTTGAAGTTTCCGTAATATCATTCCGTTATTGCGAAATTTTAACACATTAGCTATGATGTAAGATATGCTTCCGGCAGTGCAGTTTCAAGAGGGTCATGAGAACCGTATTATAAAATATTTCTAGTAGTATTTCTTCAAGAGCTATTTTCAGGTGAACTACAACAATCCATAGTAACAGTTGCTTTAAAAAGTCCCTTGTTTTGTTTTTAAGAAGGGTTCTATTCACGAAGGAATAAACTGATAACTCTTGTCATCGGTTCACTTGTTTTCTTTATGTCTGGCATTGAATTGTTATATTATTGATGTCTTGTCCCTTTTCCTCGTCACGTCCATTTCATGTGACTTCTATGTAATAATCCTCAATGAATTACTTGCAAGTGTTCATCTTCTAATTTCCTGTTCATAGACCTCAAATATACTTAACTTGTTGCAAAAATTGCGATCGACATAAACTACAGAGCTTCGATCGAGTAACACAAAATCCAGGCAATTTTATTTTTTGCATACGAGCAGAGGGGACGTAAAGGATGAATGAGGTAATTTTGATAAAACAAGGCAAAGTGCCCAGTGAATCATATTTTCAAACATTCAGAAATTCCATTCAATTTTTCAGTGGGCAACGTAATCATTCCACACCCAACCTTATCACTTATATATTATTTCGCCATTGAATATCATTCTCTTAAAGCTGACGGATATTAATTAGAATTGAAAGGTAGCCTTTCGTTTCTTCATGTTAACTAAGATAACCTGATAACTCAAATAATTTGATGTTTAATTTTCATGCCTCTTTCAGAATGTACATTTGTTTAAAATCAATTTATAAAGGAGGCAACTAAAATATCGAAAGCATCATGCATATTGAGGTGGACCTTGCCAGGTTCAACTGTATTAACAAAGTTGCCTTGAAATTCTAGGAACATCTCTGCACTGCTGAAACTCAAACTCTCCGATTTATGGCTTGTCTAAATTATTAACGACCATTAACAAACAGTTTACATTTCAGCTGGCAGTTGACAAATGGTTAACAACTTTAACTAGCAAATTGCATCTCAAAAACACTGCGCTATCTGAACTGCTGTCTCAGATTTATGGCATGTTTAACGTGTTAACAAACAGTTTACATTTTAACTGGAAGTTGACAAATGGTTTACAGCTTTAACTAGCAAACTGTAACTAAAAAACACTGCATTATCTGAAATGTTAACAGTTTTTAACAGTAGACAAAGGGTTAAAAATTTGACCACTGATAATCGTATCTTCAACTCACTCCAATATGAACATGTATACTGCCAAAATCAGCCGTAATTTTAATCGAAAAATACACAAATAGTTGCATTCAGAATTTTTGTCAGGAAATCATAACTCGAACTCCCTGCAATATCTAAATAGTCTACTAGTCACAATTTTTACTTTCTCGAACTCTGTGCCCAAACGGTTTCTAATTCAACAGCGAGTGGAGAAATGGTGGCAAATTGTAGCAAGGGAATTCTATCTCGAAGTCACTGAAATACTGAACAAGTAACAAACTGCAGTAATGTTGCCTGACAATTCAGAAATGTTTGACAATTTTAACTAACAAAGAGTATCAAAAGCTTATCTTATTACAAATTATACGGAGAGTTACGATTTTACTGACAATGGAAATACTTTTTCTAACCTGTTAAAAAAGAGCAACAAGATGTCTCGGTGGAGAAATGGTTACAAATTTCAACAAGCAAATTATATCTCAAAGTCACTGCAATATCTAAACTGCAAACAAGCGACCATAATCTTGATTGGTGATACACAAATAACAGACAATTTTGACTATGAAATTGTACCTTAAGCTCACTGCAAACAAACCGCTATGATTTTAATATTACAAAAATGCTAAGCAATTTGAACTATCGAACTGCATCTTAAGATTACTGCAAAATCTAAACTGGCAACAAACAGCCATAATTTTAACTAACAGTACAAACATGGTTGGCAGTCAGTGTTAACTAGCAAAGTTTACATTAAGCTCACTGGAATATCTAAACTCCAACAGAGTTACGATTATTACCGACAATGAAGAAATGGTGAAAAGATTTGAACTGCACATGTGCCTCTGATTCACAAGAAACAGCCACCTATTCCTAACTGACAATGCACAAAAGGTGGACAATTTCAACCAGCAGATTGCATCTCAAACTTGCTGCATATCTAAAAAAACAAATAGCCATAATCTATCTAACAAACAGCCATAATCATCACTGTAATACATAAATGGTCAACAAAATGAAAAACTAGCAAATTATATATTTCTAACTTAAGATCAGCACTTTACCAAAAACATGGCTGAGTAGATTCAGCCGAGTTTCTTGCTTGCGAATGCGCTAAGTTGTCAATCGATGCGAGTTTGGATTGTCAGTCGTTTAAAGTGTTGCTGGAGACTAACAATAGCAAGCTTAAGAAAATCACGACGGCAACGACAATGGCAACGTCGCTAAACAAAAGGTTTAATGAGCGGTACAATGGCTGTGCACGTGCGTAGTAATTCTTGGTACATTTCTTTGCCTTCCTCTGCAAAACAACAACGTGAAATGTCCAAATTCCGGGTTGTCTGGAGAACGTGAACCATGCACGAGGGCGTACTTTTGAAATTTTTATTTCGAATTTATCGATGTGTCCTGATTCAATTTTGTGATAGCTTTGGCAGTGATGAACAAAGTAAATGACTTTAGGGCACCGCGAGATTCATAGGTAAAATGTAAATTCATGTTTTAATCGACGTTGTCCTCGGCGTCGCTGTCGTGGTTTCTTAAACTCCCTAATGAGTAGAAGGAACGACATGTAAGGGATAAATCAATTTCTATATTATTCGTAAGAGAATGCTTAAAAGGATTACAACTGACTTCTCCCAGGTGAATATATTTTGAGTACAGTCGTATGTCAGACAAAAGGTGTAGAGATGCAGTGAAGTAATTAACAAATAGTAGAAATCGTGGTTCTGAAGTTTGTCTAGTTCCGTTACTTCCATCATTGTCTCACATTCCTCTCGTAGAAAATGGGGAAGTATAGTCTACCAATTTATTTGGACTAACATACAGTAATGTGGTACATAAATACCTTCAATGTATTGTCTAAAAACGTATATAAATATTTGTGGATAGGCTGTGAATAATGGATTTATTTTACTTGCCAGCCGAAAATGTTTTATAAAAGTTAAAGACAGTAGACAAAATAAATTCCATGTTTAATACCAGAGTAAAGTACACTCATTATATTTGAATTGTGTAACTTTCACACCCAAGCAAATTAAGAATACACAAGTCTTACGAAACCGTGGGCTGATCTTGTCACGCGAAAGGTGCGTAAGGAGTGTGCTCATGACGTCATCACTAATTACTTGGCAAGAATATTTTGTTGTGGCCTTGTTGCTACAGGAGATGACGGGAAATAGACCACTGTATTTTCATTTTGTTACAAAGTATCACTGGGAACAAAGAACGTTTTCTTCTCATTATAATCATAGTTAGTAAAACGGTATTAACTCTAGTGTACTTTTTTTACTTTTATTCCTTCGTGGTTTAAGTAATTTTGCAATGTTTCTGTCTAGTGTTAATTTGTTATTCATTGTTACCTTACAATTGGTATGCGTTAATCTCCTTGTTACAGATCGCCTGACTACCTTCAGGTGTTAAAAGTAATACTATAGTGTTGGCCAACTTGTCTTCACAAGCAAACACAACAGCGTTTTACCGAAGTCGCTTCCTCCAGAATCCATCATCTTTTGGCTTTGTTGGTATGACTACGTTATGCACCTTTTCATTTTTCTTCCATTTTTGACAGATTTCAAACAATGAGGAAGCTAACACTTATCGCACCAGTTTAGATGGGAATACGTCGCTTGTTCTTCATTTAATCCTTAGGTAAATGCACTGTAATCCTAACAGTTCTTAAAATAAATTTCAACAGACAGACAAGAATTTATAACCGCAGCCGGAATCAATTTCAATGTTTGCGCTCAACTACATTGTTAAAATTAGTCTTTAGTGCCTTTAAGTAAACAGGATTTTTATGACTGAAATCTAACATTTTTGTCTCCGGTGTTGTTGCTGTTGTTGTTTTTTTTCAGAAAAAAAAAAAAAAAAAAAAAAAAAAATTTTTTTTTTTTTTATAAAAAAAAAAATAAATAGAAAAAAATTTTTTAAAAATTCTCACCCCTCCCTCTCTAAAAAAATAAAAA
>Ga0126339_10000051_pt1 | contig 39827 bp, 21 predicted proteins | sample OrbTmetagenome_2_FD_92532 | JGI IMG/M metagenome (GOLD analysis project Ga0126339, IMG submission 92532) | Coral microbial communities from Petempiche,Puerto Morelos, Mexico - Orbicella T R C metagenome | ecosystem: Host-associated > Invertebrates > Cnidaria > Coral | place: Petempiche,Puerto...
AATCAACTTAAAGCACCAGTAGTAATTAATTTGTGCATAATGTTTGGACCTTGAATGAAAATACAACCTTGAAACATACACACTGCAAAGGGGAAAAGCCGTAGCAGACTACCAAGGTAGACAGAAACCGGAAGTGAACCGAGCAGGGGTGAGTACTTATGGGACTACTGTATCAGAGCTATCAATTGCGCTCTGCACTATCTGAGATTGTCTCACTAGTTCCATATGGCAACTGAAAAAAAAAGTTTCAGTCGCCAGTTGGCACCTGCTGAAAAAAGTTAATTTCAGACCCTGTAATTGTAACAGTTGGGAGAGAAATGCTTACTAAGTTATTATGCACCAAGGATCTTATATTCATTTATTAATAATAACTTCCATTGACTTCCTCTGGATTGCTAATGTAGGCTCACTTGACTTTGCTGGCTTTGCTTTGTGGGAGTTCAAAATAGAAAAAAATAAATCATTATAGAACACTCATTACCATATTGGCAGTGTGCCTAATTTCATCAGATTATGCAAGAAACAGATGTATAGAACAACAGTTTTTGTTTTAAATATTATCCATAGAAACATTTAAAAAAAATTAACAAAGTCAGCATCCATTACAGGGCTCGACACTAACCTTTTAACTTACTAGCCTAGTGGCTAGTGATAACTTAGAGGTTACTGGCCAAAACCTTTTTTTACTAGCCAAGCATTGTGGTTGTCTACCTTATTACATGAAATTTTCACGACACGTTTATTTCGCGATTTGGGGGTGCGCATAAAATGCGACACTTAAAATCGGTGATTTTGCAAAAAAATTAGAATTTTGAATCACTTTAACTTTGCGTGTTTGAGTAATACAAAATTTGTTCACGTCACTCTAGTTTTGCAATTTTTTTAAATCGCGAAATTCGCAAAATTAACGTGTCGCAAAAATTTCAGGTAGGTCCAATAACAACAGAATTACTAGCAAGACTTCAAAGCACAACACAAGCGACTCTCTTTAATGCATAATGTTGGTAATTATACTGTACTTAAACTAGTTTCAAAAAAGTTCCAGTTACCGAAAAGACTTTCAGGACTCTGTTTTTCTCTGAGACTTCCTTGGAAAAATATCGAGACCCCCAAGACGTCACTGTAAAAACTGTCGAGACTTCTTCACAGACAGGCGCCGTAGAAATGTTTCAAAAGCAAAACAACTATCTGAACAATACTGTAAACTGTCGTTGGTGAAATTCTACTGCTAAAAGCGGCTGGTTTAAATGTCGAAAGAAATGAATCTTTCTCATCTAATTATTTCTGTAGTGGTAAGTTTGTAAGTATGCATACAACGACAAATCACCCATGTATTGTTACACTAAGTGAAATGTTATCCCTTAACAGGTCTGCACTATTTTGCGCGTGAAAAAAATTTCATAACAAAAAAGAGCATTGATGTGTGCTTTCAGAAAATGCTGTCTTGTTTGTCAAATGTTTCTGTCAACGAAAGTAACATGTTCAGTTCCCCGTTTACATACCACCCAGCAAGAATTTGCATACATGTACTTGCTGAACAGCACATGCCCAGTACCATGATATGTCCACAATGAAATTCTGACCTTGTTTCTGAGAAAAGTTTAAATTTTTGTGTGTGTTTTCCTTGAAGGAGACAGAAACTAGTTCAACCAATTTCATTTTGTTGACTAGCCAAAGTGGCTAGTGAAAATCAACAACCTACAAGCCAAAACTAAATTTCAACTTGTCTGTGGCTAGTTGACTACCGTTAGTGTCAAGCCCTGTATTAAGTGTTAAAAGGCGATTAAAATGTTGATAGGACAGAGTTTATGGTGTTTTTTGGTAGACTTGGATTTCAAGCTTCTGAGTTTTTCACAAGTTCTGTGGTTTTCACTTGCTTTCAGCAGCTGTGTGCTTCCTCCAATGGTGAAGGTGACTTTAAACACTTCCATTGTAACACAGCAAATTTCAAATTTTATTTGTGCCTCCTTTAGTTGCCAATATTAGACATGTAGGCAGTTCCCAATCCTGTTTTCTGCTGCTCTGAAGGTTTTTTCTTCCCACGGCCCGCTATGCTTACATGTGTGCAACCTGCCCAGAGTTTCTGGTAGGCTCAATTCATACTGAGCATCTGGGGACTCACCAGAATTCTCCTGTATTTATTGTGCCTAGTGGCAACTGCAATATCCACAGTGCTGACTTTGATCCACCTGACAATGGCATGAACATTCATACAGTGTGTAAACCATTTCAAAGTGAACAATGGGGCTGTTTTCTGGAGGTTTCTTGTCTTTAGGTGATTGCGGGATAGGGTATCGAAATTTGATGAATTGCAGCAATGTTTTAAGTCCTAAGATTCCAAAGATATTTTGTTTTCCAATAATGGCCAGTACAATGTTGTAATGCAATGTTGTCTGCTTTCTGAGAATACATGTACTTTGTCCTCATCACAGTGACTGTATTCTTTCCAGACTATTTCACTGATGATGGAACATATGGCAAAACAAGGTCTCTCCATCATTGGCAATAGGTGAGTGCAGTTTCCTTTTAGTAATAAGATGTACTTTATTATAAGGTGTACCCTCTATACAATGAGATATTTTCCTGGAGACTAAAGGCATCTTAAAAGCTGAGAGAGTCAACTCACCAACTTGTGTTGGAGGTCTTAACACTTGGCCAGCATTATTGTGCTCTTTGATAGTGGACACAAAATGCAATGTTACATGTAACGTATTGATACTTCATGCACTTGTACATGTGCAAAGTTATGCAGTCATTTTTTTTCCATGCATTGTTTGACATACCTGGTATCTGAATTCTCCTTAGTGGAAATTAAACTGTGTTCTCCCTTGTAATTATCTGCTTGGTGTACAGGAAAGTGTTCTTGTGAGAGATTTGTTTGCATGCACATGGTTGAGCAACTCTGCAAACTGTTATTCTAGGGGGAAGTCTCCAACTTTACTGTGTTCTGCAATAGCCTCTCAATAACTAGTTAACTTCAAAATATTATATATGCCACCAAAGCCTGAGAGTAGTGGCGAATCTGTGCAAGTGCAAGGAGCCCTCGCACAAGCAAATCTGGTACAAATCCCACTAAATATCCCATTGCCCTCAAAATTAGAGCTCACAGGGGATTTGGCAACAAACTGAAAGAAATTCCATCGTGTTTGGAACAACTATGAAATAGCTGCAAGTCTAAAAAATAAATCGTTGAGAACTGCCACACTGTTAACCTGTATTTGCTCAGATGCTCTAGATATGTACGAAGGCTTAGAACTTGAGAATGAAGACGATAAGAAGGAAATTGATATTGTTCTCCAAAATCTATAGAGTTGTTGCCTCAGTGAGACCAATGAAATTTACAAGAGACATTGATTCAACAAAAGAGGCCAAGAGCCAAAAAAATCTCTAGATGCTTGCCCCACAGCACTGCGCATGTTGGCTAAGACAAGCAACTTCGAAGTCTTAGAGAACAGTCTAATTAGAGACAGTATTGTCGTTGGAGTAAGAGACAATCAAGCACACAGGAAGCTCCTACAAGTCTCCGAACTCACCCTGAAGGAATGCATTGATATCTGTAGATCATGAGGCCTCAAGCCAACAATTGAAAGGAATTAATCACGAGGAAGTCATCGCCATTAGTCGGTCCAACAAAAAGAAACCTCCCCCTCCCCCCTCCCCCTACCCCCCACACAAGTGAGAGAGAAATCCGTTGCAAGTTCTGTACCAAAACTCAAGTCTGGAACAAGCCTAAATGTCCTGTGAGAGGTAAGACTTGCACTATCTGTGGAATTCAAAACCAATTTGCAGTGGCCTGTAAAACCAAGCTGGCCTCCACCCAGTTCAGCTACACCCTGTAAACCTCCCACACTGAGACATGTCGGCAAAGCCTGTGGAAGTTGTGGAGGATTCCCACTCTGATAAATAATTATGTTCGTTGTGTAGATGGTAAGGGCCAAGTCTGTGCTGTGGAAAATCCTGATTGCAAAGACAAACTGCTGGCAAAACTGAGGAGAAGCCGATTGGCAAGAAACATGTACGAGTTGTGAACCCCAGAAATGGAAGAAAATGAAGTGTGGAATTTGTAGTTTTAAAGGAAAAGGCAAGCCAGTGAGCAAATGCAACTCATTTCTTTGGTCCAGCAAAACATCATGGCTGTTCAATCTGAAGAACCATTGCAGATCGAGCACAACACCACTTACAATGTACATGTACAACAGAATCCATTCTCAAAAAATATGCCGATGTATTCAGAGAAGGAAAGTTGGAAGGTGATCTCCACCTAGAAATTGACCCAAATGTACCACAAGATCAGCTCCCAACAAGAAAGGTGATACATGGAATCACCATTAAAGAAAAGTGCAAAGAGGAACCGGATCATTTGGAAGGCCTTAATATCATCACACCAGTAAATGTTCCTACCCCCTGGATATCAGCAACTGTTGTTACCTCACAAAAACAATGGCAATGTCTGATTATCTGTGGACCCCAAACCGCTTAACCAAGCCCTTAAACACAATCAATACCCACTGCTGACAATCGAGGATGTCCTCCCTGAGCTCTCAAATGCAAGATGCCGTATTAGATGCCAAACTTTTTTTTTTGGCATGGGTCCCTGGACGAGAAAAGTAGCTACGCAACTACATTTTGCACTCCATGGGTAAGGTACAGATGGCTTTGAATGCCATTTGGCATCTCCCCAGCCCCTGCAGAATTCCAGCAAAGACTGGATTAGGCATTAGTAGGACTAAATGGATGCAAGGCGATTGTGGATGACATTCATGTATTTGGCTGTGGAGCTAACGATGATGAAGCCGTAAAAACCATGATCAAAAACTTGTTGCTCTCCTTCAATGCTGCCAAGATAAAGGTGTGAAGCTAAATACTGGGAAACTTCAGCTAAGGTTCAAGGAAGTCATGTACATGGATGACGTGCTCTCCGATGGTGAATTAAAACCCAACCCCGAAAAAGTCAAGGCAATCAGAGAGAAAAACTGCAATGGCTTCAAAATGGTGCAGCTCGCACCCTTAATGTCTGTGAGCTACATATGATACATAGTAATTTGGATGATTTGTTCTGGGCACTAGGGTGGTGAAGACTCTACTATCAAAGATTGGAACAGAAGTCTACCCTAATGTATAAAACATTAAATTGTATGACACCTGATTATCTGAGATCAAGATTCGTATACCGTGACATCATAAATGCATATCATTTAAGGAATACCAAAAACAAATTAGTTCTTCCACAACCTCGAACTGATTATCTTAAGAGAAGTTTTTCATACAGCAGAGCTCAGTTGTGGAACAACTTACCTATAGACCTAAGACAAGCATTTTCACTGACAGATTTCAAATCTAAATTAAGTCACCACAGTTTAAAGTAATATCTTAATTTTAAGTAAATTTTTAGAGACAGCCTCCATGAAAAGGATTTTTTTGTTTTTTGTTTTTGTAGTTAGGCAGATAGGTAGATAGTCCAGTAACTTTGTTGACTGTTTGAAAAACCGTGTATGAATTAAGTTATCGTATCTTATCTTATCTTATCTATACTGGCATCAACTGACAAACAGAGCATCCCAAGCCTTTTAGGGATGACTAACTACCTACAGAAGTTTGATCCAAGACTTTCAGAGATCAGGACTTCCCTACACAAGTTCACCAAAAATGACAATGAGTCCTATGGGAAGAGCAGGTTCATGGTGCAGCCCTGGAAGAGACAAAGAAGATCCTTTCTACAACTCCAATCCTAAAATACTTTGACCCAGGTGCAATGCCCACACTACAGTGCGATGCATCCATGCATGGCCTGGGAGCTTGTCTAATGCAAGATGGACATCCAGTCGCATATACATCCCGGTCCCTAACCCCCACAGAAGTCCAGTATGCGCAAATTGAAAAAGAGTTATTGACCATAGTATTCATAATGGAGAAGTTTGAAATGTACCTGTATGGAAGGAAAGTGTTAGTTGAATCTGACCACAAGCCTTTGCAAGCAATCTTCAAGAAAAGTGTCTTAAACGCACCCAAAAGGCTATGACGAATGCTCCTTACAAATAGGGAACCTCCTTTCTTATGGCTGGTACCCTGAGCCGTGCATATCTGTCGCTCAAGGAAGCCACTGAGGATCAGGAAGCTGTCATGACAATCTCAGAAACAAGGTCTCCAACAGAGATAGAAGCAGAGCAAGGAAACATGCTACAGTATCTTCCAGTGAAAGATGAAACTCTCGGCCTACAGGACTCAAATTTAACTCTCGCAAACTCACAAAATGCAAGTGGTTTTGGTAATTTGCAAGACCGAAAAAAATCTACTAGCAAACGTTTGCGAGTTAGAATTATTAACCATGTCTCCAAAACATTTCAAGGAAGCTGTTCGAAGGCAAGAAAGAAAGTACAAATAACATCTGAGGTAAATGGTGGAAGATGAGAAGAGCAAGTTTTGTGTAAGCCAATATAATCAATCCAAGGGTAAAGCAGCTTCATGAATATCATAATTACTCAATAATTGCAGCAGTGTCCGTTAAATTTTTCGTTCCTCAAATGCAGGCACTTATTTGAGGGTGGTGTTTATTTAAAAAATGGATGCAACAAAGTTCAAGTTTTTTCTTTTAATTTATATAATTATGTTATTTGCCGGCTGGGAGGTCTGTATGGTGAAAAACTGTGACTGAGGTCTTGAAAATGCTGCCCTTGGCCTGCGACATCAGGCAGCATTTTCAAGCCCGAGGTCACAGTTTTTCATCATACAGACCGACTGTAAGCCGGCAAATAACATGTTTATTTGTTTTTTTCCTGCAGTAAATTGGTTTTACAGATTACAAATGGGTTTGTTTATGCAACTCTTGTCATTAAATCGGCTTGCGCGCCGTCTACTAACGATTTGTAAAAAATCTCGGCAATGAGCGGGTAATAGACAAAGAAAGATGTATTAAAAACAGATTTTTTTTCGAACTACTTTGTGTTAGTTGCGTTTATTTCACCAGTTAAGTTCTCCAAAATTGGTTTTGCGGTGTGAAATTTCGTGTGAAGTTTAAAGTTTTACTACAAAAACAATTTCTGTCAGTCGTTGCTTTCAAAATCACTTGAAATCAGACTTTTCTACCGTAAATTGAATAGCAGAAAGCGGGGAAATTTGTTAAGTGTATTCCACAGAAATTCTCCTAAATACAGCAACGATCAGAGTGGTAAACTCGACTGAAATTGACTCAAATTTTACTGCGAGAGAAACACAGGATTACGCGCCATTGCAGCGCCAAGCTACAAACAACCAAGCAAACTCACAACTTCAAAACACTCAATTGAATTTACTTACAATGACTTTCCTTGCCATTGTAAAGGGAACAGAGATAAACTTGCGTTGACTGATCGTCGATGGATGTGTAAAAAAGGCAAAAGATTGACGATTACTGCTAACTTTTAGAAGCGAAATTTAGGCAGCGAAGAAAAAATCCGGCCCATGGGCCGTATCGTAAAAAGCTGGACCAGTCACGTGCGCATGATTAGCCAATCAAGTTCAAGGATTTAGGAATCCGGCCCGCTCAGATGCTTGATAAAAAAATAAAATGGTACATTTTCTATTCGTAAGAAAATTGACAGTAACTGACAGAAGGGTCGTTTGATTGTCACCATTCATCCCTTCGGGCACTTTTCAATTGCTTTACCAGTAGTGTCTTCGCACAACGTCGATCACAACATCGATCCCAGTGTCTCATTCTTGATTTAAGTCTACGATCCACAGCGTGGGTGGGGGGGGGGGTGTGGGGGGGGCGGTGGTACGCCTCTTGGACATGTGAAACTGTGCATCACTTTGAACTGAAGGATATCTCTTCCATGAAAATAAATTTCCAATGCCGTGTCAGACTTATTTTGTGGTGGATTTTGGTTACACTGAATTCCTCAAATAGGCACCACATTGGGGCCGTGGCGCTTATTAACTTTGTTTTCTCAAATGCGATGCCAATTTGAGGGTGGCACTTAACGCTCATTCAAGCAAATACAGTATGCTAGTGGTCTTACCAGTTTGCTAGTAGACAAAAATTTCACTAGCAAAACTTTGCTAGTGGAGTAAAAAAATGAATTTTGAGCCCTGACCAAATCCAAAACCTTACTCAAGAAGATGCTATCCTCAAGACCCTTGCTCACACCATCAAACAAGGCTGGCCTGAAAGTAAGCTCCATCTCCCACTAGAAGTCCAAGATTACTTCCTATGCAAAGAAGAGCTTACGCCACAAAACAGAGTTATTTTCAAAGGAGACTGTGTTGTCATATCATTTCAAATAAGAGCTGAGCTCAGAAGAAAGCTACACTCCAGTCATCTGGGAGTACAGGTATGCCAGATAAGTGCACAGGAAGCGTTCTACTGGCCTGGTATGTACAAAGAGATTGAAGAATATGTCTCCAAGTGTCAAGTCTGCAGTACATATCACCAAGGGCATCAGAAGGAGCCCAGGATCTCATACCTAGTACCATCAAGACCATGGCAGATCTTTGCTGTTGATCTCTTTAAGCTCCAGGGCCAGGACTACCTTGTCACTACTGACTATTACTCAAATTTCTTTGAGGTTGACAAGCTTGTTAGTAAGACATCTAAAGAAGTAATTGAAAAGCTCAAGCCTTTTATGGCCAGACATGGAATTCTGGAAAAGATAGTAAGTGACAACAGCCCCCAGTTTAGCTCACAGGAGTTTAAGAAGTTCAAACATTTGTATGTGTTTGATCATGTCACAAGCTCTCCCACCTACCTGTAATCTAATGGCAAGGCAGAAATCGCTGTAAAGACTGTGCAGCGAATCATGCTCGAGGCCTGACAGTGACCCCTACTTGGGATTCCTTGGAACATCTACAGCTGGCAGACTACTAACACAACCCGGATTTGACACCACTTCTCAGCGTCTTCACACCCAGAAGAACAAACAAGCCTTCTATTACAACAATGGCACTAAAGGATTCCAGCCACTTGAACCAGGGAGCACCGTCCATATCTATCCACCCAAGTATAGTCAACGGTGGACCCAAGCAACAGTTGACAAGCTAGTTGTGCGCTCATACCAAGTAATCACTGACAACAGAAGGGTGTATTGCAGGAACTGCCAACACCTGCGTCTCACAGCTGAAGTGCCAAAACAATTACCTTCCGACATGGAGATATCTAGCTCTGATCCTGGTTCCCTGCCCTTGACTAAAGTTGAACAGGTACCACCAGTAGCTGACTCAATGCCCCAAGAGGTGGTCAAGCCACAAGCTGCACCAAGCCCTCAAGCTGACGAAGTGTTAACTCCAGAAAGATGTAGCACCCAGGGAACAGTCCTACGAAGACCAGCATACCTCAGTGACTATGCATGTTGACATTTTTGCATTTTTGCTATTTTTGGTTATGTTTTCAGAACAATGACGCTATCAAACAACTCAAGTTTCTCGTTCTTTATTTGTCTTCTATTGAGCTATGGAGGAAGATGTAACAATGTTAATTTATGCATGTTTACTTGATTTCTGCATGCTTAGCTTACACCTGGGATCCCTGATTTGTTCGCTCACTTTACTTGATGAACACTCGGTTTTCAAGATTAAACATTGTGTTTGGAGACTCCAGTGCTTCATTGTCTATCTTAGGGAATTTATTTCAATACGTACATTTATTTACATAAAAGACTGTTGTCACCATATCTTGTCCATCTCTTATCTTCTACTGCTTTTTGTTTTTTTCAAATAACTAGCACAAAGGCATTGATTTGGTTTGCTTTTTTTCCAGTCACAGTTTTTGGTGATATCATTGACAATGGATTAACTTGGCAAAAAAAAGGAAAAGATCTCTGCATCATGGTGAGTGGCTGCATTTTCCCTTTATAGCAAAATATTCATGTATTGTAGGTTGATGAAACATTTACTAATAATTATGGGAATGCCTTCCCTGAATCGCAGTGGACGAGGCCCATACAAGCGGCGTGTCTGTATGTGCAAAAGCTAAAGAAACGTAAACCTACCTCAGTTGTTGTGTGTTGTCGTTTCTGCAGCTCACAATGGCAGATTTGAGCGATTTGGTGGGTTTTGTTTTGACTGTTACTACACACTATACCTGTAAGAGGAGAACAAGAGTGGAAAGCTCATTTTCATTTTCAACCACTCTAGCGCCAAGTCAATTTTCACCCAGAAATTAGAATCGCCTGGCTTCCAAATCAAACACCAGACAAACTGAAAGGTTGACGCTTCTTCTCGTGGCATTCAAAATCCAAGGGCTAACTGCCGAGTAATTTTTGAGAAATGCAGCTTTCGAAGCGACCAGCATTCGCAGCCAGGATTTCATGTGCTAAGGAGCAACCGTCCTTCTGTTTGTTCCATACTGATTGGATGATGCCAAACAATGCCCTGTTCCAAATGCTTCATGTGGGAGGAAGACAGGGACATATTTGCAGCGACAATTCATCCATTGACTGGCCTGTATGCCCCTGCATTGTTTAGCATCATCCAATTAGTCTGGAGCAAACAACATGACGGTTGCTCCTTGGCACAAGAAATCCCGGCTGCAGATGTTGGTCGCATTGAAAGCTACATTTCTTGAAAGTTACTTGGCGGTTAGCGCTTGGATTTTGAATGGATCTTCAATTGAATGTCACAAGAAGAAGCGTCAACCTTTCAGTTTATCTGTTGTTCGATTTGGAAGGTGGGCGATTCTAATTTCTGGGTGAAAATTGGCTTGGTGCTGGAGTGGTTGAAAATGAGCTTTCCACCCTTGTTTTCCTCTCATAAGGTGTAGTAACAGTCAAAACAAAACCCACCAAATCGCTCAAATTTGCCATGAGGTAGGTTTGAGCTTTAACATAGACAGTACTCGATTTAAGTTAATGATATTAAGACCTTCACTATTACCACACATTTCTTTAGATTTCAAACATACAAACAGACACGCTGCTTGTACGGGCCCCCTGTGAGTGGACATGTTTCTTCAGTACATGCACAGGGCTGTCATTAAGTTTTGAGTCACCTGTAGCCTCGTTCTCCACACCTGTAGCAAACTTGTTACTTTTTGGGTGAATTCCATCAAGAAGAGGCAATTTCACCAGTAACATCAAGGGAAAATCAAGCATACTCGGCAGTAACAGGTATTACAGGTTGCAGCCCTTAATGGACAGCCCTGCATGTAGTTGTCTAGGGATGGGACATTTAGCATTCTCTTTGAATCCAAAGCCAGTGAAATTATGCGAGTTTGAGCTCACTAAAGGGAATCTGACCAACAGGGAGCAATGTAGAATGGTTTAGCCATGCTAGAAGTAAAGCCAGCTTTCCACATCCCTTTTCACAGAACTGACAGGGTTCACTTAGCTGCACTAAAACTCCATGAAACACGAAGCATAATTATCAATGTCTTCCAAATATGCAAAGCTGCAAAACTTTCACTAAGCACTGGTAGATTATGCGGGAAAAAACTATAATTGGCGAACAGTTTGATGAAGATTTGTTGAAATGGCATTGGTAATAAGGCTGGCGGCTCTTTGCGGTCAAAGATCATTGAGTGTTAAAGGTTTGTCAATTGGATTTGTATACAAACTATTTGGAGATGAACAACAACTAACATAACATTTTTATAGTGTTTCCAGCAACGTTTATAAAACCGCTGTTCAAATTACTCTATAGTTAAACTGATATCATTTGATTTTTCTTCCAGGTTCAAGATAACACTGAGGAGGTTTAGGGAAGTCATCAGAAAGTGATGAAAAAAGAACAGGATGTAAAAATAAAATGTTTTGTGTATTTGCTTAGTTTAGCTGAGTGATATTTTCCGGAAAGGAGAAGTTATTTGTGGCCAACAATTGCTAGCTTTCCAGGAAAATAATAGATGTTTCCATTAAATTGGTTGATGATTTCGAAGCTAAGTGTTGTAATGCAATCGATGTCTCACTCCGTTAACTACAAGGAGGAAACAACAAGCGTCCACAAGTAAAGTTAACAAGCAAGAAAACTAATTTTGCTTACAAGTTAAGACAAAATTTGTGAAAAAAGAACTAAGTCTTTTGGCGGGAAAAATATTTACGCTTTTAAGATGACACAGCACTCGTAAAAAAAACTAAGTCTTTTGGCGGGAAAATTTTGCGCTTTTAAAAGGGGCCAAGAAAAATTTCTTTAAAAAAACTAAGTCTTTTGGCGGGATAACTGTCCTTAGAAAAAAAAAGTCTGCGTTTTTGAATTGTGTCTGGTTTTGAGTCAAAAATATAGTCTTTTGGCGGGAAAAATCTTCCACTGTGCAACGGATTTCTCCCATCAAAACTCAAAGTATATGTTTGATTTCTGGCTAGACTGTTCAAAATCGCAGAATTTTTTTTCTTTTTGGCAACCCTACATAGTCAAAAAATAGTAAAAGAGATAGCCTACATTCCGACTAGTTTCCAGGCCCCTTTTAATAGCGCGAAGTTTTTTTGGTATATTGTTCTTTTAATGAAGCGAGAAGATGATTAATAAAAGACAATTAAGCTTGAAATGTTTTTTTTATTATTATTTTCTTGTTGTGTACCATTGATAATTACAAGACAAACGTTTTAAGTAAATACTTAACTACAATCAATCATTACATTGGACTCTAGAGATTATCTAAGTCTGAATGTCTCTGAGAAGAAAAGTATTCAAAATCTAATCAAATGCCAAACAACGTGAAGAGTAATACAGTAAATCTGAACGAATTTCAAACGGAAAGCTAAGCAAAATATCACATTTTTACATGCACAGATTAAAAAAACTTGCAAGCGTATTTTGATAAATAGGAATCGGCATTTCTGCCTTGTTGAATACTCTCGGCTTAAAAATCCTCGCTATAAAAACACGTATCAAAGATCTTCGCGTAGTTTGCGCCATTTTAAATACGTACAAACATGGATTATCGAAGCACAATATTTGAATTTATGTCAAATTTTCTCCGTAAAATTATATTCCAGTGGACTATTTCGGACCGTGTTTGTACAAAACTCGGAATATCGCAACAACTCGCGAAGTGTGTTAACAGAGCGGTGTAAGTTTAAGTTATCAGAGTAGCCTGGCAATGACAGGCGAAAAGGTGTATCCAAATAACAATTTTCACAGAGCAACTAAAACTTATTGACGGACAATCCAAATAGGTATTTTTAAACCCATGATGCTAAACGCGTAAACATTTTGCACAAACTTTTGGATTAATTATCTAACCTAGAAAGTGAAACCGCCTAATTCTCTCCTTCAATCGTTGGAAAAGAGTTCAAAAACAGTGCAATCTTCAAATTGCCGTTAATTTAAGACTGGTATTCATTGCCAGATCTTGGTCGTTTTTCTTGTCGTTAGTAAGTCCACCATGCCACATTCCTATAGAGCTGATAATTTGTTTTACACGTGTGCAAATTACAATACAAATTAATCATACTGCCTTTAGACTGCAACTTGAGAAAACAGAATCATCCAAATTTTTCCTAGGATTTCCGAATGCTTACTAAAACAATAAATTCGCCTAACCGGCCGGAATTTGGATTACACATAGTAAATTATGACGTGTTGGCGAGATGCAAAGGCCGGAGAAAACTGTTTACAAAGCAGTCCATTATAATTTAATGCACGATTGAAAGACATTCGAAATAACGACTACCTCTATGATTAATCTGTTATTATCTTGTCTTGCACGTCTGAGTTCTTAAGACATCTAGACTTCTGTCCCCTGGATTGTGATCCACATCATTCAGAAAGCAAAGACTATAAGAGAAAACAAACACGTGTGAGAACACTGAAAACTTTAAAAGGATGTTATAAGGTTGATTGACACTACAAAATCTCTAGGTGGCCGAGATTACACTATTCTAAATACTTGTTCAAACAAACTGTTCCCCCTGTAAGTAAGACTTCAGGAATGATCGGAAACTCTCGGAATTCGTTCGTCGATCTCTCCCAACATGGTCGATCTACTTTATTATCGCGGCTCTTTCTGCATGACATGTCTGCGTTCCGTTGAAAGAGAAAGTACTTGTGAGAACAAGTTTTAAAATTTGCAACGATTCAATTGAGTACGTTTCTCAGTGATAACTGATTTAATTCAAATAAACCCCAATTTTTTGTGCTACTTTTTCATAACCAGATATGATAATAATTAAAATTGATCTAGAGAGTTTCGAAGTCAAACTAATTATTTTAAATTGTTTGAAAAAAAAGATCTGGTTTCTTTCTATACTTCTATGGTCACCACCGATGGTATGCCTTAGTGGAACGCCAAAATGGCGAACAAGTGCAGACTAAGCGTTGGGATTTTGATAAAACCTTATGACTTTAGTGATGATGCTTCTTATTTACTCGATCAGACCTTACTCAAACCGAAATCTTCGATAGCTGAAGAACATCTGATAAAATCAGTTTGAAAGATAATCTGATTGGCTTATGAAAGCGAATCGTTTCCAGTCCCTTGATGCACAGAATTTCAAAGTCAAATGGACACAACTATTTCTTTTCAAATTATTCTACAACTCTTGGCTTTATGCCTCTTAATACGTAGTGTACCGCAAAACTCCCAAATAACAACTTAGAATTTGGCCACTCACTGATCGGGAAGCGTCCAGAAATTTTTATAAACAAACTTGTGATTTCAAATTCAGGTTTTAAGAGAAAATAAACCAAAATGATGACTTATAAGGAATTTTTGAGACATGTAAAACATTCTAAATTTTGATTGAGGGAGTGACTTTTTTTTTATAAAAAAGAAAAAAAATAGGAATGAACATGCGAAAAATTTAAATGGATGTTGGATGTCGCAGGATCTTTGACAGTAGCGATTGTTTCGTGTCTCTGATGTCACACCTTTGCCGTGTGCAATGCAAATTTAAAACATTTTGCTCAAAGCGCGTTATGGACTCCAGTGTCCTCAAAACTAAACTTAGAAAATCTTGGTCATAAAAGGATACATATTAAATGTTCCAAAATCATGATTTCAAAACACTGTTTTAATGCCCTTGCTCGTCTTCATTGCAATCGCCTATAACGAACTCTCCACATGTCAGGCTAATTCCTCTGGGAATTAATTTTCACAAATGGCGAATTCCCTAAAAACTGTGTCTTCCAGAAATTTAAAACATAAGCCTTGTTACGATGTGTTAAATCAAATTTTGAATTTACAAAATCACATTTAAAAGAACGAAAACCCAAAATAATTATAAACGAAAAACTTCAGCGACTTTAATTTAGGTCCTTCCTTTTGATAAAATTTGCTTTTTAATTTTGCACATGACTCGGTAAACATACCAGAGAATTCTAAGGTTACAAATTTCAAATCCACTTGCGCTGTGAGCATAAAACCTTAAAATATTGAGGTGAATGTCCACGTTAACGTTTAGAAGAGATTATGGGTAAAATTATGCACCTCAAACATCCAGTGGGTTTGAATTTCGCGGGTGCTGGGCAGCGTAAATACCGGACACGTTTGATATTAAAATATTATTTCAAAATCCTATCTTACGTTTATTTGCACACTGATATATTTCAAGACTGTGGCTATCATCGGTTTAAAGTTGTCATTAACATTCTTATTATTCAATCGTATTTTATACTGTGAAAATGAACTTTTCATGAGACGTAACGAATCAGTCCCTTTTAAATCAAAACATAAGTGGTATAAGCCTTCCTTGTATACAAGAAACTGAGAAATTTCCAAGACTACAAGATGGATCCCGAACTGCAAACACTAAAACAAAGTTATATAAGAATGTCAAACTGGTTTTCCATGATAGCTGAAGATTTTTGGATTTTAAGATTTTTCACAGGAATTTTTCGATTGCAAGTATTGAGATACTTCGAGAAAGTCTAGCAGCTACTGATCAGTCTGTATCCTAAGCGACATATTCGTTACAGGTTTCGAATTTCCCGCCAGGAATTACAGGGTAACCAGCCGGTATCCAAGTTTCTTATCACCTTTTCTCCTACCCTGAGCAAACCCCCGGGGGGGGGGGGGTGACTCCCATATGGAGTGGACGGGGATGCTCGTCGGAAATTTTGAATTTAACCCCTATAAGAGACCAATCTGGGCGTGGCCGAAGCTTATGCAGACCCCTAAAAGAGACCAGTTTATAAAACAGACAAATAAAAAGTACAGTGACTTTTAATGATGGCGAATTTGTTTATCTGAATTGAGTAAATATAAAGAATCAAAATTCTTTCTGTTTTGTTATTTCTTCGCGCGCAACCCTTAACGAGAACTTGCCGGCTAAAAATAACGACATTTTGCCCAGAACACCCTAAGCGAGAACAAAATCCGAAATTTACACCCCTAAGCGAGACAACGAGCATCCCCGTCCATTCCATATGGGAGTCCTCCCCCCCCTCCCCCCGGGAGCAAAACATTCATGAAACAACTAATCCAGAAAAATTAAGAGGTTTCGAATTTCCTCACAGCAACCGCAGGCCACTTAACTAGCATGCAAGTTGTTCAAGTTATACTTTTAGCTTACCATGTTGACGAAATTCTTTACTCGGCCTACAGTCTTCAACTGTAAGGTTTCTTTCATGGTTCTTGACCTGAAACTGAGAAAAGTAATACAAGCATGTATGAACAAAACATCCATGAAACTTGTAGTCAGTCCAGACCAAAGTATGGCTTCTATATACCGAACAACACAAAGTACGCTCATAGATTTGAAAGAAAGTTTCCTTTCTTTCACGATCCTCAAATATTTCACAATGCTGTACATTATATTTTAAACTCTGATCTCACCTTGTCGTACGCCTATGTGCCTGAATAAAGTCGGTGCTGACTTGTGCGTCCATACCAGGTATTCCGGTGCAAACTACCACTATTTCACTTTAATTGACACTGATTTTCAGGAAATTTGTTCAAATTATCTCTTCTGCTTCGAAGAAGACAAACAGTTCTGACCACGAGGAACCGAAGAATAAAATGTAAATCAGAAAATCACGCCTCAACTTTGCATGTGCACATTGCCTTCTCAGGCTCCCAGGTCTTTTGTTGCTTGGCATCTCATTTATTTGTTCACAGCTAACAATAAGAATAATTAACGTCCTGTTAATCGGGACAACAGTGGCGCAAAAAAACAGAACCCAGTGGTCAATGATTTCCTATTGAAGATCCATTTTAACCATTGTAGGTGTATAGGTAGAAGGAAGTAAGCAGGCTCCTTTGGGTCGCAATGTTCTGCGTGATTTTTTTTTTATTTTTCGCCGTACAAAATGTAGCGTTCAACATTGTACGGACGTTGCAGAAGAACGAATTTCGCTTCAGTCTACGTCTGCAACTTTATATTTTAACAATACGTTTGTCAGCACCTGCGACATTGCGTTGTGTTCACTATACTCAACATTACACGCAATTGTGCAGCAAACTATCAAAAACGTTCAGATTAATCGATTACATTTTTGGCCTCCAACGTACCGAGGTTGACCGCAGCCTTAAAGAGAAAGTAGAAACAAACTGCGAAATCTACCAATGTTATACAAAATGCTGGAAAAGCCAATACTAAATTAATATCCGTTAACGTTATTACACTTCAACTACCAACAGGAAATGTTTTGTTGAACTCGTACCCTGGGAAATTAATCTGAGCACACTGTGACATGTCACATGGAATGCGTCAGATGTACGACATCCAAGAAAAAAAGAAAATCTTATGAAATTTAACACGGTATATTCTGCACCTTATGTATACTGCAAGCAATTTTCTTGGCTTGTCGTTCTTGGCTCCTACACTCTTGGAAACAACCACTGCTATAGCTCACTCAAGCGGCTCCATGTTCCTCTTCTAAATCTTCGCATTTCCTACCCCTTTGTCTCCCGTTCGACCGCCGCACGCTGATCTACCCCTTGCGCACGAAGTTCATTCCACACTGATATGCCTGAACCAAAGCTAAGCTAGCTACTAAAATAATTTTCAGTGCAGTCACTTTCTTTCATACTCGGACACAGACTATATTTCTTTCGACGTAAGGCGGCCTTCGTATGAGATTGTCTCCATTTGAGAAAGCCACATTGGGTTGGGCATGGTAACCACTTGACGCAGCCACTTAATTCTAGGAGATTGCCTTAAGCACATGATATCGACACTTGTGACTCATTTGACAAAATTATTTTAAAACCCTCAAAAAGAGTTTTCTACCAAGGCAAGTTTTAAGTCGCAAGACACCAAGGGAACTCGAGAAAGTTCTCCGTTTAGGAGAACAAGCTGGAACAAAAAGCGCTTTGTGTTGTTGGAGGATAACCTGTACTGTTACGAGAACAGACAAGCCGTGCTAACCTTCTAAGGGATTGTAATAGTGTCTGACATCACATCTCTAACTCTACATAGCATGGATTGCCTAAGGGTTTGTCACGACGATGGAAGCTCGTGTTTGCTTCGCTGCCCCGCAGAGGATGTAAGGAACTCGTGGCTCACTGCCTTGCTCACGGCGAAAGCTGCCAATTTAATTAAGAACCAATAGAGACAATATTCACTACGCGATTGAAAGATATACAGACATAGATAAATTCGTATTTAATAATATTCCTAGGTCGTATATACGTTTATCATGTACATTTTATCAAGATCTTTGTTAAACCAAATAACACGCTTTAAATATTTTTTTAGAGAACACGAATTGAGGAATGACAAAATATTTAACGCTTCCTCTCTCAAGAAAAATTGTAGTTATTGTAGAATCCCGCTTTTTTGAATCTCCCGGCAAGGGAAACAAAAATTGATTTGAAAAATCGGATAGTTCGAGCCCGGTGGGGGTACTGCCATATATGGGCTATATAGGTATGTGCCGTTGTGAAAGGTATGGTTTTCAAGCAGTTTACTCTTGGATAGGGTATATAAATCAGAGCGTTTGGGTCTAGAATAGGGTATAATTTTTCACAAAAGTGACTAGTTGGTTGAAGATTTTATCTAGACTAAGGAAACCAGGAATTGCCACTCAAAAATATAAAAAAATCAGATCGGCAAGTTTAAATTTACGCAAATCAGCCTCAACAGTGTCGATAGATGGGGGGATTTGGGGAGTTTACTCTAGTATGGGGTAGCAAAATTCAGCTGAACCAGCTCTGGTATAGGCTAAGGGTTCCAGTGTCCCAGCCGCACATCCCCACCCAGAAATTCCCAAAGTACCCCTCCCCCCGGGAGTTCGAGAAATCAGGGGTAAAACTCCTGTGATCGACCGAGGGCTTGGGCGGTCTCTTGACGAACCCTGGGAACGACCGGAAGTGTAGCTTGAATTGTACCCAGGTCCACATGTAGACAAGCGCAAAGCTGCTACTATCGAGTTTATAAGTGTTGACGAATTAAAAAACTATGCCATCCACTGGATAGGAATGTTTCCAATGGATAGCGTAGTCCTTTGAACAACCGGGTCGACGCTATTATCAGTTCCAGAGTGGAAAACGCAGTAAGCATGCGCGAATTTTGGCTGCGGGCTCCAGGCTCCAACGTATAAACAAAAATAGTGACAAATTTTACATGCTTTCCCAATTTTCCAGATAAGCAGTAACATTTTCAAGTCACTAATGGAAAGCTGGTGTATTGTTTTCCTGAAGAATCTTTTTTTTTTCGGACAAAATTAACCTAAAGAAGGTTTCCGAACCTTTTATTTCCAACGGTATACAAGAAGTTTCGGTGCGATGACACAGTTTTACTGACAACTCCCTTTACATATTGCATCCATATAAGCAACCCACGTGAATATAAAAGCAAGAGATCCTCTCAGCATGTTAGGGGAGCCTTGTTTTCTTAACAGTGAAATGCCGAAAAAAAAATCATTTTTGTCAAGTACAACCAGAAGCCATAATCGATTATCGCTCCTGGTACAAATAAATCAACCGAACGACATCCTCATCGCGAACTTTATTAGCAGTTCACCGTTCTTTCCATCATTGTAACCTGCATTATTACCTGAGCCCCCAAGTAGGGCTATAGGGATGCACAGAACTGAAGCTGCGCAGTGCGTTTCTCCGCTCTGAAATTATCAGCATAACTGAAGGAAGGATGAAGGATAAGAGGGTTAATCCTTCCATGTTATGTTTAGATCACTTCCGACTTCAGAAATCCTATGGTAGTCTGCAAATAACAAGTACTACGACTTGGATTTACTTAAAGGGACAGCCCAAGTTGCTTAACACGCTATTTTATCCTCCGAGTCAACATCCGCGTAACGCAGATGGTAACTGATCCGCGAAAGAGCTGGGTACCAGTGACATTGAAAAAGGCCTACATGGAGTGGAGACCTACCTTGAGTTAATAGCTTCCTTAACTTTGATCCTCACTTGCGTAACTTCATTAAAACTGGCCTAATTCTGGCAGTGATATTAGAAGGGGTTTGAGGGTAGGGTTTTTGCTCATATCAGTCGTTAATGGAGTTTCTTCGGCCTTTGTTATGGTTTCACTGCCAACGCTTGCCGCTAAAATATTATCAACGCGACTCTAAGTACCATATGTTCTTGGGATTGTGACTCGAAGCATGAAGTAATGCCTCTGTTTTTGTCATATAACAGATGATATAGGCATCCTGGCGTAACCTGTAGTATAAACTCCATTGCAAAGTCATTTACTTCGGTTATAACTGTTTTTTCTTGGTACAGTCGCCGAGTTAAATCATTGATGAAGAATAGAAAGATAAAAATACGCTTCTTTCGACGTCTGTAAGTACTGTATTCAACTTCTGTCTATCTTTCGTGCCAAAAGCCTTGCATTAAAATTAAGATGTTGGATTTAAGTGAAGAGTTAAATTTCCCACTTTACTTCAATTTGCATGTTCTTATCACATGAGAAGAGGCCATAAATTGTCATTAGCCACATTATATTTAAGAGCTATTTAACCATGAAAAGCAATGAAGACTTATTCCACAAATTTGAATAACTGCCTCGGGTCAAATTTCGTTAATGTTAAAATCCATATTAATTACAGGTGTATTTTCTTTTGTTTTGCTCATTTTAAAAGCCAAGTCTCACGTTACACCTGCATTTTAGCCGATGCCGTAATTGGTCATCAACCCTCCCAGATAAACATTTACCATTTTGATGAGGACAAGACCCTTACCCGGTGAGATTGATTCAGCTGAGATCGGTTAAGTGAGCTCCGGAAGAAAAGCACATGAATCGACCAATTTGAGAGCATTTTCAGGATCTCCAGTTTTATACCACTGATCATCATCTCCAGTTTTACATCATCCAGTTGTTTCATCTGAGGTAAATATTTATTATTATAGACCTAGAGTGTTTTGCGACGACGCGAGAGAATATTTTTGTTATCACGAGTATAACAAATACGTAGGCACATATGTGAATTTCATTTCTAGACGCAGAATGACTCTGTGACTCTACTTCAGCACCGTTTTAAATTTAACACTAATAATATTTTTCCCTGCTACGTAGCGCAGATCTGTTTTTTCGCCAGCAACGTAGGGAAAATATTTTATTTTTGACATCTTAAACTGCACAAAGACATAATGGAAGGTAGGAGGAAATAAATTAGCCTATATTCAGAATTTTCTGCATACTAATCTAAGATAACGAGGTTTAGCTGTGACCGAGACTTTCGATCAAATTTTAGCCATATCCCACGTAAGTCAGTTGTTTTATTTACCCAAAAGGCATTATTCAGAATTATGTTTTCTGATCTACCGCCTTTGAGTTAATCAACCTAACAACGTCCAATGAGACGAAACTGAGTCCTCTGTCATATCTGAATATTATTGCTAAGCGTCGTCCTGATATCATGCAACTCTCTTTTTCATGTAAATTTCGAGTCTTGGGATATTTTGCAGAATTTCATGAGAAGCAACGTATACTGCACGGCTGCTGTCAATGAACAAATTCTCTGCGAAGAGAATATTTTGCAGTGTTGTGATTATTTTTGTGTGTGTGCACCCTTATTTGCAGAAGCACTGAACGGGAAATTAGCTGTCTCAGTTAAAAGCAAACCTGGGTCATTTATTGCTCTCAAATAAAGTTTTTGCCGTTTTGGCTGTCACCAATAAAGCGAAAGCCGAACACAGGGCATATAGTTTGCTCAGTAGCTAAATTTATGTCCGGTAAGTTGACAGAAAGGATATTGCATTGCTTTTCGGACGTTGAGCGGCCACTATTATTTCAGTAAAATGTCGGTCCATTTGAAATATCGATAATTTTAAGTTTGGATACATAGTGAATTGGATCATTGCACAGAAAACCAGACAAACTGTGTCACCACGTAGAGTAGAGGGTAAAAACTCACCCATAACGGATTTCAGGAGCCACCCATACATCAGATATAAAATATCACAGCGAAAGACAACAGGGGAATTTTTCAGTTAACACTCAGGTATTCACTCACTTTTCTGTGAAGAAAAAGTACACATTTTTCGGTAGAATTTATGACCCATGTAAACTATTATGATACATTTGTAGTTTAAAAGCTTTGGTCACCTGTATTCAGGGCGATATCGCGTTCCTTTTGTTACATAACTAGATGTTCAGAAAGCATTCTGTGCCGCCGGGTACCTCAATCAAATTACAAACGGTGAACCAGTCTCAGTTGTGCTGGCTTAGAGTTCAAATTACTCCCTTCTACACTGGAATGTAGTAACAGTTAGTTCGCTAAAAACGAAGTGAATGAGCATAGTTTAGAAAACAACGGATCCGATAAGAACAACCTTCATTTTTCAAGGTTAGGCAAAAGTGTTTTAGCTTGAAAAGGTAAGCGAAATATCAAAGTATCAGTAACACGAGAATACAATCACAAAGTGCAAGTCTTCTCTATAACCCTTTTTCTTCTTTGTAGCGAAGGAGTGCAAAAACGCGTTTTTAAGCCAAACACGTGCTCAAGTGACATACTCATTCGATTCAGCAATCACGTTATATAACCATCACTGATGGCTTATATAGAAACCAAGAACAAAGACAGCATGTTTCAATTTTTTTTTCCTTTTCCGTCATTTTCCTCCTCACGAGGGTTTCAACCGCATACGTGAAAGTATGTACGAGCATACTGAGTTTTACACACCTGCGGGAGTCATTTGGACTGTAAACAAGAAGCTTGAGAAAGCTTTAGACTGCGCAGCTTAGTTGCTGTTGCCCGCGCAGGGGCACGGGGTAAGTCATGAAAAATGGAACATGACCATCGCTCGGTTAAGAGAGCTAGGGGTGAATTCACCTGCTGGTTTTTCATATAAGATCGCCCCCAAAGCTATTCTTCTTGCCCAGAAATTGAGGAAAAAATCGAACCCTATTTTTCCAAATCTGTGGGAAACTTGGCGGGCATACAGTTCAAGCCCAAAACCATTGTAGGTTCTCTCTTGACTTATTGAACATAATAGTTTCCTCTCACTGTCCAAAAAAAAAAAAAGGAAGACGAGACAGAATGCTGGTAAACATAACATCTGCAAGATATAGCTTCGTATTTCATTCGGCCGGGGAAAGTAGAAATGTCCATAGCCGCTATATACCACATAATCCAAAGTAAACCAGCTTGACGAAAAAAGAAATCTCGTGGTGGCCGCCTTCATAACGAAATGCCAATTTAAAAGAATGTAGACGGCCACTTAAATGTGGGTTTCTCTGTCTTCTGCCTGTACCACGTGACTTCTGAACTCTGAACTATTTTAAAGCTGATCGAAATTTGCCTACTCAAAATCATGTTTCTTTGATTGAAGGTAGACAAAACAAATTAAAAAAAAAAACATCAAAAGGAACACCAAGCTCTTGTATTTAAGGTTCAGAAATTAGGAAATTATATAGGTAGGGGATTCCAATTGGTGTACAATATTCCTTCAGAAAAGGACTAATGTTAGATTATTATTTAGCAATTACATACAGCTTAATTAAATTAGGATTACTCCATCAGTTGTGAAATAATTCATAGCGGCCTTTTTATTTTTTTGGAGTTTACTACTGCCATCGACGTTTTTTTTTTTTTTTTTTTTTGATCGGCTTTAGTTTTAATTTCTTTTTAATTAAAACTCGCATTGCATGTTAGTTGAAAGGTAATTTGCAGTGCTTTACTATTTGACCGTACAGTTGTTTTAATTAAGATTCTCTCTTAGTCCAAGCTAGTACGTTGACAATCCTTATATTCATTAGTGTTAATACCATTGGAATCACCTTGGAACTTAGAAAATATAAAAAAGCATTTTTCAAAATAATTACCAATATTATTGCTATATACTTTTAGTCCAAAAATATTATTTAACTTTCTAGGTAAATGTGTTTGCTTTCCGGATATTTCATAACATCATATTTGATCAAGCGATTCACACTTAGGCACAAAGACAATGGCAGACCTTGGTAACCAATAATATGCAAGGGATTTTTTTTCATGTCACTTTTCCTGCCTTTTTTCTCAGGTTAAGCCTACCAAAAAAAAAAAAAAATCTCTCGAATTAACTCAACAATCCCGAGCAACGTGATCTTTTAATTACAGAAACTCAGAAAAACGAAGCAACAATTGAATCAATTTTTAAACTAATCAAGTTTCGTTGATTTCAAGGAATAATTTTAAATGAAGGCTGGAACTGAAAACTTCAACAGCGGAAGATAAAAGAAAGACCTGAAATTTTAAATGAAGCCGGATTTATTAATATCAATAATATATAATGTTAATTTTGATAACAATACAACATTTGAATCGAATAATAAAGTGCACGCATGGATTAAAGTTTGCATCGTGAAACTTCTTACAGACACCGACAAAAACAATATCACAATTTTTGGTTTCACAATGGAGAGAGCCTCAATCGCCTCTGGAACCAGTGAGGCCTAAACAGTATACTGAATTTGAGGTGTTTGGTTCATGTTCACGGGCTAATTCAACGAGAGGGAAGCCGCTACGCAAATACGAAACAAAAAAACGTAAGTTATATACAATTTGTTTTCAGAATTTTACGACTGTGAGTGAGAGATTTGGCACTTCTTCCACGAATGTGCTATTTCCCAACTTTGTCTCTTCTTGCTCAATTTTCAACATGAATGTGACGCATATTTCAGTAGAACCCGAGCATTAGGCACAACTTGATGCCGAAGCAAGTAATTTATAAACACAATCGGTAAGAAATTGTTGTCTTTTTAAGTGTTCTGTTTCCGTTTGAATTTGCTATCACAACTTGATCATTACTATTTTACCTTTTTTAGCTAATATTGAAGGGGAATATTTGAGAACTAGGAGCAAAATGGTACGCTGTCATTGTGATTGATAGCTGAAACTTTCCTTTAAACAAACCTTAACGGATAATTATTTTTCAAAAAACACAAAAAAGCTCTAAATTTCTTCTGGCCTTCCAGTAATTTCACTTGCCTTGTTTTAATAATCTGTCCCTTCCCATCCCTCTTCTTTGGTTTTTTTTTTTTTTCAATCTCTCTCTCCTTCAAGGATTCTCTGTGAGAACCTTAACAATTATGCATAGAAGTAGCGTTTGTATTTTGGGGTCAAAAACCCTCGCTAAAATTATTGTTGTTGGAATCACATCATAGCATCAATCTTTGTGGGTTATCTAATTTAATACCAAAGCGAGTTTCAGAAAGTTAAGGTGATTTGTGTCCGCTAAACAGATAGTTAACTGAACGAATCTGGCACCCTGGAAATTAAAGAGCACGTCCGTTGAACATGTATAAGGGCCATTTCTTTCAAATGGAAATTAAAAAAAAAATTTGAAGTGAGGTGTAAAAATGTTTATGACAGTTTTCCAATTGGAATGCCGCCTTAAAACAACAGATTATTGCTCACAAAAGAATTCAAGAAAAGGTTTTTCATCATTAGGTGAGCAGTCGTGAATAGCATCAATATTAATAAGATGAAAGTACTTTTTTTTCAACGAAGTGATTGCCTGCGAAACCCTACGTCAATAAAAACTCCAGAAATACCACATTAACGTCACACTGAACCTTAATTCTCTCAATCGAGAAAAATTGTCTGATTGTACACCCACACATCTAGCGGGCCCTGGATTAAATCCCATGATTATCATAGTGGTAGCTAAACTTGAAGAAATTTATAATGAAAAGAGCACTTCTTCCTCTTTGCATGAAAGGCTAAGTACTGCCTAATCATGGTCAATAAGAAAAGAACGTTACTTTGTGGTCACTTATTGTTATGGTGATTGACAGCTTTGTCCAAGACCTAAATGGATTTGCTTCTCAGTTACCAAACACTTTACTTTCAGACAGAAAGAGGGGCTCACCTAAGACCAATATACTTTTCAATAGCCACCCGAGGCGACAAAGCGAATACGTAATATCAAGTCGACAATCGTGGACACAACTAAACCATTGCCTTTTTATTCCCATATTCGAGCCACGGAAGGATTGAAAAATATTTCTAGCTTCTTGCTGAATTAAGGGCAAGCTCCAATAAAAACCGTTTCTCACCACTAAATGACTAAAACGAACAAAGTAAACAACTTGGCGAAAAATAATTCTTGTTCCCGAATCTTGCATGCGCGGTTGTATAGTACAAGAAATGCCTTTAGCATATATGTATACATTGCATTATTAATGAAACAAGCAATTAAAGAAAACGTGCCTTCATAAACAGAGGAAGTGCTTGGATGAGCGCTAAGTGAGTAGATTTGTGGACGATTTTTGTTATGATAACATAGCCCCTATACAGAAATTACAATCACATGATCTGAGTGACATCACATGCGGCTGGTACGTTTTGAAAGAAACTGTTCCCATCGATCTCAGTATTACAATGTATCCGCTCTCCAAACCGTGCGCGTTTGGCTCGGAAAATTGCGCAGAACGTTGGCTGAAAATGGCATCTCAGGCAGGCTTACAGGTGATTTTAGTTAGTTGTATAACAGTTACATCTGTGATATGCGGGATTTGTGTTACTTTTCTGTCCCGTTTTTGTAATCCTGTGTTATGCTAAGCTGATTGAACGATTTCGATATCGATAAACGGCCGAATTCATAAAAGCCGATTTAGACTAATGTGAAAACTCGGCAACCAGTTTGTCGACCTAAAACTGGAATATTGCTCCGACACAATTTTTGTTCCTTATTTTTTGGCTCGTGTGATGCAAAAAAGAGTCCTCACATCTCTCATACAATGAGCCGCTAGTCATCAGATTAAGGTTTTGTTTCTAGCAACACAGCTATTTACTGAAGAATCAATTCACAAAATAAACACAATATATATTTCAGGAGTGCGGACATCAAATATTTTCAATGCGAATACTGCAATTACAGATTATTGTGGACAAAAATGACATCTGTCGAGCACTTTAATGAAACTACCTGAAAATTGAGCAAGCAAAATTAAATCACAAAAACTAGGAAAAACTGTATTGAGCAACATTATAAATTTTTAATTGTGATCAAAACTCATTACAATTTAACCGTTGAACTGAAGACGTGTTAGAAAACAGGAACAACGATAATGTTTTTACCATGGTACGCAAATCTTCGCCACAATCGTCATAACCTGGCGTACCGACAAGTTTTCAAGTGCTATTTGCCTTGATTACTTAACGGATAGCGGAAATCAATCAAAGACAAGCTCAATAAATATCAAATACCGTTATTATTCTGCTTCGGGTCCGAAATTTTCCAGTCCACTTTTAAAGCTAAATCAAAAATCATAACGCCAAGGTTTTTTGGCAGTGTTAATGGCGCCAGTTTTAATGACACCTCTAAGGTCGTTAAATTGATTACGAAGAAAAGTCACTTCATTACATGTTGCCATAGCAGTAAACAAAATAGTCAAAACATAGGAAATTTGAAGAAACTTGGACAACAGCAAAAAGGTTTCGTTTAACCTGATCGGAAATAACTGGATTCGAGGCTGCAATATACTCTATTTTGATAGTAGAAAAGACATTTGTTGTTCCAAAAATACAAGCCTTACTGAATAAGACCTATTCACTACAGAAGATAATTGGTGCCAGTTCAATTTGAAACCGTATCGAGATTAAACCTCTAAATCCTTGTGATTTTACTTAAGCCTATTGCAGAGCTGCTTTTAAATGAAAAAACAGATTTTTTCATTATTTTAATGTTTTCCTTTTTCTGGTGAAAAGAGCTACGGTTGTTTTCTCCAGAAAACTTAACTGTAGTCTCTGTTTGAATAACAGTTTGGATATCAATTATTTAATTTTGTTCTTAGAGGTTTCAATGAGAATTTTTGCTCGAATTTTTTTTTCCTTTCATTCTGATGGGTGTTTTTGCAAATGTTCCATAAACGATCGCGAGTTTAAGCACGTGTAGGATAGTTTTCTGAAGCGGTGACAAAATTTGAAGTCAGTTTGAAATTAAACTCACCAGTTTACTGCCGTTATTCTGTGTTCTCGATTGCAAACTGAACGCTGGATGTTAATAAAGCTAATATAAATCCGAAATTCTGTATCAGTTCTCAAAATTTTTCCCTCAAAGTTCCCAGAGAAGTTTTCGTGCAAACTCAGGCAGAAAACTGGCGTCAGTTATAATTTATTTAAGCGAGGCGAAACGTAAGATCATTAAACAAATTAGCACTTAACGAAATACCTTTCCTTACCCAAAAATCTTATTGCTGTAACTGACTGATAGATCGTCACTTCATGCTTTACTCCTTTAATTACTCGCATTGATATAAACTATTTAAATGTTTCACAAAGGAGTGATAAATTTGATTTGACATTAACTCCAAGGAAAATTCACTGCACTGTCACGAGAAAAAAAGGCTCCCCCAACTGCAATTCAGCACATGGTAATACAAATCTATATTCGATAAATGAACTCCCAAAACTACTTTAGTATCGACAATATTATTGGCCTTAGAATTACTAATACGATGATTTAGAGCTAAATGAAAACGATCTTTCTTTTCGAAACCTTGCCGGACCTTCCTTCCAAATATGGTTATCAATATATTTCAATCTAACGTTAATTCCTTGAAGCCAAAGTGAAGTACAAAATATCTTACACCTTTGTGGTCCCGTCATTTCCAAAGACAAAAACGTTTTCATAGTTAATGGCCATGATCGTGTTACTAATTTGAAATTTGCCGACCTGAGGAGCAAAAGAATTAAACAAAATACGCCCGACATACTTGTTCAAAAAAGTCCATTATTTCATTGTTATCTGGCCATACTAAGCATATGAACTTTGTGCCAACACCTGGGTCAGCTTATATTTTTCTCATACATTAAATCGGGTTCAAAATTAAAGTGCTTCACATCATTTCCTGTAGCCGAGTGTCTGAAAAAAAAATAAACCAGAAACAACTTCCAGAGTTTGTAGCGCGTGAGCAAGTTCGGTTCCTTGCTTCAGTGTTATTTTATGATCGTCATCTTTCGATAAAACACTGAAACCTCCGAGGTAAGGATTTGTTTCCACCTTTTAAAAACGTTTTGATGAATAGAGTTTATCAATCCTAGTTTTGCTGCGACAAGGTGAACTTTCCATATAAAGGGCTTTACATAAAGATCAGAGCTCTACATATTTTGTAACAGGCTAGATGTTTTAAGGACTTTAAGCGCCATTTTTTGTCCAAGAAAATGAAAGCGTTCTGCAATCGGTATATCAAGTTTTCAGTTAACCGTCGTTAGAAAAACACTGTTGCGTGTAAAAACTTCAATCTCAAAAAAATATCATGATTTAATAGAAAATTTAAACAACAATACGGTTTTACTTTTATTTTCCTGGGGATAGATGAAAACTGAAGTTTGGTACTCATGACTAAATGCCAAGTTTCGCTTGGGATACAAAACATTGAAGAAAAAACAAGGGATGAAGAAATGGTCGAGAAATTTCAATGTAAATAGTGATAATACTGAGAAATAGATAATTTGAATAATTAAAATATTCAGTGCAAATTGGAATTTCCAAAAATAAGCTCAATGCAAGATGTTAATGAGATCACAGACCGTTGAAGACAAGAACAAGAACAGACAACAGATGCGTCAGACCAAGTGGAACACAATCAATTTAAAACAATATTCTTTCGAGATGGCTTATACACGTATTCTTACAGTCTTTGTCTGAAGACGAAGGGTTCTATTATGTGGCAGATAGTTTTCGCTACAGAAAATGGTGTTATTGACCCCCGAAGGGCATTTAATAAAACTATGTCTTTGTGCAGTAAGATGATATCAGCTTGAAGTGAATGCGCCAGCTGAAACGGAAAGCCCATACCCAGCGTGTTACCCTTTCAAGCGAACAATTTTAAGGCATAAATTGACTCTTCGTTAAACACAAGTCATTTTGGTGAACGAAAGATAAGTCTTGGAAAACAAGGAGAAAATACCTTCTACTGTACCCCGTATGTTCCTTCCAGAACGGTCTGCAGATGAGGTTTGTGAGAAAACTAATAACTGCCCGTGTTGACGTAAAAATATGCAATCGAAATTTCGTTTACGCTTTTGCCTTTCTCTGTGCATGATAATTATACAAAACAGTTCTACATTTTCCCAAAATACTGCATAATTTAGGGCATCAACTTCATATGCCGAGCCTAGAGTTGAAACTTTGAGGCTTTTCACAGTTCGGGAAGACGGTTTTGTTCTATACACATATTGAGCCAGGACCAGCTGTTTTTGTGCAACACTGCAAGCGGCGATTTCTTACTGCTCTGTGAAACTAAATTCAAGAGTTTTACATACTCAGTTGAACCCCTGGTGCATCTTCAACGACTAAATCATCCAGATTACGATTTTTCAAAAGTAACTTGATCATAATCCTAGCATTTCCCCCCATTTCAAAGTTTCTTGACGTGGGATTTTGGTGAACTTTAAAAATCGGCTTAGAACGAATCAAGACGTAAAGGAAATCAACTCGTGTGTAATTTTGGCTTTGCAAATGTACGAACCAGCTCGAACTAGGCCAGAAACGGTTATGTTGAGGCTATGATGTACTCATTAATCCCTGAATGACGTATCCAAGCAACATGACCATGTCTATTTCCAAAGCTCATGTGCCAATATTCACCAATATTTGAATTTAAAAAAGCGTATAAAAGGATCTATCTTCTGCGCAGCAGGACCTCTACTTTAAAGGATGACTACGTATGTGCAAAAGTCCTGTCTCTTCATAATATAATTTGTGATGATTACATAAGGCTCTTTTTCATGTTTGAGTTTCTTTGATGCTACTCGTTGTTTGTTTCAAATTTAATCTTTTTCACGTCTGCTGAATGCATTTATCTTTTTAGAACGATTATCGAGCAATTCCCCTGAGAGCTTAACAGACAAAGCTAGCCAAAGAGGAGCAATCATGGCAAAACCAACAGACGTCGACGTGAAATGAATTAATTACAGTAGCTGTAGCTATTCAGAGACCTATCAACCAGAGTCTCCCAGGACTTTCCCTGTCGGGAAGTCGCATTTGCTACTGCCCTTGACATAACTGACAATTACAAAAGACCAAAGCAATGCTATCGAACAATGAGTGGTGTAAATTAAGGTATCGCTGCAATGTTTTGCTTCAGATTTTTGAGCTGCAACTCAAGAGAAGACAGAGAATAGCTAATTACCTGAGGGCAGTTAGAAGCGATGAAAACAGGCGCGTTCCTCCTTTGGTTTCTTTCGTTACTGGAAGTATGCATAGCTGTAGAATCATGGGCTCCCTAGACAGAAAAGGAATGTGTAGGGGAGGGGTTGGGAAGGTGTCACATCGGCATCTTACCGCGGATACATTCTACGTATTAAGATAAAACCTGTGAGGATACGCATAGTTTTCTGCCTAAAATACGGCGAGAAATTTCCCAGTGGGGTGTTATTTAATTAGAGTGTAATAAGTTAAACCTTGTATTGGCCCACTAGGAAGGTTTTTCTGAACATTAAATTGAAAATCGTGTTCTCCATTTCCTCTTAGCGTGATTCCATTTCTTCACACGGTTTACAACATTGACATCAAGAAGAAGTCATGGCAGACTTCAACTCCACGTCATCAACTCCTGCCAAGTCTTCCACCTTGACAGTCAGCAATATCTTCCTCATCGCTTACCTCTCGTTGCTAGTTGTCACAGCTCTGGGCGGTAACGGTTTATTGGTGACTGTAATCATCAAAAGACAACTCCTGCAAAAAGTTCACTATTATTTCATATTGAGTCTTGCAACTTCGGATTTCTTAAACGCTCTGTTGAAGATACCCACTACCATCCTTGGACGTTTTGATCGCAATTGGTACCCGAGTTATACAATCTGTTATTTCACCACCCCTCTAGGGGTGCTTTTTGGCGCGGCGTCCGTGTTCAGCTTGTCAGCCGTTGCCATCAACAGATACCTCGTCATTTCGTCGCCACTGAACTATACGGACCGAATGCCGTCGTACCTGGCTAAAACCCTATTAGCTGTGATTTGGTTCGGCAGTCTTTGTTTGGCGATCCCGCCAGTGATGTGGAGAGAAAAGGGGGCCATTTGCCGCAGCGGAAAGATCTCCGAAGAACATTACACGTCCGAAGTGCTGTACTTCTTCCTAGCGTTATGGCTCTTCGTGATCGTGATACCTTGTATCGTAATGAGCGTGTCGTACGTGAAAATTTACCTGATCGCGCGATATCACGCCTTACAAATAGACTCCCAAAACCAAGCCAGTACACTGTACCAGCAGACCAGGAAGAGGAGAAAGGACTTAAAAGCCGCTGCGGTCCTGGCTGTGATTGGTGGAATTTTCATTCTATGCTGGCTTCCTTTCTTCATCGTGCAGACTGTTCACAAGTTCGGCAAAGGGCAAATAAGTCCGATCTATTTTAACATTTTTCTTTGCGTAATGTACACTAACTCAGCGTTGGACCCCACGCTTTTATTCCTGTTTAACGCCGAAATAAGAAAAGCTTTGGTAAGGATGCTCTGCCGAGTATTCTTCAAACCGAAACCGCAGATTCCACAATCAGAGCTGTCTTCATTTCTCAACCAGGGAGCGTAACGAAAAAAACACAAAGTAAACTTTGTACAATATATCAAAAAAAGTCGCTAGACATAGTTCATCTCGCGGTAACGATCGTAAGCCTTTCATTAAAAAAGAACAGACGATAGATCGCCTTATACAACTATCATTTATTCAATCCATTTAGGTCGTGTTCCGAATACCAACAAACAAAGATTTAAAATAGATTTTATAAGTTGAATGATGATATGGGATTACATGACCTCCGTATGTGACGCGCTTGGGATCCGCCCTTCTAGGACCGTCATTCCCGTCCGTTAAGGGTTGGGTCAGAGTCCTATCCGTGTATACTTGCGTAGTCTGTAATCGGCAAATAAATGATCACAATAACTGATCACTTGTACTGTGACTTAAATTGTTTTTAATTTGTCTCGACTTGAAAAGAAATGTTCAAAAATGTTCAAAATTTGTTGTTTCTAGTGGACAATACGCTTAGCTACACCTAGCTAGCTCACAGGCATGTCACTTAAAAGAAATATTTCAGATAAACATAATAGGCTTAAAAATCCCAACCGGCGTGAGGCAGACCAACCAGTTGGCTATTTACAAACATGACCGAGGAGTTGAAGTAGTGTCTACCGAGAAACAACTCCAGCTTAGTGGTCAGAGTGGGACTTAAACCTGCGACCTCCGGATTTCAAGTCCGGCGCCCTGACCACTCGACCACGCTGCCTCCCCACAAGGACCAAGGAAGAGACGACGCTCGAAACCTCAGCTACCCAAAATCGCTCAGTATGGCCACGGCGGTAATATTTTAAGCTGATAACAAACAGCTAAGGCTCTCACTTACCCGTCGACGTAGCCCAACAGTTTCTTAAAAAGCTAAAGACTTCGTTCGTTCGTTGAAGACGAGGTAGTTTACGCGAGTATTTTATTTTTGTGAAGACAGAATTTCGAAGATAAAGACGTCATTTACAGTTGAGAGGGTATTTGAAACGTTAAAATGATGTTCCTAGACCCACGCGCAAGTGTTGTCATGACTCTTGGGAGATAGGAGGTGAAATAAAGTACGACAAGGAGGGATTGAACAATATGGGCGCTTTAGTTCCCTTTGTGGTTAGAAAGAGCAAAGTTATATGGAAACGGCAAAACGGGTTATTTTACACTTACTAGATTATAATATGCCTGTATTAGGTTAAAAAATCGACTTGCTTTTTGTACCAAAACAAAACTGGCGAAAATCTAACTGGAGAAGCTTTGTACAAAGATGCTTGACTTTGAGTGGAATGCCATCGTGGCCATCTACTTTCCTGAAATTGAAAACAAAATAACCTCTATCGGTAAAAGGCGGTTTATCGGGTTTTTTTGGACTTTGCGTTCCAAAAAGGATTAACTGAATGGTTTTTCATTTGCTTTCGTTCCAGTACATGCTCAGCTATCTCAGTATTTACAGATCACAGAGATTATATCGCGTTGAGAAAGCGCGCTCAAGATTAAATATTAGACGCGAGTTTGAGAGGCGTATATACACGCGTGGACGCTCTTGGAAGAAGCGCGCCAAAGGGACATCACTCGCGCGTTATACAACATGTACCACCTACATAGCTCGTGTTCCTTTTAGACGCAAATGTTAGAGAAGTCTCGGCTAAGGAGTTGTTTTCGAGGGACTGACTGACCGACCTTTTAAGGAGTATATCCTTTGCAACAAGTGCTGGAAAAAAGTAATTTTCCAGTCTCCGAACGACCCTTAACCTCCATTTTGAAGCATATTTGTTTCAAATCACCAAGAACAGGCATAGTTTGGAACCAGTGCTAAAATGTTTACAATTACCTGTACTTACCTAGTTAAAACAGAATCCCCATTTCTTGTCTTTTGTGTAATTGTAGGTTGTTGAACACCATTTCTTTGTGTGTCCGTCAGTAGTGCAGGAATGATATTCCTTACCATTGTACCAGAAGGGAAGTGCGCAGCATTGACCGGCGGAATTTCCGCCATAGGTGTCTACACCACTCTCACAAGTCTCTGTGGAAAAAGTGCTGGATTATAAAAGAGTTCGAAAACAACACCAATATTAATTCTCCCAAACTGCCCTCAATTCCCTTCAAATGAATAACCTGAAATGTTATTTATCTCTCGAGGGAGATAGGCTCGACTGCCACCGATTTCAGGCTAAAGGATGCCGCACATTAGCCGATTTTTTGTCGTAGAACTGCAGATTTTTTGTCGGGGTCAATCGGGTTAAAATTTGTCGGGCCACCAACTTGCCGCACACTAGCCGATTTTTTGTCGCGACTAGCCGCGTTGAGGTTTGGGGCCGAGTCATCCAAAATCAAGATGGCGTCTATTCCACTAACGAGACTCTCATGGCATTTCCTAATTAGCTGAGGCGCTCGCGGGCCCCGACAAATTGTCTTGGTCCACCGCACACTAGCCGACAAGGCCCGACAAGACGTTTTGAGATCTAGCACTGTCAGATATCGCCCAAAGAGCCCCGATCTTGTCGCAGACTTGTCTGAATTCACCGCACATTAGCCGACAAGTGAAGATTTTTTGTCGGCCGACAAAAAATCGGCTAGTGTGCGGCGATCTTAAGCAGCGAATAAGCGAGAAGAGAAAAGTAGCCGCGCGAAACCTGGCGTCGTGCATACTTCGAATCGATTGGAGAAATTTGATGTTGATCGCTCTGATAATTAAAAACTAACTGATGTAAAATGTTCTGTGGTTTGTTGAAGTTGAAACAGTGACCAATGATCACCTTTGAAACTGCCGTTAACTATATTCATAGCAGGAGTCCAGTGGGGCAGTGGAGAACCTCGTGCAGCAAGAACCTCGTGCAGCAATACTTGGTTGCCATGGTAATTGTAACTGACAGCAGCGTACAAAAAACATACGTTGATGTTAACGAATGGATTCCATTTTGCCATTCGGCTTTGAATTTGTAATTGGGACGTATCACTTACCGATCCAGCACTTGTCAGCAATGATAAAACTCCGGTAATCATACACTGTACATTTGGCAACATTGTTCTTGAAATCAGATTCAGCCACTTGGTTGCCGGGATTGAGTTGAACTCGAAGGTAGAAGGAGCCGCCGGAAATCCCGGTACAGTCCACCCACTGACAGTCAATCTTAGAACTGTAGATATCGAAACATCCGGGAGATAGGCCTTGGTCACCACCCCTGGTACAATTCCACCTCTTTTCGAATCCCGGATCACACTCCGTGTCCTCTAAACAGAAACTGGCTTTGTGTCCTTGAGCGCGTCTCATATAGTTACCCTTACCTGAAACAATAAATGCTACTGTTCGTCAAGTCTGTCAACTCAAACGAGAACACGAGCCAAAGAGAAAGCTCAAATTCTCGCTCCTGCTTAGCCTGTTCCAGGCTCTCTGTAAATGGGGAAGCACTCTCCATTTCTCGCCCAGACCCCGCTAATCTCCCGTACGCTAATTCGATCGTCCCTACTGACAGAGAGCCTGGAACAGGCTAGCTCGCGCTTGGCCGGTCCACCAAACTCGAGCCAAACCTCGTTACCATGGCCTGTCTTCTTCTCGGTCTTGGGAATCCAAGAAGAAAGACCCTGAGAACTGAACGAGGTTTAGTTGCAGGAGTGTAATCCCTTTCCATACTTCCGCAAAATGAACAAAATAATTTCAACACGCCGCCCTTAGCAAAAAAACATCGTACGTAGGTCCTATCGACCATTTTGTTTTTATCTCGTAGCTATTAAATCTCTGACCCAAACAAGATGATTTGCTTCTTTTTTTAACTGATCTTCTTTGAGAGCGAAAATACTTAACAGTCTAAGTTTATTTTCTTGGCTACTACTATTGTCCGGTGACAGTGGGCAAAAACTGCTTTCACCTGACCGAGAAAGTGGGCGTTGTTGCTGTAACTACGCAAAAAAACTACACTGCAGTAGTAGAATCAAGTATTAGTCTGCGAGAAATTTGCAGCATACGTACGTAGCCATGGAGTTTCATTATCCTTGACTCTATTAATCAGTAATTTCTCCCCTTTTATTTCGTACGATATGTACAGATACAAGTAAGGAGAATATGTCTGTATACTTACGAAGTAGATCATAACTGGCAAATGTTTCCATGGAGTGGTAATGTCTGTGGCACTGATGATATTGCCAGCCTGATCTGGGCGAGTTCGGTCGGAAGTGATCCCAACCTCGGTTTTCGATCTTGGTTGTAAACCTCAATAATTTTCGTAAACTGTATCGGCGAGCATAGTAGTTATTTTCATTCCTGCATGAGAAAAATGACAGCAATACCAATACAACGGGCTGATCGTGAATAGATTAAAAGACAACCAATTGATTATCTTAAGTAGAATGAACAGACTCATATGAGATACTCGTGCAGTGCATGAATATTTGAGTAAAAGATTTACTACTAATGACCTTGCAATATATATATGATACGTATAGTGTGTTATTGGTCATCACGTGATTGCGGCTTTCTGTGCAAAAATAGCAGCGAATCATAGACATTATATCGTTCGCTGTAGTGCTTCGTTGTCAGTTTGGGATGTTTGGGCTTGAATCTAAGGCGGTTTTTTCGCGGGAAATGTTGGGAACTTACACGGCGACGTAAGATGATTTACACGGGATATTGATTTATCGATAGCAACACCTTAGATCTCGCCTGCGGATATTGATATCCAATCGTAACACGTTTTGGTTGCCTTTTGTGCGAGTTTGGTTTTAGGCAAGGTTCTTCTCGCTAAATACCGATAACAGAAGCTGCGAGTCCATTCTCAACAACAGAGCCCACCTCAAATTTTTATATATAATCAAGGATTACTTCCCGTACTCGTTTTGCACAAAATCTTTTATCCTTTTTATCTTTTATCCAAATATTATTTACTACAGTTCAGTTAAGATAAAGTAAGAAGAGGCTTAGATACCTAGAGACGTCATCCTCGCTTATTGAGAGGCAGTTTTCCTCCAATGCACATTGCAGGGAACGCAAACGAAGGAACTTCAATTCCATTTCCCTCTGTAGTTTATCAGTGTCAATTACGAGATCTGGTAATTCTGATAACGAAAACAAAATTTGAAATCAATTCAAAATTCCGTGTTATGTAGCTCAGCTCTCAACCTCTGGATGTTACCTAATGCCCTCTCCCTCCCCCTCCTATCCCATGTCCTAAACCTTGTATAAGCCTTGGATTGTTTTTGCGAAAATCGAAGATGAATGTGTACTTCTTTTATCTTAACAAATTTCGACCGAAGCTTAAGCGCTGCTACAAAGTTTTCAATGTTTTGAATTTAATCTCCCTTAAATGAACTCGTTTCAGCCGCGAACAACCAGAAAGCTTTGTTTGTCAAAATTCAAGGTCATACCTAGATCTAAATCCAGTCCTTATCCAAACCTCTTTCGGTCAAATGAGACTTCTACCGTTGCCAACATTAAGCTCGCCTTAATTAATCTTATGACTCAGGGCAAGTCAAACTGTGTCATATTGGATATACAGTCGACGTTTCTGCGCTTGTAATGAAAGTCAGTGTGAAAATCCAAGTGAAATTGTAAATGAACCTGGAGCAACGTGCTCACGTCGCTCTCTGAATCTTTTGCATAAATTTAAGTCAGTTATGAATTGAATTGCGAAAGCAATACGCCAGCGAATGCACCGATACAGTGGGAAGTTTAGTATAAAAATGCTGTTATTAATAGGAAAATCGTAAATGGAAAGACTATGTATTTTAAGTCAGCTTTCATTGCTTTCTCAGCTTTATAAGTGAGACGAAATCTTGAGCGATCGAGTCTCATCTCGCAGTCCCTTATGGAATCGTTACTGGGGACGATATGACCTCTCATCTTTGGTTTTGTCCCCAGTAACGGTCCCACAAGCCACTGCATGCATGACTAGACTCGCCCCAGATTTCTTCTAGTTTTTTAAGCGGCGATCTCAGTGGAAATCAAAACAACAAAACTTGGAAAACGTCAGTCCGCACAATGGTGCAGAATGTAACCCTTTAGTGTAAATACCATTATCATAGATGTAGAAGCCCTATAATTACAGCTACATAAGGATACTAAGGGCTCCCCGTTTAGGAAAAACGAATTCTTCTTTCCATCCCCTCCCCTACTCATCTATAACTTAACCCTATCGACGGGTAGGCTAACTGTTGAGAAGGGCTAGAGTATGTGTATAACTGATCTTGGCTAAGATCATCGTCCTAAACTCCGTTTTCAATCTCCTCCAATCATGTCTCTTGTTCGTTTTTTGGCTAATTTATATTTTCGAGCAGTTTCTTTAGAATCAAAGAAAATTCGCGAAAAAAAAATACCTCGAGGTAGGACTGCCATTCCTCTTTAAAATCTACCCTAATAAAATACATCTGAAAAGGGAAAAGCCTCACAGAACCTAAACAAATAACTGCTATTTTTATTATGATAAAAATAGCCTTATCAGTAGTTTATAATTCATTACGTTGATTATTCGACCTTACCGTCCGTGCAAATGACTCCTGCTAATTTATTGCTTTTACTACACGTTGCGTTTTCCAATGGATCCTGTTGACAGTTGTAAATGGAGATCTCGTCCACTCGACAAATCACGCCAGACATGATGACTCTGAGATTTGTGGCACCGAAATAGTTCTGCGTAACAGCATGGCTCCCATATCCGAGATTCAACTGTCGACATACCACCATCGCTTCTTCTATTCGCCAGTTATCAGCGCAAATAGTCCCCCATCTGCCACCGTGAAAAACTTCAACACGGCCCTCGTAAGAGTTCAGACCACCCCTAAGCCGAATCTGGGAGACAACAAAGAAAGCTTGTAAATTAGGCCTTATTGGTTAATTCTTTGGTTGGGAGCCTTGACTTCTTTCCTAACACTGTGCGGCATGTGGAAGTGAGGGTAGACTACGAGTAGTCCCTCTTTTACTTAGTCCGTCGTGCGTGACGCGAAAGAAAACCGCGAGGAAAAAATGACCGCGCGAAATCCTGGCGGCGAGGAGTGCGCGAAAGGAGGCCCTCCTCCTTTCACACGCTCCTCGCCTCCAGGATTTCGCGCGGCCATTTTTGTCTCGCGGTTTTCTTTCAGTCACGCACGACGGACTAAGCGAAAGAAGGACTAC
>Ga0126339_10000053_pt1 | contig 39500 bp, 21 predicted proteins | sample OrbTmetagenome_2_FD_92532 | JGI IMG/M metagenome (GOLD analysis project Ga0126339, IMG submission 92532) | Coral microbial communities from Petempiche,Puerto Morelos, Mexico - Orbicella T R C metagenome | ecosystem: Host-associated > Invertebrates > Cnidaria > Coral | place: Petempiche,Puerto...
AAAAGTAAGTAAAGTAAAACTTTATTTAGCCACCGGGTCAGCCTTCGTGATAATGCTGGTAACATATAATGAATATTAAACTTGATTGAGGTCCTCAGAGAGTTACTCTCCTAAATATTTATTTTGTTTACGGTGTTTATTTATGGAGCATTTCTCCTTTGCGCGGGACCTCCTCCGGTTTTTTCTCTTTGGACTCATTGAAGAACGCCGTCTGATTATTGACTTCATTAAGAGCCTAGGACGCTTAGGCCCGGTCGTCCACACTACACCGGAGGAATTTAAAAACGCAACAATCACCGGTTGTTTTATACTTTTGTTTGAGGAAATCTCGGCCAGGGTAATCAGGTGGTTCTCCTGATCCTATCGTGTTCGAAAAGGTCCGTTTTAAAATGTTTTCCGTCCACACCAAAACTCAAAGCCGACCTTGTCAAATTCCTCCAGTTTGAAGAGCGTTCGAAAAGCTCCGTTTTCGCGACGGATTACTCTTAGTCTGCTGGCAGCCGGTTTTCTCTCTAAGGGTCACTAGGACGAGTGTTTAGCCATCGCGAACGGCGGTGGCCGAGTTGGGAAGAAGGCGGGACAAGGGCGGTATGGCCGAGTAGGGAAGAAGGCGAGACGAGAAAAACATTAAAACATTGGAATGTTCTTTCCGCCCTCGCTGGGTTAGTTCACTTGCCGTGCGTTCAGCCGTTCGAACGGATACCGTAAAGAACGTTTTCGCGTGAAAGGTCCCATATTTGCCGATATCAGGTCACATATTTGCCCCCAATTCAAAATAAGCTCCGCTATTCCTGATTTGTGGTATGAAATAAAAAAAAAATTCAGAATCGTATCCATCTCGCTCATATTAGTTCTGTTCTGAGCCTATTTGCTTGTTTTCACACTTTTTACAATAAAACTTAAATTAGGAGTAATTCCAGAACAGAAACCTAATCAAGATCTTAATCAAAAAAGATTAAACTGAAACAGGGTAATTTCTACGAAACATTCCGAAAAGCTGGCTACAGCTTTGGAGCTTTTTGAAACTCTGGTATATTTAGTATTTCCGGAAATTCAGCACTGGCGCGACTCAGTTGCACATTAAATACACTAAATTTTACTTTGAAACAAGAGTGCAGCTACGTTTAAAACGCGTATATATCCGGTCTTATTTCCTCATTTGCAACTTGGGTTTAGTTTGCTTTGAGCTTTTTTTTTATTGAACTAAATCAAATTTACAGTTTCAGATACGCTCAGCGGGATAGAAATTTGTCAACAGAAACTGTCACTGTCACTTAACGCTTATCTTGATGTTACATTTTTAAACTTTGAACAATCAGTTCACAATTGGGAACGGACCATTAATGAGGGGGATGGGAGACAAGCAATTTTCAAGACAAAATTCCAGCACAGCAAACACTGCTGAAAAAAAATTCGTGCAAGGGAAGCCGCATGAAAATAAAAATCGAGCAAGTGCTTTCTACTATCCACGTAATGAAAAAATTCTTGCGCAAGCTATTGCCCACCAAAAAATTCATGCACAACCTAAAGGTGAGAGAAAAAAAAAAATTCATGCTCCAGAAAATTGACTGACCCTCCCCCCACCCCTCAAAAATATGATGGTCCGTCCCTTACAGTAGTTTCAAACTACTAATTGTCTAGTCCAAAAGGGGAGAGGAATGGAGGAATGGTAAGTATCGCCATCCAGATTGTGTTACATCTTCTCATAAACAAACTGTTATGCATTCCTAAAACGATCAGTTGGCTCATTCCTATGTTTGCTTACCGCTTCACTTGTGATTTAAATTAGGAGAATAATTAGGAATTGCTCGATACAACAAAAATTCGAATGGTTATTAGCATATGCCGATGACCAACCTTCCGAATGAAACATTGTTATTGTTGTGATCTGAAAGAATTCAGCGTGTGATTGCGATTTACAGCTGTAACTAAATTTTCAAAGCCCAGAGGACTAAGATGTCTATAAAACAACTTGTTGTTTGTCAGCTGACAAGCTTTCGCTTCATCCCGCAGCCTGTGACGCCCCTCGCTGTCTGTTGTCCCACCTCTGAATCACAAATGCTCAACAAGATTCCTACATCATTTTTTCCGACCTTGATTTTTCTCTCGGTCATCTCTACCGGTAAGTACAAGTCACAGCTCATCGCGATTTGCTTTGAATCAGAGCGAAAGACTGCAAGATGTCGTCGATGCAAAAGTTGGTTTTATGAAATGATAACCCACTTTCGAGAGAACATTGTTTAATTTTACGACGCTGATTTTAAGGTGTGGTTCAGAGTGTTGTTTAGAATTGCTAATTATTGTAGGATCAATCCGAGACTTATTGCCAGCAGCTTCGAATTTGAATCACAAATGCAACTTTGAGAATTTTACGGGAGCTGTACGTACCGGCAGTTGATTCAGTCTGCCCGGACCGCGTGATCGCACGTGAGCACCTGGATCGCAATGTGCATACCACAGGTTTTTGATTAAACGCCACCACCGTTTTATTCCAAATTTGGCTTCGTGGATCGGGAATTTATTTGACTTTCCCAGTTTATTAGAGCTTGTTAGAGTTTTTATTTCTTATTTTTGAGAGCTTAATATCTTATAATAATACCTGCAGTTTATTTAACCTCGATTATAAATTCTTTGTGGGTCTTATTTACAAATCTATTTAAATTTATCTTAAATATTTCTTTCGCCGGACGAATGTCGCTGGATATTCGGCGACAATTTCTGTTAGTCTGCAGGTACGCCAACGAGCTCAGAAGAACTTTGAAAGACAGACATGTCTATGCTGTTTAGATGAGCAAAGTCACGTTACTTGGCTTAAGTCTAAGTTATTTATTGGCTTATTTATTTGTCAGAGAAGTAGCCCTTCCGCTATATTTTAACTAATAACTTTAGTTTGCTGGTCAAAAAATCATTTTATTTGTAAAGGCCGAAATTTCGCTGTAAATGCTTTTTTTAAATAAACTAGCGTGTTCTTGGTGTGTCCACTGTGCACACGTACTCGAGCTAAAGTTGATATTTTCCTACTGATAAATGTGGATATGGGCGTAGCCATGTCAGAATGATTTGTTTAGTAAACAAATTAAAGGTCGACACCGCTCTACGCCACGAATTTCACGATGGATGCGTAGTCCACGAAAATTAGAGAATGGACAGAATTCATGTGATATATCAAACACGAAAGATCGTGTTTAACCACATTTCTAAACACTGAGAAGGGAGTCTAAAATACGACGCGTAGCCGAGTATTTTTGACGAACTTCGAGGCGTCAGTTTCCAGTTAACACATCGCTGCTAATGTCACGAAACGATTTGTCAGTTGAAGTTTTGACCAGTGGTTGTCTCTAACTCTGTAGTTAACTATGATAATAATTATTAGTATAAATCTACTAGCGTTCTATCTCGAATGCCGTTCGCTGATTGGCTACGCTACTCACTATCTCTTCTGTTGTAGATTGTGAGTAGCCTAGCCGTGTGCGCTTGTTATCAAAATGACGGTCGATTCTTTGTGTTTCCGAGGTATCTGTCGAGAGAATTTAGATAAAGTTTTGAACGAAAAGTTGATTTATACTAAAACAATTAGATTATTCGCTCTTGAGTTCTATCGCGTGACAGTGGCTGGGGCTGCGCCCTCGTCAACTATCACGCGATATAAATCGCGAGCGAATAATCCAATTGTTTCAGTAGAAACTTCGTCCAAGTCGTATAGTAAGTAAAAGCTTTATTAATTATAACACGGTACCCTTTTCTCTTCAAGGTCATGGTTTGTGTTCGAAAGATGAATTCCAGTGTGATACCACTAAATGTATCAATCCAAGTCTGCGATGTGACGGCGACATTAATTGTCGTGACTTCTCCGATGAACTTCACTGCGGTGAGTAACCATGGCAACTACCTAGCTTTTGTGTTAGTTCGTGCTTTAGCACGTGTGTTAGTGGCTCATTCAGTCGTTCGTTGGCTCGTTGAGTCGTCAGTTCACTTGGTTAATGTGTTTGCTTATTAGTTTGTTTGGTTTGTTCATAAACTTCTATATTTTGAGTAGTTATCTATTTTTAGAATTTGACTGTTTTTTTAAGTTAGTTAATTAATTAACTCATTGATCGATTGATCGATTTTTCTTTTCTAATTTTCTTTTGAAGGCCCACTGAAATCGCCATGGCGAGTTGAGTTTCCCCATGAAACATAATTATTATTATTATCATCATCATCATCATCATTATTATTATTATTATTATTATTATATATTTGTTGGTCGTTTCTTCCTTCGTTTACGACAAAAAACAAAATACTTTGGACATCTACGTTTACTTAATAAATTAATTCTGATTCATTCATTCAAGAGTTTTTTTCTTTTTCCTTTCTGCAGATAAGAAAGGACCAAAGTTAAACGTCACAAACTTAACCATCCCAGCAAACAGAACATCATCACCCACCATGTCCAGTAACCTGACCACATCCCCACCCACTCCACCCAACAAACACAATGAAAACACCAAACCTGTTTCACCTAAGAAGACTAAGGAAGATAAACACAAGAAAAACATGAAAAAACGGATTTACTCCGATAACAACACAAAAGGAAAAAAGAAGCGTCAATTTTATAACAGAACTCCGGCTCGGTCACCAATCGAATCTTCGATAATGACAACGGACATAACAACATCAAGCGATGTGCAAACAAAGAATGTTGAGGCAAGGCCTGTCACGCACTGCTCAGTTGAAGAATGCGTGAAGTGGAAGGCTTGTTGGCGTGACATAGCGAGAACTCGCCAATGTGCTTGTGACGAGGCAGTATGCAGCCGAGGCTTAAAAACCAGTGCGCATGCGGGGAACGAGAACGAAAGGAAAACGAAAGGTGGGTCAGAAATGAGCCCTTTATAGCTCAATTATTTGTTCTCCCATTTCAGATTTTGGGATGTTAACGTTACTTTGGAAAATTACATCTTTTGGTCAAATCTGTTAAAATTTGTTTCTAAATATAGATTTTTCATATAGATTTTAGTAAACACTAAACCTCCTAGTTTAGTGTTCACTGATTTAGGAACACTCAATTAAAGAAAAAAGAAATCTGTTTAAGATAAAGTGTTAATCAGTCTTAATCTTTTCCAGTTTCAGCCATCTGTACTGCTTTTTTGGTTTATAATATTTGTTCTTCTAGCTCTGAAAATCGTTTTTTCAAGCGCTTCTTTCGACTCTTCACCAATCGCCTAAAAAGCGCGAGCCCCGTTATCTCATTCAGCAGCATTTAACAAACCACTTCACTTGCAGATGTGTTTGAATGGGTCATCATTTCCGTCTCTTCCACTTGTCTTATTGTGGCGATCACTGTCCTTCTTCTGAAGCGAAGAAGACTGCGTCAAACTAACGCCACGCCACTGCACGTGCGCACGGTAGTCTGCTATCACCATGGACACAAGGAGAGCGCTCTCTTAGGTCGAAATGTCATCATCCGTGACCAAGGAAAAGCTGCTACTGAAAACCGCCCCTTGTGCGAAGAGGCTCGGTGCCCAAGTCTTGTGGCCGAAGACGAAGGAAATGTTTGCTTCATCGATTTAACTGGTCAGCTGAAGTGCAACAATTGAGTGCGTGAAAAGTCTTGACTTGCCACCAGGAACAGATTTTTGAAGAAAGGATAGAAGTCCTATGAGATCCAGTTTTAGGATTGTCCTTGTTTCAACCGTACATGTAATTAAACAGAAAAGTTCACTTAGCTTGTAGAATATGTGTGAAGACCAAATGATTGACTTTGGGTTATCTTAAACGTTTTAAGAAAATATCGCGTAAAAGATTTACGTTGAGTAATAGCAAGATACACACGTAATTTTACTATTTACAGAAAAAAAATGTGTCGACTAGAACTTCGTTTGGTCTAAAAACAGACCACACTGTTTGACCACTTCTTTGTATTAATTTAATTACATGTAAACGGTTAGAAAAGAAAGTCAGGCGATTTTTGAAAATAGCGAGACAAGTTAGCAGTATTTAGCAAATTTCGTGCCTAGTTAGTGAACGATATTTTATTGTGATAAAATAGACTACACGCTAAAGCATGAAATGGACTGAATGACAGTGGAATGTCGTTTTAGGTAGTTATATTTAGATTCGTTGATAATTAAATTATGAGCATTCAAAAAGGTGTTATTATTTGCTGTGTATATTTTAAAACCCGAAGTAGACTTTCTTTGCAGAGTCACCTGAAATGTTCTAATCGAAAATTTAAGAAAGCAAATTTTCAAAGCACAGTTTGAAGAAAATTCGAGAGGAAAACAACATCAAACTCAGGGTTAGAGTATTAATTTGTAGCAAGAAAAATAGAGAGTGACTGTCAAATTATAAATGTGTACCTCTTGCTATATGCAATGAGGGCGGGATTCTGAAGTGAGAAGAAACACTTTTTTCGCTTTGCCACACACAAAAAAAAACCCCAGAAGGTTAAATATTCGAGTGATGTAGAACCATAAACTTGACACAAATACTGACGGTCGATAAATAAACAAGAAACATCTCTGTTATTTGTTATTAGTCACAGTTCCGTTGATGTTTTGTCTGATAAAAAGCTCTTAAAATGCGCTGCAATCATTTTTATGTCAAGTTTCTCACCCATTAGTTTTACTATTGTTCTCGCAATACCTCTCGGCCTTAAAAACAAACAATGATTCCATTCGGCTTTGAATGATATGCGATTATGCGGTTCGTGGAGTATTAATAATTAAACCTACCAGACTTTTCGCTTCAAAAATTTATTTCTTATTTTTGCCTCTTTATGAAGAGGGAGAAAGCGATTTTCTTGCATTTTACTGTATAATTTCAAGTTTTTTGTCTAAAAAAAAGCAAAGATAAAGGCTCAGTTCTCTCGCTGATTCTTGTTGATCGTGAGTTTCCATGGTAACGGGCTTGGAGAATATTCTAGTTTAAACAGGTGCTTGCTAGCCGACATTTATGTCACAGACTAAAATTACTCGGAAATCCTTTAGAATTCAAAAATTAACAAAATCTGTTACGAGTTATTTCAAGACAAAACTTTCAAGACTAAAATTAATTTTTTCGCAATAATCGCTAAAAAAAAGTCTTCCGACTCGAAATTATTCCAAATACGTTAGGCGGTGTAGCAGAATCTCGAATTGATTTGTTGATAAACAAGCGCTTCGAAAAAAGGTATGACGTAACAAAGTGCTGAATAGCCAACTCATAGCAGGTAGTTCTGTTGTTTTGGGCGAATCACAGCGCAAACGTTTTCCTTGCTTATCTTCATAAATATAGACCAAATCCGGGCGTTTCAAGATTATTTCGTCCGTACGAAATTTCGAACTGAAAGCTTCAGTTGAACTAACCTGAGACATCTTAATCGCTGACATAAGACTGCTTGTAAAATTCTGCTTCAGCCCATGGCTAATGAATCTACGATGTTATCTTTTCAAATGAACGACATTTATGCCAACTGGCCAGCTAATGACATGTATGGATGCAGCCAGAACACACTGACACAGTTACAAGAGAAAGTTTTACGGTCCCTGTCAAAGAAACGGGAGGAAGACAGTTTACAAGTGGTTCCAGAAAACGACAGCGTTTTTGAAGATCTTTCTCCAAGTCCCTATCTCGCAATGCATGAGGTTGTTTCCCGCGAGAAACGTGCGGTAAAAGGATCTCAAAACATATCACATTGTCGCACTGAACCGAAGACTGAAATCAAGCGAAACTTGAACTACCCTTGGAGTCCGAAATTGAATAAATCAATTCTTCTGGATGCGTTTAATTCAGCAGAACCACTACGTACTCCAACCTTTCCATTCTCGCCGCTTGCAAAAAATCCAGGTGATATCTCGTCACCTGCAAGTCCCTTAGCCATGATGTTGTTGAGTCCGTTTGGTCGCAAACCTTCCGAGGACCTCTCCATGTACCTACCCGAGAATTTCACTCCGGCGGCAACTCTGGAGCGTCTTGAACGTTCAGTTAGTACTACAGTGTTTGAATTTCCTGTTGTAGAACAAAACCAGGACGAATGTGAAGGAACAGAATTAAAACGCGAAGATAGCGAGAGTAAAATTGCTGACACGGTGGAGGACGATTATTTACAAACGAACGCTCAAGATCTGGAGGTATTCTTCAATTTGAATAATGACAATTGCTTTGGAGTTTGCAAGGTGCAACAACTTGAGCTTGGACAGCAGCCTGCTTTGGCACAAAACAAAGGAAGAAGAAAAAGAGGAAGACAAAAGGAAATCGGGGAGGGTTGTGGAGTTGTTGTAGGTTTCAGGAATAAACTCGAACGAAAACGTCGCAGCGAAATGAATTCTAAATATGACAAATTGAGACAATGCATCCCAGAAATAGAGAGCAGACACAAAGTTTCTAAAATACTTGTACTTAAATCTGCGGTGCAATACATTCAGGAACTTCAGAGGCAAGACGAACTGCTGACCAAGCAAAAGAATATTGAGAAATTAAAAAACGACGAGTTATTGAAAAACCTTGTAAGAATTAGCTCGTAATTCCCACGAAAATACAAAAGAATTTTTAGCAGGATATGATCATGAATTGCTTGCCATAGAATTGGATAAATTTATATTTCATATAAAATACTATTGTATGTTAGTGCGCTTCTCTTGTAAGCACTATTAAATATAAGCGGTCGACACCGGACAATTTCCTCGGGGCTGATTAAGCCGAGCATAAAGTTGTAACACGTTTGTATATGTTTCCACTCACTCGGTGTCCGTTGAAAGTACGTCAAAGTGGGTGCCGGTGATTTAAACGTCTCTTAGAAACAACACCTTCAGGGAAATATTCTGCCCACGTGAAGCTGTCAGAACAGTGAACTGCTAACATTGACACAAAAATAATTACAAATGTTGCTTCTCAAGCCTTGATGAATCAAAAAACGTGAGACAACTTTGATATGTTTTAACAGAAAATCCGGTACAGCGTTTGTTTGTTTTTTTTCACTCGTCTGGCCACTTTAATTTATGAAACGACAGTTTGTCGATGTCTCACCCAGTCAGACCTAGGTTTAGAATCCAGTCTCCCTCTCTCTCTGAGATTAAGTCAGACATTTCCTAGGCAACCAGACGTTCAGTTTCGCCCTCGGCTTTCCGGACGCACAAACGGACATGAAAAAACTTCCGTTAGACAACAGAACAGATCCATCCGCGGACTTCAATTGCTTAATAACATTCAGGAAGTTTAGACACATTTCCTGCCCTCTACATACAGCCACCCACGTTACAGTGCGCGCTCAACTTGACCTTTTCCTTATCCGTTGTCTTAGTTAACATCGCTCTCACGTCTAATTTCCAAACTTTAAATGAAAAAATGCCACCACATTTTCGTCGATAAAAGAAAAATTACATGAAAGATAGTCGATATTTAGCTGCTTGAGCTTTATAAAAATGGAACATCTGAAGATGCTTCATTCCCAGAGGAGCATATGTGATTCTCTTGTTTGTAATGCGTAGGTTATATATGATTCATATAGTTGGGAAAATCCCTTACTGACAAAAGTCCCGAACATTGCAAGAAAAGCCAGTCTTTCTCAAACGCAAAAATTAGTCCCGAAAACTCGGCAAACACACGAAAAATTGTCATTTGACAAAGTTAAACCTCCGTAAAAATTTACGTACGTGTGTGGTATTCGAAAAACTTCTGATTGCCGCCGAACAGACACGTCAAACATCATCGCCGTTTCGTCGCTTTTTTGGCGATCAAAAGTTGACTGACAAATACATCTCTGTCAACCACACTTCAGTAAAATTAAGGTCTGTTTATTTTTTTACCACTGAAAAAGAGTCTATTACGTCAAACACCTGTGTAAATATATGACACATGATCATTCCAGTGGGCTGCGAGCTTGCAAATTTCAGCCGGCACTCATCGCTATTGGGTTATCTAGAATTTGATGTTGACGATGCACCAGCCGATTTGGCCGACAGCGATGATAAGTGGACGTACCGTAAATCCTCGAATTAGCGCCCGGGGCGCTTATTTCAAATTTAGGAGAAGACGGGGGGGGGGGTTTATTCGAGGGGGGCGCTTATTTAATTTTTCCCAAATCGTGCCCTGACATGAACATTTTTTTTTAATACATCATGCGGACGTAAACAACAACAAAAGCTGTTTATCAACATAAAAAGCTGATCCTAAAGTTTAAATCGCGGCACCATTAGAAATTCCTGTGGTCACAAACCGTGAACTGAAACAATGTACAAATTTAATACTACACGATGAAAACTATACATCCTTTGCTCTCTCATTACTCGTCTACAAAATAGGGGAAGGGAAGGGGTTGCGCTTATTCGAGGGGGAACGCTTATTTTAAATTTTTGGCCAATAGGAGGGGCACTTATTCGAAGGGGCGCTTATTCGAGGGGGGTAGGGCGCTAATTCGAGGATTTACGGTATTTGTAGGCTATCCTAGTGGCCGTCATCATGAAATACTATCAGAGAATACAAATGCGAAAGGAAGGTCTTTCAGCGTTTGTGTTCATTTATCTTTTCTTACTTCCGAGTCCACAGAGGGTTTATCTAACAAATCGAAACATTGAGAAAACAACTATTTCCATTTCTTGTATCGGTTCTATTTATTCTCGAGGAGGCAAAGAGAAGTTTAGATCAAAATATTTGGGGCGTATACGAAAAAGATAGCGGTCCACCATGAGTCAAGAGGACGTAGAAATGCTGCGCTTATTATTGTTAAGGCATCGAGAGTAAAGCCACTAATTTACGTAACTTTCAAGGTCATTTCTCTCTCGAAAAAATGTTCAAATGTTGTTGTTTACAGTGGACAATGCGCTTTAAGCCACACCTAGCAAGCATGCCAATATTAATAGACGTATTGGTTTATGATAGGCTACAGGCATACCAGTAATAATATAGAGGAGTCGAGATCCATGCATACCGCTGATAATATAGAGAAGTAGCAGTTTATAATGAGCCATAAGTTCACGACAGAGAAGCATGGCAATAACTTGTGGCAGGTACCAGGAAAAAAAGAATTCGCACCATCGCTTTAGTATTATACCAAAAATTGAACTAACTTGAAACTTTCAGTACTGCAAAATGACGTCATTTCTGTGATTTATGTTCTGAAAAGCACGTCATCCTAGGAGTTTCACCACTGGTGCTATATTATAACGGAAATTCGAGTTATAAATAGGCAGAATTCTTTTTAGAACGCGAGTGAAGAGTGCTGCTTGTATTTGTCGAGGGTAATTCCTATATATTCACCATAAACATAGAAATGTTACGATGCGAATGTTCGCTATTTCCCTTAAAAACCTGCTGGAATTTCTTGGAATCGCGCGGAGGCCTTCCACAAACAGCCGCATATTTTTGGGATATCCAGAAGTTTCCCAGATCTTAAGAAAGTATTACGATATTTAGAAAATTTAGGGATATTTAGGAATATCAGAAGCATATAAGATTATATGCTTCTGAAAATATTCATAGTCATTTTTTGCTTAGCTCTGTGTTTTATTTAGAAAAAACGTTTATGAAATTTAGAAGTTTTTTTGAGAATTTCTGGCAAGGTATTTAGGCGAGTTACGTGACATTTGTGGAAAGACCTTATCGCGCGTTCACTCGATAATGTACGCACGTGACGCAAGCTGAGTGCATTATTGAGTTATAATGAGCTCAATAATTGCTTCACTCTCGCAATTCCTTGTTAAATACCACGTTAGAAATAGAATTACAAGATCATCTAGCAACCCCTGGCAAGTTAATCAAGAAACAGTTTGATATATTCCGATCTAGTGATCGCAAGTAACTTGCCTCAGTCCCCTTCTCGCTTCCACAGCTGAATCAAAATAACTTTTAGTTGTTCATGATGTGATGACGGCGTTCCTGATGGCATTTTTGCGTGTTTTCGCCTAGTTAAGGCAATATATCGTAAGTTTATACGCTGACCGATATTCGATTTCTTTCATAGGATGATTGAAAAGGATTATTTTTTTTACAATGGTAACCTAAAACATGCCATAAATTAACGTTACGACTGGACACAACATTGTTCAGCACGAACATCTTAGATCACGCCATGAGACATTTCTCACGCGAAGTTCCAATTTACTTTTCGAAATCTGATGGCTGGGAACACAAGACTCAACATTCATCATCAACGAATTGTGCAGCCGTTATAGTGGTCAAGGAAACAGCGATCAAGATACAGAACAAGCCTGTGGCAACATTTGCATTTGACTTGAAAATAATTAGTTGCTATGGCGACTGCTTCTAATATTTACAAAATTTTCCTCTCATGCGCGAACTTTCAGCGCGTTGTTCAACAACACCCGAGCAACAATTAGCGCTTACATGTCACCCGATGCGTCACAAACATTAACGAACCGTTCGAGAACAGAACAAAGGAAAAAGCAGGATATTTTTCGATTTATTTGGTCGTTGTATTTGGACATGTGCCCTATGATGGACGCCGCGGTGATGAAGCAACATAGCGAGTTAGACGCAGACTACCTGGTTCTGGCAAGCATCGAAACTTCCTCATCAGATGATGAAAGCGAAAGCGACGAAGGTGATGTCTTCAGCGTGAGTTGCCACGGAAGTCATTTTAAACAGCTGAAGGAACAACCGAAGCAATGCGACGAGCTCGCTATCAAGAGAAGAAAGCTTCACACACAGCTTAACTTGCTGAATTCAGATCTTATGTCGATGACATTTGGCGGGAGTAGGACAAGCCCTGATCAACCTTCATGTGGTTTTGTTTTTGATAAACGCGCAAGGAAAGTACCGCGAAACAAACGATTGTCGCGAAAGATCGACGCTACTGGATCGAAAACGCGAAGAATTTCACCCCGCACTACTTGAATGCGAAGAACTGTTAGACGCCGATATCTCGACAAAGAAAAGCTGTGAATTGCCTTAACGGCCTGGCCGATGGCAAGAAAAAGAACTTTTAACGGAGCACTTCTGAGAATAAGCTAGGATTTCGAAAGAGAACAATAAGTTCTCTACTGCAATGGATGTTATTCAAAGAGCGCAAAGAATACTCCAGATTTAGAGCTGGAAAAAAAAAAACGATGACCCTAGAATATCGCAGAAAGGAATTTCATAGATTATTGCTATCATAAAAATTGTATATAGTGATATAAGAGAGCAAATATGTACTTATTTATTTATGTTATTGCAAAAATTATGATAAAATTGACGGAAATGGAAGAGAATAACGCCACAATAATATGAGAATAAATATTTAACTATGGAGGCTAATTTGCAGTTGTCCTGAAAGCCTGGTTAATGATGTGAGCGTTTTGAAACATTATAATTTAGAATGAATGACAACCGTTGCTTACTAAAATATGTACAGTGTGGAATCCCGATTTTGCCATCCTCCAAGGGAAACTTGGTTCGAAAAATCGGGTAGTTCGAGAAATCGGGGGTAATATTGCAGTGTTCGACTGACGAGAGGGAAAAGACTTTTGGTTTGAGTTATCGGGAGGTTAAAAAAAATGAGGGTTCGAGAAATCGGGATTCCACTACATTGTGTAAAATGCGTATCTTGAAATGCCGAGATCGATATTTTCGTTAGTTAGCTCGACTACACCTCTCTAGCTCAACTTTAATTGATCATTTCTGGGCAAACTATTTCAGTTTACATCGATAAGTTCTGACCTTCCACCAATATCATAGCATTCCAATCCTTCTTTAGAAATATCGCTTCAAAGAACTAAAGGAAGCTAGTATTCTGTCTACGTTTGTTATTTCTGATTACCATCATCAAAAGGACCACGTATTTACTTGTTATGGTCTGTTTGGCACGTTACCGTGGCAACGTAATAGACGAAATCATCCTTTTACATAAACAGTAGCAAGCAAGAACCCTATTACGGCTAAAGTAGTTCAACCATAAATAATCAGATAAGCAAAACAAGATATTTTTTGTCAATCATGCTGTAAAATAAAAAAATACTGACATAGATGTTTAAAATCACTTTGAAGGGCACCTGTTACACCATTAGAATTTTAACACCGATTACAACCGAGCCGAAATTTTTCAAAGTAGCTACAAAAGTCCCCTAGCCTATCACGTTGCGAAGATGAAACCGTTAATACTCAAAACATCAGCTTCACCTCCGTACAGCGGTTAATTTACATTTATTAACTTCCGAGTCGATAAATATCAAAGTATCTTCTATCCAAACGCAGTCCTCGATCTAGAAAATAAAAGCATCAGTTTCTTGAGAGACCGAGTGTTTTGGTTCCAAATTTGAAAAAAAAAAAACACGGCGTTGGTCTGAGAATTGGAGTAACTGGACGCGCTTAAACACAATACAGGCTTTCATTTGAGTTCGAACGAGTAAGACTGGGCACACGAACGGGAACAACTGCTTGGCCCCATTCCAACTCATTCGCGTTATACAGCTCTCCGTCCTAAATGAATTTCAAGCCAAGTCACTGGATCGTAAAGCAAAATGTGGACACTTAAAATGCAGTTCTTCTTTGCGATAAACGCCACGCAATATTTACGCTATATCAGTTTTCTACTGACTTAAACTGCTAACCGTAACGGATACGCTTTCTTTTCAGATAAGAAAGTTGTTCCGATGCGATTAAAAGTAAGACCTCTCCGAGCTGCATGGCGACCACGGCTAATGCGGACACCTATCGAAGGTGGACACTTCTCTAAAGTGAAGGCCTCTCCCAGACAAACCCTTTTCCAACACAGAAACCTTTCTTGGGAAAAAATCTTTTCAAGATGGAAACTTCTCTAAGACGAACTCGTCAGAGAGGCAGACACCTCTCCAAGATTGACACCTGTCTAAGACGGACACCACTCCTAAGGCAACACACTAGTAGTGAACACTAGGGCTGAACACGTTCACTAATCAATCAGCATCACTGGAAACTGTTATATTTTCTGTTAATTGGTTTCATGAAAGGCCAGTAATGATGCATCCAAGGTTGGATTCGTCCACACAGCTCCCTCCCCTTACATATCCTATAAGAATTGCCTGCAGGCGTAGAATACAGGTAACTCTGGTGGATTCGTATTAAAAGTAATAATAAATGAAAAACTGCATTTGTTTTAGTGAAATGCAGGACATGTAACCGTGACCTAGAACTTTCAGATTATGCGAAAACTAATGGCTGCTAAAAATGTCGTATTAGGTACGATTCCGCTCGGAATCCCGAAAATGGTCTGCTTACACAGTCCCCTCGTGATACTGGAAAATGGTTTCACTGCCGGCGATGAACATGGTACCATCCCCAGTTTATTCAAGTCATTTGTGAACACTGACAAAAAAAAGAAAGAAACCTATCAAACTTTGGGTTTGACTTTTGGTCGCCATTGTCTCAGGAAATTCAAACCATAACAATAGGCAAAGTTTGATATGAAGAAGAACAAATGAGGATAGGCTATTGACGAGCTAAGAAGAAGAATCACTCCTGTGCAAAGATGCTATCTTTGTTGTATACAACAGAAGAACTAACAATAGATCTCTTTCTATTCTTCTCTACACAACAGGACGAAAAATGTTAACGCTTTCTGCTTTAAGGTTTAACTTTTGAGTCAATGCACCACGTGGAATATTATATGAGATAAATGAAAATATGAGCCAACTGAGAGAGATGAAATAAGTATGTTATGCGCCGTACAAGAAGAGTGACTATTGTAACAATTATAGTACGGTCCATAACATACAACACGTTCTCAAGATGTGCCAGATGCATAATATGTGTTGTGATGCTTTACTGTCAATCCATCAATATGTCTTCCTACTGCAATGGAAACAGGCGAGTCACAATTGACCAGCCACCAATTACAGCCCATTTTCATCTTGATCCGGCCGTTGCTCGCAAGAGGTTTTACGGGCCAAATGTTCGATGAGTAAATTTTCAAACATCATGTCGAAGATGAAAGATGTCTTGATGAATTCCAAACGAAAAATTTTAATTCAATTACCGCTTTTGTATTATTCGAAATGACCTTAAAAAACTTCTTCAACGTTTTTATTGGTTTTCAATAAACACCTTGGATGTTTGAGATGGAGATGTAAGTAGTGCGGTCAGTATATTTCAAATTTGAACGATTTCTGATGAAAGCTCTAGCGGGAACATTTTCGGTTTGTTTACAAGAAACCAGCCTTGGTTTGAGATTTTTCCTGTTTTTTTTCCATAGTATTCCATGCCTGGATATTTTACAGCGCTTGAGCCAACTTTTGTTTATGCCATCGAATAAACAATTGTCCTACAAAAACAGATGTTATGTGCGTGAGTAGTACACGTTTACGTCAGCGGAAAAAAGGTCAAAATGAAGAAAAATAACTTGAAACCAAAGAAAAATAACAAAGGTCAGTTTTTATAACACACCAGGTTACATGTCTTTTGTGTACCGATCCCAGGCAACCACACATGAATGACAAGGAACGAACAGCTTTTCAAGTCTTTGTGAAGTCGAGACAGCGAAATTAGCTTCTTTTTACTAGAATTGTCAGTCTGTAAACATTGTTGTTTTTGAAATTTTCTTTCCAAGTTTTTCTAACTTCTCCTGAGACAAGGAAAGGTTTGCATAAAATCTACTATTCTGAAAGAGAGATTTGTTTTATGCTTACCCTGGCAATTCCTTTCCTGCATGCATGGTATGGCTGTGTGGACTCTTGTGGCTTGCGTCGCTTGTGAAACTCGGTTTAACGTGTAGCTAGCTAGTCATTAAACAATCTGTTTGTTATATTATTTGTGAGCTCTGCTCGTAGTAAGCTCCAGCTTATAGTCTTGGCTTTGGACAGCGTAACCTTGAACAGGCCATTTCCTAGTTGCCTTTTGTCTCTATGTCAAAACGGGTCTTCGTGCAAAACTATTCGCTTGAAAATGTGTTCCCTCTACTGGTTCTTTTTCATTCAAATCAATCTCATTTTCATATGAAAGGTTTTGCACGAGTCCTCGTTTTGAAACAGAGGCACAAGGTATCTCGGAAATGGCTTACCACACATTTTACTTTGTCGAAATTGGCGGAAGAGAAAGCTGTCCCACAAGAGTCAAACTCTATGTGTAACACAAAATAAAACATCGCCCATACCTTTAAACTGTTTGGATGATGCACCAGTCATTTGAACCCCCCCCCCCTCCCCCGCCCTCCATACCCGGGGCAAAGCGGTGGTTTTCATCTCGTTTTCACTCGATTTAGGTTCCCTGGTAGTCGGGGAATCCACCTCTTTTCACGACTTCGCTATAAAATGCGATGGCTGAGCGGGAGTTTGGCGGGGATTTCACTCGTGGTTCACGATCTCTTTTAGAAGACTAGGTTCAAGTTGCATTTTCGCAGAAAACATGGAGGCTGCACAACTAACAAAGAAGGTATGATTTCAATCGCACAATAAATACAGTATCATGCCTCTTCGGAGCCATCGATAACAAAAGGTTAAATATCCCATGCACTGATTTGCCGTGTTTTAAGTGATTTTTTTATTCTATATTTCAATGGACTGCAAGAAAAAGAAGAAACGAAGAGGAAGGGGGAAAAATCAGTAACCTTGACTTCAGTGGTGTAAAAAAAGCCTGTGAAAGCTCCAGTTGTTAAAAGAGTTCACTCTGAATTTTTCCCCCGCAAGACGGGACTTTCACTGCATTTCACTGACAGTAAAAGTGCGCCGGGTATCGCGCAATGGAGGGGGGAGGTGAGGGGTGGGGGTGGGGCGGGGGTTTAAAATGACTAGTGCATAATTAAGAGGCTCGGATAAGCTTAGATACATATGTTGCACATGTTTCCAGACCACAATCAATTTCCAGTTCAAGATGTTAGCATGTGAATATACCCGCCCCTCATTACTTCAGACAGTTTTGGCGTTTGTTTCTCTCAGAAAACTCTGAACTGCCGAGAAATGATGAGAGACGGCGCATTATCCGCAGGTTAGCATGTGAAGTGCAAGTGTGCTTTTATTGAAGATGCATCTCTAGGTGACGTCATGGTAGGCAGTGCTAAACAGAGAAACTTTTTTTTTTATTTGTGCGTCTGCAATGTTATCTAAAGCAAAACCGTGTGATATGTGATTAAACTCGGCTAATAAAAGCAGACCGCACAGATTGATCGCCAGCTTTTGCGCCCTGTGTTAGCAGTGATTGCCGACCATTCCTGGCACGTGTTTCAGCTTAACGCGTCCAACCTCTCGTTCCTGTGTAAAACGGGAAGTCGGAAATAGGAGCTGAACAGCGTTGAACAGCGCAACAGATAACATCACTATATTGGTTACGATAATAAATCATGGACCAGAATAGAAACGAGAAACCGCAGAGTAATTAAGTGGCTTTGTTGACTAGAGTTTCCTTTTTCTTGGAAGCCAACCCTTGAACAGTTACAGGAAGTGTATACTAGTAGCGATTCCAAGGTAAACCTCACAGACGCGACGAAGTCATTAAAAATTGCTCATGTTGGCGCAAGTTTGCTTTCACTTGACAGGTAACCACTGAAATGGCTATAGGAAGTTTACGTATGTGATGTGATCGGCAGCGTTCCAAGGCATAACTTGTGCGATCAAGGAAGTGATAATGGTGATAATAATTAAAAATCAGTGCCCGCGAGCGCTTTCTATAAACAACCATTGAACAATGCGTGGAAGTGCAAGTCAAGTTACATAAAATAGTGGTTTGACGCAAAGTTTGACCTGCGGTTTAGAAATGTATACAATTCATTGCTTAAGGAAGTGACTGCACTGAAAAACAACTCCGCCTTGACAGACCGGAAGTGCCATTAGCCCGCGTCTCTTTTGTAAACGTTTCCCATCAAATCGAGCAATATGAACTTGATCGTCTCTTTCCTTTACCCATTTTTTCCTTAGCATCGAAGCGATTAATTCGGTTTTGATGTTGCTTGGTTCGTTTGAAGTGTAAGTAATAGATTGATTGAAGAATTCGATTGCCCGCAAATTTGGATTTGCTAAAGAAACAAGAGTGCCGCATCTGTTTGGTGCCACTTGAACCGAACTAAAACAGCACTTCAATACACTACAAAATATGCTCTTGCATGTCCAATCTCAACAAGGCGAGAATTACTCACTTAAAGTCAAGATTCTCATAGCACTGTCAGGCTATCAAATAAGTTAATAAGGTTACGTGCTGTTTCTCTGACGAAGGGCTTTGACCAGACGCGCTCACGAATATATCGAAAAACATTTCGTGACTTGTGTGCGTCATATAACTTGTTGTCTATCAACGTGTTGAGCATACTTTTTTAATGCAAATTGAATTCATGCTTTGAATAAGTTTTAGTTTTGGAAAATCTAGCATTCGTGTTATTAACTTATTTTTCGTTTAATGCTATTTCTGGGAAATTGATTGCACTTCCCGAGTCGATAACTTGTTTTGTTCTTCTCGGTATCTGCAAAACAAGGAACTAATGTTATCAGAAAAATATAATAGACTGTTACGCACTTTTAGTTAACAATGGTGTGGATCCACTTTGTTTGTACACATACATTTTCCGCTTGTCTATGGCGTGAAGCCAGATGTGCCAGTAGTAATCCGAGCTTCCAAAACCAATTCCACGTCACTGAACAAAGCTCAGTTGGCAAAGCATCAAATCCATATTTACGTTTCTTTGTTACGCTAATAGCCTTCTTTAGACTGTTTTGTTTAAGCTATATATTAATTCTACTTTCACTTTTCCATACTACCTTGCCAGACAATACTTTTGGCAACTTTTCCATCCTTCAAACCTTTGTGCATGCATTTTTACGTTTTGACTGCGGCGTCATTTCTGGATAAAGATGCAACTGTAATCCATATTCACTGTTTCAAGCAGCGCGTTTTTCGCTTTTAAGTGAAGGCGTGTCTCCAGACAAGGTTATATTGGACAAAATAATGCAGATATTCATGATCCTTTGCTCTGTTTCTTACGAGACTCTGTGTGAATATTTTTGCATCCAGGAAAATGTCGATCCTTGAACAAGTCGAAAACATACCGCTCTTTTAAGTCAGTTATACAAACTAGAAAAAGTCGTTTGCCCGCTCATTTATGCGTGTAAGTATCTTTATCGGTTGGAACAGCCTCGCTAAGAAAACAAATGCCATTTGATTTGCAGCTGGGACGATCTTAGCTGCAATACAAACTTATTCAAAAAATCTCTGCTGCAACCTATAATAAGAACGTAAACTTATCACTGCCTCCTGAAAAATCTGTGCTAGTCGGTAGAGAAGCGGATAACCAAACTATCGCTATCAGGCCCTTAAAACATTTTCTTGCCAATTCATGTGTTTTGTATTCAGTTTCTCATGTGTATTGATTGACTCAAAAGTTGCGGAAATTTAATTGTGGCTAAATGAATAGTAAATGTTTCTGTTGACCATTAGGATTAAATTAGTTTCAAAATTATCACTAGTCAGTTAACAGAATGGGAAAAGTGCTCGAACTCCGTTTAGGTTCACGGTGGGGTCTCTGCTGTACCAAAGCTTCCTACAATATCTTTTTCCCCTTTGTTTACGAATATGATGGAATGATTCAAGGCGACACCAGGTCTTGAATTTTATTCAAACAACAGGATTCAAGCGTTGACGCAGTACAATACGGCTGTAGCTGTCCTGCATTTTTTATGGTTAATGAAACCCGAGTTTGCGTCCATTGCAATGAAACCTAATGGAATTTTACCTTTATGTGATGTTGTTTCGATATTTTAGAAAGTGAAACCAGTGAATTTTTCAACTTTTATCTTGTGCGCAGTTGGAAATGAAAGTGAAAAACTCATTGCGTGAGAAAGAAGGCATTATTTTGTTTTTCCCGCCTATTTTTGACAGGCACTTCTGCTGAAAAAGCGCAAAACACTTGAGTTGAGGCTTAGAAGAATAAACCAACCATAACACAATGACAAACTGTTTTTTTCAAACAGTATCATTTCTATTATTTGCGGAGGATTACTGAAAAAAAAAACACAAAACAAATAGTACGTTGCTATACTATAGCGTCTGCGAACTTGCCAAGGTACGAAAGTAAGCGTGACTTAAACACAGTCCAAAATCGTCATCCAGGCTAACTTGATTGTTACAAGGTCATGCCCTTTTAGAGTTATCTCTCGTATCATCAAAAGCCTGACGCACTGCAACGTCGGAAGATTAATGAAAGAACTAAAAGGCCTAAGTGCGCGTAAGACGCAAGCCACGCAAAGATTACACTGAGCCGCCAACGGTCTAGTTTGCGTCTTTGCGCGCGTTTCTATTTTTTTAAACTGACCTCAGAATATTGTAGTCAGTATATAGCATTAAGCTGATTTTTCCTACATCAGTTATGTATGTGAAAAAAAAAAACCTAAATTGTAAAACAGTGCACAAATAGGGTACCAGCAAACAAAGACAATAAAAGGCGACACACATAAAGGTTTGCAATACAAATAACCTATCCCGCCGTCTAATAAGAGACCCATTTGAGCACAATGGTCTTACTGGCGGGAAGAAAAGTGTCCACCAAACACTGATTTCGCAGCACTGTGTGCCGTGCTGCGTGAGTATGATTTGGGTAATCAGCAACCCTATAATCCAACAAAGATATAAAGAAGCTTGTAACATTTAACATGGCAACGTGAGGAGAAAGAGAAAACGACAATGAGGCAACAGTTTTGCTTTAGAGATCGACGATGTGTAAGAAAAGCGACTTTGCTGTTTTTATTTCCTCTTGCAGAGTCCCTTTGTGGTTTTTTGATTGCTTGGTAAAGCCAAAGAAATGTCGGTCACTAAAAGCATTTGTACGTGACAGGTAATTACAGCTGAAATACAAAAGACGAAACACAAGATTTGTTTAACAAAGGCATATAACATATTGCGTGCCAACTAAAATCAGACCGTTGCTACTAGTCACACATTTTGATTACTTTGCTAAAAGCCCTGCGTTTTAACTGAGTTCGTCAATTTCATTAATCTGACTGACTCACGCAATTCGTCCTGATAAATTAAGCGGGAAATTGAAGACTAAAATCCCGAAAACACGAAAGCGCGATAAACAAATTCTGCCAAAACACGCAAGGGCTGATACCGACAACGTATAAGATCTGATAAGTCTAAATAAGCATGTTGATAAAGTCGATTTTCTTAACATCATGAATGAGGTCCATTAAATTAAGTATTTTCACATGGTAACGCGGTCATTTGTTGCACTCAGCGTAAATATCTTTACATAACATCGTGGTAAATTTAATTGTAAAAACTGTCGGTGAAAATATATTTAATCTGAAACACCCCACCGTCTCGCCGCATAATTATGTTCCTGCTTAGTCATAATTAGCAAAGAGAACACGTGTGCAAAGAAAGAGGATTGTCATCGAGAGAATAACACATCACAAAGTCAATCAAAGGATACACATGAACACAGCATTATATTCTCTTAGGATCCAAAACTGCTGTAAAGTTTTTACATTTTCGTGGCGCTTAGCTATCATAATCTTCGGCTATAGATTTGGAGTTTTCCACAGCTAACCGTAAATAAGACAGAAAAAGCATTCATCCGTTTGAAGACAAAAGATTTTCATTGGCTTTGCCCGCCTGGCGCTTCTAAACAAAATAAAAAAAAAAACTGTTTGGGTCGAAACTAATAGCAACAGACCGTTTGTAGCGCGCGCAATTTATCACAAAGATACCAGTCTTAATGGAAAAAAAAACTTTTGAAGAGGACAGATATTTTCGTTTGCGGTATAACGATTTTCCTGCCATACAGTGCGACGCGATTCACGGGCATGGCATCGTCCATTTCATTCGTTTGTGTCAGCTGAGTTTTAACTTTGTTTTGATTGCACTTCACAAAAGTCAAAGAATAAAAGCTTGCGGCGGGCAATTGATTATGGCATTTGAATTAAAGCAACGACGCCGGTTTGAGTTAGTTTACCAGATTAAACTTACGATCAAATATAAGCAAAAAACTTGGGCGCGGTTATGTTACAAAACAGACATTACTTGACTGTAATCCCAGTTATTGCGGTGAAAGTATTAACTGTTTTGTGCAAAACCTTTGATTTGCACCCCAACAATTTCTGAAGACTATATTTAATTTAAAACCTTCTTTACCTCGCCGCCTTAAGATGGAGAATGAAAACAAACTATGCTGCTCCTGAGGCACTGACTTAAATTGCTTCCATCTCATCTTCTTGTTGTGATCTTACAACCACTAAGCTCATTGCGCGCGGCTCTAACCCTCGCGCAATTACTTCTCTTGGTTAATTAAAAAGTTTATAAACTCGAAAACTTTTGCTTTTCACGAGCATAACTGGGCTTAACGTTTTTAGATTGGGCAAGCAATCGAAGCTAGGGCGTTGACACTTTCAAAGTACAGAACGGCACATTAAAAAACAGCTTTACCACAGACTGTTGGGAAAATATCAAAAATGACAGCTGTGCTATGGCTTCTAAACATTTACTGTTCCGCCAAATGAATGAAATGAAGATTTGAAAACCATTGCACCACTACGTTTCTACACAGTAGATATACAAAGATAAAATCGGTCCGCTTGGTAGTTTGAGCGTCAGTTAACCTGATATGGGAGATTTATCTGGAAATTGTCTTCATGGATAGCCCGCTTCTGATATTGATTTCTCACAATAACAAAAGAAAATCAGACATATCTGATTTCGAATTTTTCAAAGTTGGGCGCATTGTAACAACCTCTGACTTCGTTATTTCGCTCGTTGCGCGCCTAAATTACGCGAGGGACAGAGAGTTTACGAGGCGCTCAGCCAAACTAGAATGCTAAATGACAAAGATCCATGTTGGATCCTACTAAATCAATTCACATCCTAATTACATTGTTTAGCTGCTCCAGTTGCTACGAACGAGATAATTCGCTTCAAAATTTCACCAGTTTCTAAAATTGTTTTTAGTTGAACTTGTTCCCCTTTAGTTCAAAGCTGTTGTATCGTCTTACAGAGTTAGTCACTATTTGGCAAGATTCATCTCAACACGTTTACTCATTTTCAAGCCTGTTTATTTTCAAGGCGTTAAGGTTTCATTACAAAATTGTTTCATATACAGATTACACACAAATAGAGGTTATTTAACCGAGTTATACTTCAGTGAGTTAAAAAAACCTCTCACTAACTCGGACAAAAATATCTCAGTGGATTGTTTGTATTAACATCAGCAGTTTGTTTGGATTTTTTTGTACAAATAACGAGAAACTCTTTCAGAACTTCTCAAAACTGAATTTACATGTCTTTTTTTTTTACTGGAAGAAAATGCGGATAACTTTCGCACGAGGATAAGTAGATTTCATTCCAACTGAAATGTACATGAGAAATGCGTCATTGATGACTAGTGCCTTTTTCTATCCCATTTTACTTAGTACCTGCAAAACGAATGGATGTTTATATTCTCCCTATATTTTTTTCATTCGTGTTCAATTTTGTATGAAAGTAAAAGTAACGCCATGCGTTAGAAGTATTAGAAAGGTGCATTTCTTCAAATATCTTTTCCATTTAACCGGCAAAAATGCAAAATAGAAAGAAAAATTACTTTTAGTAATACGCGGAGTTAGAAAAGTAAAAAATAACTTACACGAAACGTGAACGTAAGGATAATTTTAAAAGTGACCTAGATGGAAAGTTGTAAGTTTTATTTGATTGAGAGAAATCTTTGATTTGGATTTGTCTAGGCAAACACTGGATGTCGGAAGACATTTTAAAACCAAACTCCAGTCACTCAATTATTTAACTTGTCACTAGCAACTCGCTAAATTATATCTAACAATCGAGTTTATTTTATAGCAATAAACTGCGTATTAATCTGGGTAATTGATATGATCCTCAATCACGTTTTTCGAAATGACAATAATATATATAATGTAAAAAAAATTATTTCATATCGAGGCGATGTGATGCTACTTACTTTTAAAATAATTACTGGTCAAAAAACATTATAGCTAGAAGTCTGCAAAACGATCATTTCACATCACACCATAACCTTGCCGCAAGCATGTAAGACGCTCGAGAAGTATAAGTCGCCTTTGGCGTTCTAACTCTTTGTCGGCAAGTAAACGTTCCTCCTCTAAAAATAACTGATGCACGTATTCCCGCGCTTTTTTAAGAATTAAAACTTTGGACGCTCGATCATTATCTTCGAGCTCGGGGATACTGTCTCTCAGAAACTGGAAGCGACATTTAAGATCTTCTCTCCTTTGCCTCTCGAGAACATTATGAGTCGCCCGACTTGTCTCGTTGTCTTCAGAATCGTCGCCTTCCATAGGAGGAGAGTCTTGCCGACTTGATCTCCTCGACTTGCGCGGTTTTTTGGACACTGCGCAGTCAAACCGTTGATGGATAAATTCCTCGCTCGCTGCTGGCTGAGCTAGCCTTAGCGCTGGATTTTCCACTGCAGAGATAAACAAAATTGCGCAAAATTAATTAAAATACTTCGCGCGACAGAGCAAAGTTTACAAATGAAATTGAGAGTAACTGAGTTTATATTAAAATGTCGCGAGCTTAGTTATGAGCGCTAATTTGCCTCTAGATTTGGCAAATAGGGCTTTTCGATACTCTTTGACTAATTAATAGTGGAATGACAGACTTTTATTTTATCGTGAATCAAAAACGAGTCTTTTCAACTGCTTGAAACCATTGTTCAAAGCGTTTCTGTTTTCGAAATAAAAAAATAGATTTAATTAGCACCGGGCCAGTCAAAAAGCTGGCTTGTCATAGGACAGATTGTGTGTTCTATTTGACAAAAAGAAAATATCAGATGTTCGAAAACACTAATCTCGATTCAAGCTTTTGTAAAGTTATTTTCTAACGCCAAATCACTTGAATATGTCCCACACGTCGCGATGGACTCTGATCACTTGCTCAAAGTTTACTAAAAAACGCGCCAAAGTGTGAAGTGAAAATCTGAAACAACTTATAAACAAAGCCAAGGAGTAATAAAACTTTCGTCTTTAAAACCACAAAGCGTGCATTTTAAACACTCAATTAATAACGAGACTCAGCCATCAAAATTAAGTCACTTGTTCATAGCGCAGCTTGTTTACCGTGATGTACAAGCAGCCCCTTCTCTAGTTACATTATTAAGATCCAAAGAGAAAATGTGTCGCGCTCCTCTACTCAAAAACAAATTTCTTGTTTCACATGCGACAAAAGCAAACTAAATGATCCTATTATTCCCGATTGTGAAACTAAACCAAACTAAGTTTAAAGGGCTCCTAAAGTCAATGAAACTACTCTCGTGGGGAGGTGGTAGTCATACAATTCGAAAGTGAAATTGCGCAGTCGAAAAATTACCAGACGTACTTTGATTCAGTCCACGCAAAGTCAGTAGTGTTTGATATCTAAATGAAATAAGCGCGATATTCACCTGAAAACTGTGGGTGCCACCTATCAACTGGTTGTGGGCCAAGCGCGGGGTCTTGGTTTGCAACCGTAGCGACAAAGGGAGGCAGATCTCTCATCACTTGATGTTCTGCCGCCATTTCAGCACTGGCTTCATTCACGCACGCTGCCGACAGCACAACGCGATTGCCTTGAAACCTCTGCGATTCAACTCGATCAAAGTCGGTCTCACCCGCCGGCCAGATATACTCGTCATCTATCGTGCTACATGTCAGCCGTTCCATTTCAGCATCGGACAGAACCAGAGGTAAGTCCGAAGACAGATCTTCCGGTTCTGGAACAACTTGAAGGCCGTTTCTCCTCGTTCCGATGAAGTTCCGTGTACAGCCAGTCTGGGGTAGGTAGTTTTCGGGGCTATAAGGAGGCGTCGGTAAGGCAAATTTCTTCCAGAAATCGTCGCTAGGGTTATAAACATCTTCTGACATACTTTCCACGATCACATCTTGGGGAGCAGAGGAGTCCATGGGTTGAGCGCCTCGTAGTCTCTCGTCAAAAAACATATCGTAACAAAGTCTGTTATTGGAAGAAACGTACAAGTTATTAGGATGCGCTTGACCACCATTCAAAGTACACATTTTCTTTCTCGATTTGAAATCTGCACGCTTGCCTGTTTACTTAAACACAACGTACCAAGCGATTGGACAAGCGCGGGTGAGATTTGTGAAGAGAAAAAAATCTGCTTTCAAACAGACCAGCCGCTTTTCACGTTAAGCTTCAAATGAATGACTGAATCAATGAATGGACTGATCACATCACAAAAGGCAAATTTGCATAAAGTCATCAAAATCCGGCCCACGTATTACTGGAGTGCCAAGCGTGGACTACACGCGTGTGAGTCGCAAATCGGTTAGAAACGAATATTGGTTTGGTTTTCACTTGTGCAGTGAGCTGTGAATTCTTCTGCGAGGTTTGACAAACAAAACTTGTAGGTTACAGGTTTTTGAGTCACCCTCACTGAAATAAAGGACTCGAATGATTTACGTAAAATTGAATATTCATGTTTTCTTAGAGTTTTTCACAAGCGAACGACCCGTATCAATGTCGGTGGACCTGCTTTGTCCTTTGTTAGACGAAGAAACAATTATATATGGCACCAAAAAATAACCAGCATCTTTTCCAAATTATATTTTAGAGAACACTGCACTTTTGAAAGGCGCGATCAATGAGACGCAGAGCTTGCATATCTTGGAGCAACCGAATATTGAAGTCTGCTACCAAGGGAATCAGGACATTGGAATGTCCAATATCTTTCGCAGTACGTGTAACGTTATGACAAATGCAAATCAAAATTAAAGAAAAAAGAAAAAAGAAAACTGCAGGTAGTTTTCACACTTCCAACAGATGTTTAAAATCGAAATAATTACCCATGATCCAACAAAACCAGTAATTTAAAAGCGGGATATTTTGATGACTTTTTGGATCCCTGAAAAAAAAAAGGCTACGGTACCTCTTTTTCTTTTACAAGGATACACGCTGGATTTCTCACCATTTTACAATCAAGTTGCGCGCGTTTGGCACCGACCTCAGAAAGGTAATTTAGACAGAATCTAACCAGTTATTCCGCTTTCGGGATGTACGAATTTCACTCTCACAAACAAATTCTGGCCGAATTGTTTTGATATGTCGAAACTTTGTGTGAAATTTCTAAAATACAACAGGACCGACTCGTGTGGCGTCGGGAATTCTGAACGCAGATACAATCGGGACAAAGAACATACTGAAGCTGTTACATGATTATGAAAATTACCAGAATACCGATACTCACAAAGTACTAGTAGCTGCAAACATGTCGCTGGTCTGGTCTCTGAAGTTAACCTCAAGGTGGATATCTGTGAAATCTTGCTTGCGACCCTTAATAGCTCCAACTATAATGTCTAATGAACGACGCACACGTCTTATAAACGAGCTCTCGAGATTTATCGCAGTGCTAATCACGTCTCCACTTATCTACAGACCGGCTGCAGAGGTTAACAGCTCATAGCCTGCTTGCATATGAATAGGATTAACACAAGAGGTTACGAAAACAATTGAAACTGACAAAAATACATCCCGACACACCCAATTTTCAAAGAGAGCAGCTAAAATGATTGAAGCAACGAGCGTGAAGTTCGCCCAAACTCAAACAACTGCAATCTCAGCTGGGTTGACTAAGGTCTAAAACTGATGTTATTTTCCAAAGCAGAATTTTATGTAGGGGTAAACGCCCTTATGTCCTGTGCGTGCCGATGGACTTTAACCCTTTACGCTGTTTACTCGAGTGATAAAATCGACCCCTTTAACAATCAGAGATTTCCGGTACTGTCATCGCTTAGTTGACATAATATTTGCAGTACCTCCATTAATTTTGAAGATTTGGTAATTTTTCGGGGGGTGTTAAGTGCTGTTCGTGTGTCAATGATGTATCGGCGCGTGTCTTACTAATTAGTCCACTAATGATTATGGTGTCGAGTCCGCGGCACGCGCTGAAATCTACCACAAATTGCGCACTAAATTTCCCGCCAAAAGAGCAGGTTGGGACTAGGAATGAAGGGATGGAGTTATGGGGTTTGAAAAAGAAACGCCGTTTTAACTTTTGAACAAATAGACGCTTGGATTCCTGCGCAAACACTGCGACCAAAAACAATCTAGCTTTAGACATTAGCATTAGGACAACAAACAACAATCTCGCTTCAAAGGTCAAGCCGAAGTCTTTTGTGGGCGAAATGACTCTGAGAGAAAAGAGCATTTACAACGCAGTGGTCCCAACATTAACCGCAACAATTGCATTCGCCAGCTCCGAGAATAATAACTACGTCTGATTTGGCCTCCGGGGACGAAGCATTGATGCCGATTTGGAAAACCCTTTGTTTGCAGTTGTTGTCGCACGGCTGGCACGCGCGGGGAGGACGCCGTCAATCAAGCTAAATGAAAACCATTCAAATGCAAATTGCGCGCGCGCTCTTTATTGCGAAAGGCTATAGTGAAGAACAAATGTTTATTCGCGGGAAGCAAATTATCTACACGACGTAGTGACAGCTTGAATAGGGCATTAAAGTCGTTCTTTAGAAGCAGCTGGTCCTTGCTAACTGGAGCATAACAATCTTCTCTAAGCTTTACTCGAGAGCTTAGCGCAATGCTAATATTCGCGTTTCGGAAATACAGGATCGCTAACTTTAGTGCATTTATATTTTATTATTTTCCTTCAATAAATGAATCAAATCAGTCTTATCTCATGCAATATACAGGATGGTGTCATGCTCTTCTAATGTAAGTTCAACAGAGCTGAGTAGTTGTAATTAAACGTTTCGATGAAATCCTCGACGAAAATAAATTGAACTTTTAAAACTGCACGAGCCGCAGTTATGTAATTTTAAAAGTTAACGAAATTGCTAGGGCGTATTAAACTTCAAGACCATTGAAGTTGGATATTTCAAAGTAAAAATCTTAAAATCAAAAAAATGGCAATGTTTGTCGCTTTAAGAAGGTTTTCTCTCTCAGGGGAAGAAATGAGCGAGTTAAACTAAAGGAATTTAGGTTGGAGTGTACGGTCATGCCATAAAAGCAACCTGTGGATTTGAGACAGTTGTTCTGCTTAAGTGTTGAATAATTTTCATATGTATAGATTTCTTTATTAATCAAAACATCTGTGGTATGAACAGACAATCGCTTCTCCGCACAATTTTCCAGCGTCTCGATAAAAAGGAAAGTATATAAAATAAATTGAACGAAAATTTAAAAAATAATAATAATAAATTAATATAATATAAGTTAGCCCTTCTCAACAATCGATACATTTCAAGACCTCGAGAAAAGGAAGAAAAAACGACTTCTTTGTTTGTACATATTTTTGAGTGCGGCAGGTTTTTGCGGAATCTATTGCGCCGTATATCAATGTATCTTGTATCTTACGCAAGCGGTATTTATCGCGAGCTAGACAAATGAAATTAAAATCGTTCAAATGGACGTTATTACAAATACCTAAGGCTCTACCTAAAAAACTCGCTGGCTACAAAGCCGCAATGGAAACTAAACCAATAAAGCTAGATAATCTTTCAAGCATAAGCAGTAATTTGTGTAATAAGCGGTGAAATTCAGCCAAGGGCAGCTGCAGTAAACAAAAGATCTATTTTTGCACCATTCAACCGAACACCTGCTTAGATTCAAACATTTTCAAATACATTTGCATCACAATCCTTGGAAGCTCTTTACTTACTGGCAGAGTAAACACTCTTCCAATATGGCCGGAAATCAGCCAAGATGAAATGGTTCGCCCATAAATTGGCTCGCGCTTGTCTGGTGACCAACCTCAAATTCGATGTAGCGCCTGCCCTGCCGATTAGAAATTAACTTTGTTATTGGGCGACTTTGTGTTACAAACGTTAAAACTGCAATTATTCATCTGAGCATAATTAATACACACAGTTCGCTTGATCGGACGCTAAGTCTGATCTCTTGCAATGATTAGCAAGAAACGGATACAGAAAAGAACGTGAAAGAACAATTTTTAAGTTTTGATTCCTGTTTAACTTGTACAATTCATTAAGATATTGCCCAATTTTCGCGATTGAATTCAAATTGTTCTGAAATGTGTGAAACTCTGCTGAAAAAACCTTAATAGCCTGCTTAATTCATTTTTGAAGCGTTGCTAGCTTATAATGGAAAAGAAATTTTTCAATGTCAAACGAGATGGACGTATTAATATTTACGCACAACGCCGGTTTTTTGACATCTGGAGAAAGCATTTAGTTTTATATATAAAAAAAAAGTAGACAGTCATTGTTGAAATTTGAATTTTAACTATAAATTTATAATATAAGTTTGTCTTTTTTCAGGTAGTAGAGAGCGCGCGAGCTAAATGAAACGGTGGCTTTCTCGCAAGAGACAACTTTTTAATGTTTTCTTTCGCCAATACTTTGCCAAACAATCAACTTGCAAAATTCTTCATCGCATCTTTGTTAAGGTCAAGCGTAAATGTAAACTAAGCGACGTCTAACATGTAAAAACATACAGTCTCTCATTGAAGGGAAGTTTATCTTTTCTCTCTCTTTATAAATGTTTCAGAACTATGGCATGAAGTCATCTTGCGCACTAATTTATGTTATGATATAAACAGACGCTGCGGTTTATCGAGTCGTTGGAAGCGATTAGTTTGTATTTCCCAACAGTTTTAATTCAATGCAACACAAGACAGGTAATAGGCTAATGGGTTTGTAATTTATGCAGTTTAGTCTATGGCTAGCTTGGGTCAACATGCGAATGCAAATGTGCAGCTCATTCATTCGAGGAGTGTCATCGCTTTTGAATGGAAGAGTGGCCGGAACAAAAGACCCTGCTACTCTTACGTTTCCTCGACAAAAACACCAACGTTTTACTGAAGTATTTAGCTCACCATGCAATAAACAGTTTGAAGCAGAAACGTTGATTTTTATTCGTGATTTTAGTGGCTTTTCTACCACAAATAGTGCTTTCTACTGCGCTGTCGCTCTACATGAAATTCTAATGCTTTTGTCAAGCGTGTACAAAGCCGGTTTAAATTCGGTTCGCATTGCAACAGCACAATTATAACGTTATTTACAATCAGTATCTTCAAGATTAACTCTAACTGTGTGTCTATTCAACTTAGCTATGCCATTTCAGCTACGCGTAAGTGTGTTCTCAATTCGTCTGAAAAAATCTCGCGTTACTATTACGTTGCACAGCAAAATTGTTAATTCATTATAATTTACGCTTCGAAGACCAAAGCGCCGGGCCGGTGTAAATAATAAGAAAATCAAATGAACATTTTCAAAAAACCTCGTTCCCTCAGTAAGGCACTTCAAAAACTACTCTGTAGGGAGTGGATAAAACGGCATAGAAGTAATGCGTCCTATTGTAAAAAGTGTCTAGTTCGTTTGATTCATAGCCAGAAGCTTTCTTAACAACACTGCGTTAATTTTCTTTTGTTTTTCCAGCTCTGCCAGGAGTTTTATTTCCTCTTGTTTGATTTGACTTATATACTCCCATGACTTTCGCAAAATCGACACTTTCGGTGCTCGATCGTTGTCCTTCAATTCCGGTACACAGTCCCGCAATTTTTGAAACTTCATTTTCAAATCGTTCCTTCTCTTTCGCTCCAAGACATTATGAGTCGCGCGTGTGAATTCACTATCGTTTTCGGACTCGTCGCTTTCACCGGAGCTGCTCATGTTCTTAACAAGTTTCCTTCCATCGCGGTAATTTAATCCGTCACTGCATAACACTTTCCTGTGTCGACGTGTTCTTATCTTGCCCACGAAGTTGGTTTTTTCGTCGTCATCGTCAGCGTCTTGCTGGTCTTCTAAGCCCAATATTTCCGAACAGGCTTGACTCGTCTTCGGTTCGTCGATTGTTGCACAAATTTTCTCACTTTCGGGCTCGATTATTTCTTGGATTTCCTCCTGGTCTCGTTTGCTTGAGTTTTCTATAGTAACAACATCAACTTCGACTTCCTCTTCTTCTATAAAGTTTGCAAAAACAAACAAGAATGTTAGAAAATAATTTAACTCTTTTCTTGAGTCAGAGAAAAGATTTACCAAGAATATTTTTGAAACAGTCGCGACCCTGGAACGGAGGGCACACACAACAAAATCGAAGCAATGAATAGGAACAGCGGATCAGTGTCAGATTCGGTCATAGATCGCAGAACACGGTGAACAAGATTCAGTCAGCCACAGCGATTCAGCATTTATTATTTATCTAATAAGTTGTTATACCTACCGGAATCCGATTGTTCCTCGATGCTTTCACGCAGATCACTGCCCGGGCTAGCACTAAGAGGAAACGGAAAGATCTCTGACGGATCCACGCTCAAAATCCTCGCGGCTGACTCACTCAGAGGCGGCGTCTGGCACAGAAGACGCACGCGTTCCATTTTCGAATGCATTCGCTGTTTCCTGTCCACGTTTTTCTCGAACGCCGCTCCATTCCACATACAGTCTTTGATCAATATATCCTTGAGGTCACCGGCTTGGAAGTACAGCGAACATTCTTCATCTAGAGAGAGTCCCTCGTCAGCAAGGCCATGGCAAACTGGCTGTTCCCTTGCTTCTTCGGTTGTGGCGTACGGGGGCGAACAAGCCGGTGAGATCGGTGGCGTCGGCGGAAATGAAAAATTCTTCCATAGATCATCCGTTGCTTCTTTGGTCTTGGTTTTCACGTCTGCTGAATCATCGCTTAAATCCTTGAAAAGTGACGGCTGAAGAGGGTCGAAGTCGCTACTGAAGCTCTCCAAAAGAAGACTACTCACCGACAGAGCCATGTTCTTAAACACACTACGGAGACAAACTTGAATTAGTGTTGAGTCATAAATGATGACTTCGCGTGATTGTGTGTGTAGTAAAAACTATATTTTCAATCAAAATCACCAGTCATCAAGACAGTGAACAATATCAGTCCCTTACCTTGGTCAAGATAAACTTGGCACTGATACGTAAAAGCTTCTGTTCACTGTAGCGAAGTATACAAATCTGGCACTGTTCACTGGGCAGTGAACACTCCGAAACGACCAATACTACGCTCAGCGACCAAATGCGAAAAGTTTCACACTTCACGCTAATTCAAGTCCATTCATTCAAAACCAAACAATGCGACGGCTTGGGTACTAAACTTGCCTCCTACGCATCGAGACCTACGCGTTCAACGAATGAGGATATTCCTTTTGGAATAAATTACCACGCGCGCGGGAACAGTGTGCAGAGTATTTGTTTTTTCAAGGCGCAGCAGAGAAGCAAAGAGAAGGACGTGTCGGGTGCAATAAACTCGCCTATTGCTATCAAGAGGTGGCAATGACTTGCTTTCATAACAAACGGAAAAGTTCAACTCAGTAAGATTGATATTCATAAATACAGTGTTGTTTTAGCCGAGGCCGTTGTTTGCTGAAGCCCAGCTGCGATTAAACTGACAAAAGCGTGGAATTATGGGATGTACGCCTCAACAAGCCCCTTGGTAAGCCCACGTTTTTCGTACGGCTCTAAACACAAAGCACATCACACGAAACAATAAAGATTTAATCTAAGCTTTGACAGGCAACCAGTGTTCCATTGTGAATCACACCTGTGCGAGCGAACATCTGGCTTCCTTAGAAATTGTTCAATTTGCGTGAAGTTTCTTTTGTTTCTATCTGCGATTCTTTAAAATAATCTTCATTCGGGAAGACGTTTTAAAGACAATAACTCCCTGTACGGTACCAAAGTGAAGTAGCCTAGTAGCAGTGGAATTTAACAAGGAATTTAATCTGTATTTTGGCCGGTGCTTGAAGCTTCTTAGGTGTAGATAAGTATCTTGTCGAAATTGTGTCGGTTTGCCAAAAGACAAAATAACATTTACGCCGAATGCGTCCGCTCATATCAAGCACACAAGGAAAACAGCGACTGCATGAAAACTTCACCAACTTGGTTAACAAGTATCCAAAAAAATCAAAAAAAAAAAAAAAAAAAAAAACAGGGTGTCAGAATTATGACAACATAAAATAACCATTCAATATCCATTATTCGATGTTTTGTATTGTTTAGTGCCATTTAAAGTTTAAAAATCATAGCAGACAGCGATATACCGGGAAATGTAAAGCCCGAGTCTTCGTTTTTCCAAAACAAGCGCCATTGACAAAAGTGCAAGGGTGGTTATATTTTTGTAAGTACTAATCCTTCTCACAACTTTAACAGCGGTGACTTTGGTGGATTTATTCATTCGCAAATTATTTCGTCCAGCCACCTGCCAAAGTTTAAGCTAATCGGAAATTGAAACAGCTGCCTATATTGTTACAAGCAGATGGTTGGGGTGCTTCAGGCCAAGACTATAAATCACAGTTCTATGATGTTATCCCGCTAGTTCAAATCCGGACAGCTGCTTCTTAGCGACTGCGTCACTATAACACTCCAAAAATATACTTCAGTTTAGTTAGTGCTTATTTTTTCGCTTGGTCTGATGACGTTTAGTTTCCGAAGGGCGAAGATTTTCAAACCGGTTTGAAACGTGATCACACCAGTTGAAAACGCCTCCATTCTCTAACATAAACTCCCTAAAATCCAAACTTCTTTAAACCTACTTCGGTGAACACGGCTTCCATATTTAATGGCTGTTACTGCAAGTGTTATTATTATGTTACTGGGTTTAAAGTTATATTTTCGCTCGGGTCAATTTTAGACATCGGAGATACTTTAATTTACATTCAAAACTTTAAGAGCCAGTTAGCCAGGTGTATATTGCAGTGCAATTCCAAGAGATAAATATCAATTAAAAAACGCCATCAAAACTATATTGTAGCTCAATTTAGCAACACGAATTGTCGCGAAAGAAGAGCTAAGAATGTGAATTAAATTGGTTTTAAAGGGAGACAAAAACAGAAATATTCAAAAGAAAGGAAAACAGTTGTAAAATCCAGCAGCTGCTCGAGTTTTTAGCTGCTGGTATTAACCGAGCGTAACCGGCCGTGAAATCCTTTTAAACACTCAAAACCAACTACAATACTTGATAAAATGTTTAGTATCAGTTCTGAAAACATAAATATTCCTTTTCACATAAATCAAAACAAACCTCCACGCTATAATCACTGCCTTACATCTCCAAAGTGTATTATTATTCTTTAATATTTCAACGTTGTTACTAAAAGAACATGGTCAGTCAAAAAACTATTTTTCTAACATTCTCGAGAGCGGAAATTAGAATTGCACGGGATATTGAGTCGGCCTTCTCGTCGACTCACGCGAATGGACAACACGCTGTTTTGCTTCCGGTCGAACAGCAAAGTAACCAAATTTTGTCACGAACTTCATACAATTCAATGCAACAGAAAGCTACATGTTTTTACGTGGGTTTTGAGCAGAGGTGTCACAATACTGGAGATTTGTAGCAAATTCCTTCACTGACACTAGTTTAGGCACGTGCTTCACTCAAATTACTTGGATTTGCGGTCGAGTGCACATCAAACTGTATCAAGCACTGAGTATAGCACAATAAAACAGAGAAGAAAACGGCAAAAACTATGTTATGATTATAAATTTTGCAGCTCTAGTCAAAACTATACTGACTCAATAATACTGTTGTGGTAAATATTTGTTTAATTTGTGAGGAGCACCTGATGGACTAAGGGATGGTTGGTAAGAGTGTTCGTACCAGGCTTTTAAGCAGGTGTAATGATAAGAGTTCTATTTGGTGGGAAATCTTACTGATGAGTGAAGCAGGCACTGGTCTTGGTATGAGGAGGAAAGAAATTGCTTTCGTTTCGTTATTTGGACGTGTGGAACGGAAACGAGAAAATCTATTTTCTCGTTTTCATCAGTTATAGACGTAATAAGACCGAATATTGAAAAACAGCTATTGTTCCGCTGAAAATAACTCTGTCAGCCAGCTTTTGGAACAAAACGACCTGTCTAACTGACTTGAGGGTTCTAGGGCCGGTTAACCAGTTCACTACTGTAAAGGAGTTTTATTTATTTGGACTATAATAAGGAGCTGTCCGGCACAAATGCAACGGAAAAACCTCCTGTGTTTTTCACTGATCGAATGGTGTTAAGGATAAGAACAAAAACATAGACATAACCAGTGGAATATAAATCTTCAATGACCACTGACTGGACTTGTTTAAACAGCCAAGTTCTTTTCTTTGGATTAGGAAAACACCTGTAGTTTGTGCAGGTTTCGTAGATTTCAAGACACAGCAAAGAAACTTGTACCAGATGAAGCATTTTAATAATGTCTTAAAAACCAGGCATAGTGTTCGACGATGTTATTTCAAGCGACTAACAACTTTGTAAAAACGGAGACATTGATGTTATCTAATCGGAAAGTCCCGCATTCGAGTCTGCTTTTTAATAGTTCCCACATAAATTACAAAAATAGAATGCGTTTTCCTCTCCTTTACGTTTCATTCATTTCCTTTTGTCCAAAAAAGAAGAAAAGAAAAATCAGCGCCTGACAGCAGTACACCCACTTACTTCCTCAGTTTTCGGCAATCGGTTTTACTGCTCTCTAACAACCAGTTGGTTCTAAAGTGGAAAGTTCAAAATCACACGGACAGGTGGCTACCGAATTATTGAAGGAACACCGAAAGGTGTCTTCAAAGTATGCTCGCTAATCGCAAAAATTAAGCGAGAAAATTGGTCCAGTATTGATAATATGTTCCATGTTCGGAGAAGGAAATACGATTTCGCATTAAACGCTAATTTCGAACGTACGTTGACAAGTAGTTGCTTCTAAATTTAACCAGTTCATTTTTTTTCAGCAGTTTACTGCCTCGCAGCAACGTAGAATATCTTACTAAAACCTTTGCTCAGGTACCTTGTTAATACGAGGTTAAGAGAAAAAAAAATTAAAGAATGAGAAAAAGTTACTTTGATCTTTTTGTGGTATTTAAAACCGCCAGAAGTGGTTTACAGGTATCGATGCGCTATTCTTTAAAAATGTTTGAGTGCAGGTTAAAATTTCCGTCCTGCCTGGGTAGAATTCTAATTTTTTGTTTGGGCTATTCATTAGCGAGCGAGTTCTATGTTTTTAATCCATTGTTTCTCTTTATGCAGTGGCTGTATTGTGTCTTCCATCAGCAGCTACCGTTAGACTACTGTGGGAGGTTTTACATAAAAGGTGTTAGTTTTGCTCTCTCCAAACCACAAGAAAAGACTCTGAGGTGGTCCAAGACTAGGATACGATTGTCAAAAACAAACCTTTCAACTTTTTGTTTAACAACATATTGTTAAAAATTAATTGTCATTTACTATCCGATCATAACGAATAAATACACAAAATTCTTTAAAAATATTTTTTGATAAATACACAAAAACTACTTCTGCAACTTTGTAGCTTGGTATATCCGTACACGTACACGGAAAGCAATGGTCTTTGAAAGTTATAGGGCAATCAGATATTCATGGCTCGTCACAGGGAAGCAGGAAACACAACGGAAAAGTGTTTCCCGAATAAGTCGCTAAAATAAACCGCAAATTAGAATAACATGGACTAAGACAAACAATAATAACTATAGTTAAAAGCCTTTTGGGATATTGGGTGATGCAAGTAAATGACATTCGGACGACAACACGGCTAAGATAAACAACCACAAAATAAAGGGTCAACCGCAAAAAGTTACAGCAATTAATGAGAGCAGTTCGATTAGATTCCGGTAACAAAGAAGTTTACACATCCAAAGGAAACGCATAAGCTGCCCACTAACAGGCTAATGTTTGCCGGCATAAAAATGATTTTTGCGACGACAAGATTTCCTGGCAACGGCAAACAAGCGCGTAGGTGGAATTAGATCGAGCTTTTAAAAAATAGGACTTCCTCACTTACTGCTCAGAAAAAATGGGATATTCATAAACAATGTTACGTACGATTTCGTCTAAAATGATGACCAGTTTGGGAAAAATAAACTCTCCCGATTACTAATCAATGACGACTGAAATTCCAGTTTTTTTTTTCTTAACGATCACACTCTTGATTTAAGCTTGTTGTCTTTCTAATTTATGCGCGTAGGATAAAATAGTCTAGGCTATTTTAGAATCCATGTATTTCTCGAATTACAATATTTTTGGAAATATGTATACATATATATTATTTACGTTCAATAAATCACTTGGTTTTTAGTGACAATTAATTTTTGTTGTTGTCAATTCCGAACGGCCGGTCAGCTTACTCCCAATCCACTGCCTAACGCTCGCATAATTGTAAGAAATGTTCCTTAAGGTAATTCCTCTGAAATAAAAGTGACAATAGATTTTTGTTCAAACTTTATCCACTGAATATTTGTCATGTGATAACTTCAATTTTGAAATAAAAAAGGGGGGCGCCCATGCTCATTAAGGAGCAGTGAGGCATTGAAAATGCCCCATTTTGGCATTATTTAATGCTTATTATAAGAACGCATTCCCAGTAATTGTAACATCTTTGTAAGCCCGTATAAGAACACGCATTACACTACAGTCAATACATTGTGTCAGGAGCCCATTAGCCGGAGCTTCCATACCAATTGCACCTGATTGAGTCGGACACAAATAAACGTTTAAGTTTGATTCAGACAGAAAGCTAAATCCTTGATTAAAAATTTGAACCAAATTTCTTGACGTAGTTACCGACTGCAAAATAGAAAAGACCACAGTGTATCCGCTATTTTTCTTATTTATTCAATTTTCAGCAATAGAAATTAGATCAGTCTTTTCTCACGCAAAGCTTATGATTAGTTGATTACAACGACTGGAAAAAAAATTGGGGTGCCCATGCTCGTTGGT